>ENA-OROU01000031-OROU01000031.1-human-gut-metagenome-genome-assembly--contig:-NODE-31-length-169482-cov-23.011704_pt1 | contig 169482 bp, 136 predicted proteins | sample MGYA00242131_ERZ509054 | MGnify/ENA primary metagenome ERZ509054 (study PRJEB26280, sample SAMEA2338749) | human gut metagenome | biome: human gut; feature: human-associated habitat; material... | reverse complement strand
AATGACAGCGAAATCCTTCTGAAGAGCGAACTTGCCCCCTTTGAGTTTCGATCAGAATGATGCTTGGCAAGCCGACTCGAAATGAAGGGTATCAAGAACCCTTGTCGTAGTCGCGTTCTCGATGGGGGTTTCATTCGAAAGAAAAGGATTCAATCGAACGGGGATAGCGGGTTTTCACAGGTCACGCAGCAAATCCATCCTTCGTCTAAACTCAGGCGTAAAACTCACGAAATGGTAAAGTGAAAAGAGCTGAGTTTGGGATGAGTTTTCTCTGAGAGAGGCCAACCGAATACAGCTGACAACGAGAAGAAACTGCGGATAAAACAAGGACGAAATCGTAAAAATGGAACACTATTGTTTTATCGAGTGGGAATAAAGTTCCGCCTGATTTTCTCCATTTTTAGCTCTTTTACGGCCTTATTTTCGCCAAACCGTGAAAACAAGGCCGTATCTGTTTTATTTGGGGCTTACTGGCCCAAGAGTATTTCTTACGTTCCTTTTCATATTTTTCCAACTGTTCTATTTCGGCTTTGGTTAAAGAGTGTTGAATTTTTTTCGTTTTCTCAGATATCTGCAGCTCGATACCTTCCCCAAAAACCTCAAATCGAAATGGCTCCTTCATTGATCCGCCCATTTGTTCCACTGCACGAGCAAGAGATTCGGTTATCGATAGTGCCCGACGAACGCTCTTTGCGCTTATTGATTCATCAAATGAAAACCACTGTGGATGATTGACTCGGCGAAACTGCTCAGCAAAATAACACTCGGTCTTAAGCTTTTTGAGACAAGAACGCAGCTGAATGCGCTCCTTGTAACATAATTTATCCAGCGCTAAAGTTAAAGATGCTCTTTTCTCGCCGCTCAAGTAATCCAAAGAATTCACAATGATTGCGTTGGACTTCAACGGCTGCTCGTAGTAATTCACATCCATTGGTTAACCTTTTTCCCTAAGAACTTCTCTTGCTGGGTTATCTGTATCTTCGACAATGTTAAAATATCAACGTCAAATATAATAATATTGTCGAGGATACAATCAGAATGACGAGAATACTATGGCGCAGTTCGATTACGAAAAAACTCTAGCAAAACTGATGGTTCCAGAAGTGGTCTCCGCTCTTGGAAATATCCGAGAGCTCAAGGGAAAGACCACATCGCTTTCCTCAAGCAACCCTGAAACATTTTCGTCTTTGGTCGAAGTCGCCAAGATCCAAAGCACAGGCGCCTCGAACAGGATCGAAAATATCTCCACTTCCGACAAGCGACTGCGTGAACTCGTGCTTAACAAAACGAATCCGAGAAATCGCGACGAAAGAGAGATTGCTGGCTACCGTTATGTCCTGGACGAAATTCACGAGAGCCACGACAACATCCCCATCACTTCGAATGTGATTCTCCAACTCCATCGTGACCTATACCGCTTCTCGGGTGATTCCTACGCTGGTAGATGGAAGGATTCCGACAACGTGATCGCCGAACGCACGAAAGATGGCAGTCTGGTCGCACGATTTATGCCCACCTCTGCCGCAGCAACCCCCGCCGCCATCGAAAAAATCTGCTCCGAGTACTCAAGGCAGATAGGTGCCAGAACCTATGACCCTTTACTTGTTTCGCTCGTCTTCGTATTTGACTTTGTGAGCATCCATCCGTTTAACGATGGAAACGGACGCATGAGCAGACTACTCACGCTGCTGCTTATGTATCGAAGCGGATATGATGTAGGTAAGTACATATCAATCGAGAGAGACATCGAAAAAACCAAGGAAACATATTACGACGTACTTGCCGCAAGCTCGTCGGGCTGGCGAGAAGGCGAAAATGACTACATCCCCTTCATCATGTACATGTTAGGTATCGTAACCGCCTGCTACAAAGAGCTCGACAGTAGGTTCTCTATTATGGTTTCACCAAAAAGAAACGAAGAGGCAATCAGAGCATTTTTCAACAGATTGGTCGGAACAGCGACGAAGCGCCAGATTATGGATGCAAATCCTGGCATGAGCCAGCGCACTCTAGAACGAATTCTCGCAAAACTCCAAAATGAAGGCGTTGTCGAAAAGGTCGGTGCCGCAAGATCGACGGCATACCGAAAAATAGAACAACTATGATCGCTTCGTATGCGTAAAAAGCTCGGCTTTAACCGATGAAAGCAAGCAGAAGCACGCGCTCGCCTACTTGAACGCATTACGATTTCCGAACGCAAACGAACTGAAAGCAGAGATGTTGATGCTTTCGAGACAACCGAATCCTTAAGGGAGAAGTATGGTCTGTACAGTAAGGATCTCTCTTTCATCAAAGCTAAGACTGCGCGAGTATTGTTCTAACTAATAAGCAAACGCTATACCAAGCTTGCAAGTATGTAATATTGTTTCTGAAAAAAATTAACGAAAGAATCTATATGGAAACTCCAATCAATTCCGAACAAATTGGGAATTCTCAACAAGCAGAATTCCCTGTTAAAAGAAGCAAAAATTACCCAGAAGAAACTGCTGATGCCCGAAAGTACGTAAGAGCATTCATTACAGCATTTAATTTTCCTTCAACCCTCGATGAACTTCTTAATGAATACTTACTAGAAGAAGCATACCTGGACATCGAAACACTGCTTTATAAAAGATTCCGAGAAGGAAGAACAATCGAGTGGACAGTTCCTAAGTGGGCAAAGCCTGGTGATATTTGCCTGTTTTATTTTGCCAAGATGGCAGATGAAAAGCTTCGTCGAGTCCAAAAAGAATTCGAATTACGTATAAACGAATTCGATTTTCCTGTTTTATGCGGCTTAGATATGCTCCTAAGACGCGGTTGGGAGTACTACGATAATTATTCAGGAACTATACTCGCAATCGGAAAAGTGGCAGGCATGCCCTACTATTATGATCAAATCAGTGAATTATCTCATTTCAAAAGTCCATTATTTGCTGAAATACAAGACATAACTACGCTAGCCCAACCACTTCATATCTCTGATTTTAGAGACGTAGTTTTCATCACACGAGGCGGCACTATTACTCCAGTTTTTGGTAGAGAATTTGACGTAATTCGTGATCGAATCACTAGCAATAATAAAATGCCAGACTATTTTATAAATTGCTCAACAAAGCCTATCCCGTTGAGAAATATTAACAACAACAATTGGATGAAAATTGCACAAGAATATCGATCTAGCTTTATTCTGGAACAGGAATTCAGAGGCTGCTATGTTGACTACTTGCTACAAGGCATAAGTGATGATGGAATTGTATACAGAGAATGCCGCACAAAAAAGACTGTTAAGGGAAAAGCTAAAAAGGTTTCGTTGACAATGTGATTTTATTCAACGGAAAATATCTTCCTGTTGAAGTGAAACTTAACATCAAAAGCGAAGCTGGCATAGTTTCTCAATGCGAACGTTACTGTCATCTGGATAGTCTGTTTACCACAAAAGATACCTTCTTTCCGCAGAAGAAAATCTACAGAGATAACGTACTTATTGTAGATACCGTTGGAGTATATCTCTACTCGGACCAAAAACGAGAGATAGACACAATATTTGATCTTAATGCCGTTTCTCAAGAATCCTTGGAATCAATTAGAACCCAGATTGCACGCAGTTTTAAAACTATCAATTAGAGTTCAAACCGTCCAACAACCTGGACACCCCCATCTTAAGCAAGCAATTATCCTAAAAATGAACACTAATCAGGTTTAACACCTCTATACTGGTGAATATGCAAAATGCCTAGAAAGGACCGCTATGAACGACAATCACGGATGTTGCTGGTGGATTCTTGTTATTGCTGTAGGTATTGCGGCAGGACTATTTCTTTTTGCTACATGTTGATAAATCTACAAATAATCATGAAAAACATGACCGAGCACGAAACAAACGCAGCAACATCAACCAGCTCAAAAGCAAATCTTATAGATAAATCGACTAAAAACACCGAACACAGCTCGAAAAACGAATCTTTTCTCAGTGAATCGCTGCTCTATATTCGCGGTAATTTTGAATCCGTAAAGTTCAACACCTTAATTGACTTGGGCATATTGACGTTATGTGCAATTCTGTTCTACGCCAACGAATACCTCATAACGCCTTTTATTTCATATTCTGCAAGCGGAACAATCTGGTATTACCTCATAACTAGTCACGCTAATGATTTTCTTGGCGGCGTAGCATTCATGACTTACACGAATCTGCTGCTTTCACTCGTAAGACCAGAGTTGCGATTCAAAAAACTTGCTTCAATTGCAGTCTATATATTCTTCTGTGGACTTTTCTGGGAATATATAGCTCCTTTATTCGTCGCAAACAGCATCAGCGATCCGTTGGATATCCTTGCCTATCTTATTGGCGCCACCTTATATTGGGCCATCCTATTAGTGACAAAATCCAAGCATAAAGAAGAAAAATAGAGTTGAACTCTATTCCTAGAATTCAACTCTATTAATGCCAGCATAAATACGCAAAGTGCGCCCTTCATTAAGGTAGCGGAGCATCCTTAACAACTAATGTAGGCTCAATGGCGTTTTGAATATAAGAAGAATAATGGGTTTCATAACCAGAAGGATTTGCCGCAACTTCGCTATAACTTAGCTCACCACCAGTAGAAAGGTTTAGAAGCTGGTCATATTGAGATTCTGTAAGAGAAACTCCTCTTGGGCCTTGATTTCCATTTTCGCTATATTGTGCTGCCCAGTAAGCCCAGTTGTAAGCCCAAAGATCAACCGCAGTTGTTCCCTTCGTCTTACCGCCTGCCGAACCACCAGCAATATCACCACCGTCGCCAGCTTCATTGGTAGATCTTGCATACACTTCAACAAGGGTGACTGCTGGATATCCCGACAGATGCACTAAAGTCCTGGTTCCTTCGGTTCTCCATTCAACCTTTCCAATCCATTGTTCAGGAATATCGAATTCATACCAATCAGTTGAAACATGACGCTGAGCTGCTTTTTCGGCAGCTTTCTTGGCCGCCTCTTCTTCAGCTTTTTTGGCAGCTAATTCATCTTGATATGCCTTCAACTTGGCTTGAGCTGCATCACTAAACGCAGTCACTGCCTCCTGGCTACATCCAAGAGAGAGTAACTTATCAGAAGATGCACTAATCATATCTTCGGTCATATCTTCAACAGGAAGAGGATCTATGGTTATTGAAGCACTGTTTTTTGAATCGCTGTCTTCAGAGGTGCTGGCCTGGTTGCCATCGGAAGTGCCAGCCTCGTCATTCGAAGCGTCAGCTTGATTATCCGAAACAGCACCTTGATCGCCCGAATCGCTATCTCCTACCACTTCAAATTCTGCCGTTCCAGCCGATACATCAAACATCGAACCATCCTCTAGAAATGGCGAAGCGCTTACCGAAATTGTGTAGGTACCACGCATAAGTTTGATGGGTTCTGTCATATCAGCGCTTACCAACGTTTCAATGGAAATGGAATTGCTTTCGAAATCAGTGCCCTCGATTTGAATCGGAATAGGACTCGAGGTTTCAGCATCATAACCATCCGCAACAATAGTCAAATCAAGAGGATATTCTTTATGCTCTTGCTCCCAAACTGCTTTGTTATGTTGGTCGATTAAGAACCATGCCAAAAGTCCGCCAAGAACAAGAACCGCTGCAACAACCACCGCAATAATAATCTTGGTTTTCTTGGCTAGCTTATTAGTTTTAGCAGTATCAGAGCCTAAAGTCTTCTGGTCAGAGTTCTCCTGATTCGGACCTTGCTGGTCTTGCACTCCCGCAACTTTCTTTTCTTCACTCATACAGGTTCCCCACTAACTAAACCTAAAAGGCTCTGGTTAATACAAATCAATAGCGTATTTTGCGTAACTGCATCGCTAAATATAATGAACATAGGTAGCTTAAATTATATATTCATCAGCCGTTCTAGCTAACTAAGTAAATTAGATGCAAATACCTTTAGCGTTTCAACTAAATCAAATGACATCAAAGTAAAAGCCCACTTCCCAGAACGAGAAGTAGGCTTTTATTGTATAGCCATCAAGTACACTTACGGACCACGGCAATAGCTGAGAAGTGATCGGTACTAAAAGCTGGGAAGCGAGCAGCGCCAAACGTCCTTATCGCCCGCCCTATCACACCTTAACCGCACGTAGCGCTGTAACGTTTCTTACTGGCCAACTGCTTCCATGTATTCGTCATACACGTAAGCAACTTTGCCATTGCTCATTTCAAAACGCAGCCAGCTGTTTTCATCAGCAGAAACCTTTACCTTATCGCCCTTGTGCAACGTGCCAATGATTTTAGCTTTACCATTTGCTGACTCGCGAATGTTTAGCGCAGATACCGAGCAAGCCATGGTCTGAGGAAATTCTGGCTTCAGATAGTTGTCGTGAGCATAAACGATCTTGCCCTCGTATTCACACTGATACCAATCAGTATTCAATACATTGCCCTTTACATGAATTTCGGTTCCAGGCTTAACGCTAGTTACAACCTTGGACTTCGTAGAAGGCTTTTCACGCAAATTGAGAGCAGACTTTACATCAACGGTCATCATCATATCAAGCGTGCGAATATTAGAATTGTCATTCGCTTCCTTGTGATATTCACCTTCTGGAACAAGATAGCTTGCATATACATAGCCACTTACATCGCCAGAAATCTTGTACCACATACAGTCGGGGCATTCGCCAATAACCTGATAGGTTTTACCTGGCTTAACGCTTCCTAAGATCTCACCGAAAGGCGCCTTGCGAATCATGGCATTTGCCGTAGCTACATACTTTCCATCAACCGCAATAAGCTCGGATTCATCATATTCAGCATGACCACTCTGATGAGCATAAGCATTGTAATTATCTTGAGTTACTGCCTCTTCAATGTCCCCTGGCATAGCGAATGCTGCTACAGGCAATGCGGCAGTTAAAAGCGTTGCTGTTAAAACGCCCGTTGCAAGTTTCAATCGTTTCATTTGAACTCCTTTTAAGACATTCGATTGTCTATTCACGAGCTCGAAACGATAGCATATTAGGCACCCGCAAATACGCTCAACGCACTCAAATCATTCGCTTCAACCAATAGATAAAACCGCCTAGAAATAATTCGCTTTACTCTTCCCCTTTTTCATAGGCGGTAAATTCAGCGAGAAAACCTTCGTCATCAAGGGCCTTTACGATTTCATCCAACACTTCTTGCGATTCGGCACTGATGTGATGGAAATGATATCCGTCGGTAATAGCCGACAACGGGCTTGAAATACCATTATTAAGACGCTCCACAAACTTTTGAACGTCTCTGCGATTTTTAATATTCAGAGGTGCTTCGATCTTTGCATATGTTCTGTGGTTCACCAGAACATCCTCGACACAACCACCCAAATCAACAACGAGGTTAAGTTCTTCTTCAATACGATCAGAGCTATGTCGCACCTTTATCAACCTGCAAGGATTAGCATTCAGCTCATTTAAAACATAACCACGATTGGTGGAAATAATGTCATAACCTGAAGTACGAAGCAGCGCAATATCCTGCACAATAATCTGTCTACTTACGCCAAGCGCCTCCCCTAAAGCAGTTCCAGACTGAGGAGCTTTACTTTCCTGAAGAATCTTAATTATTTCTGAACGACGAGAAGAATTTGTCATAAAAGACCCTCTCTTAAACAAAGTATCTTCTCTATTGTACAGGCACGCTTGTAAATACCTAGACTATTTTGCTGATAGGCAGCACTAACTCTACATTTCTTCATTGCTAACGTCGGTAAGAGGACGTCCTTTCGTTTCTATTCCGAAAAGCGCAATTACCAATGCTACTACCGCAAATGCTGAAGCCAACATAATGAAAACGACCGTAAAGCCAAGTCCTCCACCAAACGATGCATAAACCAAAGGCACAATGAAAGGAGCAATGAACGCGCCTATGCGTCCAAAGCACGCTGCCCAACCCGTACCTGATCCACGCACATCGGTGGGATATACCTCTGGCGTGTAAGAATACACACAGCCCCAAGCACCCAACGCAAAGAAATATAACAAGCAGCCCGAGGCCAAAATTTCAGCCTCCGATGCTGCATGACCAAACAACCATGCGGCAAGTGCTGTACCCGCAAAGTAAGCAATAAGAACTTTCTTTCTACCGATCCTTTCAATGAGCCAAGCAGCACTGAAATAACCAGGAAGCTGAGCTAAGCACATGATTACCGTAAAGCCGAAACTGGTAACGAGAGAAAATCCTTGAGCTACCAGCAAACTGGGAGTCCACAAAACAAAGCCGTAATAGCCAAAGTTGATTCCAAACCAAATGACCCACAAAACCAACGTAGCGCGAAGATTCTTTTTTGACCACAACTGGGCAAAGGATTTCCATGCGGAAGTTTTAATGGCGCTCAAATGGGTCTTTTGTTCATCAGGAACAACAACACCAGCAGAAGCTTCCATTTTGGTAACTATTTCATCAGCCTGCTGATGCTTACCAACAAGATCAAGATATCGTGGCGATTCGGGAACCATAATACGAAGAACAGCGGCGAACAAGGCAGGAACAGCACCCACCAAAAAAGCAATGCGCCAGCCATACATAGGAATAAGTAAGTAGGCAACCAGTGCTGCAATAATCCAGCCCCAGGCCCAGAAGCTTTCCAAAAGAACTACGTTTCTACCACGATATTTAATGGGAGAAAATTCACTTACCAAAGTTGATGCAGCCGGTAATTCACCACCAAGACCAAGGCCAGTAATAAAACGGCACACAACAAGCATGGTGAAATTAGCAGAAACACCGCAAAGAAAGCTTCCTACGCTATACATAAGCAAGGTGAACAGAATTACCTTACGACGACCCCACTTATCTGAAGCGATGCCCGAAAATGCCGCACCAATAATCATGCCAAAGGTGCCCGCACTTGCCAGCATGCTCTGATGCAAAGGAGATAAAACCCAGTCGCTCCCCACTGCCGCCAAAACGCCTGAAACCATGCCTTGATCCATTGCGTCAAATAGCCAGCCAATACCAACTATTAAAAGAACCTTATTCATGGTAGGTGTCATAGGAAGACGTTCAAGCCTTTGTGCGATATTCATTGTCTATTGCTTCTCCAATCCATGCTTCGCCTTTTCCCTGAGAAGAAATCAAGCAAACATACTACCGTATATTCAACTGACAAGACACCTGAATTGATAATTATTTCTAAAATCGCATTCAATTTGCCTGCAGAAAACCAGACATGGCATCACCTATGACGAGATAGAGCTCTAAACTACACCATTCATAAAGCATGCTGCTATTCACTACACTGACTGCTAATATAAACATTAGTAAATGTGCCTTTGCGCACACATAGTATGTGTAGAAATATACTGTACGCATACTAAACAATTCTTATCCAAGGGAAGGGACAGCTATGCTTCACGAACTCACATTCCCCTCATCGAATGGACGCGACCAGGTAACAGGCTGGATTTATGTGCCCGCCACTGAACCAGAAGGCATTGTGCAACTGGTACATGGCTTTGGCGAACATTCTCGCCGCTATTTCCACATGATTGTTGCCTTGATGGACGCAGGCTACATCGTTGCTGCAGATGACCATGTTGGTCACGGCGCAACCGCTATCGCAAACGACACCTGGGGCGACTGGGGCGATGCTGGCCCTCACACCATGATGGAAGATGAAAAACTCTTCAAAGACTTGGTATGCGAAAAGTACCCTGATCTTCCCTACTTCATGTTTGGTCATTCCATGGGCTCCATGATTGCACGTGATTTCTCCGCCAAATACGGCGAAGAATTGACTGGAGCAATTTATTGCGGCACACCTGGCATCTTTAAGAACACCCATGAAGTTCGCGCTAAGCTCGACCAAGTTGTTGAAGCAGGTGGCGCCCATGATTCCGATCCTACTTTCGTAAATGAATTGATGGGTTGGATGTTTGCTCGCTGCTCAGAAGGCGCAACGCTTGGCAACGAATGGATCTGTCATGATCCTTATGTTCAGAAAGATCATGCTGAAGATCCCTTTGATGCTTTCACGCATCCCACTCACAACATCAGCCTTCGCGACTTTATCGACATGATGCTTTGTATTGAAGGCGAAGATTGGGCCAATAAGGTTCCTCAAGAGTTGCCAATCCTTTTAATTGCTGGCGATCAGGACCCTGTTGGTAACTTTGGTGAAGGCGTGTATCAGGTTGCCAATTGGCTGATCGATACTGGCCACGAAGATGTTATTACAAAGCTGTATTCGGGTTATCGCCACGAAATTCACAACTATGACGACATCAAGTTCGACGTAGAAGAAACGCTCATCAACTGGCTTGACCAGCAAAACTAAGTAACAACCACGCGTAAATCAGCAATAGTACAAGGTTGCTAGTAATTATATTTGCTAGCAACCTTTTCTATTATGTCATGCCGATATATTGCCAGGATCGCTAGCATGTGCATTTTAACCGCCAGCAACCGTAATTCTGCGGGCAGTGTTTTTCTGTCTGTCGTCGTCAAAATTAGCTATTATCAAACCCGATCTTTTTTATGTCCAACAACGTAAGGAGAAACTTGTGCGCACCCCGCGATCACGTCTTTCAAAAAGCTTTTCTTTAAAAGAACGTCTCACCACATGCGCGCAAGCTATTGAATTCAATCCAGAACATTGGCGTGGTTCATGGCATTCATGGGCACCTGAAAAGCCCGAAAACTTAGAGGAAATAATCGATGCAGCTATAGAGTCATACCAGACTAAAGCAAACGGTCCTCAACATCCCCGTGAAAATGGCGGCAAAAACACCACTAACAATAGCGCGAACGATGCGCCACGAAACCACAGCGAAAATGACGCCACCTATACGGCACAAAATACCGCCAAGAATTCCACCGAAAGCTACATCGAAACTCGCACCGAAAACAACCCCGAAACAGATTGCCTCAACACTCACAAAACCGAAACAGCTCGCACAAATACTCTCTACAAAAAGGTAATCCTTGATCTTGGTTGCGGAAAAGGTGAATACACAGTTGCTCTTGCGAAGCTTCATCCTGAAACGCTTTTTGTTGGACTTGATATCGAAGAGATATGCATGATACGTGGTGCCGAACATGCCCTTGAGCACAACGTAACCAACGCAGTATTTATGTGCGCGGACGATCCCGACCTTACTACGTTGTTTGCGCATCAGGAATTAGACGGCATTCTTTTGAACTTCCCTACGCCATTCCCGAAAAAGAAAAGAGCACATCTGCGTCTGACCTACCTCGATAGATTGCTAACCTATCGTGAAATTCTGGCTCCAAATGCTTCGATTCGCCTCCGCACCGACAGCTTCCCTTTGCGCGATTTTTCTCTTACGCAACTAGAATTGGCAGGATATGAACCGAAATGGAACTCCGATGATGTTCGCACGATGTACCCTAATGAACCTGTAAGCGCCTACGAATCGAAACTCATAAGCGACGGTATTAAGGTATACGGGTTTGAAGCAGTACCAGGACTTCTGCCAGAAGTTATTGAGCAAACAGCCCCCTTGAGCCTAGTAAGCTACCTACCTGAAAACATAGAAGATTTGGATCATATTCCCTACGGTATGCAGGGTTGCGTTGCCAATATGCGCGGTCGTCGTGCAAATCGTCGTAAAAAAGGATTGCCTGAGTGGACTCGCCCTATTGTGTAGGCAAACTCAAACAGACATCGCTTTTTCGAATCTACGCGCCGCACACGCCGCTTGAATAAACCCACACACCGCTTAAGCCAACGTATACAATTCGTCTAACAAAGCACGCGTACGATCCTGAACTCACCTATATTCCAAATGTATTTGAATTCAGAAAGGGTTGATTGTGATCCGCATATTCTCCGCTGAAGATATAGATTCCATTATGGATATTTGGCTTGAAGGTAATATCCAAGCCCATGAATTCATCCCAGAACGCTACTGGACACATAACTACGACTTAGTACGCTCGCTTATTTCTGAAGCTGAAGTGTACGTTTATGAAAACGTCACAGAGAGTAACAGTATCGCTGGATTTATTGGACTACAAGATAACTATATTGCGGGACTTTTCATTAGAGAAGACGCTCGTTCCAAAGGTATTGGTAAGCAATTGCTCGATTTCGTAAAACCACAAAAACAGCATCTTAGCCTGCATGTTTACAAGCAAAACGAACGCGCCGTATCCTTTTACCTTCGCGAAGGTTTTGCCGTATATTCGGAAAATCTTGATGAAGCCACAGGCGCAATTGAATACGAAATGCACTGGAACTGCTCTTAAACGTTCACAATCTTTTATAATCAGTCAAAAGTGATGTAAGGAGACTCTATGGGCGGAATTAGCGTGCTCGTACTTTTAGCCACAATGGGCTTTTTCGCTCTCGCCTTCCTTGTTGCAGCGGCAATGTTTATAGCCGCCATTATTGTCACTATTGTTTTTGCACTGCGCACACCATCACGGCATCGACAAGGCAAAAAGCTTGGTGGTCTAATTGCGGTCCCTATTGTTTTGTTCGTCCTAAGTCTGCTAGTGATAATCCCTATAACCGCATCAGTAATTATTCCTACCTACCAATCAAGCACGACCCCCAACTATAACGACTGCTCAAATGCAGTCGTATCGCACGACGCAGATCGTTTAGCACAAGCGCTAGACTCAAACGATTTGAATCTAGAACTGGAAGGCCAACAGTCTTATCGAAACCTACTGAGATTGGCAATCATTTACGGAGATGCTGAATGCGCTGAAACCATCCTTGCTGATGCGCAAGAAAAGGATTTAGCGATTGATCTAAACGAACCACTTATCGACTACGACATAGACGGAAATGTAACCGACTCCGAATATGCGCTTATTATGGCAACCTCAACGCATTATTCTTCACCTGAAATGGTGAATGTGCTTATCACATATGGCGCAGACCCTTCGATCCAAGATGAAACAGGACTTACGCCATATGATTATTACCGCGAAACTTTAGACGAATTAGCAGATGACAACGAAATAACCGAAAAGGAAAAAGAAAGCGCACTTACCGAAATGAATAAAGCATTGGATGATGACTAGATAGACATTAACTCTTTTTGCACTTTCTTGGGCAATGTCGCAAACACTAACTCATAACTTCTTTTACATAAATCAAAAACAATATCTTCAGGAAGATCCGTGTCTAAATCAATAGATATCCATGTTCGTCCATCTGAATAATAACCAGGAAAAATAGATTCAGGATATTCGGATCGCAACTCAATTATTCTTTCGGGATCACATTTCAAAGAAAGAAGATGCTTTCCCGCATAAGGTAGTTTAGCAGTGGTTTTAGCCTGGAACTCACAAGCAAACTGTTTACCGCCAACCCAATAAACCATCCAGCCCCACTTTTCGTGAAAAGCTTTGGTAGCTTCTGAATAAGAAAGTAGCCTTTCATCGATTTTGGATAGGTTCATTTAAACATCCCTTCCCAACTTTGTTTCTGAATACGCATTCAAAACAAGCAAAAGCCTACTTAATCGGATGGCGTATCACTGTTTTTAAATTCTCTGGCTTTGTACGACGAGGATCTCCTAGATATATTTCGTGATGCAATCGAATCGTCGGGCAGTCTCCATCCACATCGAGAGCTCCTAAGATAGTTTCAGTGTCAAACTCGCAAAATGCATTATGACCCACAGGCGATTCTCCACCTTCCGCAATATCAGTTTGCATTCCTTCTGATGCAATAAACTCAGAAAGCTTTGCAATTGTTTCAGGCTCGTCATCATAAGATCCTTTATGCATTATTTGAGCGCACTTGCCTTCCGAAAAACGTAAGAATCTAAGCTTACCCAATTCCAAATCAGCAGAAAGCTCTGGCTTTTTTACTGAAAGCTGTTCACAAATTCGATCAAAGACTTCACGCGTAACAAAATCAGGCTGACGAATAAGAGAAACCCATGAGAGCGCATTTTTATCCACGATTGACGCACCATCAAACGCACCAGCACCTGCCCACCACAAGCCTTCCAATGGTGGGACTACATAATCAAAATAACCATCTGGCTGCCAGCTACCCATCTTGGACATTTTCACGGCGTATGAAAACCCGTAAAGTAAACCCATTGCTTGCTGATAAGCACCGCCCTCTTTATTAGGGTTACCTGCACCCGCAACAGCAACAAAAGTCATTGCTGGAACATCGATGAACATAGGCTTTTGTTTCGGCAAATATAAGTCCTTGTATTCTTTCTTAAAGTCATATGCCATGAGTATTCCCTGTTCGTTTCGAGGTTAATCAATGACTATATATTATCAAGAATATACTTGCTGCACTTCTCTACGTCACACTATATTAAGGCTGTTGTTTCCAACGTTCCAAAGTTGGAAGTACTGCTCCAAGCAGAGAAGCGCTTTCATCAACAGTCCATCCCATGTATTCAGCCATACGAGGTGCGCACTCTTCGATCATATCTTCCATGGTTGTTTCGTAGGTATACTTACCATGTTCATAACACCAACGACAGTAATCTTCATTTTCTGAACCATCAAGTTCGTGTCCATGCTGGTTGGGGCCCGTAAACATCATTCCACAACTTTGACAATAATTTTCCGGCATCTCGAGCAAATCAGTTATAGGAACATCAAGTTCACGAGCAATAAGCTTTGTCATATCAATCCCAGGCGTAGTTTCTCCCGTTTCCCAACGACTGATTGCCTGACGAGTAATAAATAATTTCTTTGCAAGATCCTCTTGTGTGATACCTCGTTCTTTTCGCAGAAGAGGAAGAATGTCTTTTACTGCCATTTTTTGTCCTAAGAGATTAGAGCTATTCGATATGAATAGTATTCGGTTTTTTCCTCCATTACTCAAGCAACAGATTGTTGCTTGAGTAATGGACATTTGTCTATTCTGAGAGTCTCTTTAGATATTCTCCTCGAGTGCTTTTACCAAAAACTCTGTTGCACCCTTTCCCGCAGCACGGTCGTAATAATCGATAAAACGCTTATCCGCTGCATACATTTTTGCTAACCCCAAATGAGCTTCACGACTGTAAGCGTTTTCTCCCCAATGCAAGCAAATCCATCGTGCATGCATTTGCGCAAGCTCCCTAGCCTCAATGCTTTTTGGGTCCCCTATCTTCATAGCGTTTTGAAGTTGAGATTTTATTTGCTCTTCTAGTGCTTGCTTTTCATCCCACTCATCCTCAGACAAACCCTCAAGATGTTCATTTGCCGCATCGATTACTTCGTCACCATAGAGCGCACGCGCTTCATGTCCGTACTCTTTTTCATTTTCGAAAATCGCTTGTTTTTTTAATTCTTCAAATGCTTTTTTTGACTCCATATTCGAAATCCTCTCAATTGCCTTAATTGCCTCTTCAGAACGGACAATTAAAGCTTCTATCTGTGCTTTCTGCTCAAATAAATGTTGAAGATGTTTTTCGAGAGCAATGGATAAGCTACTACCAGAATTATCGAATATACCTTTGATGTCAGCTATAGAAAGACCACAAGCACGCATTGCAAGTATTTGCGCTAATTGCTTTGCATCGTTTTCGTTATACACTCGATAATTTGCCTCATTACGCTTTGGTTTAATAAGCTCTTCGCTTTCGTAATAACGTAATGTTCGCGTACTCACTCCAGATAGTTTTGCCATATCGCCAATGCTATAGAAACGCATTTCTTGTTCCATAAACACCTCCTGGTGGCATTGTGAAGGTTGACGCTACGAAAAGGTCAAGTACCTTAAATCAATCAAAAGTTTGTCAACAATAACACTTTTTGACAGTACAATTTCGATAGTAAGAAATTAGTATTCCAAATGCCTAACATTTCGAATACTTACTATTCCAAACGCCCCTATTTAAAAACGAAGGTCTCTCATGGAAAAAGAACTTATGGACTACATTGCCGAACGCGTTGATATTCTGTCCACTGCAGACACCAGCACTCAAGTTACGAAAGATGCTGCACTCGCGTGGAAAGAAGCAGTTGCTACCGACAATAGCGATGCTGCGGTTGAGAAAGCAACCACCACCCTTCTTGATATCTTAGAAGGACGCCCTACAACCATTGATGGTGTAATCGCTTTCCTTGAAGGACCCGCTAAAGAAATATTTGGCGAAGAAGATGCCGCAAAGCGTCTTGCCGATCAGCACAAGCGTAAGGAAGCTGGTGCAAAATGGTGCGATTGCCCATCCTGCACTGCAGCAACAGAAATCCTTGCAAAGTTTGGTCGTGTAGAACTGTAAAAAATCGATGAAAGTGAAATCGGATTAAAAAGTTTTCGATTTTTTGATTTTCGCCTACACATTCAATTCAAAACAAAAGCCCCAGATTTAGCATAGAATCTGGGGATCTTTGATTACAGCCGAATATACATAGTTACATCTGGGTACGCACAGTTGTGGTCGAACATACACAGCTAATCTCATGGGAGACTAAACTCGAGCGCAAACTAACGTCATGCACCCATACCCATAACCACCGCAGAAAGCGCCACTAAAACACCAACGATACTTTCGCCACCAAGAAGACCTGAAGCCACAACAAGACCCGATTCATCTTGCTTCTTCTTCAAAACTTGCGCACCTTCATCGTCAAGACCCTCTTCTTGCTTTTTGCGACGGCGAGCCTTCGTAATTGCATCATATACAACCTTTGCCATAGCACCTAAGAATGCCGTGAAAGACATATAGAACGGCAAATAAATTCCAAGACCAATCATCATGGCAGGTGCTTTCACACAGTGAAGAATCAAACCCGCTACCAGGCCTATCACGAAAGCAGGAATGGACGGAATACCAGAAATCATAGTTGCTACAACCGATGCCTGAGCAGCAACAAAACTACCCTGAGTACCAAACGCCGTTGGACCATAAGCCTGAACCAGCAGCACCATAACTACCGTTGCAACTACTGCGCCGATAATGCCGCCAAATGCCTGGCCAAGCCACTGCGCAGTAGGATTGGTATGAAGCACATATCCTGCATGGAAGTCATTCATAACATCACCTGCAAGACCGCAAGCAACTGCCACGATACCTGCAATAAAGAACAACTGCATAGCTGGCAAATCAGCAATGGCTGCGCAGAACAGCAACACGATCAAACCAAAGATTTCCATCGGATCGATGCCTGTTTGACCAACAGACTGAGCGCTCATTGCTGTGGCGATCCATACCATAAGCACTACGATAATGCTTGGCAGTGGACCAAGTTGCAGCGTAAAGCAAATAACCAGCGCAACTGCTGCCAGAATGAACGCAACAGCACCACCCATAGCCTTTCCAGAAATTCCTTTGTTATTTCCAGAGCCAATCATGCCTTTAGCGATACTGGGTAGCTTAGGCAAAATGTTTTTAACGATAACGCCAATACCGCAACCCATCATGACACCCATACCAAGGCTAGAAACAATACCTTGCGCTGTGGCAATATCCCAAATACCAAGAGAGCTGCCGCCCACGATAAGACCAAAGTTTGCAAAAACTGCGCCCGCAAACCAGGCAATTACTGCACCTGTTCCCACCAAGAAACCAACAGCAAGCATCATGGGCGAATTGTAGATACCAAACGTAATACCAGGAATGGTTACGTTGGAAAAGAACATCGCTGGCAATACCGCAAACCAGTCGCGAAGAGCCGTATACAACCCCGCAATGCCAAGCGATCCAAACAACTTAGCGCCCGTTTTTCCACCTGAATCGCCCGCAATAAGGGTTTGCGCGGCAGATTCACCAATAGGAAATTCCAGATGAGCTTCTTCAATAAAATGACGGCGAATAAAAGCGGTTACCACCAATCCCAAAATGGTACCTGCAAGTGCCACGATAAGCATCTGCCACCATTCAACAGGATTTTCTCCTGTCAAAATCCAAATACCAGGAATAGTGAATGCAAGACCGCCTGCCACCATTGAACCAGCAGACATAATAGTGTGCGTTACGTTCGCTTCATTAAGCGATGTATTACCTAACGCTTTTAAGAAGAATAAAGAAATGATTGCGGCAAAAATAATTGGCCAAGGAAGTGCACCCATCTTGAGTGCCGTGTAAGCCGAAGCCGCCGTGAGAATGATACAGCCGATGCCGCCAATAACAAGGCCACGCAGCGTCAGCTGACCCTTAATAGTGTTCATATATTTTCCTTTCGTATATCCGCTTTCCCGTTGGAAAGTCGGGTTACTCGTATGAACCTTGAACACTATACGACTTTTTTATTTCAAAAGAAATAAAAATTGGAAGAAACTCGACACGAGCATCAAATAAGCCAGAAGCAGCAAATCCTGAGCAGATCACCTAAAGAAAGAGGCGCGTCCGGCAGAACACGCCTCTGTTAAATTCAGTATTTAATTAGGCCAGATCTTTAGCGATTGATCTTTGGCACTTTAGCCGAAGTAGCGCTTCAACAAACCAGCGAATGCCTTGCCGTGACGAGCTTCGTCGCGAGCCATTTCATGAACAGTGTCATGAATAGCATCCAAGTTAGCAGCCTTAGCACGCTTAGCAAGATCGGTCTTGCCAGCGGTTGCACCATTTTCAGCCTCAACACGCATCTCAAGGTTCTTCTTGGTGGAGTCGGTTACAACCTCGCCCAGAAGCTCTGCAAACTTAGCAGCATGCTCTGCCTCTTCGTAAGCAGCCTTTTCCCAGTAAAGACCAATCTCTGGATAGCCTTCACGATGAGCAACGCGAGCCATTGCCAAATACATGCCTACCTCAGAGCACTCGCCTTCGAAGTTAGCGCGAAGATCGTTAACGATATCTTCTGGAACCTCTGGAAGCTTGCCAACGCCTACTACGTGTTCAGCAGCCCAAGACATCTCGGTGTCAGCCTGCTTAATAAAACGATCGCCAGAAACGCCACACTGTGGGCACTTGAAATCAGCTGGCAATTCGTCGCCGTCAAATTCTTCTACATAACCGCATACAGGACATACAAATTTCATTGTCTTCTCCTTTAAAAAAGTTGAATAACCAGGCAAAGCAATTACAGGTTCCGACCTCTGCTCTTCGGTTGATAGCCTAAGCTTTTGCCTCTGTGCTTAACTATAGACCATTATCGAGACAAAATGGTCCAGATTCGCAAAATAATGATACTAATTTGGTAACATTTTACAAACAAGAAACGCTTTTGCTGTGAGTCGTACCTTGTTTGCTCAGAATCAAGCAGTATGCGGCTCAAATCTTATGCTCTAGAGGTCAGAAAAATCAGCGCTGCGTTCTCTAAACAACAGGTAAAATAAGTTGATCAAAATGAGAGATATAGTTGCTTACTATACCGATTTATAAACAAGCAACTACAAACAAAGGCAACGTTAGATAGGGCTTCGATTCATGCATACTAATATTTCGCTCCAACAACTTCGCTACATCATTGAAGTTGCCGAATGTGGATCTATCAATGCAGCAAGCCAGCAGCTCTACGTTTCTCAGCCCACCCTTTCTGCCACCATTAAAGATACCGAACAGGAACTGGGAATCTCTATTTTCAACCGTACTAATCGCGGCATTACTCTTACCAGTGAAGGAACTGAATTTATTGGCTACGCCCGCCAAATCCTAGAACAGTTCGACTTATTTGAAGCTCGCTATTCGAATACCCACAATTCGTCATCGGGTCGTTTAGCTATTTCTTCTCAGCACTACGCATTTTGCGTAGAAGCTTTTGTTGATTTAGCTGAAGAATACAATGAAAAAGAATACGATTTTTCGCTGCGTGAAACCAGAACAGCAGACATTATTGATGACGTAAAAGATTACCGCAGTGAACTGGGTATTATCTATTTAAGTGACTTTAATTCTAAGGTTCTTACCAAAGCATTTAGTGATGCGGGCCTTACTTTTGTCCCTCTATTCCAGGCACATCCTCATATTTTTGTTGGCAAGCAACATCCTTTGGCGCAGCGCAAAAGTGTAACGCCTGATGATTTACAGGATTATCCCCGCTATTCTTTTGAACAGGGTACAAACAATTCATTCTTCTTTTCCGAAGAACCTCTAAGTCACCTACCCCACCGCCAAAACATTACCTATTCCGATCGCGGAACACTAACTAATCTGCTTACTAATCACAACGGATACACCGTTACAACAGGTGTTCGAAGCGGCGAAATGGGACAAAGCAACATCGTTGCTATCCCCTTAGAAGTAGATGAAACCATGACAGTAGGATATGTTTGCCATGAATCGCGCCCACTTTCCACTCTCGCAAAACGCTATCTGGAAAAATTGCGCGCTCGTATAGAAGCTAACCCAACGGTAAGCACCTACTACCCCTACAAACAATAAGGCCAACCTTGCAGAACCAGTTTACAGCCTCAGTTCACTACTTTCAGCTTATCGACTGAATCGTTGCTCCAGCTTACACATCCCAGCTGATAAAAGCCCACGGAACTATTTGCACTTCATCGAGACGCCATGTTCCCTCAACTTCTCCAGGAACTAAATGAACAAGCAGCCAATCACGAAGCCTTTGCTTTGCGGTATCGGGATCAACCTGCTCTGCATCCGAATCAAGGTAGTCTAGTGTTTTAAGAAGCGAGTGATATGCTTCATCGCGAGAAGCATACATGCGCACTCGAGGTGAATGGATATAAGAAACTTCAGGCTCAAAGCCCAATTCGTGAGCAACACCAAAAACAAAAACGGCATCATTATGCTTTTCGAGCGTAACCCCCATAACCTTCGCAATTGTAGGATTAACCCTTGGAGATACTCCTAAATTTGCCGTTATACACACACGGATTCGCGCACTATTTGAAAGTTTACGAAGTGAATCTTCCAAGTCGTGCGTAATGATGGAACGAGACGCAAACGCAATATCAACCATGTTGTCGCACAGACCAAAAGAAGTCCAATCGTCATCCCAACTCATTTGAAGCGGGATGATAAATCCTCCTTGTACATCGGGTATCTGGAGCATTCCCGTGTGTTCATCTTTGCACGGTAATACCACCGACACTCCCGCCTTTTCTGCATCTTCGCGCAAGCGCGCCAACATGCCTTCGCTGAAATCCGCCGCTATAACACCATGCCCCTGTTTGGCAAGCGGAATAGCTAGAAGTCCCGTTCCGCAACCCATATCCAAAATAATACTGGGCTTTTCTAGGCGCATTTTTTCAATAAAACGAGAAACATACACATCGCTGGCTTCTTTATTGCTGTCTTCCTTACCGTAGGTAAGGGAGCGATTATCCCAATGTTTGGCTGAATCTGGAGTTCGACGAACCTTATCTAAATTTCGCCACTGTTGCGCCATACTTTCCATGCGCTCCTCCTTAAAGCCAACACAATCGATTGAAACCACTAAACGCTACTAACCAAAACCAGCCACTTACAAACAGCAACCATATTCACAATTAATTATGTATCAATTTGCCTTTATTTTGGTATCCGCTAAGATAGGCAAAGTAAATTTACATTTGTTGAATAATGCAGATTGGAGATATCTGCATACAGTCCATAGAAAGGATAGTTAACATGGATACCATGGAAATTATCACTAACCTGCTGCATGACAATTTGGATATCGATCCTGAACAGGTTACCGAAGATGCTACCTTTGATTCTCTTGGCATCGATTCTCTCGACATGGTTGAGCTCATTTGCGATCTTGAAGACGAATGCGAAGTTGAGTTCGGCGAGCCTGAAGGTCTCGAAACGGTAGGCGACCTTGTAGAGTACATCGAAGGCCTTAAGTAAATAACTTTACGAGAAAATCGGATGAGTTTGCCCCTTGTCCGATTTTCTTTTTTGTTTACTCTGCCCTGTATTTATCCGCCCAAAAGACGCCCTAGATAAGCTTGAACTAAAACCGTCATCGGGAATTATTCACTTAAGTGGTGCCGTGCCATTTTTTAGTGGCGCCCTGCCTCTTTTTATTTGGTATTCCCCTGAATCAGTATGTCGTAGTTTACATGTCCTAGTTTTAAGGTGTTAGCAATAACGCCTGATCTTTTACGTCTTTTGCTAATCGAAAGACAATTCATGGTTGAAATCTTAAATCAAATTGATGCCTTTGTTTGGGGTCCCGCAATGATCGTCTTATTGCTTGGTTCCCATATTTTCCTTACCTTCCGCACGGGCTTTATTCAAAAGCGCCTTCCACAAGCAATCAAAATGTCTCTTACTAAAAAAGAAGGCAACGAAGGAGACATTACCGCATTTGGTGCTCTTGCCACCGCTCTAGCCGCAACCATCGGTACGGGTTCTATCGTTGGTGTTGCGACTGCTATTTTGGCAGGTGGTCCTGGTGCAGTTTTCTGGATGTGGCTCACCGGTATTTTCGGTATTGCTACCAAGTATTCCGAAATTTTTGTAGCCATTAAATACCGCGTTAAAGACCACAACGGCAACATGCTTGGTGGTGCCATGTATGCTTGGCAGCGCGGTTTCACCAAAAACGGCAAGGTGCCTTGGTATGCAAAATTAGGTGCGGTAGCATTCGCCTTATTTGCCGCTATTGCAGCTATTGGTACTGGCTCTGCCGTTCAGGCATCTGCAATGACAGGCATTCTTACCTCTTCTGGTATTAATGTTGAGCCTTGGATCATTGGTCTTATTATTGTTTTCTGTGTTGCCATCGTTATTTTTGGCGGCGTTCAGATTATTTCCAACGTGTGCGAAAAGCTTGTTCCCATTATGGCTATAGGCTATGCCGCAGGATGTCTTGTTATTTTGATCTTTAACTGGGCATATCTTTGGGATGCAGTTGTGCTAATTTTCGAATGCGCGTTTACCGCAAAAGCAGCCTTTGGCGGCGCTGTTGGATCAGGCATTATGGTTGCATTACAGTTTGGTTGCGCTCGTGGCTTATTCTCTAATGAATCTGGTCTTGGTTCTGCGCCAATCGTTGCTGCTGCAGCTAAGACTCCAAATCCTGCTGAGCAGGCACTCATCGGTATGACAGGTACCTTCTGGTCAACCGTTGTGATCTGTGCGCTTACGGGCATTGTTTTGGTTTCTACCATGCTTGCATTCCCCACCATTCAAGAACAAATTCTAGCTAACCCTTCAGTGTTCTCTGGTGCGCAACTAGCAAGTGTGGCATTTGCACAAATTCCGTATATCGGAACTCCCCTTTTGGTTCTTGGCATGATCAGCTTCTCTTATTCCACTATTCTGGGTTGGTCTTACTACGGAAGTCGCTGCATCACTTACCTCTTTGGCAAACGCGCCATTAAGCCTTACCAGGTAATCTATGTAGTAGTTGCTTTCTTGGGCGCGATTGGCGTTGGTGATATTGTTTGGACGATTTCTGACATCGGCAATGCACTGATGGCAATCCCTAATATCATTATGGTTTTGCTCTTGTCTGGCATGATTGCTAAAGAAACGAAATACTACATTTACGACGACAACTTAGAGGAAGTAGACGAAACACCTATCCCAACTGTCGCTTCCAAGTAGTGTTTGCGGAGTTTTGAGGCTCACAAGGAATTACAGGGTTTATAGGGGTTAGATGCCTGCAAGAATTAGCAGGCATCTAAAACAACAAAACTCTAAGTGCTTTTAATTGTCTAAGTACTTATAATTGCGGGGTTTTGACTACGTTTTTTGCGAAATTCGGCACCACCCTGCAGAAAAACGCGGAAAGTGAGAGACTTTCCATCGTGGCTACAAAATGCACCGACCAACAATTCATCGGTCGGTGCATTTTTCTTTTGGATAATTACAATTAATTGGTCTTGATGCTAAGCGAATAAGCCTTCTCAGCAACGCGACCCTCTCACTTTCGGGGTTTTTCTGCAGGGTGTAGGCTTATTTCTTGAAAAAAGCCTTGATACCACCTTTTTTGGGTGCTTTTTCTACATACACCACACCGCATGCATTAGGTCCAATATGAGATCCGATGACATACCCAATTTGGCGACGCTCAGTTACAGAAATACCCGCCTCTTGCAAGCGAACCTCTAGGCGTTCGCAGTTTTTAGTGCCGTAGGAATAAATGGCATAAACAGGAAACCGATCATCAATCTCTATAGACTCAAGCTGCTTCATGATGGTGTCGAAAGCGCGCTTACGTCCCAAGCATGCCGAAATCATAGCAAGGTCGCCCTTTTCCGTAACTGAAATAACAGGCTTTAACTTAGCTGCTTCTCCAATCTTTGCAGCTGCCTTAGGAATGCGACCACCTCGCTGCAAATACTCAAGCGTATCCACCATAGCGATAACCTTGGCGGTTCCTTTCAGCTCCTCAATAGCCTCAACAATCTGCGCAGCAGGCATACCTTCATCGCGAAGTGTTGCAGCATAATCAGCCAAGATACTTATAGGATACGTTGCTGTAAGAGAATCGATTACATAAACGCCTTCGTTGCCAACCATGGCTTGTGCCATACAGGCATTTTGATACGTACCACTCAGCGCAGAAGATAAAATGATTGCAATTACCTCATCCCCTGCATCGAGCGCCTCTTTAAACTTTGCCGCAAACACATGAGGAGTTATTTGTGAAGTGGTGGGAAACTGCCCCGTTTCTTCTAAGAGCTCAAAAAATTCGTCTCGTCCCAAATCGAAACCATCACGATAATCATTGCCACCAACATTGGTAACAATAGGCAGAACTTCAATACCTTTAGCCTGTGCTTCTTTAGGCAAATACTCAGAACCCGAATCGATCAAAATTCGAATCATGAAAACGATCCCCCTTCAATCACAGAAACATAGCTCCAATACCCCAAGTATTGAAAGCTACGCTACAGTAATCACTAGCAGCACAGCGCTTACCATACATCCCGTAGTTTTTATCATTGCGAAATCTGCAATGATATTTCTCGTAAGCTATCATCCATCTCAAACGGCACTACCCTTTGCTGCATTAAGGAACCTGCCGCTAAGTTTCAAATAGCAGTTTAATAAGTCTAGCCTTACCAAGATAAAAGTGCGCCTATAAATTCGTATACGGACAGGCGGTTTTTGTAGATAGACACAAAAGAATTGTATTAGGGCGGTAATCGTTGCAGGTTCTAGGAGCAAAGCCAGCTTCTAAACGCTAAGATATAGAGGTCTATCAAATTGACTTGATGCGAGCCAGTCCAGTTTATCTGTTCCACGCCGTGCAGTCGCGCCATTACAAACCACCGCGTAGTGTCACGTCGCAAAATGGCAACAAAACGAACTCGAACTGGAATCGTATAAACCGAAATCGTATAGACCGACCGAAAGAGATGAACATGGAAAACCTTGACTCTATTGTTGGTGCCATAGCTAAAAACTACAGCACTCCCGAAATATTCTTCACCGATCCCGATAAGCACTTTCCTAACAAAAAGGTAATCATCGGCATTATCAAAGATATTCGTCGCGTAATGTTTCCTCGTTATTTTGGCGATGAAACCCCTACGGGCACCAATCCTGAATACTTCATTGGCGAAACCCTTATCCGCATCGAAGATGCTCTGCGCAAACAGCTCTACGAAGCCCTCGCCTTCCGCTGCGCGCGCGATAACGAAGATCCGTCTAAATGCATGGCATGCGAAGAAGAAGTGGATGCACGCGTAGATGAAATCTGCAAAAACTTCTTTGACAAACTTCCAGAAATTCAGCGCATTCTTCTTACTGACGTGCAGGCGGCATTCGATGGTGACCCTGCAGCACAAAGCAAAGAGGAAATTATCTTCTCTTACCCAGGATTCTTCGCCATTTTCGTTTATCGCATCGCTCATGAACTGTATTTACAGCAGGTGCCTTTGATCCCCCGCATCATGACCGAATATGCTCACAGTGGTACAGGCGTTGACATCAATGCGGGCGCAACTATTGGCGAATACTTCTTCATCGACCACGCAACGGGCGTTGTAATTGGCGAAACCACTACCATCGGGAATCACGTAAAAATCTACCAGGGCGTAACACTTGGTGCACTTTCCACTCGTGCTGGCCAGAAGCTTGCAGGTGTAAAGCGTCATCCTACTATCGAAGACAACGTAACGATCTATTCCAACGCAAGTGTTTTAGGCGGCGAAACGGTTGTTGGCGAAGGTACGGTAATTGCTGGTAGTGCCTTTGTTACCGAATCTGTTCCTCCAAATTCTCGCGTAACTTTAGAAGGCCAGCGCATTAACGTCCGCCAGCCAAAGCCCAAGAACGGTCCAAGCTGGGAATAATACTCTGCGTAAACTTCTGCACGTATCGTTTTGCGCTTCTGAATAAATGATATCTTTAGGAGCAAGTTTAAGTATTCAGCACAGCATTTACGTTTGCTGAGTAAACGTTCTGAAGCGCCGTTTTGGAAGAACACCTATAAAGCGAAGCCTCTGATTAGCCAGCAAATATTCTGGGATAGACAGGAAATGCGGGCGTTATTACCGCTTCGCTCTTAGTGTTCTTTCAAAACGATAAAGCGCGAAAGCGTTTACGAAGAAACGTAAATGCTGCACTAATACAAAAACTTACGGAGCGCATTACGTTAGTGGCGTATAACGAATTGAAGATAGTGAGAGACTAAAATTTCTTTGTTGAAGGCGTGGTATACCGCGCCTTTACTATTTCGGTACGAATGCGCTTAAAGGCTGCCTTTTCGCCCTCTTCTGCAAGCCAGGTAAGCATAGTTTCAAGAAGCTGCTGCGATTCAGGATGAAACATCAATTCGCCCTGAGCACTTTGTTCTAACTTGAAATAATTGAGTGCACTATCGTCTTGGTAGGCACTCCCCTGGTACACCTTGCTCGCCGCAACGCGATCGCACAGCATCTCTACCACATAGCGCGTAGGAATAGGCTTCCCTTCAAACGTTGCATCACGATTAGCTCTCATGTCAGTCCAGTATTCATAGTGATGCTTGTTGCGTCCCTTATGGTGCATCCAAGCCGTAGAATACCCAATGTCAGCACGTTCTGCGGTGTTAGGGCTTCTGTCGCCCTGATAGTAGTGAACACCAACGCGAAATTCGGTCAAAGAATACTTCGATAGGTCATGCACGACACCCTGCCAGTAAAGTCCCACACGAAAGCAATTACGAAGCACTAAACCCTTATGGTGAGTAATAGTGCAAAAGTGATGCCATCCTCTAGATACTGAACCCATCGTTACCCTAACCTACACTGCCGTCTTTTCGCATTCTTACTTGCAATTTGCTCGCGATCACGCAAATTCTTGTGCCTAAATCCAACCAAAATGCTTGCAGGCATTCATAATGCCATCAGCATCACAGTCGGTCGTAATGTAATCTGCCCGCTCTTTAAGAACCTCGCGTGCGTTTCCCATGGCAATTGAGGTCCATTCAGGAAGAAACATAGACACATCATTAAAACCATCGCCAAACACTACTACATCTTCAATAGGAGCATCAAGCAGATTCATGAGGTATTTAATGCCACGTTGTTTATCCATTGGCTCAATGAAAATAGTATCGGAATTATAACGAACGTGCGGTACCCCATCTAGCGCGCCCGTTTCAAGCACCTTATGCTCATCTTCGGCCTTGCAAGGAATATAGGCTTTATATACCGTCTGAAGACTTTCAATTGTAAGGTTTGGATCGTAGTGCGTTGGAACATAATAGTCGCCCGCAATTTCTGCAAAATCTTCGCGTGGCGAATAACGTACTAATTCATTAGCAGTTGTTACTGCCCAAGGAATGCGGTAATCGTCAAGAATATGCAAACACTGCTTTACAGGCTCAAGCGGCAGCGGATCCATCCACTTCAAATCTCCCGCCAGAGTAACCGAATACCCGCCATCGGCAACCAAATTATCTATGCCAATAGACGAGATAAAATCTACCGCATTTATCTGAAGTCTGCCCGTTGCAAGCGCAATGAAGTGACCGTTTTCTCGCAGACGTTTGATTGTTTCTTGCGTAGAAGAAGGAATCTCGCGTGTACGCGGAACCGCCAAAGTACCGTCGTAGTCGAAAAAGAAATATTTTCGTTGCACGAATATCCCGTCCTTCCCAAGAACCCTGATAAAAGCAAAACATCTAGCGAAACCAGAAGTAACACTAGAAGCAATACCAGCAACAATGCTAAAACGGCTAGAGCAAACTAAAAGTAAAGCCCACGCTCTGCCCTACCTTAGCGCTACTTACCTTAGCGCTCTTTGATGGTTTTAAGCAAAGCGTGGGCTTAATGTTTAAAAAAGTTTACAGAATGCGCAGAGCAACTTCTTTAAGCTGACGCGTTGTTACCTGGCTAGGAGCACCTGTCATAGGATCAGATGCGCTTGAAGTCTTCGGGAACGCAATAACGTCACGAATAGACTGCTTGCCTGCAAGCAGCATAACCAAGCGGTCCAAGCCCAAAGCAATACCACCATGAGGAGGAGCACCCAGCTCAAGTGCGTGAATAAGGTGACCGAACTTCTCTTCGATCTCTTCATCAGTTAAACCGCAAACGCGCAAGATGCGCTTCTGTTCTTCAGCGTTATGGATACGGATGGTGCCGCCACCAACTTCAAAGCCGTCCATAACCAAGTCGTATGAATAGCTACCGCATTCAAGAGGAGCAGATTCGATCTTATCCAAGTCCTCTTCCAGAACATGCGTGAAAGGATGATGTTCTGCAGCATACTTCTTTTCGTCTTCGTCATAACGGAACATTGGGAAGTTAACAACCCAAAGCAAAGCATGACCTTTGCGCTCAATACTAAGAGCGTCAGCCATGTGCAAACGAAGTGCTGCCAAAACAGCGTTAGCTACCTCATAGGTATCAGCAGCAAACAAGAGCAAGTCGCCTGGCTGAACATCGGCAGCTTCCTTGATTTTTGCGTAGGTTTCATCATCGAAGAACTTGATGATTGGGCTCTTTTCCTTGCCATCAGTAGTAAAGGCAATCCAAGCCATACCCTTAGCGCCATTAGCAGCAGCCACATCGGCGAGCTTTTCAATTTCGCCACGGCTCCAGTCGCCTGCACCACGAGCATTAATGCACTTTACGATGCCGCCAGACTGAACAGCGCCAGAGAATACCTTAAAGCCACAATCCTTAACAATGTCGGTAAGATCTACCAGTTCCATACCGAAGCGAATATCAGGACGGTCGCAACCAAAACGATCCATTGCTTCGGAGTACTGCATACGCTGCAGAGGGAACTGATGCTCAACGCCAACAGCCTTCAGGGTTTCAGCCATAACGTCTTCCATCATGACCATAACATCTTCGCCCTTTACAAAGCTCATTTCGATATCAACCTGAGTGAATTCAGGCTGACGGTCAGCGCGAAGGTCTTCGTCACGGAAGCAGCGTGCAATCTGGTAGTAGCGCTCAATGCCGCCAACCATAAGCATCTGCTTAAACTGCTGAGGGCTCTGAGGCAATGCATAGAACTTACCAGGATTTGGACGAGAAGGAACGATATAGTCGCGAGCACCTTCAGGAGTTGAGTTTGCCAAAATTGGAGTTTCAACTTCCAAGAAGCCACGTTCGTTCAAAGCGCCACGCATTGCCTGAGCAACCTGATGACGCAACTTAAGATTTGCATACATTTCTGGACGACGAAGGTCAAGATAGCGCCACTTCATACGAGTGGTTTCGTCGGTTTCAATACCATCTTCAATAGAGAACGGAGGAGTTACCGAAGAATTCAGAACCTTTACCGAGCTCGCAAGAACTTCAATTTCACCCGTAGCCATATTGGGGTTCACTGCTTCGTCCATACGAGCGCGAACCTTACCTGCTACTTCGATTACGTATTCACGTCCGAGATGTTCAGCAACAGAAAATTCTTCAGCGCTTACACAATCAGGGTCTACTACGCACTGAGTGTAGCCATCGCGGTCGCGAAGGTCGATAAAGATAAGGCCACCATGGTCACGGTTGTGCCATACCCAACCCGTCAAGGTTACTTCAGTGTCCACGTCTTCACGACGCAACTGACCGCATGTATGAGAATGCATGCAGTACTCGTTAAGGAAATCTGTCATGATTTCACTTTCTCCTCGTCCAACTTATGATTCTTCCCAGTAAAAACGCTCATAACACCAGCAATGGCATTTTGTTTAGGAATTAATCATCCCTTTTAAAAATATCGCCGTTGCTACAAGTTCTTCTACATTTTTTGTCAACCGTAATACTATAGCGAAAACCGCTTGCCTCAGGAATAACTAACAAGCGGTTTTTATAAAAAAGAACAGTTTTATCACTGTTTGAAGGCAGGCTACTGCTCTGTCTATATTTACAAACGCAACCTGCTGCTTGTTCATAACTCTTCAAGAGCAACTACGCGCTTAATCGTTTTTCAAGAAGGCTTTACGTTAACCAAGCAGCTTTACCAAACCATCAAGTGCAACAAGCTGTTCTTCATGGTTTTCCATATTGCGAACCTTCACGCTGTTCTGCGCAAGTTCATCGGGACCTAAAATGGCAACCCACTTTGAACCAAGCTTATCAGCCAACTTGAACTGACTCTTTAAGCTGCGCTGCTGGTGATCCATCTCGGTTGCAATTCCTGCATCTCGGCATTCCTGAACCAGAGAAAAGGCGCGATCACGCACTGAATCGTCAACACAGGCAACGAATAAATCGAGTGTTGCTGCTTCAGGGAATTCCACCCCTGCAGCCTCTAACGCCAACACACAGCGCTCATATCCAAGCGCAAAGCCAAGACCAGGCACATCGCGACCGCCAACCTCTTTAGCAAGCTTGTCGTAACGACCGCCGCCGCCGATGGCATTTTGCGCACCCATGCCGTTGTCTACTTGTACTTCAAATACCGTACGCGTGTAGTAGTCCAAGCCGCGAACAAGACGGGTATCTTCTACAAACGAAAGACCCGCTACTGTTAAATGACGCTTCACGGTTTCGTAGTGTTCGCGACAATCGTCACACAAGTGATCAGTGATACGAGGTGCACCTTCCATGATTTCAGCGCAGGTTGCAATCTTGCAGTCAAAAGCACGCAGAGGATTAATTTCTGCACGATGATTGCATTCATCACACATATCCGCTTCGTGTTCGTGGATATACTGACGTACCAATTCGCGATACGCTGGACGGCACTTTTCACAACCCATCGAATTGATAAGCAAGCGCATATCGCCTGCAGGAATACCAATTGCTTCATAAAAGCGCATAAGCATGATGATTGCTTCGGCATCTACACTTGGATCGTCTGCGCCTAAGCACTCAACGCCCACCTGACGGAACTGACGCAAACGCCCCTTCTGAGGACGCTCGGCACGAAACATAGGACCTGCATACATTAACTTCGCAGGAGCGCCACCTTGTGGCACCAAATCGTGCTGAACAACCGCGCGTACCACGCCTGCAGTACCTTCAGGTCGCAGCGAAAGCTTGCTCTTAGATTTAAGGGAGCCTCCCTCAAGCAACTTTGTCATGTTACCACCCGAAATAACGGTAAACATTTCTTTGGAAACTACATCGGTTGCCTCACCAATGCCACGGACAAACAACTCCGTCTGTTCAAACATAGGAGTCTCAATGGGCTGATAGCCATAGCGTCCAAAAATAGAAAAAGCAGTGTTGCGGAAATAGTCCCAAAACATCGCATCGCGAGAAAGCAAGTCGAACGTTCCTTCAGGAGACCGAATAGCCATAAACATGCAGCCTTTCGCTTAATCTGTGTACCTTAATCTGTTTAACTAACCTCTACAAACTAAACCACCCGCACTCCCCAATGCAAGGAAAAGTGCGGGTGGCTCGTAATAATTCATCAATTACAGATGTTCTACTACTAAATCGCCCATCTTGGTGGTGCCAACAATCTTATCTGCTGGTGTGGATTCATCGGCAATATCGCCCGTGCGCCAACCTTCATCAAGAACTTCGGTAATAGCGCGTTCGATATCGTCAGCCGCATCACCCATGTCGAAACTATAGCGAAGCATCATGCCAACAGAAAGAATCTGAGCCAGTGGGTTCGCAATACCCTTGCCTGCAATATCAGGAGCACTACCATGGCTTGGCTCATACAGAGCAACGCCATCGCCTAATGATGCACTTGCCAACATACCAAGCGAACCGGTAATCTGAGCAGCTTCGTCAGAAAGAATATCGCCGAACATATTTTCCGTAACAACAACGTCAAAGTCTGCTGGACGATTGATAAGCTGCATAGCGGTGTTGTCTACCAGCATATCTTCAAGTTCAACATCTGAGTATTCTTGTTCGTGAATGCGATGAACGATTTCACGCCACATACGACTGGTTTCTAAAACGTTAGCCTTATCAACGCTTGTTACCTTATTGCGACGCTTACGAGCAGCTTCAAATGCCTGGCGTGCAATACGCTCAATTTCATATTCACGATACTCAAGAGTGTCATAAGCACGCTGACCCTTTGCGCCATTGGTACCTGCGCCCTCTTCATCATAGAAGCGCTCGCGCTTACCAAAATACAAACCACCCGTTAATTCACGAACAAGCATCATGTCAACGCCATCAATTACTTCAGGCTTAAGCGTAGAAGCACCAGAAAGTGCAGCAAAAATCTGTACAGGACGCAAGTTGGTATACAAACCAAGTGCCTTACGAATTCCCAACAATCCCTGTTCAGGGCGAGGCTTTTCAGGATCAGTGGTATCCCATTTAGGGCCACCTACTGCTGCTAACAGTACCGCATCAGATGCATTAGCAACTTCGAGTGTTGCTTCTGGCAGTGCCGTGCCACACTCATCAATTGCACAACCACCAATAAGCGCGTCAGTGCATTCAAACTCAGCACCGTACTTTTCGCCTACCGCGTTAAGTACCTTTACACCTTCAGCGATAATCTCTGGACCAATGCCATCGCCAGGCAAAGTACAAATTTTATATGTTTGAGCCATGTTTTCTCCTTTAAGCCAAACCCAATACCTTGCGGGTACGATTCAGCAAACCGCCCTGCTCGATAATATCTGCGATAAAGGGTGGGAAAGGCTGTGCAGTAAAGACCGCACCTGTGGTTTCATTGGTAATAGTTCCGGTATCGGTATCAACTGAAACAACATCGCCATCAGAAATAGCATCCACTGCTTCAGGGCATTCCAAAATCGCAAGACCGGTATTAATAGAGTTGCGATAGAAAATACGTGCGAAGCTCTTAGCGATAACTACATCAACACCCGATGCCTTAATAGCAATTGGAGCATGTTCGCGAGAAGAGCCACAACCAAAGTTTTCATCAGCAACAATAATGTCGCCCTGCGCTACCTTGTTTACGAAATCGGCATCAATATCTTCCATGCAGTGCTTAGCCAGCTCGGAAGGCTCAGAAGTGGTCAAGTAACGTGCAGGAATAATTACGTCAGTATCAACATCGCGACCATAGCGATGAACAGTTCCCTTAAATTGCATGTGCTTCTCCTAATCTAAATCTTCAGGAAGACCAATATGACCAAGCACAGCACTAGCTGCTGCAACTGCAGGTGAAGACAGATAAACTTCACTCGTTGGATCGCCCATACGGCCTACAAAATTACGGTTAGTCGTAGCGATAGAACGTTCGCCTGCTGCCAGAATACCCATATAACCACCCAAACAAGGACCACAGGTTGGCGTTGAAACAGCACAGTTTGCATCCAGGAAGATTTCCATCAATCCCTCTTCAATGCACTGGCGATATACCTGCTGAGTTGCGGGAATAATAATGCAACGAACATTAGGGTTAACTTTATGACCCTTCAATACTGCTGCTGCTTGACGCATATCCTCGATACGGCCATTGGTGCATGAACCAATAACAGACTGATCGATGGTAATGTCACGAGCTTCAGCTGCAGGACGAGTATTAGAAGGGAGATGAGGGAATGCAACCGTTGGAACAATATCTGCTGCATTGATGTTGTATACCTTTGCATATACCGCATCAGGATCAGAATGATATTCCTTATAAGGACGCTCGGTACGACCATCCATATAAGCACGCGTTACATCGTCAACTGCAATAAGGCCAGCTTTGCCGCCAGCTTCGATTGCCATATTAGAAATAGAAAGACGCTCGTCCATAGTGAGCGATTCAATAGCGCTGCCGCGGAATTCCATTGCCTGATACAATGCACCGTCAACACCGATCATGCCAATGATGTGCAAAATGATGTCTTTGCCCGTAACGCCTGGCTGAAGTTCTCCTTCAATGTTAAACAGAATTGATTCAGGAACCTTAAACCAAGCCTTGCCCGTTGCGTAACCAATTGCAGCATCCGTTGAACCAACGCCCGTAGCAAAAGCACCCAAAGCACCATAGGTGCAGGTGTGGCTATCAGCACCAATAATAAGGTCACCAGCACCGACAACGCCCTGTTCAGGTAGAAGTGCATGCTCAACACCCATGCAACCTACCTCGTAAAAATGCGTAATACCCTGTTCACGTGCAAATTCACGGGTCATTTTTGCCTGTTCAGCACTTTGAATGTCCTTATTAGGAACATAATGATCAGGAACAAGCGCAATCTTAGTAGGATCAAATACCTTATCTACGCCAACCTTCTTGAATTCCTTAATTGCAATAGGGGCGGTAACATCGTTAGATAAGACAAGATCAAGATCGCACTCGATTAGCTGGCCAGGAACTACTTCTTCGAGTCCTGCATGAGCGGCAAGAATTTTCTCGGCCATAGTCATCGGGCGTGCCATGTTCTCTCCTTCTATTTTTGTCTTGTGATAAAACCATTTAAGTATATCACCGCACTATTTGTTCCATTCAACTTGAAGTCAGGTTTCCGTGTTACAACTTTGTTTCACCCGCGAACGGCCAGCCTCAGACGACCACCCGCAATTCGCCACGATATATGCGCATAAGCATGCGCGTGAAAACACATGCGAAAACACGCGAAAGCACATTGATTCTGAGCGAAAACCGCAACCATGTTTGCGCGAATATCCATAAGCAGCAAATATAGATGCGGCTTCAGCTTCCATTAACCGTCTAAAATATCCACAGACTGCCCTGAACAGGTAGAGTTCTCAGGTTTGGTATACTTGAAAAGTTATAACGGATTACGCAGATAGGTTTCTAACGCAGTGAAATTCAACTTCCGAAATCTTTTTGCCGGTTTGGTCATTATCATTGTGCTGGCGTTCGTCTTTTTACGAGGCGATCAACTCAATGAATTAGCAGCCACCATGGCACAAGGTGCCATGATTCCTTTAGTGATTGCAATCCTAACCCAGCTCTGCAAATACTTCGCACAAAGCTTCGCCTACAAGTTTTCATTCCAAGCAGTTGGCGAAACCATGAAGCCAAAACATACCCTTCCTTTAGTATTTGGCACCTTCTTTTTGAATACCGTATTCCCAAGTCTTAATCTTGCAGGCACCACACTTGTTGTTGACGACGCACGCAGGCGAGGCATTGCTCCTGGCAAAGCAACCTCTGCCGCAATCTTGATGCAAATCACCGTTGATTCCGCTTTTGCCACCATTATGGTAATTAGCTTTACCATTCTTGCTCTTACGGTTGGCTTATCTCCCCTTTGGTTACTTTTGGGATTACTGGTTATTTTGCTGGTAAGTGTTCTGATTGGCATCATGGTGCTGGGCAACAAAAATCCTGCCCTTATCATTCGCATCCTTACCCCAATAGCTAACTTCATTAACAAGGTGCTCGTACGCTTCAACAAAAAGCCCCTAGAGCCTTGGGTAGAAAAAACCATCATGAGCTTTTCGGGAGCCGCAAAACTTATTGCCAAAAATCCGAAATCCACTGCTAAAGCATTCGGCTGTTCCATCGTTGCTAGTTGCTGCGAACTTTCAGCGTTTTGTTTAGTGGGTTTTTCCTTTGGTGTAAGCGTTCCAGAATCGCTTGTTTGTGGCTACGTGGTAGCTACCTTGTTCGCCATGATTTCTATTACCCCGCAAGGCGTTGGCGTCGTAGAAGCAGCGGTTACCGTTGCCTTTACCGCTTTTGGCGCTTCTGCCACTGCTGGTATGGCAATTGGTTTGGTATACCGCGGTATCGTATTCTGGATGCCATTCGTTATTGGCGCTATTTTGATTCAAACAACCAAAACATTCCGTCCTGATTCCAAAAAGAAGAAGGTGGAAAAAGAACCAATAGGCAATTTCAATTACGAGCGCGAACGCGAACAAATTACCGAAGTAGCTAAAATGCAACGTGAAAAAATGAATGCTATTCGCCCTCATATTTCCTCTTCAAAACCAGAGAACTCCGCAGCAAACAAATCGTCTGAGCCAGATAATCGCGCATCCAATTCCGACACTTCCAAGTCTGGACCCGATACTTCCTCTGCCAAAGACGGATCAGATACCTTACCCGTCAAAGATGAATCAGATGCCTTCCCTGCCAAAGAAATAGAGAACGTATAAGCATTCTTTCACGCAGTAAATCAAGAATACAGAACCGATATAATTCTTCCCCGAGGAAGAAAGGACAACTATGCCTAGCTTTATTGAACATTTATCCCACACCACGCGAAGCTGTCGACGTTTTCGTGGGATTTATCCTGTTACTAAAGAACTTATGACTAAGTGGGTAGACAATGCCCGCCTGACCGCGAGTGCGGGCAATAAGCAGCCTCTTCGCTATCGCATCGTTACCGACAAAGAACAGTGTGCCGAAGTTTTTACTACCCTTTCATGGGCGGCGCAACTACCTGATTGGGATGGCCCCGTAGAAGGAGAACGACCTTCAGGCTACATCATTATGGCGGTGGATTCAGAAACCTTTAAAGGCGAACTTTGGCGCTTCGATGCTGGTATTGCTGCTCAAACTATCATGCTCGCATCCACTGAAGAAGGATTTGGCGGATGTATGATCTTGTCGTTTAAACGAGCTGAATTGAAAAAGATACTTTCTATGCCTGAAGGATTAGAGCCAGTACTGGTATTGGCGCTCGGTCGCCCTATTGAAGACATCCGCTTAGTTGATGCAGAAAATGGCGATACGACCTATTATCGTGACGAAAATCAAGTTCATTACGTTCCGAAACGCAGGCTTGAAGATATTTGGTTTTAACGACTATATAAGAGCCGCTTCGGTGGCTCTTTTGTTATGCTCAAGCCTACGTGTTCATCTTAGACGTTGGGTTTACTTATGAAAAAATCCGTCGCATTAAAAACGCTTGGTCTTTCTGAAGGGGCTTCAGACGAAGAAATCAAGAAAGCGCATCGCAAACTTATCATCGAAAATCACCCAGATAAGTTTGGACAAGATGCCGAAGCGCGCGCAAAAGCCGAAGAAAAAACTAAGCTCATAAATGAAGCACGCGACGTGTTGCTTAATCGATCCTGGGATCCCGAATATGCTTCTGCGGGCACTGCCTATGGTGCTCCTTTCTCGTACGATCCCTTTGCTGCTGCCTATGGACAAAATCCTTTCGGTACCTACGCTACGCACCGCGGTCAAAACGCTACGACAAGTGCACACAATTCTGGTACCAATTCTCAGGGCGGCACATACAGCGGAAATCCTTTTGCGGGATGGCCTTTTGGTGAAACATTCGTTTGGACCACTTGGGATTCTTCGGGTCAGCAGCATACCTACACTTCAAATACGGGATCACAAAGACCCTATGACTCACAAGGTTCGTACAAAACATACGCAAGTGGCACTTCACAAACTGATCCCTTTGCAGGATTTGACCCTCACGTTAATCCGTTTAGCAGTTCCTATACCCCGCGCGGAGCCAATGATCCCTTTAGCAGCTTTTTCAATATGTTCTTTACCCAAGAAAAAACCTTGGAAGAGCAACTAAAAGATGCAAAGAAAGATTTAGCGCTTGATCTAAAACTTGTTGGTGTAAAACTCGTCCTTTTAGTCTTGGCACTTTTGCTGACGGTTCCTGCCACGGGACTGTTCTTGTATACGATTATTTCCATTGGGCAGGGTGTCTGGAAACGATTGCGTTATCTTTCCCTCATATTCTTAGTACCTTTCGCAATGCTCGCGCTTATCTTTGCGCCTGCAGGCACCGCACATATTGGAATTATCCCCTTTGTTGTGTTTGGATGCGCAGTGGTCTTTGACGTACAAAATGTGTATCGCCACGCAAAGCGAATCAGCCAAATCAAAAACGCAATGAAGAAATAACCATAATGGACCTATAGTTATAGCGACACATTTTTATAACCCTATAAACCCCATAAACCCTATAACCCCTGTAATGCCAGGCAATAAGAAGGCTTCGAACTTTCTAAATCCTTAAGTTCGAAGCCTTTATGTTGATACAAATTGCCAGCAAGTGAAGTTTCAAAAATTAACTATTTCAATTCACTTAGCAATAGTTACTTTCGTATTGCAATACCCACTTTTATTTAGCAATACGCGCTTTTAGAATCTGCTCGTCTTCTTTGTTCTTAGGTTTTTTGTCAATCTCTAAATCATCAACAGTCAAAGGCATATCCACGCCCGTCCAAAGCTTAAACTGCTTTGCACCCTGATAGAACAGCATCGAAAGACCATTAGTGTACTGGCAACCTGCTTCATCTGCCAATTCAAGAAGTCTAGACTTCGCAGGACTATAAATTGCATCCTGCACCGCAAGTCCCTTATGGAAGAACGACACATCAGGGACAACCGACTGACCTTCAAGTTCACCCATTCCAACATTGGTGGTATTACCCAACATCTGCGCATCAGCCATTTCTGCTTTGAGTAAATCCTTATCGTTCAAGTCGCACAACTTAGCCTTGCAGGAAGTCTTTTCGTTGATCATCTTCACTACTTCTTGCGCATGCGGCCAAGACTTGCCGTTGGCACGATTAAACACCGAAATTTCGCCCAAATCGTATTCCATAGCAGCTGTAAGAGCCACGGAAGAACCAGCGCCACCTAGTCCAAGAAGTACAAGTTTATTGCCCGCAATCTGAACACCCATTTCTTCAAAGGTATGAAGGAATCCGTAGCCATCGGTGTTGTAACCCTTAATTTTGCCATCATTGACAACAAAGGTATTAACTGAGCCAATCATTTCTGCAGTGGGATCGATTTCGTCAAGATAAGGAATGCAAGCAAGCTTATTTGGCATAGTAACGCTACAACCACGAATACCTAGCACACGTACGGCATTCATTGCTGCCTCGATTGTTTTTTCGTTTGCCGTAAAAGCTACATATACCCCATCAATATTTGCTTTATCGAAGGCTTTGTTGTGGAGTCTAGGCGAAAAACTATGCTGTACCGGATCGCCAAAAACGCAATACAAACCAGTGTATCCAGAAATCGGAATTCCCATTGCTGCTCCTTTTATTCCGCTACACCTGAAAATAGGTAGCGCTTCCCTCTCTCATGTTGCGGCATAAGCGCTCAAACTTGTCATGATGCCTAAACGTCATACCGCAAATTCCACAGCACTAATAATACTTATTTTATTTTGAAATGTTTTGCAAAATAAATAAATTGATTCGTTTTCCGAAACGGTTTGATAGAAAAGGGAGCCCTGACGTTCATTATGTAATTCGTAAATAGGCGATTAGCTAATTCAATGCTTGAAAGCTACACAGACTATTCATATTTGTAAGCATGATTGGCAATTTCTGAAACACTGCAACTGATTCCCTAACGCTTCGGTTTTGAGGTTAAATGCCAACCATTACAATATTGGCACTTATAGCAATGAAGCCCTGTCGTGCCATGCTCAGCACAGGCAATAATAGCTGCTTCAGCATCGCTTTTGCAGGAATAGCGATTCTTAGACTCACAAGCTTTTCTTCGCAGCGCAGCATCTTTTTCTGCTGCCTTCTTCGATTTTCGAGCATCTTCACGAGCAAACACGTCATCCATGCCGCCGAGACCAGCCTTGAATTCAGCAATACGCTTAGCCTTTGCCGATCCTTTTCTGCTGCCCATAAAGACCCTCCTTGTCACAGCTTTATCTCAACACCTAGAAGATTCGTGCTATTCAGAATATGCATACCAGTTTTTCAATATAAGCATTTTAACGAGCTTCGTATGCAACCTATGATTAATCTCGAAAAGAATTAAAAAGTGGCGCACGAAAGTACGCCACTTGAAAACTTCCTAATTACAGTTATTTTTTCAACGAACGAGCCACATTCATGCCTATTGCTACGATCAATATCACAAGTCCTATTGGCATTAAAGCGCTAATCCATTCTACGGGTGTTGGAAAATACGACTGCACAATAGCAAATGCCGTTGCTTGCTTGTCGAACAAACCAGTGGAAACGGGATACGCCCAGAAAGGAGACTCTGCATTGGAAAGCGAGACAAATAAGGTTGATCCCGCCAATGCAGGATAGAGCAGCATCATTCGGTGAGCAAACATGCCTACTATTACTACAACAGAGCACCCAATCGAAATCTTTGAGGTAAGATTTTTGCGCTTTACCCATAAAACTACCGCAGCGCCCAATGGTAAAACCAGTTCGATCAAGTAGAGCGGTAAATACTGAAGAATGATGCTCTTTACCGCAAGGGATGCTGGGGTGGTCTCAGATACGAGAATACCTAACTCCGCTAAAGCAAGAATTAAATGCGCCGCTATCGCTATGCATAACAAACTAGAAAATGAACGCAGTGCTTCAGGAGCTACTTCTTTGCGAGACAATGCAACAAGAAGTGTCATGATAGCAAGACCGCAAACGAACGCAACTGCCAAAAAGTCAATTACCACAATGGGACTATGCCACCATAAGCGTGCGCTTTGCTGAGCAAACAATAAGCCTTCCACGATTTGTAGCGCCACGGCAGCTACAAGACCAATAACCATCCATACACGAATACTCTTCCAATTTCTTATAAGAGCAACCAGACAAATTAGTGACACCACCACAAACGCACTTAGAGCAAGCATATCCCACGTTAAAGGCGATGCTGGATTAGGGGACAAAATCATAGCAAGCATATTCCAAGGTGAACCCAGATCGGCGATAATTGCTACCCCTGCACCACAACCACCTGCAAGAGCAATTGCCTGAGCTAACGTAGCCCAAGGAAGCAAGTGATCTTTTTTAAGAAGCACTATCAAAGACGCAAGAAATTGACTACCGGCACCAAATCCTACCAAGAAAGCGAAAACCGCGATCAGCAATCCCCAGCTCATAGCATTGCCCACATTGGCAGTATCATACAGGCCGAAAACCAGCATAGATAGCCAAGCAACCCCTCCAACCACTACCATTACAGCGGCAAGGAGAATGAGTTTAGTGTTCTTGGAAAACAAAATCTCTTTCACGTTAATCACCCTCTGCTATTCCGCGCTTTGAAGAAATGTACAAAACCTTAGGATTGGTACCGTATTCTTCTCCTAAAACAAAGGATTCCTTTCCTTTGAGATATTGAGAGATTTCAGAATCAGGGTCGTCCAGATCACCAAAAATTCTTGCATTACCAGGGCATCCCGCACAGCATGCCGGCTCTATACCTTGACTTGTATACTGAACACAAAACGTACATTTTTCAGTTATCCCCTCTGGAGGCTTAGGGCTATATACCAAGTGTCCATCTTTGCGATATTCGGAAGGGTAACCATAGTAATATCTTCCTTCTATGCCCTCTACACCCTCTTCCGCTCCAAGGTTAAATTGACGAACATTGTAAGGACATGCCGTCATACAATATCGACAACCGATACATTTTTCGTAATCAATAAGCACCGCACCTGTTTCAGGATCAGTGTAGGTAGCACCCGTAGGGCATACACTTTCGCAAGGAGCATTTTCGCAATGCTGGCAACTAACGGGAGTAAACTCCATACGAGGTTTACCATCAACCATTACCGATGTTCCATACTCAGGAGCACCAGGAACAAACACACGGTTCCACCACATGCCTTTAGGTAGCGCATTGTGGTCTTTACAAATAACCGCACAGGTTCTGCACCCAATACACCTATCTAAATCAACTACCATGCCGTATCTCATGAGATTACCTCCTCAAGTGCACCACCCTTTTCAAGAAGGCGAACATCACAAACGCATTCGTTCCATGCCATATTGGGAGACCAAACGCTTGAAACGTAGTAAATTTCATGAATGGGGTTAATCCAGGGATAAATAAGAGAGTTATAACTTTCGTTGTTGGTATAACGACTCCACCAACCTTGATCAAAAACCACCTGTCCAGGGTACATTCCCGGATCAGTAATTAATGCGCCACTTATTTTTCCTCTGGAGTTAAATACCTCAACAACATCACCTTGAGTAAGTCCTTTAGCAGAAGCATCGTCTGGATTCATAAACACCTTCGGAGTATTATTCTGCAACTCCAACATAAAAGGATTATTGCTATAGGTTGCATGCACGCGGAACAAGCTATTACGAGTGATATACGAGAAGGGATACTTTTCCTTTGCTTCAGGATCTAGCGCATATTCAGTTTCCTCGAAAGCAGGTTTGTAACAAGGAAGTTGTTCATGCATTTGCAAAAACATATCCTCATCCTTATAAAACTCAATGCGACCAGACTTTACAAAATGTGCTGTTTTCTCTAAATCGTTAGGGCGCGACACCGTCGGAAAAGGTTGCCCGCCATGAATTTGCTCATAGAAAGGTATTTTCTTTTCACCCGGATTAGTATGAGCAAGCTTGCAGGGACCAGCTTTCAAATCTTCTAGCGTAATATGATTAATAGTCGAACCACCCTGTTCAAGAAGCATGCGCAACACCTCTTCAGCAGTTTGCTCTGCTCCCTCTGGGCCAAATTCAGGCCACTGATCTGCCAAAGAAGGATCAATACGACATGCCAGCTCTTTGCAAGTCCATATTTCAGGACGAGCTTCTCCGGGAGGATCTACCATAGGCTGCATGATTTGAACCCATGGATGAAGCGGCGTAATAACTAGTTCTGTCTTTTCGTACCAACTAGCAGACGCAAACGTAACATCGCTGCAGTCAACGGTTTTAGTATGCTGAAATTCGAAACATATCACGCATTCCAGCTCGCCAGAATCACGCGCCTGCTGTAGCCAGTTAGCAACATTATGCTGTTCAAAAGGATTACCCCAGCCAACTACGAGCGCTTTAAGTCCATTTTTAGGGAACGTAGCACTCATGGTCTCAGTACGACCATTCACGGCATAGTGAAAGGGAGCTGAAGCGCGTTTTGCTTTTTCAGGAATAAACCAAGAAGCTGTATTAAAGCGTGTTTTGTACTGTCCAACATAGGTTGAAATGCCGCCGCCCAGCTGCCCAACGTTTCCTGTTAATACCGCTAGAAGTGCGCAAGCACGCCCCTTTAAATCCCCATGATGCCATTGCATAGCAGAACCACCAAAAATGATGTGCATAGGTTTAATGGTTGCACATTCCCGCGCAATTCGAGTAATTGTTTCTTCTGGTACTGCTGTTATTTCACTTGCTTTTTCAGGGGTGTATTCCTCAAGACTTTCACGGAGCAGCGTAAAGGCCGTTTTTGCCTGAATTGTGGATCCATTCTTAAGTTCAAGAGTGGTTGTGGCCTCCAAATCCAAGTCAGGGGTATTTCCAATATGTTCGGGATCAAGTGCTATTGCATTACCGTTTTGCAGCACCACATAGGTCTCACGATATTCAGGCGCATCAAATGCACGTAATCCAGAAACATCACGCGCTAATACGCGCTTTCCTGTAGCGACATCAATGAGAATGGGTAAATCAGAAAAGTTAGAAACGAACTGTCTGTCGTAGAGATTCTCATCAATAAGATACTTAGCAACCGCTAAAGCAAAAGCTGCATCGGTATCAGGCTTTATCTGTACCCATTCGTCGGATTTTTCTGCTGTAGCAGAGTAATTCGGATCAAAACAAACAACTTTCCCGCCGGCTTCACGTGAGTAATTCAGAAAATGAGAATCAGGCAATCGCGTAACCATAGGATTGGATCCAAAAATCATGGTATAGCGCGAGTCTTCCCATTCATAGGATTCCAGCTCTTCGCTTTGACAGCCAAAAGTCTCGGGCCAAAACATAGGCAAATCGCCATTGAGTTCATACCCGCCAATAGCGGACCAGCCCATCATATTAGTCAAACGAACAAGCGATCCTTTTTGAACATGACCGGTACCCTGAACCTGCCAAATAACACCAATGGAATCAGGACCATACTTTTCAGCTATATCACGCAGCTTTGTTGCTGCAGTATTAAGAGCAGTGTCCCAATCCGTTTCTTCCATCTGACCTTGTTCATTACGAACAAGAGGAGCGGTTAATCGCTCTGGTCCATGAATCATCGTATTAATTGATAAACCCTTTAAACAACCACGTGGGTTGTAACGTTCATAGGGATAATCTGCAGCTTGCGAAATCATCTTTATCTGTCCGTCTTGCACGAAAGCTTTCATACCGCAAGAACCCGTACAGTTTGGTGCACACGTGGTACGCACCCACATGCCTTCAGGCGGCGCTGATTCTGCCAACGCTTTAGCAGCGGGGACGCTCATAGAAACAGCACCCATGCCTGCAACACCAAGTGCTGCTGCAGACGTCAGCTTAACAAACCCCCTGCGCGTTACCTCTCTAGCCATATAATCCTCCATCTCCTGCTCGCATAGCATTCCTTGTTGTACGCCATGCGAAATCTTGCCCATAACTATTGTGGAGCCCAGAGAACTAAAGAGATATAGGGGAACACCCTATGCGCTATAGGGGTTTACCCTATAGCGCATAAATAAACCTTTTCTAATATGAAAAACTAGATAAAATAGGGCGTTTATTATTCTTGATTGAGAATAATAACGAGCTAGATTTTTACTAAACCGTGACGAACCGCATAGTCAAATAGTTCCGGCTTAGTTTCAATAGCAAGCTTATGCATTATTTTCGACTTTTGTCCTTCGACTGTTTTTACAGAAATAGCCAGCATTTGTGCAATTTCTTGATTGGAATACCCCTTTACAGCCAAAGAAACAATTTCTGATTCTCGGGGAGTAAGAGACTCTGCCGCAGGATCAACGTGAGATAGTGCATTGTGAACAAATCCTTGCAGCATTTCATCGCAAATAAAAATTTCTCCAGCTGCCGCTTGACGGATTGCTTTAAAAAGCTCTTCATCGGATGAGCTTTTTAGTAAATACCCTACCGCTCCAGATTTTAGTGCCTGACTAAGATATTCCTGCTCGTTATGCATCGTAAGAACTACGGAATTTGTAGAAATACCAACATCATAAAGACGCTTCACCAAAAGAAGACCACTTTTCTCGGTACCCATAGAAACGTCGGTAAGCAATACCTCAGGAGACAATTGTTTCACAAGCTCAAAAGCTTCATTTGGATCAGATGCTTCACCAACTACTTCGAAATCCTTTTGCTGCATTATCAGCATTTTAAAGCCCATTCGTACCATAGAATGGTCATCAGCAAGAACGATTCGAATCATGATTGCTCACTTACCTCAACTCGCAGAGAAACAATACTTCCCTGGTTTTTCTGGGACTGCAATGCAAGAACACCGTTAACTAAAGCAGCCCGTTCTCTCATTCCTTCTAAGCCAAGACCAGAACCCTGAACTTCAGGGTTCTCAACATCGAAACCTCTTCCATTGTCACTGACCATTAAGACAAGTACATTCGGTTCATCTTTGTCCCAATCTAGCAATACTCGAATTTCGTTTCCCCCTGAATACTTACAAGCATTATTAAGGGCTTCTTGAAAAATTCGATAAACCGCAATTTCAATACTGCTATTTAGAGTGATATTTTCTCTTATGTTTTTCACTACAGTAATCCCAAAAGCCTCCGCAGAAGATTCGCACAAAGCATATACGGCAGCAGATAGCCCCAATTCATCAAGCGCTAAAGGTCGTAATGCGCGGGAAATCGCCGATATATGACTCATAACGTCTTTGAGCATATTGCTTGTTTTACTTACCACATCAGGCCATTCCTCATAGGGTAAATATTTCAAGCGTCTTAATTCCATCTGCGCAACAAGAACTTCTTGAGAAATGCCATCATGAAGTTCTCGTGCTATACGCTTGCGTTCTGCTTCCTGCGCAATCAGAAGATTCTTAGAAAGATCGTTATAAGCAAAGCCTTCTTGATCACCGTGAATATATACAGGGGCAGACTTGCTTGGTTTTAAATTAAATTCTTTGGCGGCAAAGCGCTGAATAAGACTCATTTCATGGTCGTTTAATGCATGCAGAAACCTAGTCCCACAAATTATAATTACCGCTATTTCATTTCCCTTCAGTAAAGGGAACGCGAAAAAACTCTTAAGCGCTTCAGCCATTACGATAGGATATTGAAACAGCTCGTTTTCAGGAATATCTTCTTCTACGCTGTTTACCATAATGCCTTTACGCAGAGCATGAACTTTCCCCAGCGCTCCCACACTTGCTGGAAGCCGAATAAGCTCATAGCTTTTATTCGTGCTTCCATCTGCATAGCCCCACTGCATAACAGGGTTAGGCCCCTTTGGGATCAAAGAAACCCCCACAAACCCAAACGAAAAAGACTCCCGAATAGCCCGAGCAGCGCGGATCGCTAATTCGCCTGTCAATTCAGGACATACTAAAGTATCAGGTTGAGACATTGATTACCTCTTCACGCAGATCACACTCATATTATAAAGAGAATTAACGCAATCAGTGCCCACGAGCATTATTACTGGATAATTGCCCTGAAAAAAAAATGGCGCACAAAAGTGCGCCATGTAAAAACTCCCTTTGCTACAGTGCGTTGTATTGATCGTCATCCACAGGCTCAAGCCATTCGTTTGAAGTATTTTCTCCTTCAACTTCAATAGCTAAATGAGAAAACCAGCTATCGGATGCAGCACCGTGCCAATGCTTTACGCCCGCAGGAATATTTACCACATCTCCAGGATGAAGTTCGCGAGCAGGCTTGCCCCATTCCTGATACCAGCCACGACCACCAACACAAATGAGCATTTGCCCACCGTCCTTATCAGCATGATGGATATGCCAATTATTACGACAACCTGGTTCAAATGTTACGTTAAACATTGGTACTTGCTCGATACTAACAGGAGCCAAATAACTCTGCCCAATAAAATACTGAGCAAAGCCGTCATTAGGATTGCCTATTGGGAACATCAACGTGCGTTCATACTCTTCACGGCCTTTATCATCTGCGCCTTCCTCTGCCCAGATTTCCTTAGCCATACGAAAGACCGCCCAAGCCTTTGGCCAGCCCATATAAAATGCCGCATGTGTTACGATTTCTGCAATTTCCGTCTTGGTAATGCCGTTCTTTTTCGCCGTTGCCAGGTGATACTCAAACGAAGAGTCAATCAAACCCTGACTCATTAAAGAAACAATAGTTACCAAGCTCCGATCACGCAAAGAAAGTGCATCTTCCCTGCTCCAGACCTCACCGAACAGTACGTCGTCATTAAGTTCGGCAAATTTAGGTGCAAATTCCCCAAGCTGATCTCGACCAGCTGTTTGTTTTACTGCCATGGTTCCTCCTGAAAACTCCAGCTTAATCTGCTTTTGTTTGATTTGTTCTTACTCTCTACAAATATCGTATGCACTGCGTTTATCCATGTAAAATAGCTATAGTGAAAACTTTGTATGCAGGTTTTGCATACATACGCTTCTGGTTAAACCTTTCCAATAAAGAGGTTAAGAAACTAGAAGCTCAAACAAGAAAGTCAGCCGATTTCTGAATAACTATTGAATATTTGCTTTCATGATTACAACCCAAGAAGGAAGCCCGCATGGAATTACGTGTTTTGGAATACTTTTTAGCACTCACCCAGGAAGGCAGTATTTCTGCTGCAGCTAAAGCACTGAATGTTTCTCAGCCTACTCTTTCCAGGCAGTTGATGGATTTAGAAAAAGAATTAGGGTGTGTCTTATTTGAGCGAAGCAAGCAAGGCATTATTTTGACCGACGATGGCATGCTTTTGCGACGCCGAGCAGGAGAAATATCTCAACTGGTTCATACTACCGAATCGGAATTACAACTTTCTCATGACGTTATTGCAGGAACTATATCTATTGGTTGTGCAGAAACAAAAGCTATGGAAGAGCTTGGAGATATTATGCAATCAGTTCGCGCTACCTATCCCAATATTTCCTACAATATTGTGAGCGACACGGCAGAAAACGTAGCAGAAAACATCAACAAGGGACTACTCGATTTCGGATTGATGCTGCGCCGCACCAAAAACGAAGGGCTCGATTACCTGCCATTTAAATGCAAGGAACACTCTGTTGTTTTATTCAGAAACGATTCTCCACTCGCGCAAAAGAATGTTGTTAGCTTAGATGATCTTATCGATATCCCTCTTCTTGTGCCATCAACCTATATACACAGTGGAGTATTGGGAAGGTATCGAAGCAAAGATGAAGGTGGGATTCTTACGTTTGTGGCAACATACAACCTTCTTAATAACGCTGCACGCCTTGTAGAAAAAGGATTTGGTGCAGCAATTACCATCGAAGGTTTGGTAAATGCTTCCCGAGCAAATAATCTTGACTATAGACCTCTCAAAGATTCTCCCACCTTACAGGCATACCTTGCTTGGAAACCTTTCCAATTCCGATCAAATGCCTGTAAAGTATTCCTAGAAGAAGCCAAAAAGAAGCTAGCGAAACAATAACTGGCTCTGGAATACATCCAGAGCCAGTTATTAAACAAAGACGTTTGAAAAGTCTTTACAAAATCAGACTTTGGCTAATGACCAAAACTATCTTAATGGCGGAAATGACGATGGCCCGTAAATACCATTGCAATGCCATGTTCATCCGCTGCCTGAATTACTTCTTCGTCACGAATGGATCCACCAGGCTGAATGATCGCCTTAACGCCATATTCTGCCAAAGTATCAATGTTGTCTCGGAATGGGAAGAATGCATCCGATGCGCAAACCAAACCAGTTGCTTCAACCCCCATGCGCTCACATGCTTCATGAGCACGCTCGCAAGCAAGCTTCGCCGAATCAACACGATTTGGCTGACCAGGACCCATACCAATTCCTGCATGATCCTTAGAAACTAAGATGGCATTGGACTTTACACCCTTGCAAACCTTCCAAGCAAACAGCATTTCATGCAGCTGATCATCGGTTGGCTTAACCTTGGTAGGAACCGTAAATTCAGCAGGATCTTCATTTACACGATCAACACTTTGCGCAAGCATGCCGCCATCAACACTGCGGAACTCAAGTGCTGCAGGAGCATCTACGCCACCTGTGCGCAATACGCGAACGTTCTTCTTCTGCTGCAAAAGTTCAAGAGCGCCTGCTTCATAATCAGGAGCAATAACTACTTCAATGAACTGCTTGTTTTCGTTAATGTGCTCAACCATTTCTTGGCTGACCGTAACGTTAGCAGCAATAATGCCACCAAAAGCGCTCTTGGGATCGCAAGCAAACGCCTTATCGTATGCGGTAGCTACATCCGCAGCAACAGCAGATCCACAAGGATTCTGGTGCTTCAAAATAACAACTGCAGGCTCGTCGAATTCGCGTACCAGCGACCAGCAAGCATCCGTATCAAGAATGTTGTTGTAAGAAAGCTCTTTACCGTTAAGCTGTTCGGCATTTACCAAAGAATGAGCCGTTGCAAATTCGTCTAAGCGATAGAACATTGCATCCTGGTGAGGATTTTCGCCATAACGCAAACCCTGTTGCTTTACGAGATGAAGGTCATAGGTTTCAGGCAGTGCCGCAGCATTTTCTGTACCATCTTCGCCGAGCTGACCACTTAACCACGTAGCAATTGCACCGTCGTAAGCATTGGTTGTCTGGAATACGCGAAGAGCAAGCTTAGTGCGCGTTGCAAGCGTAGTAGCACCATCATTGGCCTTCATTTCAGCCAAAATTGCGCCATAAGAATTAGGATCGGTTACCACAGCTACACTGGCAAAATTCTTTGCAGCAGAACGCAGCATGGAGGGACCGCCAATATCGATGTTTTCAATGCAGGTGCCAAAATCTGCACCAGACTCAACTGTTTTTTCGAAAGCGTACAGATTAACAACAACCATATCGATCATTTCGATACCGTGTTCTGCTGCCTGCGCCATATGTTCGGGATTGTCGCGCTTTGCAAGAAGACCCCCGTGTACGACAGGATGAAGCGTCTTTACACGGCCATCCATCATTTCAGGGAACTTGGTAACTTCATCGATAGGAGTTACTGGAATGCCCGCTTCTTCAATAACACGAGCCGTTCCACCTGTAGAGATAATCTGAGCACCGAAATCCTGCACGAGCGCGCGAGCAAATTCAACAATGCCCGTTTTGTCTGTTACCGACATAAGAACACGCTTAACTTTAGGATCAGCCACCTGCTACCGCCTTTCCTCGTTGAGTAACCTCTATGCCTTTAGCATACCAGCGAAGCCTCTATGCTAAAGCGCGAAATCCGACTTTGTTTCCAGTTATTGTTTATACGGCACCTAGAAAGAACTAGGTGCCGTTCTTGTTTCTTTACTACGCAGAAATATGCACTGTTCTGGTTTCTTCATCTATTTGTACGCGGCCTGCAGCTAACCAAGAGATAACTTCAGGATACAGGGCATGTTCCGCCTCATGAATACGCTCTTCAAGCGAATCAAGCGTATCATCTTCGCGCACCTCCACAGCACGCTGCGCGATGATAGGGCCTTTGTCATAGTCTTCATTGGCAAAATGAACCGTAATGCCTGTTACCTTAACCCCAAAATTGAACGCATCTTCAATAGCATGAGCGCCCTTAAATGAAGGAAGAAGCGCTGGATGCAAATTAACCACCTTGTCGGGATAGGCATCCAAAACTTCATTGGTAAGTTTGCGCATGTAACCAGCCATGATTACGTATTCAGCGCCAGCTTCTTTTAGCGCATCTGCAATCTGCTGGTTTGCTGCAGGTGCATCCTTATACACTTCTCGATTAAGCGCAATGGTTGGAATACCCGCCTTTGCAGCACGCTCTAGACCATAGGCATCTGGACGAGAAGAAATTACCAAGACAATTTCTGCATTAAGAGAGCCTTGCGCAATACGATCAATTATTGCTTGTAAATTCGATCCACTACCACTGATAAGTACCCCAATTTTTAATGGGTTTTGAGACTCAGACACGAAAGCTCCTTTTGATATTCAACTATTCAGCGTCCTGCTTATCTTGTGTGTCAAACGCGAAAAGCTGGTCTTTATTTACGTATTCAACTTCACCGTTACCAGAAACGATACGACCAACAATACCCGCCTCTTCGCCTTGTTCTTCAAGAATTGCAAGCACATCATCAACTTTGTTTGGAGCAACAACAAGCACCATGCCAAGACCCATATTGAAAGTCTTAAGCGCCTCTGTTTCGTCCAAACGTGCGGCACGACATACAAACGGAATAATAGGAGGCATACCCCAACTGCCAACTTCAACTTGAGCATTCATGTTGTCAGGCAAAGCACGATTTAAGTTTTCGGTAATGCCGCCACCGGTAATATGAGCCAAGGAACGAACTGCACCAGGTAACTGACGAAGAACAGCGCGAACAGGCTTTACGTAAATTCGAGTAGGCTCGAGCAGCGCATCAAGAACACTCTTGCCGCCCAAAGATTCTTGCGGCATACGCAATTCATACAAGGTTTTACCATCGGTTACTACCTTACGAACCAAGGAATATCCGTTGGAATGAATACCAGAAGATGCCAGGCCAATTAATACGTCGCCTTCTTGAACCTTGGAAGGATCAAGCATTTCAGGGCGATCTACTACGCCAACACAGAAGCCAGACAAATCGTATTCATGAGGATCCATAACGCCAGGATGCTCTGCCATTTCGCCACCGATAAGAGCACAACCGCTCATCTGGCAACCATCGGCAATACCAGAAACAATTTCAGCTACCGCTTCACTCTTGAGCTTGCCGATAGCAATATAGTCAAGGAAGAACAGGGGTTCAGCGCCAGTCGCCAAAATGTCATTTACACACATAGCTACCAGGTCGATACCTACGGTATCATGCTTGCCTGCCAATTTAGCAAGCTGGATTTTGGTACCAACGCCATCAGTACCAGATACCAAAATAGGATCTGCCATATTTTTGGCTACCCCAATAGAGAACAGACCGCCAAAGCCACCAATATCACCACGAACTTCATCGCGATAGGTACGATGAACAGCATCTTTAATGGCATCTACCGCACGAGCTCCTTCTGCAGTATCAACGCCAGCCTGCGCATAGGTAGTTGCAGCACCTTGAGCAGTCCAGCTTGGCCACTTGGTTTCATCATTATCCAAAGCGTTGACCTTGATGCGATCAGTCATAGTATCTCCTTATTATCTAAATAGCTGCTAGCCTTGAACGCTATCGTACTAATCAAGAATAGCGCTACCTTCCGACAAAAAACGCTTGTATTTAATGGTATCAGGAATTAGTACAGAATAGACTACCAGAAACACCGAAGTACGCATTAATGCTGCCACTGCCACTTAACGTGACTCCCTCTGTCGCCTAGCACGAATACCGTATCTGCAACTGGTGAAAATACCGCCACCACCTAGCGCAGCTTCCCTAGTCCGCATCCGCGTTTTCTCATTCCGAATCGCTGTACTGCGTACCCATTTCTCCTGTTTCGTTTGAAGAAATACCCGTCGTGCCCTCGGCAGTGCCCATCACATAAGGATCATCTGGCACCGTTGTTTCCACTACCGCAGCAAAGAGAACCGCTCTACCATCATTTTGAGAATACTCACACGTAGAAAAAAGCATCGACTGCTTAATATCAGCAGGCGATAAAACCTCGCCTTGCTGAGTTACCACGCTGCGATCCAATTTATCTTGAATATAGGACTGGTAACTTTCTTCAGAACCAAAAGAAGTTTGAACCAAAGCATCATCGCCCGTGGTTTTCACCATGGCAAAAGTCTTAAGTCGATAGTTTCCTTGAGGCGTTAAAAGATAAATGTCTCGATGCGCATTAAATTCATCGTTGCTTTGCCAGTTAGAAAGCGATGCAAACATGGAACCATCATTCATATGATGGCCGTACAAGGCACTGTTTTGGTCAGAAAAATCTGAAGCATTAGCGCTATCCAAAAAGATCGTACCCGCAGAAGCAAGCCAGCCCGTAGATCCATCGAAGGCTTTATGCAAGTACTCTTCGTTGTCGTCCCCTTGAACCACGGGATAATTTATAGGGCTGCCTGGCACATAAATCCACGCCACGATATCAGGATTGATAGCGGTTAGCGCATCCCAATCTACCGTTAAATCGGAAAGCGCTAAATTCTCCGAATCAGAAACCGTTGCATATTGTTCCAGATCACCGTAAGCGCGCTGTTGTGAGATGTACTGGAATGCTATCGCACCAAGTCCAATGAGTGCTGCAATAAACACCACCAAAGACACGACAAACACAACACGCCAGGGATTCTTGCGGCTCTGTGACCTATAACCTTGCGAACCATAATTACTCCGAGAATACCTTTGCGCATTCTGTGGTTCAGAAATATGTTGGGCAGCGTGCCTTCCTCTGCTGTTATGCCGAGCCATACATCACCTTCAAATGATCTTTTACCAGTAAAGCAAGCTAGTAAATACCTAGTCGCTCCTCAAGAGCTTCATTAATAATACGCAGCGCCTTTACACGTGCATAGTATTTATCGTCGCTCTCCAAAATTATCCATGGAGCATTGCGCGTAGACGTCAAACGGAACATGTCTTCTACCGCGGCACGATACTGCGGATACTTATCGCGATTGCGCCAATCTTCTGCAGTAATCTTCCAACGCTTTTCAGGATTTGCTTCACGTGCTTCAAAGCGCTCCAGCTGAGTTTCAGGAGAAACATCGACCCAGAACTTCAGTAAGATAGCGCCCCATTCCACCATGTCGCGTTCAAATTCGTTAATCTCTTCATAAGCACGAGACCATTGAGCAGGACTTGCAAAACCTTCTACGCGTTCTACCAGCACACGACCATACCAACTACGGTCATAGATTCCCACATGGCCCGCCTTTGGCAAACGAGTCCAATAGCGCCAAAGATGAGGATGTAACAATTCAGGCTTGGTGGGAGCAGGACTTGGATAGATGGTATAAGAACGAGCATCTAGGGCCTGGGCAACACGCTTAATGCTGCCACCTTTGCCTGCTGCATCCCAACCTTCGTACATGATCATCATAGGAATACGCCTGATATACATTTCAAGTTCGATGCGACGCAAGCGCTCTTGCTCTGCCTTTAATTGCGCCTTATATTCAGCATGCGAAAGCACAAGAGTATGATCCACTTCATCAAGTGTTGGAATATGCTCGCTTGGAGCAAAGCGTGTCATCGTAGGCGCATGCACGCTTGCCGCACGAGCCTCCTCTTCTGCCAACGCACGCAAACGCTCATTCTCTTCAACGGAACGAGTACGTTCATCGCCTTCAACTTCCTGGGTTCCCTTTGCGGAATTTTCCTGCGCCTTCTTCTCTGCTTCTTGAGTAGAAGCATCAGCTGGTCTTGAAAGCTCCTTTTCAAGAGCGTTTACGATAGTTTGCACAACGCTTAAATTCACACGACGATGATCTTCTGCATCAAGCAAAATCCAGGGTGCAATTTTGAAGTTGGAGTGATCAAGCATCTCGTCGTATACCTGATAGGTACGATCATAATCTTCAAGATGCTCTAAATCCTTGCGCGAAACACGCCATGAAGTAGCAGGATCGCTATACAAGCTAATCAGGCGCTCACGCTGAGTTTTTTCAGAAATCTGAAGGAAGAATTTAATAACCAGATAGCCGTCGTTGCGCAGCTGCGTTTCGAAATCCTCAATGGATTTAACCATGCGCGATACATGTGCCTTAATAGCGCCACGCTCTTTCTTGGACAGCTTGCCCTTACCCTTCTTGGGAAGCGTGTTGATAATATGCTGGGCAGCAACCGAATACCAACCACGATCGTAGAACGTCATGCTGCCTCGCTGGCCAAGCGCCTTCCAGAATTGCTGCAGGAACGGATAGTAACCTGTTGCTCCAAAATCATCGTCCAAAACAAGAGCGGCTTCTTTATCGTCAAAGTCCTCTGTTACATATACGGAAGTATCACGAGCGTCCAAGTGGTACAGCAAATCAGAAATACGGCTACCTTTACCGGCGCCCTTCCATCCCTCGAACAGGACAACGGTACCGAGTTCTTTCTTTTTAGCTTCTTGCTGAAGTACAACCAAACGGTTTACGAGTTCTTTAAAACGAACCTTGTATTCTGCTTTGCTAACTTTTTGAGTTCCCATTCTTACACTATCTAGCATGAGGCATCTCCTCTCCCCCAGAATTTCCTCACGACCTAAACCGTTCAAAGGCTTTTATCTGCCGAAATGATGAATCTTGTTAAAGAAATGTGTCATATCAGATGCTACCCCACTTTTGCATAAACGAATATAGTTAAATCTAATTAACAATTGCTTTGAGCAAAATTTGTTACAGTAGCATCTGTCCGTCACGAAGAGAAAGACAACTATGGCGCGCTACGGCATTATCGATTTTGGATCTAACACTATCCGTCTTTGTATCTATGAAGTGGAACACACCCCTCGCAAGCCTTTAGCAAAAAAAGATGTTCAAACACTTCTTAATTATAAAGTTATGGCAGGTCTTGCTGCTCATATTAAAGATGGCGCAATGACTGAAGCTGGCATTAAAAAAGCAATCAAAACCATCAACGCCCACCTTCGCCGTGCTGCCCATTTCTCTTGTGAACGAATTGATATTTTCGCAACCGCAGTACTGCGCAACTGCACCAATTCACGCGAAGCAACCGCTGCTATTGAAGCAGGTATCGACAAGCGCATAACTATTCTTTCAAACGAAGAAGAAGCTCACCTAGGTTTTCTGGGGGCATGTCTTGATCGCTCGCTCGATAACGGAACTATGGTGGATATCGGTGGTGGTTCAACCGAACTTACCCATATCCAAAATGGACTTGACCTTGATAAAGTTAGTATCCCCCAAGGATCGCTTTCATCCTTTGCAAACTATGTCCAGGGACTACTGCCAACTTCAAAGGAAATTGAATCTATCGCCAAGCACTTCAACACCCTTGCATCCAAAGAAGGTGCCAATGTTTATGCCGCATCCCAGCTCTTCGGCATTGGTGGTTCTATTCGTTCTGCGGCAAAGGTATATGGTGACTTATGCAATAACGGAGAGCGCTACGAATACCTTCTTCCTGAACACCTTGATGCTATTTTGTCGCTGTACGCCAAAGATCCTGACGCCTTCGCTCGTCAGGCACTTCATACCGTACCCGATCGTATTCACACCTTCATTCCTGGATGTGTCATCATTCGCGAAATATTTTCACTTTGTAAGGCAGATCGTCTGGACATTTTGAAGTTTGGTGTTCGTGAGGGATACCTAGCAGAACGTGTGCTGGTAAAGCCGATTGGAAATGCCGAGTAGAATGCCGAACTGAAAAAGAGCAAAAGCGTTCAGAAAATGTTACACGCAGTAAAACATTTAATAGTCGCAGAGTAATTCCCAGTTCATGAGATAAAACCGTTACAATAGAATTAGTAGATAAATTCTACTAAGTTAATACCTTTACTGTTCGGTGTTTTGCACCACACAGCACATTCGATTGGTCGCTCGATTGGTTGCTCGATTCGGCTACCCGATTTAGTTGCTCGACGGACTACCCGATTGGTTGTCCATTGGTTACGCCGTTTGGCTTTTCCATTCGGCTGCCCGATTGGCCGCGTCACTCGGATGTGTATAGGGTGCATGCGCTTTATGTGCGCACTGATGTTTCTAGGTAATTTATTGGGGAAACGATAAAGGGAGATTTGACCTTATGATGGAAACAAAGTCAAAGACTGGCCGAACCAACACGCCCGAAGGAAATGAAACTAAATCAGGGCGACCCTATGTTCTTCCTTACATGCAGAATCGTGAACTTTCCTGGCTTGACTTCAACAAGCGCGTTCTCGATCAAGGCGAAGACCATAACGTACCACTGCTCGAGCGCCTTACGCGCGTATCCATTTTCTCCAGCAATTTGCAGGAATTTTTCATGGTTCGCGTGGGCAGCTTGACTGATCTTTCTTTAGTAAATAAAGAACTGCGTGACAATAAAACTCAGATGACTCCCGACGAGCAGCTTCGCGCAATTTACGATCGTTGCCACGAGCTGTATCCAGAGCAAGAGCGCATTTATAACCAGATTCAGGAAAAACTTGCCGAACGCGGTATTCGCCAGCTTAAAGAAGATGAGTTAAATAAAGAACAAGCAGCTTATCTTAGTGAATATCTCAAAGCTCAAGTTGTTCCTTATTTGTCACCCCAGATTATCAACTCCCGCCACCCCTTCCCTCACCTAGAAAACGGCGCACTTTATGTTCTTCTTCGTCTTGATGAAGAAAACGCTCCTACAAAAACCAAGGGCTCAGACAAGGGCTCAGACAAGAAGAAGGAAAAGAACCTGGGCGCTGAAGATGCAACGTTTGGTTTAGTACCACTTCCCCGTCAGGCAAAGCGTGTTATTCCGCTTCCTGGTGAAGGCACCCAGTTCATCTTGCTCGAAAACGCTCTGAAGACCATCGTGAGCGATGTCTTCTCGATGTATACCACCAAGCGCGCAAGCGTAATCTGCGTAACCCGTAATGCCGACATCGATCCAAACGATGGCACCGAGGATATGGATTACGATTACCGCGAGCATATGAAGCGTATTTTGAAAAAGCGTGCGCGCCTTGCTCCTGTTCGCTTGGAAACCGACACGCCGCTTTCTCCTGTAACCAAGAAATTCTTACTGAAGCGTCTTGGTTTGAAGATGCATCAGGTCTACGTAACAAGCGTACCTTTGGATATGGGATATGCATGGGGCTTAGACGGCATGGTTAAACCCGAGTTAGCCAGCAAGCTTACCCCCGAGCCATTCACCCCTACCTGGCCTGCATGCCTTGATAAGAAGCGCTCTATTATTGAACAGGTTTGCGAAAAGGATGCTTTGCTTATGTATCCTTATGAGAGCATGGATCCTTTTGTAACCATGCTTCGCGAAGCTTCCGTAGATCCTTCCGTTATTTCTATCAAGATTACGCTGTACCGCTTAGCCAGTCAGTCACATTTGGCCGAAGCTTTGTTGGCAGCTGCCGAAAACGGCAAAGAAGTAACCGCTCTGTTCGAATTGCGTGCACGCTTTGACGAATCCAACAACATTGAATGGTCTCAGCGCTTCGAGCAGGCAGGCGCAAATGTAATCTATGGTTTCCACGACTTTAAGGTTCATTCAAAGATTTGCGCTATTACCCGTCACACCGACAAAGGCATTCAGCATATCACTCAGCTGGGTACGGGCAACTATAACGAAAAGACTTCTAAGCTCTATACGGACTTCTCGTTCATCACTACCGATGAGAGCATCGGCAAAGATGCAGCAGAGTTCTTCCGCAACATGCAGCTCGAAAACGCATCTGATCGCTATCAAACGCTTTCTGTTGCTCCTCTGCAGATCAAGCCAATGATCTTGGCAAAGATCGACGAGCAGATTGAGCTTGCTCGTGCAGGCAAGCCAAACGGATTGATGTTTAAGACCAATTCCGTAACCGACAAAGACATAATCGACAAGATTGCAGAAGCTTCTCAGGCAGGAGTTAAAGCAACCCTGTTCGTTCGTGGCATTTCTTGTCTGGTTCCAGGCGTTGAAGGTTATACCGACAACGTAAAGGTAGTTTCAATTGTTGGTCGTTTGCTTGAACACAGCCGAATTTATGGCTTCGGTCCTCGCGACAACCGTGAAATTTACCTTTCCAGTGCGGACTTAATGACCCGAAACATGGAAAAGCGCGTTGAAATTGCTTGGCCTATCAAAAACGAAGAACTCAAGGAAAAAGTTAACGAGTACCTGGATATTTCGCTTTCCGACACTGCAAAACTGCGTATGTTGAAGAATGATCTTGAGTACACTCCTCTTGAGTTCTTTGCAGCAGAAGGCCCTGACGGCATTCCTGAATCGTTTGATTCGCAGGAATACCTGATTAAGAAAGCTCGCGAGGATTACCTGCACTCATTAGAGGTTCGCGAAGAACAGGCAGCTCAGCGTAGTGCTACTGCTCGAGTTCAACGTATTCGCGATCGCGAAATGATGACTTCCGCAGCTACCCCTATCGTGGAAAACCCCGAAACGGGCGAGCCACTTCCTGGTGTTGGTAACGTTGCTCCTCAAGCTGAAGACGCTAACGCTGCTCTTGAAGTCGAAGGCCAGGAAGCAACGTTTGATGCAGTTCAGGTAGCTGATGCAAGCGCGGTTGGTTCCGAGGCTGGCTCTGATGCCGCAACTGGCTCTAGTTCCGATACCGCGACAGAATCCGCATCATCCGTCGCTGCTTCCGCTGACGCTCCCGCTTCAGCCTCTACCTCCACTTCTACCTCCGCTCCAGCAAGCACTTCAGCTGAAGGCGCTTCTGTTGCAGGCGGAATTGAAGAGGTTGAACCTGGTGTAGCAGGTCCTGCATTCGGTGCAACTGAAGGTCAGGCTGCGGCTCAGCAAGCAGCCGCTGCGACCCAACAATCTGCCCCTGCTCAAGCTACTGCTCAACCCCAGGAAAGCGCACAAGCAGCGCCTGAAGTTGAAGTCATCCCAACTGAGCAGAAAGCAAGCGAGGCAGGTGCAATTCAGCTCGTTCCTAAGAAGCCAAGCTTGTGGACCCGCATTAAATTCTTGTTCACAGGTAAGTTGAGCTAATAGCTCATTGACTGAACCGAGCTAACGGCTAAGCCTGTCATTTAGCCAGCCAACAGCTTAGTCGAGCTAACGGTTAAGTTATCGTTCAGCCTCACTGTTAGCTTAGCTGAACTAACCGTTAAGCGTTACTCAAGCAAACCGCTTAACCAATTGCCGCAATATTACTAAGAGGCACCCACTTCAAAATGTGGGTGCCTCTTTCCTTTAACCCCCTATAACCCTATATGTCAATAAACCTCTTTTTTGTGACTTTTGGCCTATAACCCTGACTTTTTGCCACTAGCCCCCACTTCATAATGCGTACGTCTCTTTTGCGGATTTTGACTACTTCGAGGTAGATGATGCGCATTTTTCAAGAAAGTAACCTATTCAAGAAATGCCTAATCGAGAGGCATGTAATTAAGCAACCAATTTAGGTAACAACCATTGGTAGTCCTGTAAAATTCTGGGGTGCTTCCTTAAACCCCCTGATAAAAAGTATTACTTTCTCAGAAAATGCGCACCACCCCTGCAGATAAGCACCTCTAGTAAGAACAATTAGCTATCATATTCATATCGCTTATTAACCAACCATCCAGCTAGGTAGGCACCGCATGATTTGCCCTATTGTTACTTCTCCGATTATCTTGCAAATTCCCAGTACTGAAGCCACTCGAGAGGATATGCCTACTGGTCAAAACCTCAAAGAAACGCTTCAAGCACATGCGCATGAATGCGTAGGGATGGCAGCAAATATGATTGGGGTACATAAACGCATTATTGTTGTGCACGACGAAAACAACAGTGAAAAGACCAGCAAGGACGATCGCAAAAACCCCAATAAAGAATCCAAAGCCAGCAAAGCCAAAAGCGACCCAATCCTGATGTACAACCCCGAAATAATCAAGTCATCCAAACCATACGAAACCAAAGAAGGCTGCTTATCACTTTCAGGTGTTCGCAGCACCACAAGATTTGACCGTATAGAAGTTCGCTATTTTGATGAGCAATTCCGCAAGCAAACAAAAACCTTTAAAGGTTTTACTGCGCAAATAATCCAACACGAAATAGATCACTGCAATGGCATTCTAATTTAGAGCAAGCAAAACAACCTAAAACAGTACTCTTATCTGCCCTTTAGGTATTTCTTAGCAGCACACCCATAAAGGACCCGTCATGACATCCACCCACGTTATCCACGAAATAGAACCTGTATACGACAAAAATTCCCGCGTGCTTTTGCTTGGCACCATGCCTTCTCCAAAGTCGCGCGAAACGGGATTTTTCTACGGACATCCTCAAAATAGATTCTGGAAAGTGCTTGCCCTGCTCTTCGATGAACCCACCCCAGAAACTATCGAAGAAAAGCGTGACTTATGCCTGCGCCACCACATTGCGCTTTGGGATGTTGTATCAAGTTGCGATATTGAAGGCGCAAGCGATGCCAGCATCAAAAACGCCAAACCTAACGATTTGGCTCAAATTCTAAATGCAGCTCCCATCCAAGCTGTTTTTACCACGGGCACCAAAGCAGGCCAGCTTTATAAGAAACTATGCGAACCAGCAACTTCTATTCCTTGTACCGTATTACCCTCGACAAGTCCCGCTAACTCTCGCGTATCCCTAGCTGAGCTATGTACTACATACAAACAAGCATTATCTCCCTACTTGGACTTTAATCCCGAATACCCCGTTCTTGATGTTCCTGAAGTGGTACACCTTGAGCAATCAATCGCTTCATCAGGCACTTCGCTCTACACTCTAATGCATCGCGCGGGAAGATTTTTAGCATATGAAGCTAAAAAATATTTCGAACAGAAATCTGACTGCAGAGAATCTGACCGCAGCGAAATAAACCACAACGAACCCGAGCGCAGCAAAACAGCATCAAGGCAAAACCAATTCTATACTCCAACACCAAACCAGCTTCATGTCTCAATACTTTGCGGACACGGAAACAATGGCGGCGACGGCTGGGTTGCAGCAGACTATTTGGCAAAAGCAGGCTACCACGTTGATTTGATTTCTTCTGTTTCCGCACAAGAGATAAAAGCGGAACCCGCCCATACCACCGCCTGCGAAATTGAGCATGGTATTAAATGCGAAATCGAGTACGAGGCAGAATACAGAGTCGAACGCAAGGCAGAATGCGAAATTGATTATAAAGTCGAACACAAAACAGGACACGAGACAAAACAAGAAATAGAACGCAAAAGCAAATACAAAGCAGGACGCAAGATCGCTGCTTCGCCCAAGAGTAAGCAAACAATTCACCTGCTTATTAATCCGACCAATGAAGAAGTAAAAGCATCCCTTTCAAAAGCAGATCTTATTATTGATGCAATTTTAGGTACAGGATTTTCTGGCGATACCGTACGCGAGCCTTTCTCTACTTGGATAGAACTTGCTAACCAGCAAAAAGTACGTGAAGAAGTACACGAAAAACTACACAATACTGATCATCGCACTTGTAGCATACAGAATGCACGTATTATTGCAGCGGACGTCGCCAGCGGCTTTTCGGCACAAACAGGTACAGCGGCAAAGCCTTGCATTGTGGCAGACCATACGGTGACCATGATCACCCTAAAAACAGGACTCGTTCAGCCAAGTGCCAAAACCTATTGCGGCACAATCCGCGTTGCTCCCTTGGCAGTTTTTGACCTATAACCCAAGTTTTTTCCGTTTTTCGGCACCACCCTGCAGAAAAACCCCGAAAGTGAGAGACTCGAAAGCCGCCAACGCGAAACTATCTCGCGAAAAATACCGTTAGTTACATAAATTTGATGCTTTATACGCTTTCAGAAAAAGAAGAGAGTCTCTTTCATCAAGAGACTCTCTCACAAACCGCATTTTTCTGCAGGGCATAACTTACTCTGCTGACTGAGGCAAAAGCAGCAGAGCAATCTGAGTTGCATTCAATGCTGCACCCTTGCGAATTTGGTCTGCAACATTCCAGAAAGCAATACCATTTTCCACAGAAGGATCCTTGCGAATACGACCAACAAAGGCACCGTCAGTGCCTGCCAACAAACCTGGCATTGGATATACGTTATTTGCAATATCGTCCATTACCGTAATACCTGGTGCAGCTTCAAGAGCAGCGCGTGCTTGCTCAACACTTACTGGACCTTCGAATTCAACATTAATCGATTCACCATGACAACGAAGAACAGGCACACGAACGCACGTTGCTGCAACCTGAAGATTTTCGTCTCCCATAATCTTCTTGGTTTCAACCACCATCTTCCATTCTTCTTTCGTGGAAGCATCATCCAAGAATACATCGATATGAGGAATGCAGTTAAAAGCAATCTGGTGAGCAAACGCATCAATCGTTAGCTCTTCCCCGTCAAGGAACTGTCGAGTCTGTGCGTACAATTCGTCCATTGCCTTAGCACCAGCGCCCGATGCCGCCTGGTAAGTAGAAACAACGACACGCGTAATGCGAGACAGATCATACAGAGGCTTTAAGGCTGCTACCATTTGAATAGTAGAGCAGTTCGGGTTAGCAATTACTCCATTGTGCCATTCGATATCCTGAGGATTTACCTCTGGCACAATCAGCGGAACATCTTCGTCCATGCGGAATGCACTAGAATTATCGATCATGATGGCACCCGCATCTACTACTGCCTGGCGGAACTGCTTAGACACTCCCGCACCCGCACTAAATAAAGCGATATCAACGCCCTCGAATGCTTCTGGGGTCATTTCCTGAACGGTTAATTCCCCAGCAGGAACCTGACCGCAACCCTTAAAAGGAAGCTTCTTTCCTGCAGAACGTGCTGAAGCTAAAGCGCGTACTTCACTTGCAGGGAAATCGAGATCATGAAGAACCTCGAGGAATTCATGACCAACCGCACCAGTTGCACCAGCTACTGCAACAACAGGATTGGCAGGTATTTCCTTTGTCCAGGCCATAAAAAGCTCCTTTAGTCGAGACGTTTTACATTGTGTCAACCATCGTCTTACGTAGCAATAAGTAGCGCCAAATCTAATGTAGCGTCAATCTTAGTCCAGCGTAGCGACAACCTTAATCTAACGCAATTCCGATTATCGTCTAACGTCATGCTCGCCATGATGATTGGGCTCATGATACTACGCTCAACTAAAGAGCGCATAAAAACCGCCCGTTTTGCGCAAATATTTCGGGGAATAGCGCCTCACCAGGATTTTGTTAACCAAACCGAAACAAAGCGAAACATTCCGAAATCTTCTTTTAAATACGCAATTTGCACAATAAATCATATATATAACGCCCTTGTCATCAGCACATTTCCTTAAAACCTACCGCGATACTTTCACCGTCGAATTAACGTAGCTGAAACAAGCATGCAACGATCAAGACACAGTGCTTCCGTAGAGTAGTACCACCTAAACAGGCGAAAAGAGGTATACATGAACAGCGAAGCAACGTGTGCAACCCCAGCGTGCACGCCCCCAGCACCATCCACACCCCCAGGAATGTATCGCAGCTCGTTTGAGCATGATGCTTGCGGTATCGGAGCACTCGCAAACCTAAAGGGCGTGCGCTCCCACCAGATGGTCGATGATGCACTATCCGTCCTTGTTAACTTGGAACATCGCGGTGGAGTTGGCCTTGAACCAAACACAGGCGACGGTGCAGGCATCCTTTTTCAGATTCCCCATCGTTTCTTTCGCAAGGAAGCTCAAAAATACGGCAGCCTGTTGCCCGACGAAGGTAACTACGGCGTAGCCATGCTCTTCTTGCCCACTGACGATCATGGTCTTGCTGAAGCCATGCGCGTCTTTGAGGATGGATGTATCTCCGAAGGTATCCCCTTGCTGTTTTGGCGCGACGTCCCTACCGACGCTCATGACCTTGATTCGGCAGCGCTCGAATGCATGCCTACCATCAAGCAGGCATTCCTTGGTCGCCCTGCCGACTGCGAAACCGCAGACGAATTTGAACGCCGCCTCTATACGTGTCGTCGCGTGATCGAAAAGCTTGCAAAGAAGACCTACAGCCTCAACGATAAAACCTTCTATGTATGCTCAATGAGTGCCCGTACCATTGTGTATAAAGGCATGCTTATTTCGACGCAGATGCGCGGCTTTTTCAAGGATCTCGATGATGCATCGTGCGAAACCGCTATTGCCCTTGTTCATTCGCGCTATTCCACTAACACTACCCCTTCGTGGGAACGCGCTCACCCCAATCGCTATATCGTGCACAACGGCGAAATAAACACCCTGCACTGCAATATCAACTGGACCCGAGCTCGCGAACCTCATCTTTATTCCCCTGTCATGGGAGACAACCTTACCAAGGTACTTCCCGTATTCAATGGCGAAGGATCCGACTCGGCAATGCTGGACAATATGCTGGAGTTCATCGTGATGAACGGCCGCAGCTTGCCACGCGCGGTATCAATGCTGCTTCCTGAACCATGGGACAAAAACCCTGCGCTTTCCAAAAAGCGAAGCGCCTGGGGTGAATATCAGTCAATGCTCACCGAAGCATGGGAAGGCCCTGCTGCGATTGCCTTTTCCGATGGTCGCATCATGGGTGCGGTTCTTGATCGCAATGGACTGCGCCCCGCACGTTACTACATAACCTCTGATGATCGCCTCATTCTTTCAAGCGAAACAGGCACGCTTGATATTGATCCGTCGAAGATCTTGAACGCAGGCAGCCTTGGCCCAGGTCAGATGTTGCTTGTTGATCCAACAGAAGGCCGCGTACTGTTCGATGACGAAATCAAAGAAAGCCTCGCGAATAAAGCCCCGTATTTTGACTGGATTAATGCCGAAACGCGCAAGCTTGAAAGCCTTGTTGATCAGGCAGGCGAATCGAATGACAGCTTACCTGATGGCAACCTAACGCTTAGCAAGCGACAAGCGGTGCACGGCTATTACTTCGATGACGTTGAGGAAGCCATTATCCCCATGGCAGAAAAAGGAAAAGCGCCCCTCGCTTCGATGGGTACCGACACCCCTCTAGCCTGCTTATCCGAACGCCCACGCCGCTTCTTCCACTATTTCAACCAGCTTTTTGCGCAGGTTACCAATCCACCTATTGATGCCTTGCGCGAATCACACCTAACTTCAACACTGCTCTACATTGGCAATCACGGCAATCTTCTTGAAGATGCCCGCACCAATTGCCGCCTCATTCGCCTTGATAGCCCCATCCTTACGCAGGACGAATTCAATACGCTTGCAGAAATCGATAGGAAAGGCTTCAAGGGTACCAAGCTCTACGCTTCATATCCCGCAGGTAAAACCGCAGCAGATACTGACCCCCATGCTCTTCGCGATGCGCTCAACACGCTGTGCGAACAGGCAGAACAGGCCATCCGCGCAGGCGTAAGTGTTCTTGCAATTTCTGATCGTGTATCTGAAGGCGAAATACCTATTCCCTCCCTTCTTGCGGTTTCGAGCATTCATAACCATCTGCTTCGTTGCGGACTGCGCACCCAAGCCGACCTGATTATTGAATGCGGCGATGCTATTACCGCGCACGATTTTGCAACGCTTGTTGGGTATTCCGCATCAGGCATCTGCCCCTACCTTGCTCACGACACTATTGCTTCTCTTGCTGACCGCTCTGTTATTTCTATCAGCGCCGAAGAAGCCATCGCAAACTACAACAAAGCAATTCTTTCGGGAATCGTTTCCATCATGTCTAAGATGGGCATCTCCACCATGCAGGGCTATCATGCGGCACAGATTTTTGAAGCAGTTGGCCTATCCGAAGAGTTCGTCAACACCCACTTTACGGGCACGGTAAGTCGTATCGGAGGCCTTTCAATTGACGATCTTCAGCACGAATGCGATCTGCACTACGCTGAATCGCTTGACCAGATGCACTCTCCTGCCCCTGATCAGCTGCCAAGTTCTGGCATTACTACCTGGCGTCCGCGAGGCGAAGAGCACTTGATTACACCAGAAGTTATTTCGCTTTTGCAGCGCGCCGTGCGCACCAACGATGCCACACTCTTCGACGAATACAGCAAAGCAGTTCACCAAGCAGGCCGCACCATCGTACTGCGCGACTTACTGGAATTTGTTCCCACGCGCCCGTCTATTCCGCTTGAAGCGGTTGAACCAGCTTCCGAAATCGTAAAGCGATTCAATACAGGCGCTATGAGCTACGGCTCCATTTCAAAAGAAGCGCATGAATGCCTTGCCATTGCTATGAATCGCTTAGGTGGTCGCTCGAATTCTGGCGAAGGTGGCGAAAACCCCGCACGCGAAACCCCACTTCCTAATGGTGATAGCAAATGCAGCGCCATCAAGCAGATTGCTTCAGGCAGATTCGGCGTAACAAGCCGCTATCTGATGAGCGCTAAAGAGCTGCAAATTAAGCTTGCCCAAGGAGCTAAGCCAGGCGAAGGTGGCCACTTGCCCAGCAGCAAAGTATGGCCCTGGATTGCACGCACTCGTCGCTCAACGCCTGGTATCGGCCTTATTTCTCCTCCTCCCCATCACGATATTTATTCGATTGAAGACTTGGCGGAACTTATTTTCGACCTTAAAAACGCTAATCCCCACGCCCGCGTTTCGGTAAAACTTGTTTCCGAAACAGGTGTTGGCACCATTGCAACTGGCGTTGCAAAAGGTGGCGCCAATAAGATTCTTATCTCTGGATCTAATGGCGGCACGGGCGCAGCACCACGCGATTCTATCCATCATGCAGGCCTACCCCTTGAAATGGGCTTGGCCGAAACACAGCAAACCTTACTTCAAAACGGCTTGCGTTCTCGTGTCGTTCTTGAAGCTGACGGCAAGCTTATGGATGGTCGCGACGTTGCCATAGCGTGTTTGCTGGGCGCCGAAGAATTCGGATTCGCAACAATGCCCCTCATTGCTATGGGATGCCTTATGCAGCGTGACTGCCAGCAAGATACCTGCCCTGTGGGTATTGCAACGCAAAACCGCAGCTTGCGTTCCTGCTTCTGCGGAAAGCCTGAATACGTGGTGAACTTCATGATGATGGTCGCCGAACAGCTTCGCACCATCATGGCAACCCTTGGTTTTGCCACCATTGATGAAATGGTCGGACAGGTAGAATGCCTGCGTCAAACGAATAATGCGCGCAGTTGGAAGGCAAACCTTATGGATCTTGCTCCTCTTCTGGTAAAGCCTGAAGTTGAATTCGGTCGTGCGATTCCTGTTGCACACTGCCCTCACTACTTACCAGAAGCCCAAGCGCCCAATACCCTTCCGCAAACACTTGATGCCACCTTGTTTGTTCCCTACACCGAACAAGCCCGCCAACATCTTGAGCCAATTACCTTCCATGCAGACATCGCTAACATCAACCGCTGCGTTGGTACCATGCTTGGCTCAGTTGTTACCGCATCTCACCCTGAAGGTATTCCCGAAGACACCATCACCATTAACTGCACAGGTTCTGGCGGCATGAGCTTTGGAGCGTTTTTACCTCATGGCATAACGCTTTCGATCACAGGTGACACCAACGACTACTTCGGCAAAGGCCTCTCAGGCGGAAAGCTTGCTATTACTCCGCCAACAAACGCAACCTATCGCCCCGAGGAAAACATCCTCGTAGGTAATGTTGCCTTCTATGGCGCCACCGAAGGCAAGGGCTACGTCAATGGATTGGCAGGTCAGCGTTTTGCGGTTCGCAATTCTGGTGCCGAACTGGTTGTTGAAGGCGTTGGCGAAAACGGCTGCGAATACATGACAGGCGGCACGGTGCTTGTTTTGGGCGAAGTTGGGCAAAACTTCGCAGCAGGCATGAGCGGCGGCATAGCGTATGTCTACGATGAAACAAAAACGCTCAAGCGCCGTTGCAATCTTGAGTTGGTAGAACTGGTAGCGCCCACCACCCAGGAACTTGCCACGATTCGGAGACTGCTTGAAGAACACGTCCAAGCAACCGCAAGTCCCCTTGGTGCAAAGATGCTCTATCAATTTGAAGACATCGCAGTGCACTTTACCAAGGTAATCCCTGTCGAATACGCAAAGATGCTCGACTTAATTACCGAATTTGAAGCACAAGGTCACGAACGCCAAGAAGCCGAAGAACTTGCTTTTGAAGCAACGAGAATGGGAGCATAACGATGGGACGAATTGGAGCATTTTTGCAGGTTGATCGTGTCGATCACGCCATTCGGCCTGCCAATGAATCAATACAAGATTTCGACGATTTCGCACTACCCCTTAGCCTTGATGAGCAGTGCGAACAAGCAAGTCGTTGCATGAACTGCGGTGTCGCCTTCTGTCAAAGCGGCGTTGCGCTTGGCGGTTCAAAGCATGCCGTTGGTTGCCCATTGCACAACCTTATTCCCGAAACAAACGATTTGCTCTATCGCCATCGTTTCGAGGAAGCAGCAAAGCGCGTATCGCTTACCAATCCCTTCCCCGAATTCACGGGGCGTGTTTGCCCTGCACCATGCGAAGTTGCCTGCAATCTGGGTCTTCACAAAAAGCCAGTCACCATTAACGACAACGAACGCGCCCTTTCGGATTTTGCCTGGGCACAAGGAATCGACCCACTTGATCAACCATCCGATGACGCACCCCTTGTAAGCGTTATTGGGTCAGGCCCTGCAGGCTTAACCGTTGCCTGGGAAATGGCACGTTGCGGATGGCGAGTAAACGTATACGAAAAGGCCGATCGCCCAGGTGGGTTGCTTATGTATGGCATCCCCAATATGAAATTGCCCAAGTGGGTTATCGATCGTCGTATCAACCTTATGAAACAAAGCGGAATTCAGTTCTTCTGCAACACCGATGCCAGCGAACATGCCGAAGAAATTACACAGGCATCCGATGCCATCGTACTTGCCATTGGCTCTCGGGTACCCCGCGATGTCAAGCTTGAAGGACGCGAACTTGAAGGTATTCATTTTGCACTTGAATACCTTACTGAAATAACCAGCGCCCACCTTGATGAGCGCACCTGTTCAATCACTGCCAAAGACAAAGACGTGGTAGTTATTGGCGGCGGCGACACGGGAAACGACTGCGTTGCAAGTGCCCTGCGCCAAGGTGCGAAAAGCGTCACTCAGGTTATTCGCGCCAAAAAAGCACCTGATACCTGCAACACGCAAGAGATTTGGCCCGCTGAGCGCAACGTCTTTACGCAAGGATACGGTCAGCGAGAAGCAAGCGAACTCTTCGGGCAAGACCCACGCATCTTCTCTACCGACACCATTGCCTTTAGCGGAAATGGTCATGTCGAAGCAGTCCACACCCAAGCGCTTTCCTACGAAGGCGGTCGCCATTTGGTCGAAGGAACCGAAAACAGCATTCCCGCTCAACTGGTCTTAATAGCAAAGGGCTTTACTGGCAGCGACACCTCTGTTTTTGAAGCGTTTGGCGCTTTGCCCACTGATGCTAAAGCATTTGACGCCCTACCCACGGACAGTGAAACACTAAGCCCTCATTGTGTACGCGTAGCACAAAAAGAAACGAACCGTCCCGCCGTTTTTGTTGCAGGAGATGCAAATCTTGGCTCGACGCTTGTCGTTAACGCTATTGCCGATGGCCTTGCGTGTACAAAAGAGCTTATTGCCGCCTACAAAAATGCGCATTAATCAGCACAAATTAGACTAAATGTTGCTGATTGTTGCGGGAGTATTAACCGTTCTGAATCATGTCTGAAACATTTGGAATTTAGGCTGATGACTAGTAAGTAGAAACCGTTTAAACAACTGGTTTAAAGTTCGCGAGCATCCACAGTGAAGGAGTTCTCATGACTAACGCGACAGCAACCACAGCGAGCGCACCCGTGAATGCAGCTGGTTCAAACAGACAAGCAAACACCCCTACGCCTACAAATGTTTCCGAAATCTATGGCGCTATGGTTTTCGATGAACGCGTAATGAAGGAACGCTTACCCAAGCCAACCTTTAAAGAGCTTATGCGCACCATCAACGACGGCGAACCTCTTAATCTTGATGTCGCTAATATCGTTGCTCATGCTATGAAAGAATGGGCTATCGAAAATGGTGCAACGCATTTCACCCACTGGTTCCAGCCCCTTTCTGGTGTTACCAGCGAAAAGCACGATTCTTTCATCAACCCTCAGTCTGATGGCAACGTTATTATGACGTTTTCAGGCAAGGAACTTATTCAGGGCGAACCTGATGCCTCCAGCTTCCCTAATGGCGGCCTGCGCGCCACCTTTGAAGCACGTGGCTATACCGCATGGGATCCAACGAGTCATGCTTTCATTAAGGATGAAGTGCTCTGCATCCCTACTGCGTTCTGTTCCTACACCGGCGAAGCTCTTGATAAGAAAACCCCTCTTTTGCGATCCATGGGTGCTATCGAAGATCAGGCAAAGCGTGTCTTGGCGCTCTTCGACGAACATCCCCATCGCGTTACCACCACTGTTGGAGCCGAACAGGAATTCTTCCTTATTCCTAAAGAAGAATACGAACGTCGCGAAGATTTGGTGTTAACGGGACGTACTCTTTTTGGTCATTCACCATGTAAGGGTCAAGAACTTGAAGAGCACTACTTTGGTGCAATTCGTCCTACGGTAAACAACTTCCTTAAGGCACTCGACGATGAGCTCTGGAAGCTGGGTATTCCTGTTCGCACCAAGCACAACGAGGTTGCACCCGCGCAGCACGAAATTGCTCCTATCTTTACCAACGCTAATCAGGCAATCGATCAGAACTTGCTTACTATGGAAAAAATGACCATGCTCGCAAGCCGTTTTGGTCTGGTATGCCTTCTTCATGAAAAGCCCTTCGATGGCGTAAATGGATCTGGTAAGCACAACAACTGGTCTATTTCCGCTGACGAAAAGAACCTGCTTGATCCAGGCGATAATCCTACCGATAACCTGCGATTCCTTATCTTCCTTGCTTCAATTATCGAAGCGGTTGATGATTATCAAGAGCTCTTGCGTATGTCAGTTGCAACAGCAGGTAACGACCATCGCCTTGGCGCAAACGAAGCACCTCCAGCAATTATCTCCATCTTCCTTGGTGATGAATTGGGTGCCATTGTTGATGCCATTATTAAGAGCGAAGAATACATCGGCCAGAGCAAAACCAAGATCGATTTGGGCGTTCAGTCTCTTCCTCGTTTCGCAAAGGACAACACCGACCGCAATCGCACCAGTCCTTTTGCCTTTACCGGCAACAAGTTTGAATTCCGTATGCCTGGATCACACAACAACCTTGCTGACTGCAATATGATCTTAAATACCGCAGTGGCAAAGAGCCTTAAGAAATGCGCTGACAAGCTTGAAGGTGCCGCAGATCCTCGCGCTGCAGCTGCTGCCTACATTAAAGAGACCCTGACGGATCACCAGCGCATCATCTTTAATGGCAATGGTTATTCAGAAGAATGGCCAATTGAGGCACAGCGTCGCGGACTTGCCAATAATCGCACCACCGCAGATGCCCTGCCTGCCTACATTGCCGATAAATCCATTGAACTCTTTGGCGAAATGGGCGTGCTTACTGAAAGCGAAATTGCAAGCCGTTACGAATGCAAGTTGGAGCGCTATTGCAAGCTTATCAATATTGAAGCACGCGTTATGCGCCGCATGACTCGTCGCACCTTCTTGCCTGCAATCAACGACTACGCTTCTGAAATCGCAGAAAGCTTAAAGCGTTATCGCGAAATGGCTCCCGAAAGCAAAACAACTGCCCAGGAAACCATACTTGCAAACTTGCTTGATAGCATCGAAAAGATTTACACCCTCGTCGAAGAACTTGACGCTGCTGGCAAGAAAGCACAAGAAACCGAAAACCTGCAAGAGCGTGCCAACTATTACGCTCACAGCGTTATTCCTATCATGGATCAATTACGCGAGGTGGTCGACTACACCGAGACCATCACTGACCGTTCGCACTGGCCCGTACCAAGCTACAACAACATGCTGTTCTATGTATAAAACCAGCTTGTAAGGGTTTTGCGATATGCAGGGCAAGGACCAACCCATTCGCGGTATATGCACTCTACCGTAGGCATCCACCACACGGTAACTATCCACGTAAACATGGCATACACGCGGATATCTAGCTCCTCGGCTAAACACTCAACTCAACACGGTTGGTTCCTTCGCCCTGCAAGAAGCATTACAGAAATTTGATCGTGGTCATCTAGTCTAGATCGCGTTCATCTTTTTGTTTATGGAAAAGAATAAATAACACGATTTGTACTCAGATCATTTTCAAGAGAAAGGTACCACATTGCCGCTTCGATCATTTTGGAAGTTGCACGGTCTAGGAAATGACTTCATATTTTTTGACGCTATGACAGAAAACCTTGAGCTCTCAGCACAAGTTGTAGCCGACCTTTGCGATCGTCACACCGGAATCGGTGCTGACGGCGTTATTGTTGTTAAGCCCTCCCCACGACCTGAATGCAGCGGCTATATGCACTACATCAACGCTGATGGTATACTTGCCCAAATGTGCGGCAATGGCGTGCGTTGCTTCGCGAAGTTTTTAGTAGACCACAGCTACGTTAATCCCACTGCAGGAAACTTTGTTGCCGACACCCTAGCTGGACCAAAACCAATTTCGTTTGAAGTTGATAGCGCAAACCAACTTACGTTAGCGACGGTGGACATGGGCAGTCCAATCCTTGAACCTTCTCGTGTCCCCACAGCGCTGAGCGCTAACGCTACCGATTCAGAAGGTGTTGAATACGTACGCGAAGTTGAACTTGATTCCCCTTGGGGACCCTTCGCCTTTACCTGTGTAAGCATGGGAAACCCCCATGCTGTTTGCTTTTTAGACGAAGCAAAGCTGGCTGCCCTACCTGCTGAGTGCTTTACGAATAGCACCCAAAACCAAACAACGAATGAGCGCCACCTTACTACCCTCAACGTTGATCGCATCGGTGCTTTTTTTGAGTCCCACGAAGCCTTTCCCGAAAAAACCAATGTTGAGTTTGCCTATGTTATCAATCGCAACACCATAGAAATGCGCGTCTTTGAACGCGGCTGCGGAGAAACCCACGCCTGCGGTACCGGCGCATGCGCTACCCAAGTTGCAGCACATCTACTTGATAAAACCGATGAAGAAGCAGATCTGCTTTTACTGGGCGGCACGCTTCATATTACGCTTCGCAACCAGCATGTCATTATGACAGGACCCGCACAAGAGTCCTTCAGCGGGACGGTTCATATAAACGCAGAGAGAACGAGCGCGGCGAATACAACCATAAGCGTAAAGCCTTAACCGCCAACCCCACCCCAACTCGCAGCACGCTACTTGCGCGCTGCACCTTTTCTTTACGATATCCACCCTTCGAGAAAGAAGTTATCCATGCAAACTGCTGAATGCCTTAATCATCTTTCCCCGTATTTGTTCGCTCAGATTGATGCAAAGAAAGCGGCTCTTGCCGAACAAGGCATCGATGTAATTTCCCTTGGCATTGGAGATCCCGATATGCCAACGCCAGAGCATATCGTTGATGCAATGGCGCAAGCAATTCGCAAGCCCGCAAACCACCAATACCCTGATTACGCAGGCTCAATCGAATATCGACAGGCTTGCGCAACCTATATGCAGCGCAGATTCGGAGTCACCCTTGATCCTGCGACGGAAGTTCTTGCCCTTATTGGCAGTAAGGAAGGCATTGCTCATCTGCATACCGCCTTTGTTAACCCTGGCGATTATGTGCTTGCACCCGCAATTGGTTACCCCGTTTATTCTGGTGGCGCCACACTCCAAAGCGCAAACACCTACTTTATGCCTATGAACAAAGAAAATGGCTTCTTGGCGGATTTCGAAAACATTCCTGCTGAAGTACTCGAACGCACAAAGATCATGTTTCTTGGCTACCCCAACAACCCAACGGGCGCCTGCGCAACAGAAGAATACTTCGATCGCGCCATAGCATTCTGCCGTGAACATGACATCTTGCTTGCTCACGACAATGCTTACTGCGACATCTGCTATGACGGATATCGTGCGCCTTCTATTCTGGAGCGCCCTGGCGCCATGGATTGCTGCATCGAATTCTTCAGCTTAAGCAAGTCTTACAACATGACTGGTTGGCGCATTGGCTTTGCTTGCGGTAATCCCCAGGCTATTGAGGCACTAGGCACGGTTAAGAACAATCTTGATTCTGGTCAATTCACCGCAATTCAGGATGCCGCCATTGTGGCACTCACGGAAGACCAAACCTGCGTCGAAGAAATGTGCGCACTCTATCAAAAGCGTCGCGATCTTATTGTTGATGCCCTGCGCCGTATTGGTGTTGAATGCGAATATCCTAAAGCCACCATCTATGTATGGGCAAAGGTACCCGAAGGAGAAACATCCGAATCGTTTGCAACTAAGCTTCTTGAACAAGCGCATGTTGTTGTTACTCCAGGCAATGGCTATGGTCCACAAGGTGAAGGATACATTCGTATTTCGCTTACCACGCCCGATGATCGCCTGCTTGAAGCGCTTGATCGCATTAAGGCACTGGTGTAAAGTCAGAACTTCAGCAACGTTTACGAAATGAGCGTATTGCATAGCGTCCGCACAAGATCCGCAAGAAGGCTCGCAACAAGACCCCACATTATGCTCAAAAACACCGCGTTGCCCTTAAAACGACCAAACCCTGTAAGAACCAAACCGTATAAGAATCGAATTGCCACTATGTTATCTTCCATCACTTCAACTACTCTTAATTCGTCCGACATCGAAAACGACGATGCATTGCACGAAGCGTGCGGCGTATTTGGCATATGGGCTCCCCAGCTCGATGTATCTCGTATGACGTTTTTTGGACTACAAGCACTCCAGCACCGAGGTCAAGAATCAGCAGGTATCGCCGTTACTGATGGATCGCATCTCACGTGTGAAAAAGGGCTCGGGCTTGCTCGAGAAGTGTTTAGTGATGAAATGATTGCGCAACTGCAAGGTATAGCAGCCATTGGCCATGTGCGCTATTCAACAAGCGGTAAAGATCCTGAGCTTAGCTTCCAGTTGGCACATCCTCTCATCGGCGAAAATGGCAATAAGAGTTTTGCACTTGCCCACAACGGAACGCTTACCAATACCGCTGAGCTTATCAACGAACTGGAAGAGGTGTATCGCCCCAAAAAGGACGATAAACACGTAAGCGACACACAACTTGCAACCGATCTGCTTACGCAATATTGCAGCGAAATGAACGACATACAAGCAGCACTTACCCGTCTCATGAATTTGATGCTGGGTGCTTATTCGATGGTGGTATTAACCGATACTGCCCTCTACACCCTGCGCGACTATTCGGGCATTCGCCCTCTTTGTATAGGAGAGCTTCCCGAAAATGCAGGCTGGGTTGTTGCCAGCGAAACATGTGCACTCGACCTTATTGGCGCTACTCCCTTACGTGAAGTTGCACCAGGGGAGCTTATACGTATCGATGCTGACGGCATCCACTCAATCCCTGTCTTGAACGATAGCGCAAGCAACAACCAAGCTGCCCTTAGTCGACCTGCACGATGCTTATTTGAATACGTCTACTTTGCTCGTCCCGATTCGGTTATCGATGGAGCAAATGTCTATCGCGCCCGCGAAGCAATGGGGCGACGCCTGTTCCATGAAGCACCTGTTGATGCTGATATCGTTATCGGGGTACCCGATTCAGGCATTCCTGCCGCCATTGGATACGCACGTGAAAGTGGTGTCATTTATTCTGAAGGTCTGGTAAAGAATCGCTACATCGACCGCACCTTTATTCAGCCAACACAAGAGCTGCGCGAACAAGGCATCCGCATCAAGCTCAATCCCCTTCACTATGCTGTGCGTAATCGCCGCATCATTGTGGTAGACGACTCAATTGTTCGTGGCAGTACGTCAAAGCAGCTCGTGCAAATGTTGCGTGATGCAGGAGCGGCAGAAGTTCATTTGCGCATTACTTCACCCGCTATTATTTGGCCCTGCTTCTTAGGTATTAACACCGACACCCAAGAGCAACTTATTGCGGCATCGCATTCAGTAGAAGAAACCTGTGCCTACATTGGAGCAGATTCCCTTGCTTATCTTTCCCTTGAAGGTTTGAAGTCGTGTATTTATGCAAACCATCCTCATTACTGCAGCGCGTGTTTCGACGGTGACTACCCCATGCCTTGCCCCAACCCGCTGCACGACAACGCTTTCTTGCCCAACTACGAACCTAAGTGGAATAACCAATAGAAGCAGTTGAGCAAATGTAACCAACCCTTAACACTTTCTTGTCTTGACATTTTTTTGACTTGCCTAAAATATAGTGAACATTGAAAAACACATATACAAACCGTTGAAGCGGAAGTAAAAGTGGCTGTGCACGCCCAGAGAGTTCGGGATGCTGGAATCCGAATCGAACGCAAACCACTAAATGGGCCGCTGAGGGCGCACCGAACCAAACCAGGTAGCTAAAATAGGTTCACTGCAAGAACAAAAGATTCGCTGCAAAACACTTTTAGTAACCATGATAGAAGTAGGATGCGACGTGGGGACATACGTTAGTTGTCGGAGATGTGATGGCATCTCGCTAAGGGCATAAATAACTCGTTATGCTTACAGCCTGAAAGTAATCACACTCCATAGGTTTTCGGAATTCTATCAACCGAACAAACCATGGAGTTTTTTATTTTCGAAGGTATTTCTTACGAGTTTATTTATGAATCAAGGTGGCACCGCGGGTGATATAAAGCAAAGCTTTCAACCCGTCCTTGAACGTTAAAACGTCAGGGACGGGTTTTTTATTGCGCACACCTTGAACAACGCAATAATTCCTCCCTGTTTTAACGGAGCTAGTACCCAAAAGCTACGGCAAAACCGAACAGGAAGGATGCTCATACATGGAGCCCACACTTGAACAAGTACGCACGATTGCCAAAGAAGGTGATTACCGTCGTATCCCTGTTAAAAAGGAGCTTTTCGCAGATCATATAACTCCCACTGACGCATTGCGCGCTCTTCGCGGCGCAAGCCATCACTGCTTTTTGCTTGAAAGCGCAGAAGCCAATGGCGCACGCGGACGCTATACCTTCCTTGGCTTTGAACCAACCCTGGAATTTACCTGCTCAGCTGGAAATGCGTGCATCAGAACAAACCTGGGGACAGACAAAGAAACTTGTCAAACGTTCACCCTTGATCACCCCAATAGCGCGATCCGTCGCATTATTGAAGATTATAAAAGCCCCCAACTTGCCGATTTTCCACCCTTTTCAGGTGGTCTAGTTGGATATTTTTCTTTTGACTACTTTGCCTACAGCGAGCCAACCCTTCGCAAGGAACAGCCCACAGAAAAGCAGCTTGCCGAAGAAGACTTCTTGGATGTAGACCTTATGGCATTCGATAGCGTAATCGTATTTGATTCCTATCGCCAAAAAGTAGTGCTTATTACCGGCGTTTATCCTTGCGCGAAGCAGAACTTCAACGCAGGGCGCCTTGACACCCTCGAGCAATCCTATAGACAGGCAGAAGAAAAGCTTGCCTACATTGAAAACATTCTTTTACGGGGGCCACGTCATACCTTCGAAACGCTCCACCTAGAACACGACTTTGTGTCCTCCCTAGACGAGTCGCAATACTGCACCATGATCGAAAAAGCTAAAGATCATATCTATGAAGGCGACATCTTCCAAGTCGTTCTTTCAAACCCCCTTACCGCTCCTGCAACGGGAAGCCTCTTTGATGCCTATCGTGTACTGCGAAGCGAAAATCCTTCGCCCTACATGCTGTATTTCACCAGCGATTCTGTAGAAATCGCAGGAGCATCGCCTGAAACACTCGTGCGCCTGGAAGGCGACCAACTTCAAACCTTCCCTCTTGCAGGTACACGCCCGCGCGGTGCCACTCCAGAAGAAGACAAGCGCATTAAAGAAGAACTTCTTGCCGATGAAAAAGAGCTCGCCGAACACAACATGTTGGTCGATCTAGGCCGAAACGATCTTGGACGTGTTTGTTCGCTCGGTTCGGTTCACGTGGACACCTATCTTGATGTGCTGGAATTTTCACGCGTCATGCACATTGGATCCACCGTAAAAGGAACCATTAACCCCGACAAAGATGCCCTCGATGCCGTTGATGCCGTACTTCCCGCAGGAACCTTATCGGGCGCACCAAAAATTCGCGCCTGCGAAATTATCAACGAACTAGAACCCACACCCCGAGGCATCTATGGAGGCGCGCTTGGGTATCTCGATTTCTCTGGAAATATGGACATCTGCATTGCTATTCGCCTTGCCTACAAAAAGCACAACCAAATCTGCGTTCAATCAGGAGCGGGCATCGTTGCCGACAGCGATCCCGCATCGGAATATCGCGAATGCCAAAACAAAGCGGCAGCCGTAATTTCTGCGCTTACTACCGCAAATGGAGGTCTGTAAGATGATTGTTTTAATCGATAACTACGACAGCTTTGTTTATAACCTCTACCAGTTGCTTGGCTCTCTTGATCCCAACGTAGTGGTGTACCGAAACGACGCCATCAGCACAGAAGAACTTGCATCTTTAAACCCCGATGCCATCGTACTTTCCCCTGGTCCTGGAAAACCTGCCGACGCAGGAATTTGCGTTGAGGTAGTCCAGCGCCTATCGGGAACAATCCCCCTGCTCGGCGTTTGTCTTGGACATCAAGCAATTTGCGAGGCATTTGGCGCGGTGGTGGGCCACGCAAAACACCTTATGCACGGAAAATCTTCCCCTGCCAATCTAGATACAACTTCGCCCCTCTTTAAAGACCTACCCCACACCATATCGGTTGCGCGCTATCACTCGCTTGCGGCAGATGAAGAAACGCTTCCCGCTGAGCTTCATGTTATTGCTCGCGCACAAGATGAAGTTATGGCGGTAGCTCACCGTCTTCACCCCACCTACGGAGTTCAGTTCCATCCCGAATCAATTCTGACTCCTGACGGAAGGCAGATACTACAAAACTTCTTAGATGTCGCAGCTCAATTTAACACCGCAGCTCAATTCAACACCACAGCTCAATTCAACACCACAGCTCGGTTCAGCACCACGGCTCGGTTCGGCACCGCAACTCAATTCAATAGCGAAACGCAATTCAACAATCCAACTCAATCCAACAAAAAGGAGATCTCCCATGATTAAAGAAGCCATCAAAAAAGTAGCCCAAAAGCAAAACCTTCCTTACAAAGAAGCCGAAGCTGTAATGGACGAAATCATGAGCGGCAAAGCCACCCCTGTTCAAATGGCAGCCTATCTAACCGCACTTGCTATGAAAGGTGAAACCATCGACGAAATCACTGCTTCAGCAGCAGGTATGCGCGCTCATTGTGTAAAGCTTCTCCACGAAGTGGATGCTCTTGAAATCGTAGGCACAGGCGGCGATGGATCGAATTCGTTCAACATTTCCACCACTGCTTCGCTTGTTATTGCAGCAGCAGGAGTTCCCGTTGCAAAGCATGGCAACCGTGCCGCTTCATCTAAATGCGGTGCCGCTGATGTTTTGGAAGAACTTGGAGTAAAAATCGACATTACCCCTGAACGAAGCGCTGAGCTTCTGCAAAAGATTAATATCTGTTTTCTGTTCGCACAGAACTATCACATCGCTATGAAATACGTTGCACCCGTTCGCAAAGAACTGGGAATCCGCACTGTATTTAATATCTTGGGTCCTTTGAGCAACCCCGCAGGCGCAAACATGGAACTTATGGGCGTCTACGACCAGGAATTAGTGGAACCGCTTGCGCAGGTAATGATGAAACTGGGCGTTCGCCGCGGCATGGTGGTCTACGGCCAGGATAGCCTTGATGAAATTTCCATGGCAGGCCCCACCAGCGTTTGTGAAATTAAAGATGGCTGGTTCCAATCCTACGAAATAACCCCAGAACAGTTCGGCTATGAGCGCTGCGCAAAACAGGATTTGGTTGGCGGAAAGCCCGATGTTAATGCCGCTATTACCCGAGCCATTATTAACGGTGAAGACCGTGGACCAAAACGCTGCGCTGTTTGCCTGAACGCAGGAGCTGCACTCTACATCACAGGTGCCGCAGAAACCATGGAAGCAGGCGTTCGCCTTGCTGAACAAATTATCGATGCAGGCAAAGCCGCAGCAAAGCTTGAAGAATTTATCCAGGAGACCAACCGATGAGCAACATACTTCAACGCATTGCAGAAAAAACACGCCAGCGCATCGAATACGAACGAACCCTTATCTCTGACGAGGCTTTAATCGAGCAAGCGCATGCTCGTGCAAACGAAGAACTGAGCCAAGGACCTTTCACGTTCCCCTTTGAGCAGGCACTTGCTCAACGCGGCACATCCTTTATTTGCGAGGTGAAAAAATCCTCCCCTTCTAAAGGAGTTATAGCTAAAGAGTTTCCGTATCAAGGCATCGCTAAAGCCTACGAAAACAGTGGTGCTGCTGCTATATCATGCTTAACGGAGCCCTACTTTTTCTTGGGATCAAACGAGTATCTAAAAACCATCGCCGCAAACGTTTCTATTCCCGTTCTACGAAAAGACTTCACGGTGGATGCGCGCATGATCTACGAAGCAAAGGTATTAGGCGCAAGCGCAGTATTGCTTATCTGTTCGATTCTTAACGATGAAGAACTCAGCAAATATTTGAATCTTGCACACGCCTTAGGGCTTTCTGCATTGGTAGAAGCTCACGACGCTGACGAAATTGACCGCGCCCTTGCTGCAGGCGCCCGCATTATTGGAGTAAATAATCGCAACCTGGCAACGTTCGAGGTAGACACCACCAATAGCCTGCGTTTACGCGAACGTGCTAAAGACGTTTTGTTTGTTTCAGAAAGCGGAATTAAAACGCGCGAAGATGTTGCGCAACTTGAAAGCATTGGCGTAGATGCCGTTCTTATTGGCGAAACGCTTATGCGCAGCACCAACAAAGCTAAAACCCTTAGCATTCTTCGTGGCGATTGCCCCAGCGACACCGCCCACGATGCCGAACCAAACATTGCAGCATCTTCCAAAAACACGCAGACCACCTGCTCTGATTTTCTTCGCAACGCATCACCTACTACCGAGCGCACCTATATCAAAACCTGCGGCATGACACGACTTGAAGACATTGCTGCAGTAAATGAAGCGCATCCCGATATGTGCGGCTTCATTATTGATTTTCCGAAGAGCACGCGCAGCGTTAGCGCAGAACAGCAGATTGAACTTGCCTCACGTCTTGATCCAACCATCTGCTCGGTTGGCGTGTTTGTTGACGCACCCATCAATCAGATAGTCGCACTTGCACACATCGGAAGTATCCAAGCAATACAGCTTCATGGCAACGAAGATGAAGACTACATAGCACACCTCCGCGAACAGTGCACCCTGCCCATTATCAAAGCATTCCAAATTAAAAACGCCAATGATCTTGCCAAAGCTAAAACATCGAGTGTCGATATGGTTTTGCTCGACAGCGGACAAGGCAGCGGTAAGTCCTTCGATTGGTCTTTACTTAAAACCTTTGCCCGTCCCTACCTTTTAGCGGGCGGCTTATATCCACAAACCATTCCCGAAGCACTCAATAACCTCAATCCCTGGGGTGTAGATCTAAGCAGTGGACTGGAAACAAACGGACTAAAAGATCGCGAAAAAATACAATGCGCCACCGCAATCGTGCATCAAACCACAGCAACCGCGCACCACACTGCCACAGTCGCAGGCCTGGCAACCACAAACGCACCCCAAACCACCTCAAACACCAACCCTACCGAATCTAAGGAGCAACACATGACCACACAGAACACCAGCAAAGGACGTTTCGGCATTCACGGCGGCCAATATATTCCCGAAACGTTAATGAATGCCATCATTGAACTTGATGAAGCCTACACTCATTTCAAAGATGACCCCGAATTCAAAGCAGAGCTCCAAAAGCTTTTAAATGATTACGCAGGTCGCCCATCGCGTCTGTACTATGCGCGCCGCATGAGCGAAGACTTAGGTGGAGCAAAAATCTACCTCAAGCGCGAAGACCTTAACCACACAGGCGCTCATAAAATCAACAACGTATTGGGTCAGGCACTTCTGGCAAAAAAGATGGGTAAAACTCGCCTGATTGCCGAAACCGGTGCTGGACAACACGGTGTTGCCACCGCTACCGCCGCAGCTTTGCTTGATATGGAATGCTTGGTATTTATGGGTCGCGAAGACACCGAACGTCAAGCGCTCAACGTGTACAAAATGCGCCTGTTGGGTGCTGAGGTGCACCCTGTCGACAGCGGCACAGGCACGCTTAAAGATGCGGTAAGCGAAACCTTCCGCGAATGGACCAATCGGATTGACGACACCCACTACTGCCTTGGCTCCTGCATGGGTCCCCATCCCTTCCCTACTATCGTGCGCGATTTTCAGGCTGTTATCTCGTCAGAGATTAAAGAACAGATGTTGGAACTTGAAGGAAAGCTTCCCGATGTAGTAATGGCCTGCGTGGGTGGTGGATCGAATGCTATTGGATCGTTCTATCACTTCATCAACGACCCCGAGGTACGCCTTATTGGTTGCGAAGCAGCGGGTCGCGGCATTGATACCTTTGAAACCGCCGCTACCATCGCCACAGGAAAGCTGGGAATTTTCCATGGCATGAAAAGCTATTTCTGTCAGGACGAACACGGACAAATTGCCCCCGTGTATTCTATTTCCGCTGGTCTTGACTATCCCGGCATTGGCCCTGAACATGCTGCACTTCACGATGCAGGACGCGCCGAATACGTAGCCATCACCGACGATGAAGCCGTTGATGCTTTCGAATACCTCTCCCGCACTGAAGGCATTATTCCTGCTATTGAAAGTGCCCACGCAGTTGCCTATGCGCGCAAACTTGCTCCAACCATGAGCTCCGATCAAACCATCGTTATTACACTATCGGGTCGAGGAGATAAAGACTGTGCGGCTATTGCACGCTACCGTGGCGAAGATATTCACGAATAGAGCAAGCAAACAAGCGAACCTATATTAAACCAGGCTAACCCCAGCAAGATTACACACGAACTTTTCTGAAACGAACAACCCCTAAGGAGATACAACATGAGCAACATAGCCCGCGCTTTCGAAAACGGCAAAGCATTTATTCCCTTTATAACTTGCGGCGACCCAGACCTAGAAACCACCGAGCAGCTAATCTACGCCATGGAACGCGCAGGAGCTGATCTCATTGAATTGGGTATTCCGTTTTCAGACCCTACCGCCGAAGGACCCGTTATCCAAGAAGCCAACATTCGATCCCTTTCAGCTAGCACCACCACCGATAAGGTGTTTGATCTGGTACGTCGCGTAAGGAAAACCACTCAAATACCTTTGGTATTTATGACGTACGCCAACGTAATTTTCTCCTACGGCATCGACCAGTTTGCAAAAACAGCTGCTGAAGCAGGTGTTGATGGCATTATCCTGCCCGATGTTCCCTTCGAAGAAGCCGACGAATTTGAAGTTCCCTTCGCTAAAGTAGGGATCGATCGTATCCCCATGATTGCGCCCACCTCCCACAAGCGTATTGCGGCAATCGCCAAGAAGGCTCACGGATTTGTGTACTGCGTTTCTTCTTTAGGCGTAACCGGAGTGCGCTCCAACATCACCACCGATATTGGAGCTATGGTAGCGCTCGTAAAAGAACAGCAAGGCATTCCCTGCGCGGTAGGTTTTGGTATTTCCACCCCAGAACAAGCCCACACCATGGCAGCCCAAAGTGATGGCGCCATTGTGGGCAGTGCCATTGTGAAGCTTTGTGCGCAATACGGAAAAGACTGTGTACCTTATGTCGAAGATTACGTGCACTCCATGAAAGAGGCGGTAATACAGGCGTGACAAATTACCCGTAACAAATGACCTGTCCATTTGTCACATGTGAAATATAAAAATGCGCTGCCCGATATTTTGAGCAGCGCCTTAATACGAAAATCTTTATGATTTAATTAGCGACCCTTTGCCATCTCCAGGATAAACGCAACCACTTTACTTCTATTAACGACCCTTTGCCATCTTTGCAGCAATTTCTTCTGGAGAAAGCTGCGTTTCCTCGAAGATACTATCAGAGTCCAAGCCGAACGCGGTATGCAAGCAACGAACCGCCGTCTGTACCTGGCTGCCCTCAACCACAACTGAAATACGGATAGGGCTAGTGGAAATCATCATGATGTTAACGTTGTTTTCTGCCAACGCCGCAAAAGCCTTAGCAGCAACACCAGGGCTTGACTTCATGCCCGTGCCTACCAACGAAACCTTAGCAATATTGTCGTCCATTAAAGAAGTAGCGCCGAACTGCTGCGTAATACGTTCAACTGCCGACAATGCCTGTTCTTTCTGAGAGCCAGGGAACGTAAAGGAAATGTTTGCCTTGCCATCGTTGGTAACGTTTTGGATGATCATATCAACCGAAACATCGCTTGATGCCAGAATAGAAAATACGCGTGCTGCAATTCCCAACTCATCAGGAAGACCGCGAAGCGTAATTTTCATCTCGGATGTATCGTGTGCAATACCAGAAATAACTGCCTGCTCCATGGAAGGAACAACCTCCTTGATAAGTGTGCCTTCTTCGTCAGAGAAAGCAGAACGGGAATGAATTACCACATTGTATTTACGTGCGAACTCCACCGCACGTGCCTGCAGAACGCCAGCTCCCCCACTTGAAAGCTCAAGCATGTCATCGTAAGAGATACAGCTTAACTTGCGAGCGCGAGGCGCAACACGAGGATCTGCGGTATAGATGCCTTCAACATCCGAATAAATCTCGCAAACATCAGCGTCAATGCCATAAGCAAGCGCAACCGCCGTCGTGTCAGAGCCGCCTCTACCAAGCGTGGTGATGTCGCCGTTTTCAGATACCCCCTGAAAACCAGCAACAACTACGATAGCCCCTGTAGATAAGGCTTTACGGATTTTGTTTGCATCGATATCTTCAATTTTTGCACTAGAAAAATCGTTGTCGGTAGTAATGCCTGCTTGCCACCCCGTAAAGCTAACCGCATTGTAGCCAAGCGCCTGAATAGCCATAGCAAGAAGCGACATACTTACCTGCTCGCCTGTAGAAAGCAGCATATCCATTTCACGCTTCGAAGGATGGTCGTTAAGTGCAGCCGCAAGCCCAACCAATTCATCGGTTGTCTTACCCATTGCCGACACAACTGCCACCACATCGTTGCCCTGCTGCTTCATAGCAATAAGGCGTTTTGCTACGTTTTTAATTCTTTCGGGGGAAGCAACTGAAGTGCCACCAAATTTTGAAACTATTAACGACATGGTCTTCTTTCTCACGTGAGAACAATGGATATATAGTACCAAAAACCTGCATAAAGCGTAGGAGCAAGATCATATGTGGTATTTCACAAAGAAGCAGCGGATACTGGTCTGCCTTGAGCCAGAGCTGCCAGTAATGTCTACAATAACTGAATGCAACAAATTCTTTTTTTAAATTCTGAGCTCACATTTGGATAGAAATTCCCATAGTGTAGCTCTAACTATATTAGAAGCATTCTGCAATGTATTTAAACACCGATTATTGGTAACCAAAACGAATCACTTAAAAGAAATAGAGTAGAAACTAGCTCATAGAGCTGCATTAAGGGAATTTTCTTCCAAATGTTTGGGTCTCTGCGCTAAAAATGCGCATTACTAGCAAAAACAACAAACGCCACACTGGTGGAACACCTTGCCGTGAAAGAAATGCACACGTACTTCGGTACGCGAGTATCGACTGAAAGGCAAGATGCCCGCCAGAGTGGCGTGCAGTGTCATGACGTTTCGTGCGTATGTTGCGCCGACTATACAAGTCGGCGCAACTAATTAGGCATACTTAACCATAACCATGTTCATCTTATTGGCTACCAATTCGCACTGGTCAACACAGTCCTCCATGGCATCCAAAAGACGCGTCCAAACAATAACACGCATAGTGTGTTCGCGCTCATCGGTGTAGAGCTGACGGATAAGTTTGATGTATAACTCGTCTGCTTCATCCTCAAGCTCGTTTACCTGATATATGAGCGACTTAAACTTGTCGGATTTCTTGCAGTTGCGGAAATCCGCCATTGCATTAGAAAGCGCCTCACAGGAACGAACAATCAGTTTTGCAAACTTCTTAGCATCCTCGTGCATGAAGTGAATGTCGTACATGTAGAAGCGCTGGATGATTTCTTCAGTAAGGTCAATAACCTCGTCAAGATTTTCAGCAATGCCAATAACATCTTCACGATCGATTGGTGTTACAAAGTCGGTGATCAGGCTTTCAAAGATGCTGTGGCATACCTCATCAGCCTCACGCTCGAGCGCATGAGCACGACCAAGACGTTCTTCGATCTGCTCAACTGACTCAAACTCATCAACAATTTCTTTGAGAAGTTTTGCTTCTTTTACTGCGATTGATGCCTGAGTTTCGAAAGCATCATAGTAGTCAAACTTCTTCTTTTTCTTCTTGAGTTCTTTCTTGGTCAGTTTACCCATTTAGATCCCCCCTGATGCGCTGAGCTTTACCACACTATATAAACCTTGCTAATCGCTTAGTTTTTCGTTTATTACATTATTGTAAACGCTCACAGGAATTCTTTTACCAGAAATATAAACACGCCTAAACGCGAAAATGTCAATACGAGAGCGCCTACATGAAACCGCCTACATAAAAGTGCCGACACTCTCCAAGTATCGGCACCCTAACATGTAAGTATTAGCAGAAATACGCAAACACACGACGCTGTTCATCCGCAATCGTAGTGAGCGAATTATGCCCAGGAAGCACCAGCGTGTCATTTGGCAACTGCGATAAACGACGAAGAGAGGCACGCATCTGTTTGTCGTTACCACCTTCAAAGTCGGTCCTGCCAATAGATCCGCAGAATAGCGTGTCACCCGAAATCAAAACGTTAGCACCATCGAAATACTTGCCCTTATCGGATTCCAAGAACAAGCAAATGCCACCTGGCGTATGACCTGGGGTTGCCAGCACCTTCCATGCCATATTGCCAAGCTTTACGGTCTGCTTGTCTTTTAGTTGAACATCAACCTTGCACGATTCTGCAGGAGGAAAATCCTTTGGCTGATTTTCAATTACGGGCGTATCAATAGCAGAAGCATACACGGGAGCCCCTGTTTTATCTTTAAGCGCTTTAAGTGCACTCGTATGGTCGGCATGATGATGGGTAACCACAATGGCATCCACCGAACGGTTACCTACCATTTTCAAAATGGCATCCGCATCATGTGAAGGATCTACCACAAAGGTAAAGTCACCATCGGAAATGACATACGTATTGTTAGCAATAGGTCCTAAAACACTATATTCAATATCTACACAAGCACCCGTTACGCTATATACCCCGCGTCCCTTGCGCTTTACTTGTATCTTCATGGATGAAACCCCTTCATTAACCTAGGTTATATTTCCAAACACTTACTTTGTCGTGGAGCCTGACATCATACGACGTGCGTCAAACACTCCTTCGACCGCATTAATCTTAGAAAGAATGCGCTCAATTTTGCTGATATCAGAAATTTGGAACAAGAAGCGCATTTCTGCCATGCCATCGCGATGCGTCGTCGAAGAAACATTAAGCATGTTAGCGCCATATTCAGACAATACCGAAGCTACATCGATAAGCAAGTTCATGCGATCGAGCGCCTCAACAATAATTTCCACGTTATAGATCGCATCAGGCACACTATCTTCCCAATGAACCTCAATGATACGTTCAGGATGCTGTTTGAGCTCTACCGCATTAGGGCAATCTTCACGATGAACTGAAACACCACGACCACGCGTTACAAAACCAATAATCTTGTCGCCTGGCACGGGATTACAGCAACGAGAAAGACGAACTAAAACATCATCAATACCGCGCACCACAACACCATTCGAAGCATGAGTTTCATGCTTTTTTGGACGCTTTACGCTGGTAAGCATCGGTGGCATCTTACCCGTAGCAGAAGCCGACATGCCCATCAGAGGCTTTTCGGCATCTTCGGTACCCTTATCCACCAAAATCTTTAACATGCGGTTTGCCACATGTATGGGGTTTTCTTTGCCCGAACCAATATTAACCAGCATATCGTCGGCGCTCTTAAAGCCCATTGCTTCCGCAACTTGTTTCATAGCACGCATGCTTTGTGCCGACGAAATGCCCAGACCATGCTTGCGCATTTCGTGGACCAATTTATCGCGCCCTGTTTGCAAGTCATCAGAACGACTCATCTTAGAGAAGTAAGAGCGAATCTTCGAACGAGCCGAAGGCGTTTTTACGATATTGAGCCAGTCGCGCGAAGGAGTTGCGCTTTTCTGTGTCAAAATTTCAACACGATCGCCCATCTGCAGCTGATAGCTCAAAGGAACGATTGAACCATTTACCTTAGCGCCAACGCAGTGATGCCCTACCTCGGTATGAATAGCATAAGCAAAGTCCACGGGCGTTGAACCAAAGCGCAAGCTCATGGCCTTACCCTTAGGCGTAAAGACAAATACTTCCTTAGGATCAAGGTCGGTTTTTAAGGACTTCAAGAATTCACGAGAATCCTTAGTTTCGTCCTGCCAGTCAACCATTTCACGCAGCCACGCAATTTGCTTATCGAAAGAATCGCTAGAGCCTTTGCCGCCCTTTTCCTTGTAGCGCCAGTGCGCAGCAACACCGTATTCGCTCATACGATGCATTTCTTCGGTACGAATTTGCACCTCAAGCGGACGACCCGTAGGGCCAATAACGGTGGTATGCAAGCTTTGGTACATGTTGAACTTTGGCATAGCAATGTAGTCTTTGAATCGACCAGGCATAGGATGCCACAAGCTATGTACCGCACCGAGCGCAGAATAACAATCCTTAACGGAGGTAGTAATAATACGCACCGCACTTAAGTCGTAAATTTCCGAAAAGCCCTTACCACGCTTGGTCATTTTCTGATAAATGGAATACAGGTGCTTGGGGCGGCCCATAATTTGCGCCTCTACCCCAATCTTTTCCATTTCGCCATGAAGAATATCAATGATGCTTTCCAGATATTCTTCGCGCTCTTTGCGGGTTTCTGCAACCATGCGAGAAACCTGCTTAAACTTTGTGGGTTCCAAATAGAAGAATGCCAAATCTTCCAATTCCCACTTAATAGAACTAATGCCTAAACGATGAGCAATCGGGGCATAAATTTCCAAGGTTTCGCGCGCCTTAAAAATTCGCCTGTCTTCACGCAGCGCAGAAAGCGTGCGCATATTGTGCAAACGGTCGGCAAGCTTAATTACAACAACGCGAATATCTTTATTCATTGCGATGAGCATCTTACGAAACGTTTCAGCCTGCTCATCGGAAAGGGTTTCTACAGAAAGTTTTGCAATCTTGGTAACGCCATCGACCAAGTTCGCAATTGCTTCACCAAAAAGCTCGGTTACCTGTTGTTTGGTAGCAACGGTATCTTCTACCGTATCGTGCAACAGCGCTGCGCACAATGTTTCAACATCCATGTGAAGATCGGCCAAAATAATAGCAACCTCAACGGGATGAATAACAAACGCTTCGCCCGATTTGCGCTTTTGACCTGCATGCATTTCATCGGCAAAGCGAAACGCTTTTTCCAATAACGCACGGTCATCGTCGTCCAAATACGAAGAGGTCAAGCGCTCTAATTCCAAAAATCGCTCTTTAGGATCGGAACCAACAGGAGCAGAAGTGGATGATTTAATAGTGGGATCAACAGCGGATGGCACCAAACCCACTTGGTGAACATAAGAATTCGCCATGATCTACCTCCCCTCTCCGTCAGTACTATACGGAAGTAAGGGGTGCCTAATGCGGTCTTGTAACTGATCCGCAGAACTCCCCAGCACCCAGTCTTTAAATGTCATGAATGAATCAAATTCGTCTAAACCTTCACGATACTGCACGCTATCGCTTAGTTCAACTTTTCCTTTATAGTCTACGACATATACAAACCGCTTAACAGCAGAACTCGCAGAAGAAGCCTGCTTATCATCTTCGGTTTTAGTTTCTAACAAGCCCAATTCTTCGAATACCGCAACGCCATTGTTTACCTGCTCGGGAGTTACTGTAGTACCAAACAGACGCGTCGCCCGTCGCGCTACATCATCTGCGTCCAATTCGAAAAAGCTTTGCGGAACGGATTGCTGAATAGCGCGCAACCCTCGATAAATCTGCGCCATTTCATCATGGTCGGGAGCAATTTCATGCAACAAGGCAGTGTTAAGATCCACATCTGCTTTGCTGAACAGTAAATGGATCTGCGCTTCAGCACCATCACGTCCCGCACGTCCACTCATCTGATTGAATTCAACTTCGCTAAAGGGCAGATGATACAACACCACATGGCGAACTCCAGGAATATCCACCCCTTCACCAAAGGCAGAAGTGGCTACCAGTATCTGAAGGCCACCCTCTCTAAACAGGGTTTCAACGCGTGCTCGTTCAGAACGAGAAAGACCTGCATTATAGAATCCGATCAAGGAAGCAATATGGGGCTCCTGCTTGCGCAAACGACGAACAAGCGCCACCGATTCCATACGAGAATTTACATAGATAAGCGTTTTTTCTCCGCGCGCCACCAAGCTTGCCAAATAGCGCTCGCGCTTCTTGCTGTTACGCTGATCGACCACCACCAAGTTAGAGCGTTCGGTATTATCAAACACCAAATCATCCAAACCAAACGCAGTGCGAATGTCTTCAGTTATAGCGTCGTCTGCCGTTGCGGTAAGTGCCAACACCTGAGGAGTACCCAAACGATGAAGGGCATTTCCTAATCGCGTATAAGAGGGACGGAATCCCGCTTTCGAGGTACCCACATGATGTGCTTCATCGATAACCACAAAATCAATCGAGCACGCCTGCGCCAGTTCGCTCGCGTGAAAATCAAGATACTCTGGCGTGGTAAGCACAATATCGATTGCGCCCTGTGCCAAATCACGCATAATGCGCGCACGGTCGGATTCTTGCGTGGCACCCGTAAGCATTTCTACCGTCAAGCCAAACGAACCTAAGGTTCGTTCCAAATGAAAGGCCTGGTCTGCCACAAGCGCGCGAAGCGGATATACGAATAAACTAGTCTTATGTTCTGCAAGCGCCAATTCGGCAGCATGGATGTAGAAGATAAGCGACTTTCCTCGGCCCGTTCCCATTACGGTAAATACCGAATGTCCCTCATCAAGCAAATCGAGTGCCTGCTGCTGAGAAGCATGCAAGCTGCCTTCCCCGAGGAACGCCTGGATTAAATCTTGCCTAAACGCTGCAGGATCAGACTGCGCACGACTCTCCCACATTACACGATCCGATTCAGGACTTTCCCATTCAGAAGCATCGCGCATATCACGCTCGGTCATACCTGCCGCGACAAGACCAGTAACAAAATCTTTGTCGGTATCTTCCAAACACGCTTCCAAGGCGGCACAGGGAGATACGGGCTTGAGCGATGACACAACCGCTTTTACTGAACGGCGTCCTTTCCAGGTGTCTATTTGCAGTTCAAACACCGCATCCAAAGCGCAGCCGCAATTAAGCAGCGCTGCAGTATCAGAACAATGAAACATAATGCAATTCAGCGAATGAATGCCATCAGTCAACGTGCAGGAAAGATGATTCTTATCCGCCCCAACAGCACGTCCGCCCGCCATCATGACACCATGAGCTAGAAAATGAGGACTGGAATTCTCCTGACCAAAAGGCGCTAACAAATCGAGCTTTTCCACATTAGCAAGGGTAAGTTCGCTAAGATCAACCGATGCATCCACCTCAATTCGAGGAATGAAATCCTCGGGTGGTAGCTTATCCATATATTCGCAGAGGCGCTCGGTAAATTCTGGAATCTTATCCGCTTTAAGCGTTACCCCTACCGCAGCATGGTGACCACCAAAGCGCACCAAAATATCCTGACAGTTTGATACTGCTTGAAAAAGATTGACCTGACCTACGCTACGGCCCGAGCCGTGCGCTTCATCGCCTTCAATGGTGAAAAGCAAGGTAGGAACGCCATAGCGGTTGGCCAAGCGTGAAGCCACAATACCCTTTACACCTTCATGCCAACCCTCGCCCGCTACCACTAGCGCACGCTGACCCTTGAAGACCTGCTCTGCCTGAGCAGAGGCGACCTCTGCCAGCTCAGCTTCAATAGTTCTACGGCGCGTATTGGTGTCTTCCAGCTCAGAAGCTAAACGAGCTGAATCGGCAAAATCATCGCTGAGCAGCAAATCAAGCGCCAGCTGCGCGTTACCCATACGTCCTGCCGCATTAAGACGCGGAACCAACGTAAAACTGAGATTTGAAGAAGTTACTGGCTTATCCGCGAAGCCCGATTCGCCCAAAAGCGCCGCAATGCAAGGCCTTGGGTTTTCGTTTATCATGCGTAAGCCTTCGCTTACCAAAGCGCGGTTCTGTTCGCGCATAGGCATAAGGTCAGCAACGGTACCTAAAGTTGCCAAGTCTATAAGGTCGCGCCATAAATTAGGCTTTCCAAAGCGCGAGCCTACCGCCTGCATAACCTTTAGGGCAACACCCGCGCCTGCCAAAATAGCACTGGGATTATCGCTACATTTCGGATCAACCACGGGCACTCCAACAGGTACCAAATCTGCTGGTTCATGGTGATCGGTAATAACAACATCTATACCGCGATCGAGCAAAATCTGTACTTCTCGCTGCGCTGCAATGCCATTGTCCACCGTAACAACCAAATTGGGATCATAGGTAGCCACACGCTCAATCGAAGCATCGGATAAACCATAGCCTTCTTCAAAACGCAGCGGAATAAAAGGAGTCACGCGAGCACCGCAGGCACGCAGACCACGCGTCATAAGCGTTGTTGCAGACACGCCGTCCAAATCGAAGTCGCCATATACCAAAATATGCTCTTCATTGCGTATAGCCTGAGCAATACGATCTACCGCAGCATCCATGCCGTCAATTAAATAAGGATCCTGCCAATCTGTTTCCAACACAGGATGCAAAAACGCCTCCGCTTTTTCAGGGGTATCAATACCACGAGAAGCAAGGGTGGCTGCAATAAAGTTCGGCAAATCTAGAGTTGTTGCAAGAAGATTCACTACCGCTTCGTCGGCGGTAGCTAAATTAATACGCGCATTCATACTTAATACCTACCATACGTTCTTTTCTCATGCTCTATTGTCGCACAAGAAAAGAGCTTCTCGTAACAAGAGAAGCTCTTTGAAGTTAAGCGGTTATATGTCCTACATACAAGGCAGGTAAATGCAGGGTGACTTATCGGTTAAACGCGTTTTGCGTGCGTTCCAGCCCTTCATTGAGAAGCGATTCCACCGCATCAGCAGCCAATACGCACGCCTCGTCGAAATCATCCTTGGCTTCTTTTTTGGGAGCCTGCAACACGAAGTCGACCACGCTCATGCGTCCTGGAGGGCGACCGATGCCCGTACGAACGCGCAAAAAGTCGCGAGTGCCCAGCTTTTCAATAATCGAGCGCAAGCCATTATGGCCCGCATGGCCACCGCCCTTTTTCACGCGAACCGTGCCAGGATTAATATCAAGCTCGTCGTGGATAACAATAAGCTCAGCAGGATCTTCTTCATAGTCGCGACAAAGACGCGAAACAGGTCCTCCTGATAAGTTCATAAAGCTTTGAGGCTTTGCCAGAATAACCTTTTCAACATCGCCCGATGCTAAGCGAACCTTAGCTTCACCCACTAACGCACCGCAGGTATTTTTCCAGTACGACACACCCCAACGCTGAGCTAAGAGATCAATAACCTCAAAACCAGCGTTGTGGCGGGTATGCGCGTATTCTTCGCCTGGGTTTCCAAGTCCAACGATTACTTGCATAAATTACAGAGCAAACTCGGGGTCGAACAAGGAAGCAACAGAGGCGTTGGTGTAAACGTTGTTGATAGCGTTTGCCAGAAGTGGAGCTACCGAAATAACACGGATCTTGCCCGTCTGGCGCTCGTCAGGAACGGCAATAGTGTTGCACACTACTACTTCTTCAATCTGGGAGTTTTCCAAACGCTCGTAAGCAGGACCAGAGAATACTGGATGGCTTGCGCATACAAAGACGCGTTCTGCACCCTTTTCCTTAAGGGTTGCTACCGCAGCACACAGCGTGCCTGCCGTGTCGATAATATCGTCGTTTACGATACAGATCTTGTCCTTAACATCGCCAATCAACGCAGTAATTTCTGCCTTGTTATGACCAGGACGACCCTTGTGCATGATAGCCAGGTCTGCATGAAGCATATCGGAAAGCTTCTTTGCTGCCTTAGCGCGACCAACATCGGGGCTTACTACGCACAGCTTTTCAGAATCCAAATCCTTCTTTCTGAAGTAATCAGCAAAAATAGGCAATGCTGTTAAGTGGTCTACTGGGGTATCGAAAAAGCCCTGAATCTGACCCTGGTGAAGATCGATAGTAATCATGCGGTCAATACCAGAAACCGTCATCAAGTTAGCGACCAACTTAGCCGTAATAGGTTCACGAGCAGCAGCCTTGCGGTCCTGACGAGCATAGCCATAGCAAGGTACTACCGCATTTACCGTACGAGCAGATGCGCGCTTTGCAGCATCAGCCATAATTAAAAGCTCCATTAAAGCTTCGTTTACATTAGGAGTAGACGTGGACTGAACGAGAAACACATCAGCACCACGAACGCTTTCTAAATAACGTGCGTAAATTTCGCCATTAGAAAACTTTTCGAGCTTTACATTGCCAAGCGTAGTGCCCAACTTGGTTGCAATTTCCTCAGCAAGATCGGGGCACGTAGAACCCGCGAAGATTGCCATGGTTTTTGTCATATTGCTCATTTGTTGTTCTTCCTCTCGTTCCAGTGCTCGATCTCCGTCTGACGGGCACGTCCTAAACCAAGAGCTCCCGCAGAAACATCTTTAGTAATAACTGAACCCGCACCAATAAGCGAGTTTTCACCAAGATTTACTGGCGCTACCATCATAACGTCACTACCAACAAAGCAGTTATCGCCAATAGTAGTAGGCCATTTCTTTTCACCGTCATAATTGCACGTAATGCTGCCTGCGCCGATATTTACATCACGACCGACGGTAGCATCGCCAATGTAGGACAGGTGAGGCACCTTTGAACCAGGGCCAATGGTGGATTTCTTTATTTCAACATGGGTACCTGCTTTTGCATGTTCGCAGAGATAAGTTCCTGGGCGAAGATAAGCACGAGGACCGCAGGTAACGCCTTCTTCCATAGTGGCTTCAATGCCAACGGTTTCATCTACCGTACAATTTGGACCTACCACCACATCAGTCAAACGAGTGTTAGGGCCAAGTACGCTGCCCGTAGCTACCGATGTTTTGCCAAGCAAGAAAGTCATGGGAAGAATTTCAACATCCTGCTCGATGGTTACATCTGGACCAATCCACGTGGTTTTAGGATCCATCATAGTAACACCAGCAGCCATATGAGCTTCATTGATACGCTGCTGTAGGATTTGCGTTGCTTGGGCAAGCTGAATACGAGAATTAACGCCCAAGCATTCAGTTGGGTCTTGCGCCCTGTATGCCAATACGCGCTGACCGCGATTACGCGCAATGCCCAACACGTCAGTTAAGTAGTATTCCCCTTGTGCATTGTCGGTTGAAACCTCTTCCAATGCAGAGAACAACAATTCAATATCAAAGCAATAAAAACCAGAATTGCATTCAGTGATTTCAGCCTGTTCAGGTGTGCAATCCTTCTGCTCAACAATAGCCATAACATCGCCCGCATCGTCGCGAACAATACGACCATAGCCAAAAGGATTTTCTGCTTCCATGGTAAGAACTACTACCGCTGCGTTTGATTCTTCACGCGTGCGAACAAGCTCTTCAATGGTAGATGGTTTTACGAGCGGAGAATCCCCCGTTAGAACAACCAAAGAGCCCGATTTGCCCGCCAGTGCTTCGCGAGCAACCAATACCGCATGAGCGGTGCCAAGCTGTTCTTCTTGAACCACCATCGTAGTATCGCTCAGCAGAGGCTCTACTTGATCTCTGCCGTGTCCAACGATGCTTACCACCGAATCAATACCAGCTGCATGAGCTGCATCTACCACCCAGCGAACCAGCGGCTTCCCCAAAATCTCGTGAGCAACCTTGGGCTTTGATGACTTCATACGAGTACCCGCGCCCGCAGCAAGAATAAGTGCTGATGCTTCCAATGAACGCCTTCCCTTCAATTATTGTGCGTCCACAGTATAACAGTCATTACTCACAAGCTGAAAAGGTTTACGGAAACCTTACTGTTCAAGAATAAGCAAAGCGCTGCAAAGAGCGTCTAATAATACGATGGCGTAGTGCTGAGCCGAACGCGCCTCGCCCGCATCTTCCCAACCTTCATTGGGAAGGCGAACCGCAATACGGCGGTCATGATGCTCAGTTGCTTTAATAGCCTGCGCAAAACGAACGCCAAGGCTTTCTTCGTTTTCGAATTCAACCGTAGGAAGAACCGCAGCAGGTTTTTCTTCGCCTACCAAAATCTGAACGAAGAGCGTATTGTCATCGGGCGGAACCAAGAGCGAATCGGCACTCATAACCTTAGAGGTAGGATTGGTTGCCAGCGCAAGGTTAGACATACGCGCTGCAACCGAACGAGTAAAATCGGTTACCCCATACAGGCAAATCATGGTAGATTCCAGCGCTTCGGATGCGCGTGCAAAACCCAAATGAGGAGTTGAAGTAAAGGAGTCTTTACCCTTCCAAGAATGCTGCAAATTGATAAGCGCACGGAAAGTGAAAGCGCCAACAATACCGTCGGTAGGAAGACCCATATTCAGCTGGAAACGACGTACCGCATCTTCGGTATGCGCACCAAAAATGCCATCTTTTTCGCCACAGGAAAAACCAAGAGCCGAAAGCGCTTCTTGAAGGGTGCGCACATCGCGACCATGGAAGAAAGGAACACGCAAATACAGGTTACGATCCCCCAGCTCGAAGGATTCGTCTACCAGCTTATTCCAAACTACCTCGTCGACTTCTTGACGAGGATCAATACCGCATGCCACACAAAGCTGCGCAACAGCATTAACGGTTTTAGCATCAAAAGTTCCAGATACTGCTTCTTTGGCAAGAAAACCAGCCGTAACCAGCCTTCGCTGAACGTCTAAAACTGCAGCACCAGAATCATTCTTACGAATAGGATCCATACTTCACCACTACTTCAAACGATCAACAAACCAATTCGCCATAGAAACAAGCAGATCACGCGCAGGAGTTGCAGGCAGCAGAGCTTCAAGACGCTTCTGTGCATCTGCAGTAAGTTTTTCGGCATAATCGCGAGCATAATCAATGCTGCCCGATTCGCGCATGATAGTAACCGCCTCTTCCAAAACGGCAGGATCGGTTTCCTTAGAAGAAAGAATTTCAATCAAACGGTCGCGCTTTTCAGAATGCTTAAGCGCGTGTACCACCACAAGGGTGCGCTTGCCTTCGGTAATGTCGCTTCGGAAGTCTTTTTCCTTAGCCTCTTTAGTACCGACCAAGTTCAACAGGTCATCTTGAATCTGGAAAGCAAGACCGGTATCAAGGCCATAAGAGCGCAAGCCTTCAATTTGTTCTTCACTACCGCCACCAACAAGAGCGCCGACAGCCAGTGGAACTGCTCCTGAATAATGTGCGGTTTTGTGAATTGCCATTGCCAGGTAATCTTCGGGGGCAATGTCATAGCGACCATCGCGCGCCCAACCAATATCGAGCGCCTGGCCTTCTACGGTATTCTGCGCCATAGATACCAGCTCAATTGCCACGCGAACCTTCAAGGAATCTTCCAAAAGTGGGTCGCGCATAACAATGCCGTTAACGATGGAAAGTGCCAAGTCGCCCGCATTAATGGCAAGGCCAATACCCTGCGTTAAATGCATGCAAGGCTCAGAGCGACGAAGAGTTGCATCGTCTGCAATATCGTCATGAATTAATGCAGCGGTATGAAAATGCTCAATAGCTGCTGCAGAAGAAAAAGCCCGTGAAGGGTTGCCTCCTACTGCCGCGCAAGCAGCAACACAAATAAGAGGACGATGACGTTTGCCACCATTTTCACTGTATTTGCGAAGAGGGGTATAAAGATATTTATCCATGTCGGGGTGCGTTCCAACAGGAATAAAACGATTTATGATTTCGCCTGCTTTTTCAGCATAGCGATTCAGATACACTTCAAAGAGTTTAGGAGAATTTGCTTCTGCTTCTACTTCGCTTGCAAGCGTTTCAAAATCTTTGAAATCGATTGTTGCTTCATCGAGAGCTTCCACGTGTGAGGAAATACCTGACATATCAAACGCTTTCCCTTAAGAAAAGTCAACTTTACCTTATTTCGCATGACAAAGCTCAGTGCGCAAAAGGATAAGCCTGTTATGCAGTTGCTCGTTAAAAATGAACTGGTAGGAGCGGTGGGACTCGAACCCACAAGCCCGAAGGCGGCGGATTTTAAGTCCGCTGCGTATGCCAATTCCGCCACGCTCCCGTGATTCTTCGTAACGAACGCCTATTATCATAGCAAAAATAATAATTTGCAAGCCTTAGGCGACGAAGTTCTAAGAAAGACCTTGTCTCTTCTACAAAAAGGTAACGCCTGAACTACCTTTGCGGATCTCAGTCAGAGAGAAGCATCCCTTGTAATATATCAGATTCGCTCACAGTAAATGAAGAACAATTTGTCAAAGTAAGTACTTCTAACAAAATCGCCAAACCTGCAACAATCACGCCTGCTCGTGCTGGTTCAAGCCCCACAACCTGCTTTCGATGCTCAAGATCCATCGCGCGAAGTTCATCGTAGATGCGCTCTAGGGTTTCTCGGCTAACCTGCGTGTTGTGCACTTTGGAAGAGTCGTATACTTCCAAATGCCTATCGATAGCAACCACGCTTGTAGGGGTACCCGCTACCGCAATAATTCGATCGATTGTATTACCCTCTGCGCGGGCTTGCTCAAAGTAGGGCTTCATTTCCTGGTATACATATGCGCGCAAAGCATCACACTGTTCGGTCGTAGGCGGATCGCAGGCCATAAAGCGCTCTGTCATACGGCGACATCCAATATTGAACGAATGGGAAAAACGAGGATTACCCCCACCAACACCGAGCACAATTTCAGTTGATCCTCCGCCAATATCCACCACCAGCAAGTTTTCACCTTCGTGGCCTTGAGCAGCACCCCTAAATGAAAGCGCCGCTTCGCGGGTTCCTTCGATGATAGAAAGTTCAACCCCAAGCGCACGAAGGCGTTCTACTAACACATCGGAATTCTGCGCATCACGAGCAGCACTCGTAGCAACAGCTGTTATAGGAATAGCGGGATGCTCGGGAGTTTTGTACGAATTGATTACTGAAACATATTCGGCAATTTGGTGTTCGACGCGCGCTATAGCATCGTCTTGAAGCATATGCGTTTTATCTACCCCAATGCCAAGATTGGTAATAGCAACGCGACGTTCCAACTCGGCAAATGACGTATCTGATACATCCGCCAAAAGCAAACGACACGTTACGGTACCAATATCAAGAGATGCCCTGCGCTGAACTGAATTGCCTGATAGTGGCTGAGCTGATGCATCTGCCAATTGCTTGACTGATTCGCCCATTAATTGCTGGGCAGTTTTGTCCGTTAGCTGGGCGGATTTATCTGCTGAATGATTAATTTCCATATCCGAATAACACATCCAAAACACCTGAATACCACGTAGCAGGAGCAGGAATATCTTCATTCAACGGCGAATAGGTCGTATTGGTTTGCGTCGACCCATCCACAGAAGATTCCACGCCTTCAACCGTGGCCATACGTTCATCCTGACGAATCCAGCCTAATTCAGATCTGGCATATTCTTCAAGACCCTCATCGGTGTTAAGGTAGTCAATCTGCGATTGCATTTGCGTGTTATAGTCCGAAAGCGCCTGGTATTCCGCTTGCAGTTGCTGTAACTGACGCGTTTCATTATAGAAATTCTGACACGAAGGATAGAGCATAAATACCGTAAGCCCCACAACCGCAAGAGCAACAATTCCTCGTGTTGCCGCGACAGAAAGTGAAGTTACGGGCAGACTAAACGGAAGGCCGAAGCCAAACTTTGGCCTGTCTTTGCCTTCATCTTGCATACGTGCCGATTTGCGATGGGTAGAACCCATACGCATCTCGTAGAGCGCTGCCCTACTAGCAGAAGCATTAGCGGCATCCGTTTGTGCTTTGCGATCACGTGCTCCAATAGTGCGATTGAAATCACGTTCAGCTTTAACGGAACGAAACTTCTTACGCATACGCTGGGCAAAGCTTTCTTTTTCGTGGCTATGAACGTGCTTGCGCGATGAATTCTGCTGGGCATCTTCTTGCGTGAAATCATCTTCGAAGCCAGCAAAATCTCGACGGTTATCAGCGCGATGTAATCCTGCATGAGCAGCCCTTGCGCCACTTCGCCCTCGATCCGAACGGTAACTACCTAAGCGAGAACTGCCTGAGTGATTACCCTCCGAGTGATATCCGCCCGAGTAATTGCTCTCCGAGCGCAAGCCATTAGAACGATAACCGCCCAAGCGAGCACCATCCGAGCGATAACCTTGCTTTGCCGAAAAATCCTGTCCGTTAAACACAGAATTACTGCGAGAACTGCCACGTTCTTGCGTTCTGCCTGATCCTCGTCTAAATGAGGACTTCAACCAAGAAGGTTCCCTTACTTCTTGATCAGCAAAAGAGGTGGCAGCATCCCAATTATGACCAAAGGCACTTTTAGAGCCATTTGATCCATTGCCAGCATTATGCAATCCACTACCCGACAAGCCATTATTGCTAAAAGCACCAGATGAATAAGAAGAACTCGAAGTGCGCGAAGCATGAGAAGCGCGCAATGCATCTACCGCACGTGAAGATTGCGTACGCGTAGAACGAGTATTGTTTGGCTGAATTTGAAAATTCGACGCATGAGAGGGGCGCCTAGAAGAAACGGTACGAGGCGACGAAGCCCCACGGGCTTTAACCTCGTTAAATGAGAGAATGTTCGCTTTATGCGTCACGAATATAAGCCCCTCGAGCATCGTAGTGTGTTTAAGTAGTGCGATTAATGCTTTAGCCATCCCACTATAGCATGCCTAAGAGGTCAACTTTGTCTTAAACGACAAAAAGTTCATGACGAATCAGCATTTTGTATAAACTAATCAAAAAAGCGGCGTATAAAACAAAAAAGCGGTGCTCTTTCGAACACCGCTTTAACTTTTAGTAGAGTGCTAACAGGTTATTCCTCTTCAAGAGCCTCTGCAATTTCATCGGTAATGTCCATCGTGTGATAAACATTCTGAAGGTCTTCAAGTTCTTCCAGCTTATCTACCAGACGCATAACCTTCTTTGCATCAGCAACAGATACCTCAGCAGGAGTAGTAGGCTCCATGATGAATTCAGCACCCTTAACTTCGATGCCCTGTTCGGTAAGAGCGTTCTTTACTGACATCAAATCAGTTGGAGCGGTGTAAACAATCCATTCATCGCCTGCATCTTCGTAGTCGGAGCCGCCAGCTTCTGCTACTGCCATCATGAATTCGTCTTCATCTACTGCATTTTCCTTGTCAGCGACTTTCTTTTCTTCAGACTTGATTACCTTTTCGATCAAGATCTGACCCTTGCGCTCAAACTGGAATGCAACAGAACCAGAAGTGCCCAGATTGCCGCCATGATGATTGAATGCTGCACGAACATCAGCTGCAGTACGGTTGCGGTTGTCGGTCAAAGCTTCGCAATAAATTGCTACACCGCAAGGACCATAACCTTCGTATACAACGGTTTCGTAGTTAGCAGCATCTTTACCAGAACCAAAAGCCTTATCGATAGCGGTCTTGATTTTGTCTTTTGGCAAAGAATAGCTTTTTGCCTTATCAATAGCTGCAGCCAAAGAAGCATTGTTGTCAGGGTTAGGATCGCCGCCCTCTTTCGCTGCTACCGTGATGTTACGAGAAAGCTTGGAGAACAAAGCGGAGCGCTTAGCGTCCTGCGCTGCTTTACGATGCTTGGTGGTTGCCCATTTTGAATGCCCTGACATGTATGTACCTTTCGACTATGTGTCACTTATCGATTATGTACCGACTATTCGGTTATCTACCGACCGAATATATTACCACATACCTCCACACAATGCAGAAAATGCAGGTCGCTGCGAAAAGAGTACACAACATTTTCTAAAGATGGATTGTCGAGTACAAAACAGATTACTTCCCAAGTAAAACCTAAGACTATCCCTAGGGCAAAACAGACGACTTAACGCACAAAACAAAGATCACGCTCAAGACAAAACGCCATTTACCAAGACAAACAAAAGCAGCCCTATGAACACGATTCAAATCGCTTGCCAAGTAAAAAATATCAATACAGACGCGCCTTTACCTATTACAATTTCTGCTATGTTACTTTCGCTTTCCGAACATATTGACGATCCACTTTTGCGCGTGTTTTCCCGCATGACCGACTCTGAGCTTCGCGATCCAAAACAGCTCGTAGGACTTTCACTCGCAACAGAAATCACATTTAGCGAAGAAGGTATTTTTATTGCAGAATCGCGCAACGTAATTGAGCGCGCCCTCAATGCGGGGTTGAAGCCTTTTGCTCTTATAAGTGAAAAACGCTGGCTTGAACCGCATCGCGATTTGTTTGAGCGCATTGAAGCACTTGAACAATCAGGAACAGCACCTGCTGGTCATGCTTCAATTCCACAATTTATAGGAAACCATACCGATATCGAAAAGCTCACGGGATTCAAGCGCACCGTTGGACCTATTGCAGCTTTTCATCGTCCTGCTTTACCCTCGCCTGAAGCGCTTCTTCAGCATGCACGTCGCGTTGCAATCCTTGAAGACATTACTAACTTCACCAATATCGGAGCTATATTCCGTAGCGCTGCAGCGCTTGGAATTGATGCGGTGCTGGTAACCCCAGGCTGCCATGATCCGTTTTATCGTCGAGCTGCGCGTGTTTCTATGGGAACCGTATTTCAGGTTCCCTGGACCAGAATTGGTACCAACTATTCTTGGGCGAGCGAAGGCGTTGCGCTTCTTCATGAAGCAGGATTCCAAGTTGCCGCTTTGGCACTCAGTGATGATTCTATTTCACTGAAAGACCCGCGCATTGCCGAAGCAGAAAAGCTTGCCTTAGTACTAGGCACTGAAGGCGATGGCTTAGCCACACAAACCATCATCGCCTGCGACTATACCGTGCGTATCCCTATGGCATATGAGGTTGATTCGCTTAACGTTGCCGCCGCTAGTGCAGTTGCCTTCTGGGAAACGTGCGGGCAGTTTTTGTAACTTAATTACACTGGCTCGATTTCGCCAGCAACAATCTTTTGATAATCTTCCCAGTTCCTGCGCAACAAATTCGGCACATCTAAACCGTAAGGGCAACGCTCTTTGCAAACACCGCATTCCGTACAGTCTTCGATGCGCGCCATATTGTCTTGCCATTCATCTGAGAGCCATGCCGCAGACGGAGCACGACGAATCATAAGAGACATGCGCGCGCAATTGTTGATAGGAATATCTGCAGCACATGGCATGCAGTATCCACAGCCGCGGCAGAATTCACCCTGCAATTCTTCACGTTCTTTAGCGAAAAATTCCTCAATTTCTGGGGTGATTTCAGGAGTGTTATCCATATAGGAAAGCCACTCGTCCAATTCGCTCATACGCTGCACACCCCAAATTGGCACCACGTTATCGAACTGAGTCATGTAGGCCATAGCAGCTTTCGAATTGGTGATAAGACCACCCGCGAGACCCTTCATCGCGATGAAGCCAACGTTGTTCTTTTCGCAGGTACGTACCAATTCAACTTCGCGATCGGTTGCTAAATAGCTCAACGGGAACTGAAGTGTTTCATACAATCCCGACTGTGCAATTTCTTCCGCCACCGCAATAAGATGCGCCGTAATAGCAATGTGGCGAATTTTTCCCTGACGCTTTGCCTCCTGAAGACATTCATACATTCCCGTACCATCACCAGGCTTATAACACTGAGGCGCACAATGAAGCTGATAAATATCAATGTAGTCGGTCTTTAACAGCGACAAAGATGTTTCCAAATCGCGCCAAAAATCTTCAGGAGTTTTGGCTTGCGTTTTGCTGGCAATAAAAACCTTATCGCGCATGCCCTCAAAGGCCTTGCCTACGCGCTCTTCGCTATTTGAGTAAGCACGCGCAGTATCGAAAAAGGTCATGCCTCCTTCATAGGCTTTTCTTAAAAGCGCCACCGCTTCTTCTTCGGTACAACGCTGCAACGGCAAAGCACCGAAAGCATTTTGAGGAGTAGTAATTCCTGTTGATCCAAGCGTAATAGTTTTCATGAATGGACTCTTTCTTTGAGAAAACTTGCCAGATTATTTTACCTTTACTAGTGCGATTACTCCGCCCAATGCATCGAAAAACTCTCTCAGTGATACCCCACGCCACGCTCTTCGGCAGCGGCACAAACAGCGTAAAAACCACAAACGCAAACGACACGTCACGATTAACGCAACACAAGCTGCTCAAACACAAATAACACAACGCGATTAATGCAACGCAAGCTGCACGAATACAAACAGCGCGACACAAGCAATACGAACAAAAGTTAATAGCCGCAAGAGCTAATAGTTACAAATATAAAAGCCGATGATTACAAATAGATACAAAAAGAGTAATATGGATAAGTTCATCAAATAGAAGCAAATCAAAACCAATGGAAAGGTTATCATGACTAAATTTAGCCACGTAATTGTGCGCCGCCCTGGCAAATCTCTTTGCGACGGCATCACAAGCGCACCTGAGCTCGGCCAACCAATCTATGAGCGCGCGCTTGAAGAGCACCGCGACTATGTTCATGCTCTTGAACAATGCGGTGTTGACGTAACTATTCTTCCTGCTTTGGAGGAATACCCTGACGCATGCTTCGTAGAAGACCCTGCTGTTATCACCCGCATGGGCGCAATTATCACCAATCCTGGCGCTGAGTCTCGCAATGGCGAAAAGAACGAAATTGAACCAGTAATTCGCCGTTTCTTCGACGATGACCACATCAAGCACATCACTGCACCTGGCACACTTGAAGGTGGCGACGTCATGATGGTTGGCGATCACTTCTATGTTGGCCGTTCTGCTCGTACCAACGAAGAAGGCATTCGCCAGTTTATCGAGATTCTCGAAGGTTGGGGTCTTGAAGGCTCTGAGGTTCCTCTGGAAAAAGTACTTCATTTAAAGACTGGTGTTAACTATCTGGAAAACAACAACATGTTGGTATCGGGCGAATTTATCGACAAGCCTGAATTTGCTCAGTACAACAAGGTAGTTGTTCCAGAAGAAGAAGCATATGGTGCTAACTGCATTTGGGTAAACGATACCGTTATCGTTGCTGAAGGCTACCCTTCAGTTTTGAAGGCTGTTCAGGATTTGGGCTACAAGACGCTTGTTGTTGATACGTCTGAATATCGCAAGATTGACGGCGGTCTTTCCTGCTTGAGCTTGCGCTTCTAATTCTTTTTCAAACTTATTTATTGATCGTATCTAGATTTCGGCCTTAAGTAACTAGGTGTTTTGCTGAGATTTGATTTGCAAAACACCTAGTTCGCCTCTGAAAGGATAGCGAATGTCAACCTCTGATAAAGCTCCCGCCCTGGCTGACACCGAAAAGGGCATCATCGATCCGAATGGTCTTAGTGTTTTTCGTTTAACCATGATGGTTATTACCGCTAGTGTTTGCGGCGGTATCTTCTCTCTTGCTGGTGACTTGGCTGCAGGCGGCGCAAACACTGCAGCGGTTTTGGTTTCCTGGGTTATTTGTTTTGTGGGCGTTCTTACCTTAGCGCTCGTATTCTATGGCCTATCCCGTGTTCGCCCTAACTTAACAGGCGGCATTTACGCTTACGCCGCAGCAGCATTTGGTAAGTATGTAGGCTTCAACTCTGCTTGGGGTTATTGGATTAGCTCCTGCTTAACCAATGCTGGCTACGCAATTATGCTGTTCAGCGCACTGGGCTACTTCTTCCCCGTTTTTGGCGCAGGCAACAACATTCCTTCTCTTATTTGCGCCTCTATTTTCTTGTGGTTTATCGCCTATTTGGTATCCCGCGGTGTTAAAGAAGCAACGGGCATCAATGTTGTAGTAACCATTGCAAAATTGGTTCCTCTGTCGTTGTTTATCGTTTCCATTGTTTTGCTTGGTAAATTCGACCCTGCAATCTTTATGGATAACTTCTGGGGCGAGCCAGGGGGTCCTGATTTCTTCACGCAGATCACTTCGACCATGGTTGCTCTGGTATGGGTATTTGTAGGTATTGAGGGTGCAATTACCATTTCTGGTCGCGCAAAATACGTAAAAGACGTTGGTCGCGCAACCATTTACGGCTTTATTTCTGTATTCGTTCTGTACCTGATTATTTCTCTGCTTTCCATGGGTATCATGCCTCGCGCTGAAATGGCAGAGTTGGCTACGCCTTCCATGGCGGGCATTCTGGAAGCAGCTATTGGTCCTGTTGGCGCCATCATCGTTAACTTAGGCGTTGTTCTTTCCTTGGTAGGCGCAATGCTTGGATACGTCATTATCGCTTCCGAAACGCCTTTCCAGGCTGCGCGCTGGGGTGCTTTCCCTCGTATTTTTGCACGCACCAACAAACATGGTGCTCCTATCGTAACTATTGTTACCAGCGTTGCAATTATTCAATTGTTCCTGGTTCTTTCCGCTGCAGCTGAGAGTACTTATCAGTTCTTCTATGCATGCGCAGTTTCCATGATCTTGATTGCGTATGTTTGCTCGGCACTGTACTACGCCATTATTTCTTGGAAGAATGAACGCATGGATGCTCCAGGCGCTCCAAAACTTTGGTTTGCTCGCTTAGTTGGTACACTGTGTGTGATTTATACCATTTTCTTAACCTGGTCATGCGGTTTGCAGGGTGTCATGATTATTTCTATCCTGCTTGCACCTGGTCTGCTTATCCATGCTATTGGTCAGCACGAACACAACGAAGCAATTTTGCCTAAGCTACACGACAAGGTAATCGCAGTAATAATTATTGGCTTTGCACTACTTTCGCTCTATTTGCACTTCTCGGGCATTTGGCCAATCGTGTAAACCTAATAAAACAAATATCTATAACAAACAAACGGCTGTCTGGAAAAACCCAGACAGCCGTTTTTAACATGTATCTAGTTCAAGCAATGCGTGCTTATTTTAAGCGCCTGGCTCTACTTAAGCACCTAACTCCGCTTCGATAACCTGCGCGATCTTAGCAGCTACTTCATGAGCCTGCTCATGCGTTGGAGCTTCGACCATAACACGCACCAAAGGCTCAGTACCGCTCGGACGAACCAAAATGCGACCACTGTCGCCAAGTTCACCATCACCAGCTTCGATAGCTTGCGCAACAGCGCTATTGTCAGTTACCGCATGCTTGTCAGTTACTTTTACGTTGATTAGCTCCTGAGGGAAGCGCTGCATAACACTAGCAACCTCAGACACCGTACCGCCCTTGCGCAAGCAAGCAGATACAAATTGACATGCCGTAACAAGACCATCTCCGGTGGAATTGTGCTTCAAGAAAATCATGTGGCCGCTTTGTTCGCCACCAAGCACGAAGCCACCTTCGCGAAGCTGTTGAAGTACGTAGCGATCGCCTACCTGCGTTTGGATTACGTCAATATCGGCGTCTTTCATGGCTTTGGTAAAGCCCAGATTGCACATAACAGTAGAAACTACGGTATTACCAGGAAGCTCGTTGCGCTCTTTTAAGTCGATTGCGCAAACCGCTTCTACTACATCGCCATCAATTTCGTTGCCCAACTCATCGACAAACATAACGCGGTCCGCATCACCATCGTGCGCGATACCGATGTGAGCATTCGTTGCCTTCATTAAATTCTTAAGAGGCTCAAGATGGGTTGAGCCGCACTGAACATTAATATCGGTGCCGTTGAAATCATCATTGATAACAATTACTTCTGCGCCCAGTTCTTCAAGCGCTCGTGCCGTAGTAAGCGAAGAAGCGCCATGGCCCGTATCCAGCGCGATCTTTAGGCCCTCAAACGACATGCCCTCGTCGCGCACCAGCGACACTGCATGGTTGATGTAAATATCACAAGCGTTTTCAACAGGAACAATAACGCCAACTTCATCGCCTGACGGAAGCTGATCGGCTGGCGTGCCTCCCGCCTCAACGAATTCTTCGAGTGATGCCTCTACTTCGTCAGGCAACTTGAAACCCTGACCATCAAAGAACTTGATGCCGTTGTACTCAGGTGGATTGTGAGAAGCAGAAATTACCACACCGCCATCGGCATGAAGCTCGCGAGTTAACAGCGCGACACCTGGGGTAGGAATAATACCTGCCGCAAGTACCGTACCTCCCCTGCTCATGATGCCTGCATTTAGTGCGCATTCGAGCATATCGCCAGAAAGACGGGTATCCTTGCCGACAACAATGGTCTTACCAAGAAATTCGACCGCTGCCTGACCAAGCTTGAAAGCAATATCGCAGGTTAATTCAGTATTAGCAACGCCACGGGCGCCATCAGTTCCAAATAGTTTAGTCATGATCCCCTACTCCTCGTGATGTCCGCGATTCACGTGCTCAGGCTTCAACATCACTACGCCCCCACGTAACTTGATTTCGTCTTCTGTCATACGTGAATTCATTTCAGCTGCAAATTCATCAAGCGAAATACCACAGCGCTCTAGCAAAACCATAAGGTGATACACCACATCGCCCGCTTCGTAGCGCAGGTGATCGATTTCGGCGCTTCGAGCAGTTTCGCTAACCGCTTCAGGGTTTTCAGCGGCTACCGCATCAAGTGCAGCGATGTCTTTTGCTGCAAGTGTAGTTTCGTGCGCTTCTTCGACAAGTTTTTTGAGCAGCTTGTCCAGATCGCCCGTCAAAAGACGATAGGTGTAGCTTTTTTCACCCGCATTACGACGCTCATGAATCGTATGAGCAAGAGATTCCAACGCCGCACCAATTTGGCTTTCTGGTTGCGGACGATCATCTGATATATAGGTTTTCATTCAATGAATCCTTCTAGTTTTTTGCATACCTTCATAGGATACCGCAGCATCCACTCATCAGGCTATAATTCCCCAGTATTCATAACGAAAATTGCAACTATAACTTGATTTATGAAACCAACGAGAGCGCCTAATTATCGCGTTGCCGAAAGCGCCTACTTCTTGAGGTAAGTGAAAGCACCTAGAAAACGCCTAATTCTTGAGCGACCAAAAGCGCTTCTTTAAATGACCGAAAATACCTATTTTTTTTTAATGAACAAAAGCGTCTTATTCCTGAGTAAGCGAAAGCACCTAAAAGCACCTAATTTTTGAGCGAGCTAAAGCGTCTGATTTCTGAATGAGCAAAACGTCTAATTCCCGAGTGAGCTAAAGCGCTTAGAAGTTTTACCCAAAGGATACGACTACGCCTAAAAGCTCAGATTTAGCACTCTTCGCTTTTCTAGAGCTGCGCCAAGATACGCTTGCGCGAAGCGGTTACTTCCGCCAAAGCACGCGCTACGTCGATGGTAAGAAACTCACCATCTTTATAGAGTACCTCGCCGTCAACCATGGTAAGCACCACATCGCTTCCCTGCGCCGAGAAGATTAAAGCTCCCACCAAATCATCCGCTGGACGCATCCATGGAGTATCAGCATCAAGCACTACTAGGTCTGCCTTATTCCCCACAACAATATCTCCGCAGTTGTTGCGACCTTGCGATAGCGCTCCGTTACGCGTCGCAATCTGAACAAGATCGGCAGATGACAAACCGAGAGGCGTGTGATTATGAGCGCGCTCCATCAACGCCAGCAGATACATATCCTTAAACATGTTGTGATTGTTATTGCTTGCTACGCCATCGGTGCCCAACGCAACCGTGATTCCTGCTTCACGCATGGCAACAACTTCTGCAATGCCGCTTCCCAGCTTTGCATTCGAAGCGGGACACGTTGCTACAAATACGCCTTTATCTGCTAAGATCGCACGATCGTTATCGGTTAGCCACACGCAATGCGCCGCCGTGGTAGGTACATCAAAGATTCCGCACTCGGCAAGATATTCAACAGGCGTCATGCCATTGTGACGCTCCTTGCACCCCTCTACTTCCGATGCTGTTTCGCACACATGGACTTGCATGCGAACTCCCGCTTCCTTTGCTGCCTGCGCCAATCCTTGCGCTACCTTTGCTGTGGAGGTGTATTCGGCGTGGAGGTTGAAATCGACCAGCAAACGACCCTTCGCTGCACCATGGAATTCCTTGATAAGATCCTGGTTTTTTGCTGCTTCAGGAATTTCGTCGTACGAAATATCGGGATCGAAATCCAAAACACTATGACCCAAATTACACTTAGCTCCCGATTCAATAATTGCTTGAGCACGCGCCTCTGAGTGATAGTACATATCGGTAAAAGAAACCACACCAAAACGAAGCATTTCAGCAATACCAGCAAGTGTTGCATGGTAAGAATCGTTATCAGTCAAAAGAGCTTCGAATGGGAAAATTGCTTCGTTGAGCCAACGATCAAGCGGCATATTTTCGCCAAGACCACGAAGAAGCGTCATAGGAACATGAGAGTGCGCATTATACAAACCTGGCATTAAAATCTTGCCGCGCCCGTCATAGGTTTCGTCGTATGTTGTTGGCACACTCGATGCCGCGTATGCACCCGATGCCGCATGCATACTCGATACCGCATGCGCACCTAATCCCTCGTGTGCATCAGATGATATCTTCGCACCAGATAACCCCGCTGCATCAGCTGTCCGCGGATCTTCAGTGCCAACATACACGATTACATCATCTTTCACACCAACATATGCATGAGGCGTATGGTTGCCCTGCGCATCAATAAGATCTATATCGCAAAAAAGAATTGAACTCATTCCTGTTCCTTTTCGTAAAGTTTCACTCAAGCATTCTAGTAGCAACTATTATACAAAGTGCCACTTTTTTAAAAAATGCGCCCCCACCCTGCAGAAAAACCCCGAAAGTGAGAGGGTTTTTTCAGGAGCAACTTACAAAATTGTCACGAAGCAAGCAAAAGTGGACATCAACGAGCAGGTATAAGCCTTAAAGAGCAGTTGGTGCTATGGCGAGTCTCTCACAAACGGCATTTTTCTGCAGGGTACCCCCTTATTTTTGGAAAAAGTAGGGTGGATGACCAAAAAGTAGGCTACAGGACACAGAAAAAAGTAGCCGCAGCATTAGCTGCGGCTACTTATTGAAGCTTATTTATCAAGCATTACTCGGCGCGCACACGCAAAGTGCGTTTGTCGCTTGACCAAAGTGAGCAAGCGTTCACCCTAACATGCCTAAGCGTTTATTGCTCGCCCGAACTCATGCAAACGCTTACCAACCGTTTACTCGGTCTTGGACTCTTCCTCGTCGGAATCGTCGATACCGCCCAGGTTAAAGCCTAGATCCGTCGAACCTAACAGTGCATCAAGCTCTTCCAAGTTGCGCTGATAAGAACGTGGTGGAAGTGCCTCACCAAGCATGTCCTCACCATCGGTGTTGAAAGTTGCAGGATGGTCGCCACCAATCAAAACGGTGTCGTCTGGCGAGAAGACCATATCAAGCAGCTGGCTCATGTCGTCACGAGAAGCGGTCAGGTCGTCTTCGATTACATGAGACAAACCATGAGCTTCAAGACCAGCCTTCAGCTCTTCGATAGCCTTGGTGCCAATACCCTCGATGCGCAGAAGCTCATCTTCGGTGTGACCTACCAAGTCTGCAACGGTTTCAATACCTGCTTCGGAGAACTTGTTTGCCCAGCGCTGAGATACGCCCAGATCGTCATAGATGTAGAGGCGTGCATCCTCGTCGGACAAGTTGCTACCACGATAGCCGCCTGCAATAGATGCAAAGTAGCTTGCGTAGTCGGAACCTGAGCTCAGATAGCCTTCATCCAAAGACCAATCCTGAGGCTGAGGCAGCAGGTCCTCAATCTCGCGCAGTGCCTCTGGAGCAGAATCAGGCAGACGATCGCCATCCATCTTGTCCACAGGAACACCCTTATAGGTAAGGCCCACATCGTGATAACGCTTAAGACCAGTACCAGCAGGAATTGGCTTACCAATGATAACGTTTTCCTTCAAGCCCTGAAGCGTATCAACCTTGCCCTCGATTGCAGCATCGGTCAGAACCTTAGTGGTTTCCTGGAAGGATGCAGCAGACAGGAACGAATCGGTTGCCAAAGATGCCTTAGTAATACCAAGAAGCAATGGCTGACCAACTGGCGGGTTCTTGCCTTCGAGAACCAGATCGTTTGCAACTGCCTCGAACTCGAAGCGGTTAACCTGACGTCCTGGCAGATAATCAGAATCGCCTGGATCGATAACAGCAACCTTGCGCAGCATCTGACGAGCAATAACTTCGATGTGCTTGTCGTTAATGTCTACACCCTGGGATACGTAAACGTCCTGTACCTGGTTAACGATGTAGCGAAGCGTAGTGTTTGGATCGGTCAAGCGCAGCAAGTCGTGTGGGTTTACAGAACCCTTGGTCAGCTGCTGACCAACCTCAACTTCGCAACCATCGGTAACACCTGGGAGCATCTGAGCACGAGCCGAAACGGTGTACTCGCGGATGTTGCCTTCCTGGTCATGGATGGTCAGGGTCTTGCTGTTCTTGTCGCCTACGATCTGCAACGTACCAGCAATTTCAGCCAACACAGCCTGGCCCTTAGGCTTACGAGCTTCAAAAAGCTCGGTAACACGAGGCAGACCGTGAGTAATGTCTTCACCTGCAACACCGCCAGAGTGGAACGTACGCATCGTCAACTGCGTACCAGGCTCGCCAATGGACTGAGCAGCAATAATACCAGCAGCAGTACCAATGTTAACAGGACGAGAAGTTGCCAAGTCCCAACCGTAGCACTTCTGACAAATGCCGTGTTCAGCATGGCAGGTCATAACTGCGCGATGCTTAATCTTGCGAACGCCCGCGTCATAGAGCGACTGGAGCTGAGCAACGGAGGAAGGATATTCGCCAGCCTCCATGATGATCTCGCCCGTTTCTTCGCTTACTGCAGGCTCGGCCAAGCAACGACCTACCAAGGAGTCGTCGATTTCGCCCTTAGCGTTAAGCAATGGGCACTCAACACCATCGGTAGTGCCGCAGTCGAGTTCGCGAATAATAACGTCCTGAGCAACGTCAACCAGACGACGGGTAAGGTAACCAGAGTCAGCCGTACGAAGTGCGGTGTCAGCCAGACCCTTACGAGCACCGTGCGTTGAAATGAAGTATTCCAATACGGAGAGACCCTCGCGGAAGTTTGCCTTAATAGGACGGTCAATAATTTCACCCTTAGGGTCAGACATAAGACCACGCATACCAGCAAGCTGACGAATCTGCTTGATGTTACCTCGAGCACCAGAGAATGCCATCATGTAAATGGGGTTGAACTTGTCGAAGTTCGCTGCCATTGCATCGCCAACTTCTTCGTTAGCAGCATTCCAAATGTCAACAACCTGCTTATGACGTTCTTCGTCAGACATAAGACCCATTTCGTAGTCTTCGTCAATAGCAGCAACCTTTTCGTCTGCCTTAGCCAAGATTTCGCCCTTTTGAGGAGGAATCGTAGCGTCATAAACAGATACAGTCAGGCCTGCGCGGGTTGCATAGTGGAAGCCAGCGCTCTTCAAACCGTCCAGGATGGGTTCCATCTCGGAGGTGGTGTAACGGTTGCAGCAATCCTCAACCAAGTGGCTGATTTCGCTCTTATTCATTTCGAAGTTCAAGTACGGATAATCATCCGGCAGAACTGCGTTGAAGGTAATGCGACCGATGGTGGTTTCGATGCGCTCGCCCTTCTTGTGCTCAACCATGTTGTCAAAGGAAGTAGCAACAATGGTGTCTTTAGTAAGGCGAACCCAGATCTTAGCCTGAAGGTCAAGATCAGCACGAGCATCGTAGGCATTCATAGCGTCGTTGAAGTCGATAAATGCACGACCCTCGCCTGGGAAACCATCACGAGCAGCGGTCAGGTAGTACAGACCGATGATCATGTCCTGCGTAGGTACGGTCAGCGGACGACCATGCGCAGGAGACTTGATGTTGTTAGCAGAAAGCATCAGAACACGTGCTTCAGCCTGAGCCTCATTGCCCAGTGGCACATGAACAGCCATCTGGTCACCGTCGAAGTCAGCGTTAAATGCCGTACATACCAAAGGATGAAGCTTGATAGCCTTACCTTCTACCAGTACTGGTTCGAATGCCTGAATACCAAGACGGTGCAAGGTAGGAGCGCGGTTCAAGAGAACAGGATGCTCAGTAATTACCTGGTCCAAAACGTCCCAAACATAGCTTGCGCCACGATCTACCGCGCGCTTTGCAGCCTTGATGTTGGCAGCATATTCAAGCTCGACCAAGCGCTTCATTACGAATGGCTTGAACAGCTCGAGTGCCATCTGGGAAGGCAAACCGCACTGATGCAGCTTCAAGGTAGGACCAACAACAATTACGGAACGACCAGAGTAGTCAACGCGCTTACCTAACAAGTTCTGACGGAAACGACCCTGCTTGCCCTTCAACATATCGGAGAGCGACTTCAGTGGACGATTGCCAGGACCCGTTACTGGACGGCCACGACGACCATTGTCGAACAGTGAGTCTACGGCCTCCTGAAGCATGCGCTTTTCGTTGTTAACAATGATCTCAGGAGCACCAAGATCCAAAAGACGCTTCAAGCGGTTGTTACGGTTAATTACACGACGATATAAATCGTTCAGGTCAGACGTTGCAAAACGGCCACCGTCGAGCTGAACCATAGGACGCAGATCTGGTGGAATTACAGGAATTACATCCAGAATCATGTCGCGTGGCTGGTTAGAAGAATGCAAGAATGCATCAACTACCTTCAGGCGCTTAATAGCCTTGGTGCGCTTCTGACCCTTGCCCGTAGCAACAACTTCACGAAGCTCTTCTGCGGTAGCTTCCAGATCAATTGCATCAAGCAGATCGCGAATAGCTTCTGCACCCATGCCACCCTTGAAGTAATCAGAGTAGTTCAGGCGCATTTCACGATACAAAGCCTCATCGGATACGAGCTGCTTTGGCTCGATCTTCAAGAATGCTTCAAGTGCTTCGCTGCGCAGAGTCTTGCGCTCGTTGAACTCTTCGTAGATGTCGGCGATTTCTTCTTCGACCTCTTCAGGAGTCATGCGCTCGTCTTCGTCAATGTCGTCAACGAATTCGTCCTCTTCAGGAACATAGTCAACAGACAGACGACGCGTAGCCTCGATAAGGCGATCGCGTTCTGCATCCAATTCTTCCAAGTCTGCAGAAAGTTCGTCACGCAGTTCTTCAACGTCTTCTTCACGTGCTTCTTTATCAACAAACGTGATGATAGAAGATGCGAAGTAAAGTACCTTTTCGAGCTCCTTTGGTGGAATGTCCAGCAAATAACCCAAACGGGATGGAGAGCCCTTGAAGTACCAAATATGGCTCACTGGTGCGGCAAGTTCGATGTGACCCATACGTTCACGACGAACCTTAGAGCGCGTTACCTCAACACCGCAGCGTTCGCACACAATGCCCTTGAAGCGGATGCGCTTGTACTTACCGCAAGCGCATTCCCAGTCCTTCGTAGGGCCGAAAATCTTTTCGCAGAACAAGCCGTCCTTTTCAGGCTTGAGCGTACGATAGTTAATAGTTTCAGGCTTCTTGACCTCGCCACGAGACCAACCACGGATGTCCTCCGCGCTCGCAAGAGAGATACGGATAGCGTCAAAGTTGTTTACATCAAATTCGCTCATTTACATCTCCTCTCCCTTACCAATAAGGTCACTTGCTTCGGTCTTATCAGTGGTGCCGCCCATCAAATCGCCCAGTTCAGCAGTGATGGAACCCAGCAAATCGTCTTCAGTCATAGGCTTGTCTTCGCTGGTACGTGCCTGACCAAGCATTTCCTCAGAAGTGTCTTCTTCTGGTTCATGCGTTACGTCGATGGTCTGGTGCTGATGACCTTCCAATTCAACGTTCAAGCACAAAGAGCGCATTTCCTTGATAAGAACCTTGAAGGATTCAGGAACCTCAGGTGCAGGGATGGACTCGCCCTTAACAATTGCTTCGTAGGACTTAACACGTCCGGAAGTGTCGTCGGACTTAATGGTCAGGATTTCCTGAAGTACGTTAGATGCACCGTAGGAATACAGTGCCCAAACTTCCATTTCGCCGAAGCGCTGGCCACCGAACTGAGCCTTGCCGCCCAGAGGCTGCTGGGTGATAAGACTGTAAGGACCAGTCGAACGTGCATGAATCTTGTCGTCAACCAAGTGACCCAGTTTCAAGATGTAAGTCTGACCACAGGTGATTGGCTCACGGAAACGCTCGCCCGTGCGGCCATCATAGAGCCAGGTCTTACCAGTGCGAGAAAGCTGAGGAATCATATCCATACGGAAATGTTCGCCATACTTCTTCTTGTTGATGTTCACCAGGTTGCGGTTAGCTTTAAGAATTACATCAGAAATTTCTTCCTCGGTAGCGCCGTCGAATACTGGCGTTGCTACGTGGATTGGGCCCTCTACGATTTCGTCAGAGTCTTCCTCGTCTGACCAGCCCCAAAGAGCTGCCCAACCAAGGTGGTTTTCAAGCAACTGACCAACATTCATACGAGAAGGTACACCCAGTGGGTTCAAAATAACGTCGATTGGCGTACCGTCTGCCAAGTAAGGCATATCCTCAACAGGCAAAACGCGGGAAATAACACCCTTGTTACCATGACGACCAGAAAGCTTGTCGCCCTGCTGGATCTTACGCTTTTGAGCAACGAATACGCGAACCAATTCGTTAACACCTGGTGCCAGTTCGTCACCGTTTACACGGGAAGAACGAACCACGTTGATTACGCGGCCGCCCGCACCATGAGGAACCTTCAGAGAGGTGTCGCGAACCTCGCGTGCCTTTTCACCGAAGATTGCACGGAGCAGACGCTCTTCAGCGGTGAGCTCGGTTTCGCCCTTAGGGGTAACCTTGCCTACCAAAACATCGCCAGGGAAGACTTCAGCGCCAACACGGATGATGCCGTCAGCATCCAAGTCGGAAATCATGTCTTCGGAAATGTTTGGAATTTCGCGGGTGATTTCCTCAGGACCAAGCTTGGTATCGCGTGCGTCAATTTCGTATTCTGCAATATGAATAGAAGTCAAAAGGTCTTCAGCAACAACACGCTCGGAGACGATAATAGCGTCCTCGTAGTTGTAGCCTTCCCATGGCATGTAAGCAACCATGAGGTTCTGACCGAGGGAAAGTTCAGCCTTGTCGCAAGAAGGACCGTCAGCCAAAACGTCGCCCTGGAATACCTTGTCACCCTTACGAACCAGCGGCTTGTGGTTCATGCAACCAGACTGGTTGGAGCGCTGGAACTTAGGAATAAGGTATTCGTCGTATTCGCCGTCTTCGCGTTCGATGATGATGGTCTGACCGTCAACGTAGTCAACCACACCAGCGTTTTGAGCAACCAAAACTTCGCCGGAGTCAACAGCGATGCGATGCTCGATGCCAGTACCAACAAGTGGCGCATTAGGACGAAGCAGAGGCACTGCCTGGCGCTGCATGTTAGAGCCCATGAGTGCGCGGTTTGCGTCATCGTGCTCGAGGAACGGAATCAAAGACGTTGCAACAGAGGTCATCTGACGAGGCGAAACGTCCATGTAGTTTACGGTTTCAACGGGCATGTCCGCTGCTTCACCGAAGTTACCCTGAGAGTCCTTCGTACGGCAGAGAACGCGGCTTGCCTTAACGAATTCGCCATTTTCGAAGTGGCCAAATTCGCGGGTTTCAGGATTGAAGGTTTCGTTAGCCTGAGCGATGGTGTACTTTTCTTCCTCGTCTGCGGTGAGGTAGTCAACATCGTCAGTAACCTTGCCGTCGATTACGCGGCGGTATGGGGTCTCAATGAAGCCGTATGGATTTACGCGAGCATAGGTTGCCAGCGAACCAATAAGACCAATGTTAGGACCTTCAGGGGTCTCAATTGGGCACATACGACCATAGTGAGAAGTATGAACGTCGCGAACTTCGAAGCCTGCACGTTCACGGGACAAACCGCCAGGACCCAAAGCAGACAGACGACGCTTGTGCGTAACACCTGCAGCAATGTTGGACTGGTCCATGAACTGAGACAGCTGCGAAGAACCGAAGAATTCTTTAATAGCAGCAACGATAGGACGAATGTTTACCAAGCTCTGTGGCGTAATGTCGTCTGGCTCCTGCATGCTCATACGTTCGCGAACAACGCGTTCCATACGAGACAGACCGATACGGAACTGATTCTGAATCAATTCGCCTACGGTGCGGATACGACGATTGCCAAAGTGGTCGATATCGTCGGTCTGGTAACCTTCTTCGCCATCATGCAACGCTACGATGTAGCGCATGGTTTCAATGATGTCTTCCTGAGTAAGCGTGGAATGATCGTTTTCAGGATCGAAGCCAAGCTTCTTGTTGATCTTGTAGCGACCAACCTTTGCCAGGTCGTAGCGCTGTGGGTTAAAGAACAAGCCATCAAGCAGCGTACGAGCAGAATCGATCGTAGGAGGCTCACCGGGACGGAAGCGGCGGTAGAGCTCGATCAAGGATTCTTCCTTGGTGGTAGCAGGGTCACGATCAAGCGTGCGGATAACCATTTCAGAATCGCCCAGAAGTTCAATGATTTCTTCGCGGGTTTCTGCAATGCCCAGTGCGCGCAAAAGCAGCGTAGCAGGCTGCTTACGCTTACGGTCGATACGTACGGAAAGTACGTCGCGCTTGTCGGTTTCGAATTCAAGCCATGCACCACGCGAGGGAATTACCTTTGCGTTGTAAATGGTTTTGTCAGACGTCTTGTCGCGCTCAGATGAGAAGTACACACCTGGGGAACGAACAAGCTGAGATACTACAACACGCTCAGTACCATTAATAATGAAAGTACCGCGTGGCGTCATCAGAGGGAAGTCGCCCATAAAGACGTCTTGCTCTTTGATCTCACCCGTCTCACGATTGATAAAGCGAATTTCAGCAAACAACGGTGCCTGATAGGAAACATCACGTTCCTTGCACTCGTCTACGCTATACTTAGGCTCGCCGAATTCGTGCTTACCGAATTCAACACACATATCCTTAGTGCTTGATTCGATAGGACTAATGTCGTTGAAGGCATTGGTAAGACCTTCGTCCACGAACTTTTTGAAGCTTTCCGTTTGGATTGCAATAAGATTAGGGACGTCCATTACGTCAGGAATCTTTGCGAAGCTCCGGCGGGTCCTATAACGGCTGGTGGAATCGGGGTTTTTAGACTGAACCACGAGTCATTTCCTCCTTCGTTGCAACCGGCTAATTTGTGTAAAGACACAAGTTATAAAGATACTGCGCGCGTATACGCGAGTCAAGAAAAATTTTTCCTAATTGTGTTTTGATCGTGGATTTTTGGGAAATTTAGAAGAATCCCAACTGTTCTCCGATGAGCTTAACCGCCAGCAATCCCAAGGCGATAAGAATGCAAGGTCGCGCGATATTGATGCCCTTTTTCATAACAAGACCTGCAGCAAACCAAGCACCAATCATGTTGGCAATTCCACAGGCTATAGCCAAAACAAGCAAAACCTTACCATTGAGCGCAAACACGATGATGGCACCGATATTAGTAGTAAGGTTGAGTAATTTCGAATGAGCGTTTGCACGAATAATTCCCATGCTTGTTGCGAAGGTAAAAGCAATGGTTAAGAAAGTGCCACTTCCTGGTCCATAAAAACCGTCGTAAGCACCAATAATAAAGGCGGCCACCACACACAGAATGCGCTGTTTTAGCGTAATAGGATCATCACTATCGGCAGCAACTCGCTTGAAATGCTTGCTTAGCGTGATATATGCCACGATGGGCAAAATAATCATGAGCAGCCAAGAAAGCAGCTCGGCATCCACCAAAACTACCAAGCTGGTACCACAAGCCGATCCTACAAGCGCTGCAGGAATTGCAGGCAGAATAACTTTCCAGTAAATAAGACCGTTTTTAATGAAGCGAAAACTTGCCGTAGCCATTCCGAAAAATGACTGGATTTTATCAGTGCTGAGCGCATAATGCGCAGGTAATCCTGCCAGAAGAAGCGCGGGAACCGTAATGAATCCCCCACCACCGCTAATAGCATTAAGAAGCTCGCCTAAAAAGCAGGCAGGCAACGCAATTAAGAACGTAACTATGCTAACCGTCGGATCCATAGTCTAAAGCTCCAATGCCCTACTCTTTAAGCGCCTTGGCCGCCCGTGGCAACTATAATTGCAACGACAACAATAAGAGCAATGAGCGTTAATAAGACAAAAGACTTTGGATCTTTGCTAAACATGCTAGCTCCTTCCACGTACCTAAGCAGAATCTATCTTATTAACTTTGAGCTTGTTTTGCACCGCTTCTCAATATCGACAAACATACAGCACAGCATAGAAACATAAAAGGCTCTCGATTTACCTAAGATTGATTTGTCTGAAGCGTACTAATTGATGCCAATAAGCTCTCGCATTCACCATCGAAGAAAACCAAAAGCAGCAAGAAAAATTCTTGATAATAAGCTGGAGTAAAAAACTAGGCGGAGCCACTTCCGTGGCTCCGCCTAGCAAACCAAAGGATTTTAATCTGCTAGCCATAACGAATAGTAAGCCCTTTGCTAATTATCCAGCTTAAGAAAAATTCTGCTCGCAATCTCTCATTTCGCCAATATCAAAATTTCTTGCTTTTCTAGCAATGCTCCCACAAGTATTTTAATTTGTGATCCCTCTTGTTGGATTCTTCTTTAATACCCCGTACTAGCTAACCAACATATTCCATAGCTAGCGCATCAGCTATTCGTTCGCTGGCGTGACCGTCACCATAAGGATTACTTGCTTGAGACATGCGTGCGTATTCCGCATCGTTGGTCAACAGACGCGAGAACTCGCGGTAAATCACATCCTCGTCCGTCCCCACGAGCTTAAGAGTTCCTGCTGCAACTCCTTCAGGGCGTTCAGTCGTGTCACGCATGACAAGAACAGGTTTGCCAAGGCTTGGTGCTTCTTCTTGGATACCACCTGAGTCGGTCAAAATAACATGACTCGCTGCTAAGAAATTATGAAAATCCAGCACTTCGAGAGGCTCAATTAAACGAAGACGATCAAAGCCATCAAGCTCGTCATGCGCTGCAGCGCGTACTTTCGGATTCATATGAATAGGATAGATTGCTTTTGTGTCAGGATGTTCTTGCATAACACGGCGTATAGCTCTAAACATTCGATGCATCGGTTCGCCAAGATTTTCTCGACGATGCGCAGTAATAAGAATAAGCTTCGAATCGCTTGCCCACTCGAGCTCGGGATGCGAATAATCATTGCGAACGGTAGTACGAAGAGCGTCTATCCCTGTATTCCCAGTAACCCATATTTTAGCGGGATCTTTACCTTCATCTTTCAAATTTTGCATTGATGCCACTGTTGGAGCAAAATACCAGCGAGTAACCAAATCGACCGTTTGACGGTTAAATTCCTCTGGCCAAGGCGAGTAAAGGTTATAGGTTCTAAGCCCTGCCTCTATATGCCCAACAGGAATCTTCAAATAAAATGCCGCAAGGGCTGCGGCAAAAGAAGAAGTAGTATCACCATGCACGAGAACCGCATCAGGCTTTTCTTTCTCGAAGACCTCTTTTATTTTTGAAAGTACGTTTGATGTAACATCAAACAACGTCTGCCCAGGCTTCATAATTGCCAAATCATAATTAGGTTTTACATTAAAAACTTTCAAGACTTGATCAAGCATTTCCCTATGTTGACCGGTAACACAAACAACAACCTCAAAATAATTGCTTCTTATTTTAAGTTCATTCACTAGTGGACACATTTTTATTGCTTCGGGACGAGTACCAAATACCATGACTAATTTTTTTTTCTTCATAATGTATTTCTTTCTGGTAAGCACTACACTAAAAATTTTATGGAATGAAGCACTACGCGAATTAATCCATATTCCATTTATTATTAATAAATCTACCAGGAGATTTATAGTTTAAGATTTTTGCATAATTTCCTGCAGCTGTAGCGTTAGGAGGAATCGACTTCGTTACAACACTGCCAGCCCCAATAGTCGCGTTATCTCCTATTTCAACATCTTCAACAATGCAACAACTCGGACCTATATAAACAGAGTTACCAATCCTTGCAGCCCTGCCTTCATTGGCCCCAATCGTAACGTATTGAGAAAGATTTACATTATCACCAATAACAGTACTAGAATTAATCACACAAGGTCCATTATGACCAATATACAGTCCATATCCAATTGTTGTTCCTAAAGGAATATCCAATAATCTCCGTGGCCTGAATTTCCAAAGAATTTTTCCAAGAAAACGCTCCATCTTTTTCTCTGATTTCACATACCTAAAAGCACACATATAACGAAAAGCTGCATTTTGAAAATACAACTTAAGAAATGATTTAATGTCGGTAGAACCCGTATATCTAAACAAGTCACTTTTTACATACTCGTTCATTTTACCCCCCCCCATTAGCCCCATTTCACGGGAATAGCTTTTCTCGCAAGTCTAATGATTTGATTTAAACTTTCTGTATTAAGCAATACAATCATCAGTAAAATTATTAGTTGCCACTTAATGCTTTCTAGCCCAAATACCGAAATGGTCATTTGAGTAATCAACAATGAGAAAATCACAACGGTTTTCCACCATTTCACCTTCATAGATATATGCTTTCTGACCATAATTAATCGCAAAATTAATACAACAGCATATCCGAGAACTGCTGAAATCGCAGCTCCAATGATTCCGACCAATGGAACTAAAGACAAACAAGCGATCAGATTCACAAATGCACCACTGATTGTAGTGACGGCTAACACTTTAGTGTCCTTCACCGCAGTAAATACACCCCCAATAAACTGGCACAATATATCAAATACAACCGCCACCAGTAAAAATGGAACGTAACACCACGCATCAAAAAACTCGTTGGAATAAAGAATGCTTGCTAATGGAATATTAAATATCATGACCAAAGAACAGGTCACAACCATACCAAACGACATAAATGTAAACATCTTGCCAAAAAAGCCATCAGAATCTTTAGGATCATATTCCTTGATAGCAGAAATAGACCACGCCTGCGAAAAGACATTACCAAAAATCGAAAGAACACTCGGAATTTTATACGCAATAGCATATAGGCCACTAGCAGAAAGTCCTACCATTGCTGTCAGGACATATCTATTTGATGCGCTGTTAACCCACCACGCTATAACACTAAATATAAGAGGGAGGCTATACTTGAGCATCTCCCCAACAATTGCCCATGATGTCTTAAATGTAAAATAATGCCATAATCTTCCATATGCAACAATATATAGGACAGAAACCAATGTTCCGAGCGAATTCGCCATCAAATATCCAGTCAGACCAAGACGAATCACAACCAAAAATACAATATTCAAAATTAACGTAAGAACGGAGTGAATTATACTGCCTACTGCTACAAGCCCAACCCGATCAATTCCGCGGCAAAACAAAGTTAATACATTATAGAAAGCCATTACCGCAAAAGTAAATCCTGTGAAAAAGAGATACTCAGGCTCAATCGGAAATAACCCCGACAAACAAACTAAACAACAGCCTCCACCTACCAAAACAGTACCAAGACAAACTGTTTTGATCCCTACAGAAAATACAGTTTTATTATCATAGCTTTTATCAAGCGTGAAGCGTAATACCGCATCCTGGACTTGAGCGGTAAACAATGGAATGAGTAATAGCACTGTAGTAGAAATCAAATCTGCAATGCCATACTCCGAAGTAGACAGAATACTTGTATAGAGCGGAACAAGGAAAAATGAAATCGCTTTCGGAATAAAACCACTAAGAGCAAACAGACCCAGATTTTTAACCAGTGTTTGGTATTTAGTTTTCACTTTTTCCTCTAGAAATAGATTCTTTTATTTTTTTTAGCAGATCTCTCTGTATAAATGGCCTAGCATATTTCCAAAGAGTTTTCTTAAGAGGCTTTCTTGCGTTGCGTAAATCTAAAGCTATGTCCTCCCAAAATAACGGGATTCCAAAATTAAAAGGGTATTGCGTGCTCCAATACTCGTTTATGGAATATCGCTGTATTGCACCTAAATCAGAACATTTATTAAGAAGTGCTGTTCCAGAACGTGTCAAGACGATAACCATCGACACCCCTTCTTGATCACTTCTAAAACGAGGACCCCAATAATCGCCTATTCTTACATCAGCACACGATCTTTCCCTAAACGGACATTCATAACAGCAGCGTGAATTAAATAAACTATTATTGAAAAATGTATAAAAGATATCTTTATCATCAAATGAGGAATAGACAACATTTTCTTTGTTTTTAACTGTAATCTGTTTTCTTGGACCCCATCCAATTTGCTTATCGCGAAACAGAACACTAGGATGTTCTCCTGTTTTCCACTTCTGGTTCAAATCCTTTAAATATCTTTCCCAAAGCAGCTGAGAGGGAACTCCGTGACATATTATTTCTATAAGTACAGCTTTTTCCCTAACTCCTTTTTGCAAAAGAAGAGAATTAACACCAGCAACTTGGCATGGTGTTCCAAAAAAAGCCACACTTCCATCTGATTCGCATATAGCTTTAAGTACTTCAGAGGAATCACTTTGAAGATATTTCGAACCTTGAATTGTCTTAAGAGAATTTGCGTCTACTTCTACATGCACTGCTCTATTGGTTTCAGTATCATATTTACAACCAAAAACTTTTTTCTCCTGATTTAGCAATACTTGAGACAGAACAGCACCAATCCCTCCCGACGAAGAGACTGAAAGAATTTCTGGATCCTTGCTTTTAAACGAGTATAGTCCTTGTGCTTCTGATATATATGGTGAGCGGACAGAAATCATCGGACAAATCGATACGCATTTTCCACATCGGACGCATTTCTCCTCGTTTATCGAATATGAGCGAAAACCATTACAGTTAATCTCAATAGATATAGCACCTTTTGAGCACACAGCAGCACAGGCACCGCATCCTGAACAATAATCAGCTAGAACAATAGGTTTAGTTTTCTTTTTTTTATCTCTCACCCCAACTCTGAGCAATTCTGCACTTCCTAGAGCATTTCGCAAATATCTATATGAAGACTCTCTCATTGAGTCGATTTTTCTATTAGACTCCAAAAAATCACATTGCTCATCTATTAGTTCACCAGGATTCGTTATACGCTCCGAAAGATCAGTAAGTTCAAGAAAGCTTGTAATACGCGAATTCTGACTTTTTGGATCCTTATCAGAGAACCTTTTAAACACACTAAATGGAATATTGAAATTTACAGAAAATGCAACACCATGAAAAGAATCAGTAAAGACATAGCGTGCATTCAAAAACAATTCAACAAACTCTCTTGGGCCAACCTCATATTCAATATTTCCGCGCCCCTGATCTTCCCAAATCGGAATAACTTTAACAGGAACACCTAGCTTTCTTGCTAATTTATTTATAGATTCAGAATACCTCCTGTAATCCCCTAAAAAATAGCAAAGTATATATTGATTCGTACTGAATTCGTTTTTTATACTCCCAATATTTAAATAATCTATCCATTCCTCTTTTGTAAGCAACAAAGTAGGATCGAGTACCAAAGTTGATTTCTTTCCAGATATTCGTTCTACCAACTCGGCACCCTGGATTTCCCTTGAAGATAAGGAATCAAACGCAAGGAGTTCTTTTGCAATTAGACCCTTTAGCTTGCTGTCTTGTATTTTCGTCATACCAAAACTAGGCGCATAGGCGACTCGTCTCTGCGGCTTATTTACAAAAGGCAGATAATAATTCATGTCTCCACTATTTGGGGTCCAAATTTGATCGCTACCACAAACAAAAACATCATATTCATCATTAAGTGCTGCTAGCTCAGGGAACGAATTTACCCGATTTGTAACAGTGATTTTCTCTTTAATATACTGCTCAAAAAGCCACGATCTTTTATTACTCGAATATGGCTTTAGTTGTTCCCTCTGCCTAAGTTTCCTCACAATCACTTCTTTGTAATTTATAGGTTTTACCCAATGCGGTTTGCGCACTCGATAGTTTATTATGTCCGTTTTTCCGAAGTTGGATTCTAATACATGATACAAAGCAGAAGCTTGCAAGACAGTTCCATAGTTTTCATATTCAAACCATGTCATTAATGCAATTCTCATTGTTGCTTACTTCCTTGCTTTCCAGATCTAGCTATATAATTTTTTATTTTCTGAATATCACAGTATCGAATTGCACCCAGCAAGCTTCCCAACTTAAAAGCTCTAGAACGTTGCATTCCTTTTCGCATCAAATATGATCGGATTTTATATTCGAAATGCTGTCTCTTATCAAACCAAGACATTGAGTAATGGTGAATGCTATATGTGTTCTCCGTCAATGCAATCTCACCCGTTTCATAGTCTTTTGGGTTAAGATAGTCAGAAGGATAAATCGTAATTCCCGCGATATTCTGAATAGAATTATCTTGGCGTAATCCATGCTTCTTTAGAATTTCAGTCGTCCTCGTTACAACCGTCACCAGCCCATCTTGGCCGTTACCGCTTTTAAAGCTATCAGATTCGTACGATAACAATATCTCTTCATAAATTGGCATAAAAGGCACAGCATACATACCTAAGCCAGGATTAACTGTTAATCCTGTACTTGAGAAGGGATCGCTTTCGATCCCCATAAATGGAGATTTAAGCAACGTTATGGGCGGGCGAATAATTTCTACATCGGTATCTAAATATAATCCGCCATGTTCATGTAAAATTTTAAATCGTGCATAATCGCTTACAAAGGCCCATTTTTTTGCTTCATATGCTTCTTTAACGTATTTGCAACTATTTAAATCAAAATTAGATTCATCCCATCTAATTATTTCGAAATCTGGAAGAAATCTCTTCCAAGATTCTATACATTTTTTTTCCTTTTCTCCAAACTGTCCATATCCAAACCAGCAATAATGTAATTTTTTTATCAAACGAGATTCAGTTGTTTGAGACCTGTTTTCCAACAACATAATATTCACTTATCTAACCTAGCAACATATTTTGCAACATTTGACGAAATCGCAAGTAATATAAGAAAAATTTTGTTTAGCATTGATGAATGAGCATTCTTAAAAACCGATATCCACGTATCTTTTGCTACATCATGCAGATAGTTCGCAATCGACACATCCCAACAGTTGCTCTTGCACATTTTTCTAAAAACTGAAGAAGCTGCCCATCCTACTTTTGCGTTTGCTGAAGAAAGCATCTCTGGGTAGTGAAAAGCTATATAATTTGCTCGCTCCTTTGCTCCTAAAACCGAGTCAAGATGCTCCTTCTTAAAAGTTTGAGATACTATACTGCTATCTCTCTTTCTGTAATAGTAAAGCGCTTTGTTTACAACAACGCATTTTCTTGATCTTGCTAGTATCAAGTGAGTAGTGAAAACATCTTCATGTAAACGTTTATCAGGAAAATTAATATTCTTAAATAATTCTTTCTTATAAATTTTTCCCCATGTAGTCACCGAGATAGAATCATCGCAAATCAATGCCTTAAGTTGGCTACTCCCGGTCAAAACGCTCCGACCGGAAACAAAATGCTTAGCAATTTTCTCGCCAGAATCAAACACAGACCAGTAGCCAGCACAAGCAATATCTGCATCGTTCTGCTTTATTTCTTTATAAATGTCTTCAACAAATCTTGAATCGATATAGTCATCCCCATCTACAAATGCAATATAGTCGGATTGTGAATAAAAAATTCCAGCATTTCTAGCAGCAGACAATCCGCCGTTACTCTGATGAATAACTCTGATTCTTGCATCACGGCATGCGAACTCATCACATATTCTGCCCGAGGAGTCCGTTGATCCATCGTCGACCATGATCACTTCAATATCTCGAAAAGATTGATTAAGAATACTATCAATGCACTGAGGTAGATATTTCTCCACATTATAGACTGCTACACAGATTGAAACATCACTCACTTGAATCCCCTCAATCAAAAGGAACCCGATTATCACTATTAGATTTCTCTACAAGAATCGGAATAGCACACGCAATGCTTAACGGGAAAATAATTTGAATTACCCCAGTCGCTTCCACTAACATCATGGCAAAAATTCCTGCAATCCAACAAACTATTGCATTTCGCGTAAGCTTAGAATTTACAGAAAGCAACCTTCTTGACGATATAATTAAAAGAATTGCTAAAGGAATAATTGAGATAATACCTCCAGTATAAATTGTCTGAAGAAGACAATTATGACTACTTAAAGTCAGCGAATAAGACTGCCCTGAATCATAATTGCCGTTAATAGTAAAAAGATTCGTTGTCTCTTGAGGACCAAATCCAAATACATAGTTTCCTTGAAGCCTACTTAATACCTGATCCCATATTTCTGTGCGATGAGTTAGAGTTAACGATTTTCCAAGGATATCTTCAATAAACCAAGAAAAAAAGTTTTGTATCCTCAGGATCACAACTCCCCACCATGCTAAAACATACATAAGAGACATCTTTGCTAAAGTAAAAACGTGCTCAAACTTTTTTTGCGAACTCAGCAAAAGAAAAAGGATTGAATACACAAGCCATGCTACTACGCCTCCTCCAGAAAAATTAACTAACGTTAGCGCAGTACAAATTACATAATTTACGACAACATGTCTCTTTGAGCATTTTTGCAAAGAATACCGAATTAGCGATAAGGCTGATGCCGCTAATGTCGGTAGAATAATATGATTTTCTCCCCCAATTAAAAAATCACCCTCCCCAAACAATATGTTTGAAAACGGATACAGAATAAACGTAAGCACTATCGCAAAATAGAAGATCCTTTCAACTATAATTAAAAAATTAGTACCTTTATTGCAAATTCCCCATTCCATCAGCAAGGACAACCCTACCATCGGATAGGTAATCGCAATAGCTTCACTAATATTAGTACGGTTAAGATAAGCAGAAAAAATGATTATACTTCCATAGACAAACGCGCAAACCGCACTTACTGGAAATCGCCTTAACGACACAAGCGCCAGTATAATTGCGACTATGTACGAAATGCGAGTAGCCCAAATGCGAATATCACTATCTACCAATATATTTATTGGAATAATAGGAAAACAAGCGAATATGATTAAAAATGTAATTGCTACATTCTCTATTCGTACATTTAAAATTGATTGTATTTTAAACATTACAAACTTCTTCTAGCTGACGAGCTAAAAGAGTGCAAACCTTTCAATTCCTGCCGTATTACGCTGATGAGGCTATATCCTTCCATCCTATAACGATTATGATGCAGCAATGCATTAAGCACACAATGTATCGCCCCCATCAAATAACCATCAGCGGATAAATACAAAGCTCCCTTATCTTGAAACAACTTGTTTGAATATCCTTTAAACCATGTGCTATCTCTTTCTTCATTCAACAGCGCGATAGAATCGGGAACAGCGATTATATTCAAACGACTTTTTATACAATCAACTACAAACAAGACATCTTCTCCAGCTGAATAACAGGCACCACCTCCAAACAACTGACTAAAGCAAATCCTATGATTTAATATTGACTGTCTTCTAAAAGCAATCCTTGCCGCCCCATATTTATATGCGCTCAAACGTGTTACTCGCTTCTCGCGCTTGGTAACAGTTCTTGTAGGGGTAGATTCCTTAATGTTGAAAATAATTACATCAGCATTAGGATTCCGAGAAAAGCTTTTCTCCACTATCTCCGAATAGCCATCAACGAAGGTCATATCATCATCAGCAATCAAGCAAATTTCCCCTGTAGAGCGAATCAAGGAGTTATTCCTATTTAATCCAACACCACGCTCATCAAAATCAAACCATCTAACTTTTCCATTACTGCGTTCAATTTCCCAATAATCATATCTATCGGTTTGATTACAAATAATTGCAGGTGTTTGCAAGTTCAGCCTGTCAATAAGCTTACTGGGACAGCTCTCTTCCAAAGATGCTACAAGCACCTCAATTGGCATATGCGTCATATTCTTCAACTTTACAACTTATAGATATTTTCAGCGGGTTTACAAATATTGCGAGTGTCGAGCACAAGAACGTTATTTAGCTCATCAAGCTTGCCCTTAATATCATCATGACCAACCATAATCACTACAAGCTCTAGACCTTTAATAAACTCATCCCAAGTATGCACTTGGTTTGGAACAATGTTGTCTTCTACCCAAGGGTCATAGACTTTTACATTGCCAACAGAAAGATGTGTTTTCATACGATCAAGCATCTGTAAGGTAGGAGACTCTCTTATATCATCAACGTTTTCTTTGTAGGTAAGACCATAAAGTCCCACCTTACTTGGATTGACAATTTCATGCTCTTCCATAATGGTACGAATTCGTTTAAGGACAAATTTAGGCATAGAGTCATTAATTCGACGAGCAGCCAAGATGATGTTTGAAAGCCCTGGATAGTCTCCCACTAAAAACCAAGGGTCAACACTGATGCAATGACCTCCTACACCAGGACCAGGAGATAAAATATTTACGCGTGGATGCATATTAGCGATACGGATAATTTCATATACATTCATGTCATCGCTCCTGCAGATTTTTGCTAATTCGTTTGCAAACGCAATATTAATATCTCGGAATGTGTTTTCTACTACCTTGGTCATTTCGGCGGTACGTATATCAGTTACCGCAATCTCACCTTGGCAAAACGAAGAGTAAAGCTTCTTTATACGTTGTCCAATTTCTTCATCATCTGCTCCGATAGTTCTATTGTTATGAGTAAGCTCAGATACCATGTTGCCTGGAATAATACGCTCTGGCGCATGGACTAAATGAATATCAAGACCAGGGGTTAAGCCTTTAGCTTCCACGGCCGGACGCACATACTTATCAATAGTTCCCGGAGATACCGTAGATTCAATGACTATTGTTGCGCCAAAGGGAGCAACTTCTAATACAGAGTAAACTGCATTTACAACATAACTTGGATCAATCTTTTTTGATGCTTTGTCATAAGGGGTAGGAACAGAGACAATATACGTATCAGTTGGCTGATATTCAGTAGTGAACTTAATGCCAGCATCAAGTGCTTGACTGAATAGTTCATCTAAGCCATCTTCTTTAAAGGTAGTCTTACCAGCGTTTAGTGTATCAACTAACTCTTTATTGAAGTCAGTTCCTACAACCTCAACTCCATGAGTTGCAAACATCAACGCTGTAGGAAGACCGATATAGCCTAAGCCTATTACATTAATCATAGATTACCTCTCATTATAAAAACTAACCCTGGTTTGAAAAATCTAATAATTTAGCAGCAAACTCTTTTGCGTTCTTTTGCCTAGAATGCAAATTAGAAACTGTCGAAATTGCGTTATGCCGCTCTTCTTCGGAATAGTTTCTTGATAACAACTGGCTAAATGAATCCAGTTGTTCGTCAATATCTTCAGGAGCAGCATACATCCCAAGTCCAACGCTTTTTAGCAAATCAACAGAGTCGCCTTTTGCTGCAAGCAATACAGGGCAGCCACAAGCGAAAGCTTCATACATCTTTGTAGGAATTGAATCTTTTAAGTTTGAGCTTTTAAGTGGGACATATGCTAACGTCGAATACTTAAGGACAGTAAAAACACCTGCAGCGTCTAATGTTCCGCAAAACTCCACATTTGATAGATTTTTTTTCTGAGAGCATTTTCGGAGAGTCTCTTCCTCTGCGCCTTTTCCAAATAGCAAAAAGCGTACATTTGGATTATTCTCTGCAATCACGAGCAAGGATTCGAGACCTTGCGCCAATCCAATATTTCCTACATAGCTGCAGATAGGTCCACTATTAAGATCAAATTTTTTAACTAAATCAGCATCTATTCGTTCATTTAGAAACGATTCGTCTATTCCGTTAGGAACTAGAATGATATTGTCTTTTTTTTCTAAAGGTACTCTGCTGCTTAACTTCGTAACCTTTCCAGGCGTGACCGTCACTATTAAATCCGCTTGCTTATATGCCCTATTTGAAAGCATTGAGAAGAAGCGACCATAAATGCTTTTTGGGGCAAACGACCCCATTTCGTATGCAACATCGGGCCAAATATCACGTACATCCAAAATGAGTTTTGCCTGATTTATTTCTGCAATTTTTATCGCAGCTTGCGTCAAAATTAACGGCGGCGTTGAGCAAATAACCAGATCAAAATGACCCATCCTTTTAGCTACTTTATATGCCTCTTTGCAGCCACCAAAATTATTTTTTAACCGATTAACAAGAGTCTTTTCAATAAGCGGAAACGTACTAAAAAATGTAACGTATTCAGGTTTGATGTAATTCTCAGGCGTATTTAAGATACTATCGCTAGAAGCCAAAACCTGAACATCGATTCCGGAGTTCAGCATAGCCTCTACTAAAACTGAAGCTCTATTGGCGCACGCAGAACGACTAGGCCGAAAACTATCCGTTAAAAACAAAACCCTCATCGGGCTCCATCTCCAGTAAACATAGTTTTGATGGTCTTCCAGATAATCGATAAATCCAGCACGATTCCGCGTTTTTCTATATAGCGAATATCGAATACCGCTTTTTCTTTAGGAAGCAGCTCATAACCACCAGTCACTTGAGCAAGACCGCTAATGCCTGGCTTTACCAAAAGGCGTTGATCCCAACCATCAATTCGTTTACAAAACTCTTCATGAAAAGCAGGACGTTCTGGTCGTGGTCCAATTAGACTCATATCACCCTTAATCACATTCCAAAACTGCGGGATTTCGTCTAACCGTGTTTTGCGCAATTTACGACCAAGTGGCGTAACACGAGGATCCTTTTCTGCTGCCCACTGAGCACCGCGTGCTTCAGCGTCGGTATACATGCTTCTGAACTTATATAGTTTGAAAATTTTGCCGTTCTTACCAATACGTCTTTGTGCGTAAAAAACAGGGCCTTCAGATTCTTGCTTAATCTTTACGGCAATTACCGCCACAGGAATTGCACACAAAACCAGAGCACAACTACAAGAAACAATATCGAATGCCCGCTTTATCGCTCTATAGAACAAACTTCCAGAAATCTTAGTTACCTTAGGGAGAACTACTATCTCTTCATCAGGTAATAGCTTTTCTAAAACCTCTGGTGCGATACCTGACTCAGTTAATCGCGGAGTATCAGGAAGCCCTGTCATAACCGCAGCTTTTTCTTGCACAGTTTTTGCCTCAGCTGCAGCTTCCGTTAAAACTTCTCCGACTATCTCGGTTTCCCGAATTAGATCTGCTTCATTATTTAGTTGTTCAGAAAAATTAGACAAGTGCTTTTTAATGAAATTAATGCTTTTTTATAATCTCTAGACCAGCTTTAATGGTTATTGCTCGACCGCACATATACAGTTCCAAATAAGCTAGCCGTTTATGCCTATCTATCTTTTTTACTAAGCCCATATGATTCATTAAAGGGCCTTTTAGGATGATGATTTCATCGCCTTCAATAATGCCTTCGGACATTTTCATAACGTGATCATCATCACCAATGAATGCGCTAATTAGCGTTTTTTCATCGTCAGCTAAAGGAATAAACTGTTCGTTTCCATCGTGGAGCAACCTTGTCATGCGACTTACTTTGCTTAATTCTTTTCTGAATACTTCAGGAGTTTTGGTATCAACAAATACATATCCTGGAAACAAAATCTCTTTAACGTATTTCCATACGCCTGAATAACGTTTCTTTATTTCATACTGCGGAACAAAGCAAGAACCGTAGGTGCTACTATCGACCAGTTTTTCTATTTGGTGGATTACCGCATGTTCTTGCCCTCCAACTACTTGAATGACATACCACATACGGATCACCCCCTGCGGGTAGATGCCGCATAACTTAAGTGCAATAGCTCTGTTAGATGGATAAAGGTATGGCTTCGCCATAGGAAACCTTCCCTTGTATACATGAACATTTAAAACTCTTAGCTGCTAGCCAAACGCGCACCCAGCGACGATTTAGCGCATTCAAAGATATGTTTTGGCAGGCACTCTAGAATTGTTTTAAACCCACCTATCAAGCCTTTTTCAAAAAAACAGCTTGCATATAAGCCATGAACAATAAGCTTTCTTGCCCCAACGCTTACGCTCGTGGCTTATACACAAACAGTTTCTTTAATTGTTAAGCTTCATTGCTTATCAGTAGGACTTCTAATTTGCAACAGCGCTACCTATTTAAGTCCTTTGGCAGATGTGGTTAAACACTTTTGGAACATACAATGCTATTTATGCACCAAATATCCCAAGCTTGTAGATTTGGTATTTATCCTGTTAAACAGCTCCTTAGAATCCTTAACATTTGAAGCCGTTCATGGATTAATTAGTGAGCAGCTCAGATAACCAAGTCGCTATTTATCTACATTCGGGCATGTGCGCCTTTTGCAAAGAATTCCTTGCGCGCACGCCAAAGCAGCTCATATGCCAGTGGTCCATGAGCGTCGCTTGCAATAAAGTTGACTAATCCCTCCTCGAATAATTTCTTAGCGGTTTTCTTTACTGGGCTGAACGATCCTTCGCCCATAAAATCCGACGAAACCTGAATTTTGCAACCAGCCCCAATGAACTGACGAACAATATCTATGTTTTCCTGAACGGGTTTATAGCGTTCTGGATGCGCAATAATTACGGTATAGCCCTTACCTTGAAGCTGGAATACGATGCGCTCCCAATCGGGCGGCAAGCTTCGCGTAGGCAGTTCAAGCAAGAACTCCCCCGTTTCAAAACCAAGGTAATCTGCCCAATCCATACCCAATTCCATAAGCTTTTTGTAGTTAACCTCAAACCCCATGGTCATTTTGGGAGCCATACGAATCTTGGAAACTTCTACCTGTAGTGCATGGAATGCATCCCACATAGCTTCGTAGTCAAACCACGGATCGCGGCAATGAGGCGTACAAACAAAAGAAGTAACTCCTGCACGCATGGCAGCCTGCACCATTTCTAGGGATTCCTCCATGGAATGAGACCCATCATCTACACCAGGCAAAATATGGCAATGAACATCACGCATAATTTACTTCACCTATGAGTGATGCTTTCCTTGCTGGCTTCTGTCAATGCGTGGCGTATTAGAACGGCGTGCCTGCTGAACGCCTGCTTGTACTGCAGATTTCTTCCAAGATTGACTATTGGAAATAGGATTAACCGTAGCTTGCTGCTGAACGGCACGCTGCCCTTGTGATTGCTTGGCGGCCTGCTGTTGAGTCATCTGAGCACGTCCAGGTTGCCCTGCAGGTGCCTGCCGACGTGCACCACGAGGAATAGCAGGTGCAGCAGGCGCTGAAACAGGTCCCGTATTGCCCGTAGCACCCTTTTTGCGTGCACGTCGAGCTTCTTTTTCTGGATCTATGCGCTGGTTATCCTTGTTGTAGTAAGCGTAATAATACTCAGAGCCAGTACCCTCGCAGAAGGTCGCACAAGCACCAATAATATGAGCTTCCGCCTTCTGCAGCTGGTCGTAGGCAGTTAGTATTTCGTCGCGCTTAGCGCCACCAACTTTCACTACCAAAATAGTGCCATCTACTAAACGAGAAAGAATAGCAGCATCTACAAAAGTACCTACTGGTGGTGTGTCAAACAAAACATAATCGTAAGTATTGCATGCATCATCTACTAATTTCGCGTATGCACGTGAAGTAAGTAAGTCTGCAGGATTAGGAATATTTGGTTCCGTATCCAGGAAATAAAAATTCGGAATTCCCGTAGAAATTACCGCTTCTTGCAAACTTATCGCGCGAGACATTACCGCATAAGCACCGTGTGCGGCATGTACTCCTAGGGCTGCTGCTGCGCTTCGGCGACGCATGTCCGCCTCTACCAACAACACACTATTACCCGCACTTGCAATAGCTTTTGCCAGTTCAATAGTAGTAGTAGTCTTGCCTTCGTTGGGAACTGCACTGGTAAGTACAATGCTTTGCATAGGATTATCAACTGACGCAAAGCGAATATTTGCCAACATGGTTTTTGCTGCATTTTGAACTTCAAGGGTATTAGATGCTGCCTTTTTCTTTTTAGCCATATGCGTCACCTCCTTTTATTTAATGGTTGGAATCTTGCCAATAACAGGAATTTCCAATAGCTCTTCAATTTCTTCAGGTTTGCGAATACGGGTGTTGACCATATCCATGACAACCACGATGGCAACAGCTACAAAAATACCCGCCAAGAACGCTACCGCTACATACATAGTGCGTGGAGGTCCTGATGGCTCATCAGGAGTTGCAGCCTGGTCAATTACGTTTACTGCTTCAATATCCATGATTTCTTGCGCTACCGTATTGGTGGTATTCGCAAGACCGTTTGCTATAGCTGCAGCAGAATTGGGAGTATCGCCCGTTACTTCAATAGTGATAAGACGCGTGGTAGTGGAGCTGGTTACTTCAACGTCGTACTTTTCCAGTTCTTGCTCGGTCATACCAAGCTGATTAGCTGTTTGATTCAGTACACGTTCGCTCTTAATAAGCTCTGATACGTCGTTCGTAAGCATCTGAGATGCGGAAAGATCGGTTGAAAGCGTCGTTCCTGCCTGCGTTTCTGAGGAGTTTGCCAACACATACATAGAAACACTAGCGGTATACGTATTCGCCAATGCAACAAAACTAAATACCGCTGTTGCCAACGCAAAAATAATCGGCAATGCAATACAGAGTTTTAAATGCTTTCGGATAATTTGAAGTAACTCAAGTAAGGTCATAGATCAAATTCCTTATTTCCCCTATTACTATCTTTTTCTGCTGTTTACTGCTCTACCTTTGATTAGTTCACGGTTGATTCCGTGCTACCAGAACTACTTGATTCCGAAGCTGTTTCAGAGTTTGTTTCCACATTTGCTTCGGAACTGGTTTCGGATTCAGATCCTTCCTCAGACTCAACCGCTTGAGTGTCCTTTGTTAGAACGTTTGCCTTGCTTGGATCTTGGCCTGTATCCACCATCTGCATCATGTCAGCCCATTCGTCCTCAAGGGTAATGGTGTATGACACGCCATCTATAGTCTTCGTAGTTGAAGGAACCATGGCCGAATAGAAGTAATAGTGTTCAGCGCCCTGGAAAGTTTGAGCTAATTCGATGAGTTCATTTAAGGAATAGTCTGTAGAAATACAATTCGCCAATGATTGAACCGTACCTGGCAGATCAGTTGGGGGAAGTGACAGGACGGCATCAGCCAAAGACTGAACAACAATTCGTTGATTTTCTGCGCGCTGGAAGTCACCTTCGTTATAGCCATAACGCTCGCGCGCAAAAACAAGGGCTTGTTCGCCTGTCATCTTCTGCATACCAGCATCAAACTGATATTGTGAATGGCTAGAACCCGTTTGATTACTAGACACAGGGACATCCACCCAAATACCGCCAAGTTGATCTACTGCTTTTTCAAGCTCGTCAAAGTGGATTTCTGCATAGTGAGAAATCTCGATGCCCGACATTTTTTCTACCGCTTCAACTGCGCCTGCAGGGCCACCAAAGGCGTAAGCAGCATTGATCTTTTGTGTGCCGTGACCTTCGATTTCTACCTTGGTGTCACGCGGAATTGAAACAAGCGTTGCCTTGCCAACGTTAGCATCTACACGCACCAAAATCATGGTGTCTGAACGACTTGCAGTATCGCCCTCGCGAGCGTCTGAGCCAAGAAGCAGCACATAATAAGGTTCTTGAACGGTACTTTCACTAAGGACGGTATCCAATTCGCTTTGCTGTTCGGAGTCCATCTTCATGGAATCCGAAATGGAATTCATATACAGTGCAGCTGCGGCACCTACTGCAACACACAACACCACAATTACCGCAAGCACAATAAGAATTGCCTTTTTGGCTTTACCGTGCTTCTTGCGCTTTTTACGTACGCGCACCAGCTCAGGATTCGAAAGCGTTGACGAAGAATGAGAAGAGCGCCCCTGAGTAGATGATGAGCGATAAGAATTCCCCATTCTTGGGGTGTTGCTGGTTGGAGTATTTGATGCATTGGAAGCATTAGGCATAGAAGGCGTATTAGACCTATTCGAAGAATTTGCCGAATACTTGTTTTCCGAATTATTTGCGTGTTTAGCCATAAGTTACTTGAATAACCTTCTTTGCGCCTTATTAATCTGAATCCAGATCAACCTTGCCAGACCGACCTTGTAAGATAGGTATCTCTAACTAGACAATGCGAATCCAGCATAAGGCGAAGTAAACCTACACATACAGGTCATTAGGTTAAAGAGTTAAGGCAAATATCCAAGGGTTTCGTAACGTTTAATAAGATATGTGTCATAAACACATTCGGCATTTCGGGAGCGATACAAAATATTCATTTAGCGGTACAAATTAGGCGCGCAATAGACGCAAAAAAATGAACGCCGCGCTGTTTGCTTTTTCCTTAAAATGAGGAGCAACGCGCTGTAAAAAGCATTTAAATGACTAGGCTCTGCGGAGCGCCTAAAGAGCCTGATAGATGCAACAAAACAACTACTAAATGAACCATACGCTTCTTACGTGATGCATAAAGGCTGCTATAATCTTACCCATCAACGGCGTCCCGCCTAGGTCGGGCAGCTCCTTTCTCGGAGACTACCCGAGGTGACGAAACGCCGTACAAAAAAAGAGGACCGACATGCATAAAATGCATTCGGCCCTCTTTTGACTTTCGAGCAATTAGTTTTATCAAGCGCCTGCCTGTCAAGCGCAAGCACTATTCGAAGTCGTACAAATCCTTCGTTGCATGCTTGAAGTCGTCATATACTTCTGCAGCAATTGCGTCGTCGAGCACCAGCTCAAAACCAGCAGGTTGACCATCTTCGTCAAGTTCAGTTACCTCCAAAACGGTAACTTCGCCCGATCCGCCTACTTCAGAACCTTCTCCCACGTTATAGAAGAAGCCATAACGACGATCCTGGTGAATAATCAGACCCAAAAACTCCAGATCTACCGTATCACCCGACTCATCCTGGAACGTAAATACCGTTCCTTCTTCTACTGGTGGTGCAAAATTTGGTGCGCTACCTTCTCTCATTACTTCCTCCTTTTGCGGTTATGAGAAGCAGAATTACCTGCTGAGCTATTCGATGCTTTCGAAGCTGATTTTGCAGCTTCGTTTGCCGCTACCGTTTCCTTGTTTGCCGCAACTTCCCCTGCCGCTACTGCAGCTTTTGCTTCTTCGTTAGAAGCAGGTGGCAGCGTAGAAGCAAAGGTGAACAACTGGACGTCGGAACCATATTTCTTTATCAACTTGGCATTCTTTGGCTCGCGAGACTTCCACATAGCGTAAAGCGGAGTTGCTACCGCAATAGACGAATACGAACCAGCAATCAAACCGACCGCCATAGCAAACGCGAAGTCCTTCAGCGTTTCGCCGCCGAACAGCAACATGCCAAATACGGGCACGAACGAGGTCAGCGTGGTGTTGATCGTACGAATAAATACCTGGTTGATGGAGTGGTTTGCCATAGACATGAAGGTGCACTTCAGTGAAGACTCCTTCATGTTGTCGTTAATACGGTGGAATACAACAACGGTGTCGTAGAGCGAATAACCCAAAATGGTAAGCAGAGCCGCTACCATGTTTGGCGTAATTTCGCGACCAACCAACGCATAAATACCAACCACAATTATGAGATCGTGCAGCAATGCCACAACCGCCATAATACCCATCTTGTATTCGAAACGAATTGCAATGTAGGCAATAATCAACAGCAGCGATACCGCAAACGCAATGGCCGAAGACTGAATTACGCCAGCGCCCCAGTCAGGACCTACGGTGTTTACCTCGAAACTATCGGTTGAAATACCCAAATCGCTTGCGATTTGGTTTGCCGTTGTAGCAGCATCTTCAGGAGAAGTATTAGTGGTGCGAACTAAGAAACCTGCCGATCCGTCAGCGTTGGTAGTCTGAACCACTGCTTCAGGCTCGCCCGCATCAGCGCAAGCTGCACGCATGTCTTCAATAGAAATATCTCCCGTGTTGTGGAATGCAATCGAAGTACCGCCCACAAATTCGATACCGAACTGAACACCCTTAATGCCCACCACTGCAACAGAAAGAACGATCAGTGCCGCTGAAAGGGAAAGCAGAATTTTGCGCACGCCCATAAAGTTAATATCGCGACGCAAGAAGCGACCCTTCAACTGATCCAAAGTCTTATGCGTATACGACTTAAGAATATCGGTCGAAGGCTGATCCGTAGCTGCAGTGGCATTTGCGGCGGCGTTCGCAGCGCCCTTCGCACCCTTGCCCAGTGCCTTATCAGGGCGCAAAACCTCATCGGGAGCAAGCGTCGTTTCGGTAAGTTCAGCATATACAGGAGCAGCTTCTTCGCAGTCCTTAATACCCCAGAATCCTGGATGACGAGCAATAACCTTTGGAGCCAACAAGCGAATAAGTGGCGCTTTCAAAAGCAGCATCATTACGATGTCGCACATAATACCCAACGCCAACGTCATACCGAAGCCCTTGACGGATGCGCTTGCCAAGAAGAACAAAGTCAGCGCGGATACCAACGTTACCAAGTCAGCGTCGATAGAGGTTTCAATACCGTGGCGAACACCTGTGATGGAAGCAGCGCGCACACTTCGTCCCATTCGTATTTCTTCACGGAAACGCTCCAAAACCAGAATGGACGAGTCGGCCGCCATACCAATGGTAAGAACGATACCTGCAATACCTGCCAAAGAAAGCGAGAATAAACCAAACGCAGAAAGCGTCGCCAGCAAACCAAGATAGAAGATAGCAAATACCACCATGGCTGCTGCCGTCAAAAGACCAAGACCGCGATAGAAGCAGATCAGGTACAGAATAACCAGCGTCAAGCCGAGAATTGCAACCAGAAGACCGCTCATCAATGCATCTTGACCAAGTGTAGGTCCAACTACCTGGCTCTGTTCGTAGTGGAAACTTACGGGCAACGAACCAGATTCAAGAACGGTCTGCAAGGACTGAGCCTCTTCGAGTGAATAGCCGCCCGTAATAGCAACCTGACCACCCGTGATTTCAGACTGAACGGCAGGAGCTGACTGAATCTGGCCGTCCAAAACAATAACAATCTGACCGTTGGTAGGAGCCAATTCGCGCGTCGCCTGAGCAAACGCTTCGGTGCCTTCGTTATCAAGTGTCAAATTAACAGCGTAATAATTACTGGTTTCTGATTCCTTATCCACTGTTACGCGCGTGATGTTTTCGCCCGTAATAAGAGGCGTATAGGATCCGCTCACGCTGAGATACTGCATTTCATCTGATGGGAACTGGTTGCCCATATCGTCAGTGATCACGCCTTGCTGCACGTAAGTACCGTTAGCAATAGCGGTTTGATCAGCTTCATCGGTAAAGGAATCAGCACGAGCGAATTCCAATTTACCTGTTTTGCCAATGGTTTCTAATGCCGTTTCAGTATCGGAAAGACCAGGAATCTGAACCAAAATTTGGTCCGTGCCCTGAACCTGAACTGTTGCCTCAGATGCACCCAAGGCATTAACGCGCGATTCAATAATTGCGCGCGACTTTTCCATGTCTTCCTGGGTTACCTCATGACCATCGGTACCCTGCGCGGTAAGAACAACCGAAAGACCGCCCTGAATGTCCAGACCCTGATTGATCTTGTCTTGTGGCGGCATAAACATAAATACCGAAGCGATAACCAAAAGCGTCGTAACAATCAAAAGCCACATGTTACGACGATTCGAGTTACCGCCACCGCCTGCTTGCTTTATGCGACGTTCGCGATCCTTCTTGCGCTGTTTTGCTGCAGCGGCATTAGCACGCTGCGCGCGGGCGCGATCCTTTTCGCGTTTGCGCTCTGCGCGAGCCTTTTCCTTTGTTTTCGCATCACGCGCTTTCGCTTTCGCCTTGGCATCACGCTTTACTGCTTTATCTTCAGTTTTAGCAGCACTCGGTTGAGTAGCTTTTTCCTCAACGACTTTTACCTCTTCGGCTGCATTATCAGTTGCAGCCTCTTCAGCGTCGCGCTTTACTTCTTCGCCTTCTGTTTCTTTTTTCGGTGTCTCGGCCATAGTTTTCCTTCTTGCAAATACAAAGAGAAGTTATTTAAAAGTACAGTAACGATTAATAATAGCTCGTTAATCGTTAACCTGTTGTTACTTCTATAAAAACTGCAGCTAAAAGCCATGCAATTTGAAGCAACTTAGTAATCCTGCGCTGCTGGTGAGTGCATCCATTCCTGATAGAAATCCTCGTACGCATCTTGCAGAATTGCTTCACGCGCGCGATTCATCAAATCAATCAGGAAATGTAGGTTATGAATACTCAGCAAAACACTACCCAGCATTTCGTTTTGCTTCACCAAGTGCCTGATATATGAGCGACTGTGAGTCTGACAGGTAGGACACGTACACTTTTCATCCAGCGGACCAAAGTCATGGATAAAGCGGGCGTTACGCATATTCATGCGGCCCTGGGACGAAAACGCCGTTCCCATACGAGCGGTTCGCGTTGGCAGTACGCAGTCAAACATATCCACACCTTCGTGAACTGCACGAACGAGCGTGGTGGGATTGCCTACCCCCATTACATAGCGAGGCTTATTCTCAGGACAGGTGCGCGCAACATCGCCGAGCGTTTCGAACATAACTTCGTGATCTTCGCCTACCGAATAGCCACCAATACCAAAACCCTTGAAGTCCTTGTGGCCGCTGCGCACGCTTTCGTCGCTGATTTCCTTCAAACGGCGAATAGATTCTAGGCGCATATCCAAATTCATACCGCCCTGACAGATTGCAAAAAGTGCCTGATCTTCTCGAGTATGAGCGGCCAAACAGCGCTTCGCCCAGGCAGACGACAAATCTACCGCGCGCTGCACGAATTCGCGCGTCGCAGGATAAGGCGGACATTGATCCAGCTGCATAATAATATCGGCGCCCAACTTCTGCTGGATGTCCATGTTGGTTTCTGGAGTCCAACGAATTTTGCTGCCGTCGTAGATAGATGAAAACGTTACGCCATCGTCATCGAGCTTTAAGGTATCTGCCAACGAAAAAATCTGAAATCCACCGGAGTCGGTAAGGATTGGACCATCGTAGGCCATGAATTTATGAAGACCGCCTGCCTCAGCAATAAGGTCTGCCCCTGGACGCAGTGACAGATGATAGGTGTTTGAAAGTACGATCTGCGCACCTAGCTCTTTGAGCATCTGCGGACGAATACCTTTGACCGTCGCGCTCGTGCCCACAGGCATAAACAGTGGAGTGCGCACTGTGCCGTGAGCTGTTTCGAATAGACCAGCACGTGCATGGCCAGACTGCGCTTCTAACGTGAAATCGAAAAGCGCCACTACGCATCACGTCCTGTGGTTGTCTCGGTCTTGGTCTCTGCCTCTGCGCTTTCTGCCGCATCGGCTTCTACGGCGTTTGCCGCCGCATCCATACCTTCGCTTTCTGCCGCATTTTCGCACTTTGGCAGACCTTCAACAAACTTCAGGAAATCCGCCATCGATCCGTGCTTAACCGAATCAATATCAAAGCCATCAGGATTCAACAACCAATCAGTTACCAAATAACCATCCAAGCCCAGCTGCATAGCAGACAGATCTTCGCGAGTGTTGTTGCCCACCATTAAAATCTCTTCAGGCTTCAAGCCAATCGCTTCGACATTTTCGCGATAGTACGCTAGATGAGGCTTGGTGCTCGTGGAATTATCATAGGTGGTAATACGCTCAAAAGCCTGTGGATCACAGCCTGCCCACTGAACACGCTTTTCCACCGCAATACGAGGAAAAAGCGGCATCGTGGTTAAATACAGGCGATATCCCTTTTCTTTCAAAAGGTTAATTACTTTCGCCGATTCTGGCGTTGGAGTAATAAGTGCGCCCAATTCGTCAAAAGCGGTATTGTAGAAACCCTCCATCAACTGCTCGTAAGCTGGCATTTCACTTTCGTCGATGCCTAAAACCGCACAAAACGTCTGCCAAAAGCGCTCGTCGTTTCGCCCGCCTTCTTCTTTGATCATGGCAAACACGCCTTTGTTGAGCGCGTCGGTAAACTGCTTTGGCTCCTGACCATGTTCGGCCGCATACTTTCCCAGCGCTTTAAAATACGCTTGCAAAAATGTGTCCATATCTACAGGAAGCAGCGTTCCGTCTAAGTCAAAGAAAACCGCCTTATAAGCTCGTTGAGATGTCGTGGGCATTATGGGTCTTCCCTCCTGAGTAAAACCTAGTTATCTTTCATGTCCTATCGTGACAGTTTTTATCGATTCGCAGTGAGTCTTCGATTCAATTTTGTTTATTGAGCCGTTTTTGTTTGTCGAGTCGATTTTTTAATCAGATGCTAGTATAGAGTACGCCGAAAGGAGCGAAAGACGAACCTATGAAATTACTACTTCATGCATGTTGTGGACCATGCTCGCTTGAGCCTGTTAGATTACTGCAAGCGGCGGGTCACGATATCACAATTGCATACATGAATTCCAATATCGCACCTGCCGATGAGTATCAGCATCGTCTATCCACGCTTCTTGAATGGGCGCGCTCTCAGGGCATTCCTGTTATAGAGGGACCTTACGAACCAGACCGCTGGCAGGAAGCAGTACGCGCTTCGTGGCATCCTGATCCCGCGAGGTTAGCCACGAGGTTAGCTGATTCGGCAGGCAACGCCTCTAGTGACACTGACGCGGCATGTCCTGGTGCCGACCCCGAATTCGATACGGGTATCGATCCCGAATTCGACCCCGCACGCGACCCCAAATTCGCACATTTATATAGCGACCGAGATAATCGCTGCCGAGCATGCTATCGTTTGCGCCTTGAGGAACTGGCTCGCTATGCGCACGAGCACGGCTTCGATGCCATCGGCACCACGCTAAGCGTGAGCCCCTACCAATACACTTCAATAATCAAAGAGGAATTAGAGCGTGCAGCAGCGCATTATGATGGACTTACCGCACTTTTCGAAGACTTTCGTCCGTATTATCCCAATGCGACTAAACGTAGTCGCGATTTAGGAATGTATCGCCAGAATTATTGCGGCTGTGCGTATTCCAACAAAGAAGCCGCTGCTGAGCGCGCGGCACGCAAAGCTGCTCGCAAAAAGAAAAAAGAAGAAGAAAGAAGAGCTAAGTTGCAAGCATTGACCACTGATGATTTCGATTACGAATTGCCCGAAGAACTAATCGCCCAAGAGCCTGCTCCTATTCGCGATGAATGTAGACTACTCGTTATGAAGCGCGATACAGGCACGCTTGAGGATAAGATTTTCAAGGACATCATTGATTATCTGCAACCTGGAGACTTACTTGTCGCCAACGAAACACGTGTCATGCCAGCGCGTTTGATTGGCCACAAGCGCGGCACTGGTGGTGCGGCAGAGGTTTTCTTGCTGCGAGAAGCCAAGCAAGAACTGGAACGTACCAATCAATCTGCAACATGGGAAGCGCTTGTTCGCCCAGGTAAACGCTTAAAGCCAGGTGCTGTTGTGGACTTTGTTTCATCTTCGGATCCTACTTCGTCTCCAGACCCTACTTCGTCTTCAGACCCTGCTTCGTCTTCAACTGAAAACGTTGTTTTAAGCGCCGAGGTTATCGATTGGGTCGAAGGAGCTCAAAAAGGCGAGCGTCTTGTTCGACTCAGCACTGCCCTGCCTTCCCTCGACGAAGCACTTCATGCGGTAGGCCACACGCCACTGCCTCCCTACATCAAAAACTACGCAGGTGACGAAGAGCTCTACCAAACCGTTTATTCCCATGAAGAGCGATCCGCTGCTGCTCCAACTGCGGGACTTCATTTCACGCCTGAGCTGATTGAGGACATTAAGGCAAAAGGTATCGGTTGGGAAACCGTCCACTTAGAAGTAGGACTTGATACCTTCCGCATTGTTGAAGAGGATAATCCGCGTGATCATCAAATTCATACCGAGCGTTATACCGTTCCTCAACGCACGGTTGATGCTATTAAGCGCACAAAAGAACAAGGCGGTCGCGTAATTGCCGTCGGCACCACAAGCGTACGCAGTCTTGAATCCGCTTGGGATGCGGAGCAGGGACTTATTGCGCGCGATCGTGAGGCGACCAGCCTCTATATTCTGCCTGGCTACGAATTCAAAGTAGTAGACGCGCTTATCACGAATTTTCACGTGCCACGCTCTACACTCATGATGCTTGTCTCGGCATTTTCTACGCGCGACAACATCATGAAAGCATACCGTCATGCAATTAAACGCAAGTACCGCATGCTTTCTTTTGGTGATGCAATGTTTATCCGATAGAGTTATGCAAGCTCGTCTGAAGTGACCCAAGATTTCGCAATAGTAATAATTCAGGATGACTTAGCGTGTTAGCCCGAGTTTGCAGAAGTTTTTTTTAAAAAATCAGCACCACCCTGCAGAAAAACCCCGAAAGTGAGAGGGTTGCTTTAAGAACAATTTCCAAGATCGTCACGAAGCAAACAAAAATGGACACCAATAAGTATCTATGAGCTTTAACGACCAATTGATGCTAAGACGAGTCTCTCACTAACGGCATTTTTCTGCAGGGTACCCCCTAAAAATCCAAAAAACATAGGGCATATCTTCCATAAGACATACCTTCAAATTTCTCGTTTTCGAGAAACATCGCAAACCTTATATCTAATACCGATTTAGCAAATGCCAATTTCGCCGCGCAATCATTGCACAACTAATTCCAAGAACCTTTATCAATCAAAAGTTCTTGACGAAGCTCTTTTTGGCGTGACCTATAGTCATACCCTCTACTTAATCGAAATGGTCGGTTAAGTTTTCTAGCTAAAAGTCTTCCTATTCGATCCATTTCAGAAATTTTTTTAATTTGCTTATTTGTTACCGTTATAACCTCGACGCCCAATAAACTCAGGGCACTTCTTCTAGCAGAGTCGCTTGCTATACGATCAACCCCTGTATGCCAGTAGTCGCTTTCGTACTCAACAGCAATAGAATCATTCCAAATCAAATCGCAAACGTAGTAGTTTTTTGTGAATATGTGCCTCTGTGAACTAGGAATAGGGATCTTAACATTAAGACGAGGATTAGAGAGATTATATCCACCCCATGAGTAAGGCAAACTGAGCAACATTGCCAATTCGGTTTCACGTGGAGAAGCAGACTCGGAACATACTTTTGGCAAAGTACTTAATGCGCTTCGAGCACCATGAAATCCTGATAAAGATTGTCCATATTGTTCTAATCGCTCTGTTGTAGTTACAGGGATTCGTTCATAGAGATAACCCTGAGAATCTAAAGAATATTTAGAGCACAAATCGAATCCCAGCTTTACAAGCTGCACTTTATTTAGCATAGATGCCATTTGAAAGAAACACAATTCAGGACTAATAACAAACACTTCTTCATCTAAGCAGTAAAAAGAAGATGGAGGTATTTTTCCAAGAGAAAGATGACACTTTGTGCCTTTTATTCTATGACGCGCATTTCGATTAAGTGTCATTGTATGAAAAGGAAGTTTGTGAACTTTCCTCATGGATGAAAAGTAATCATGCACCAAATCAGCGTTAGGGGCAAAGTTTAATTCCCTTCCGTTTTTCCGAAGCGAGACTAAGCCTGATCTAATATTTGCATAAGGCGACAACCAGTATTCACATGCAGTTTGGTGACTTAAAATTAGTGCCATAATAATTCCTCCCTAAAAACAGTTTAGAGAAGAAAACTCACACCTTTCTCATATCAGGGATGTGAGAAAGGTGTGAGTAAAGGCTAAAGCTAAGGTTAATGTAAAGGCAAAGGCCAGCATTACTTAGTATTTAGAGTCAGCTTCATCGAGATCTTTATCCATACGCGCAATCATAGATTCCACATTGGCGCACCCACACGCGCCAGCGCCATGGTGATGAGCATGATGGTCACCTCGCTGAGCGTTTTCGTGTCCGCCTTGCGATACACCGCATGCGCCACAACCATCGCAGCCCACATGTTTTCCCGCACGATGCGAGCGAACTATATTAATGATAATTGCAGCAACAATCACAACAAGAATTGCACTTACCACGAATGTACCTATTGTCATTTGCGCTGCCTCGCTTTCTGTTCTTGAGGGTATTCTAGCTTCTGTTTGAACAAAATTTCTGAATAAAGTCTTTAAACAAAGTCTTCGCGCCGATCAAAACCAGTAATAAACAATTCGCCTAAGAGGAAGCCGCGGAATGCCCGCGGCTTCCATCGGAGGTAAATCTGCAGCTTATGCCAGACGTTTAGGCTTAACTCTGCTTCTAGTTTTAGCCGTCGTTTTAGGCTTAGCTGCCGCTCAAACTTGGTTTATACCGCCACTAAAGCTTATGCCACTGCTTCAGCTTCTACCGCACGAACGCTTTCGGCTTTACCTGCCCACTTATTAGGACGGACAAGTAACCACAAGAATGCGATAAACAGAGCAAAAGCAATCACGGTAAAGATACCGAACGTAACTTCGCCAGTAAGCAAACCGAAGAACTGATAAACCCACAGTGCAACTACCCATGCGATACCGCACTGATAACCAACTGCTGCAAAGAACCACTTAACGTTGTTCATTTCACGTTTGATAGCACCCATTGCAGCAAAGCAGGGAGCGCACAGCAAGTTGAATGCCATGAAGGAATAAGCCGTTACCATGGTGAACGCTGCCTGTACGTTTTCATACCAACCAGCATCACCAGCGTACAAAATACCGAATGTACCAACAACATTTTCCTTAGCAATAAGACCAGTTACGGTAGCAGAAGCTGCCTGCCAGTCGCCCCATCCAAGCGGTGCGAAAATCCAGCAAATCGCGCCACCCAAGATTGCCAAAATTGAATCATTTTGATCCTCTACCGCCTGGAATACACCATCGATAAAGCCATAACTTGAGATAAACCAAATGATGATACATGCAAGGAAGATAATCGTACCTGCCTTCTTGATAAAGGACCAAGCACGTTCCCACATGCTACGAAGAACGCCACCAATGGTTGGCAGATGATAAGCAGGGAGTTCCATAACAAACGGTGCTACATCACCAGCAAAGAAGCGCGTCTTCTTCAAAATGATGCCTGAGCACAAAATAGCAGCAAGACCCAAGAAGTACGCTGAAGGTGCTACCCACCAAACACCACCAAAAATAGCAGCTGCAAACAAGGCAATAATGGGCATCTTTGCACTACAAGGAATAAAGGTGGTCGTCATAACTGTCATACGGCGGTCGTTTTGATTTTCGATGGTACGAGAAGCCATAACACCTGGAACGCCACATCCCGTGCCAACCAGAATCGGAATAAACGACTTGCCCGACAAGCCAAAACGACGGAATACGCGGTCCAAAATAAACGCAATACGTGACATATAACCACATGATTCCAGAATTGCAAGCAAGAAGAACAAGACCAGCATCTGAGGAACAAAGCCCAAAACAGCACCAATACCAGCAACAACGCCATCCAAGAGCAACGCCTGCAGCCAATCAGCAGCACCAATTGCTACCAAAGCATTTTCAACAAGAACAGGAATGCCAGGTACCCACGTACCATATTCTGCAGGATCGGGACCCTCATCCCCGAAAGATGCCAACACACCAAGAGACTCTTCGTAAGTTGCTGCATCTACCTCAACGATTTCGTTTTCGCCAGATTCGTCATCATAAGCCTCGTAAGTCCCTACAAGATCTGCAGCTTCAGCGCTCGCTAAGAAGTTACTTGATTCAGGGTCAAGACCTTCAGCGAGTGCGGCCGTTTCAAATGCATCTACACTGCTAGCTGCATCTTCGAAGGCAGCTGTATCTTCATCAAACTGCTCCTGACCAGGACCCATAAACCAACCATCACCAAACAGGCAGTCGTTTGCCCAGTCGGTCGCCGCGGTACCAACTGTCGAAATAGACAAGTAGTACACCAACGTCATAACAATGACAAAAATCGGCAGCGCCAAGATTCGATTCGTTACTACGCGGTCGATCTTGTCAGAAATACTCATTTCCGATGACTTGCTGCTCTTATTGCGGCAGTGTTCAATAATTGAAGAAATGTAGGTATAGCGATCGTTGATGATAACGCTTTCAGAATCGTCGTCGTGTTCTGCTTCAAGCTTTTCAATCACGTCATCAACGTTGGGAGCATCTCCTATAGCGTCAATGATTTTTTGGTCGCGCTCGATAAGCTTGATTGCGTAAAAACGCTTCAGGTTACTTGGGATAGATTCTGGAAGACGACTTTGCACCTCTGCTACCGCTTCTTCAGCAGAAGCAGAAAGAGTGATAGGCGTTGCAGGAGCTGCCGATTCGATCGTTTTCAGACAATTTACGACTTCAGTAATTCCTTCGTTTTTTAATGCAGAAATCTCAATTACATTACAGCCAAGTTCTTTTGCCAGCTGCTCAGTATGAATTTCATCGCCATTGCGACGAACGACATCCATCATGTTAACTGCAACAATTACAGGAACGCCCATCTCTAAAAGCTGAGTGGTTAAGTACAAATTACGTTCCAGATTGCTACCATCAACGATATTCAGAATGGCATCAGGATGCTCTTCAAGAATAAAGTTACGTGCTACAACTTCTTCTAACGTATAGGGAGATAAAGAATAGATACCTGGAAGGTCAGTAATTTCAATAGACTTATCTGCCTTGAGTTTACCTTCCTTCTTTTCAACCGTAACACCAGGCCAGTTACCAACATACTGGTTGGCGCCTGTCAGTGCATTGAACAGGGTTGTTTTACCACTATTCGGGTTGCCAGCAAGTGCAACTCTCATTGCCAATCCTTTCAAAATAGAGAACTGAAGTTAGTTTTGGTTAACTCATGTTCAAAGAAAATGGCTCGAAAGCCTTACCTTTGAAAACTAAGAATTTGCTTGATGAATTATCTTTGAGGTTTATCTCTGTGGTTTGATAATTGCGTAATAGCAATTACGCAATGACAATTAATAAGCATTGGCGATTGCGCTATAGCAATTAAATTGCGTGATGGCAATTATGTAATAGCAATTGCGTAAGGGTAGCTACATAAAGCAATCGCGCAAACTCGCTACACTACCTCGATCATTTGCGCATCTTCTTTACGCAAAGACAATTCATAACCGCGAACCGTCACTTCAACAGGATCGCCTAGAGGAGCAACTTTGCGCACATAAACAGAACATCCCTTAGTGATACCCATGTCCATAATGCGGCGCTTAACTGCTCCAGCGCCATTGAGTTTAGCAACTTGAACGGTTTCGCCATTCTTTACGTCTCTGAGAGTTTTCACCTATCCCCCTTTCTACTGTCTTACAACACAGCTCTTCTATCAAAGTGCTTACACGGTGATGTGTTTCGCCAATTCGGCCGATAAAGCAACACGAGAACCTTTAACGTTCACAATAAGATTTCCCCCAATTCGAGAAACAACCGTTATGCACTCACCAGGAAGAAAACCCATATCTTCAAGATGGCGATGAACGTCGCCAAAACCTCGAAGTTGCTTTACGTGATATGTGCCATTTTTCTTAACTTCCGATAAAACCATGGTTCTCACTCTTTCTAATCAGAGTTGCAGGTTATTAATTGCGCGCAAAAATGTTAGATATATCTAACAACCAAAAAGGATGTTAGCCCTATCTAACAACTGCGTCAACAATTTTCAGCAAATTTGTTATACATGGCTAATTTTTGAGGATCACAGGACAATACGGGCCTCGAAAGAAATCCAAAAGCCTTGAGAAAAGCCTTAGACTGGTTAAGAAAACCGAAGCGCGCTAAGGGCTGGTTAAAAGTGCTAAAAGCGCATTAGGCTTCCTCTAAAGAAGTCCAAAGATTGGCTGGAAGACCCTAAAACACCAAGCTGCAAAGTCTCGAAGAAGTACAAAGCCGGCGTTAAACCCTTAGAAAAACACGAGAACTGATTTAAGAAAGCTGCACTTGATTCTCTTCAAAGAACCGTTCGAGTTCTTCTGGCTGAATAGATTCATCGCTTAACTGAATACCGAATGCTTGCGCCACCGCATACGCTTGACCTTTACGCAGTTCAGCCTGAGCCGATTTCCCCGCTTCAGAAAGATATTCAGAAGATAGCAACAGAGTGCGTGCCACATATTCCATCAGCATTGGATCAGGCTGCGAGATCTGAAGCATTGCCGCCATAGATTCTGGAGCCATCCGCAAAAGCAACGCTCCATCCATCTCCGTAGCGTCTTCAAGGGTATGGTCGAGCATCTGAGCAGCTGCTACAGGATCTTTGTCACCACGAGCGCGCTGCAAGCTTTCCCTCATAGCGGTTGCAAGCTGGAGAAACATTCGCAGCAAATAATCCTGCTGAAACATAAGCGGCCCCTCTCAAAACTCTAGCGCAATTCGACTTTAGACTGATTTGCCCTCAGGCATACGAATACCCAAATGATCATAGGCACGCTCCGTTGCCTGACGACCTTTAGGAGTGCGAATCAATAACCCCTGCTGAAGCAAATAGGGCTCATACACATCTTCCAAAGTATCAGGCTCTTCCGAAAGCGCTGATGCCAACGTAGACAGGCCGACTGGTCTACCTCCAAACTGGACACAGAGCAATTCGAGAATGCGATTATCAACAGGGTCTAGCCCCATGGAGTCCACTTCAAAGAACGCGAGCGCCTGAGCTGCGCAATCTTCATCAATCGGGCAAATGCCTTTAACCTGCGCCCAGTCGCGAACACGCTTAAGCAACCGATTTGCAAGACGAGGAGTACCGCGACTTCTTCTTGCAATTTCCAATGCGCCTTCTTCAAGAATATCCACATCAAGAATTTGCGCTGACCTTTTAACAATAAGCGCCAATTCTTCGGGCGTGTAGTAGTTCAAACGAAACGAAATACCAAAACGATCACGCAAAGGACCAGTTAGCAAACCCGTTCGAGTCGTTGCGCCAATAAGGGTAAATCGCGGCAGATCCAAGCGAATAGAACGAGCCGCGGGGCCCTTTCCCACCACAATATCGAGCGCGAAATCCTCAAGCGCAGGGTACAAGACTTCTTCCACCATACGATTTAGGCGATGGATTTCGTCAATAAACAGAACATCGCCCTCTTCAAGATTGGTAAGGATTGCCGCCAAATCGCCCGTGCGCTCAATCGCAGGACCACTCGTAGTTTTAATACGAACCCCCAGCTCGTTGGCAACAACGCTTGCTAACGTGGTTTTACCCAAGCCCGGAGGACCTGAAAATAAAATATGATCTACTACGTCGTGACGTGCTCGCGCTGCCTCAATAAGAATAGATAAGCTTTCCTTTACCTTGGTTTGACCAAGGTAATCCACCAATCGACTCGGTCGTAAACTACGATCAAGTGCCAAATCGTCTTCAGTAAGCGAAACAGAACATTCACGCGAATAGGGATCTTGCGCACCAGAGAACCTATCAGACAATTCATCGGAAACATCCGACTGCATCCCCTGATCTAATTGCGAAGCCTCAAACAAAACACTTTCTATTTCAAATTCGTTAGCCAATTATTCTCCCAAACGTTTAAGTGCATATTGCAATAGTAACGTTTCAGAAGCTTCTTCGGGAGCCCCCTTAAGCGCAAGTCCAGCTTCTTCTGAAGTGAAACCCATAGAAAGCAGCGCTTCCGTGACGGATTTTTTCGTATCAAGAGCACGTTTTGACAAGCCTGCAAGTTCAGCCTGATTACTTTCAACAAACGATTCTTTAAGTTCCAAAACAATACGCGAAGCCATTTTCTTGCCTACGCCAGGCACTCGCTGTATAGCAGCAAGATCTTGAGAAACAATGGCAGCAACTGCATCCGAAGGATCGAAAGTTGAAAGTACCGCTAAAGCAACCTTAGGCCCTACGCTAGAGACAGAAGTCAATCGCAAGAAAAGATCTTTTTCTTCTTGATTCAAAAAGCCATACAGAACTAGGGCATCATCGCGAAGCTGCAGGTGAGTTAGCACACGCACTTTTTCGCCCACCATACCTAAGCGCGATAAACTTTTTGACGACATAAGAACCTGATAGCCAACGCCATGCACGTCGACAATGGCGGAATCAAGAGTTGTCGCAACAAGCGTTCCGCTTAAAAACGAAATCATAAACTAGCCAATCTCTCAAAAGAAGCAACATCAAAATTAGCAAAACAAATTGCCGCCGCTAAAGCGTCTGCAGCATGATCAGGTTGAGGCTTAGACTCCAGCTGCAAAAGGTGCTGAACCATGTATTCAACCTGTTCCTTTTCTGCTGCACCAGTGCCCACAATTGCAAGCTTAATTTGTTTAGGGCTGTACTCAGCAAAAGAGGCAACCGATCCCGCGCACGCTGCCAAAGCTGCTCCGCGTGCCTGGCCTGTTGCAAAAGCAGTTGTAGTGTTAGATCCAAACCAAACCGTTTCAATACTTACGCATTCTGGCTTATAGCGATTAACCACCGCAGCAATTTGTCCGTATATTTTTCCCAACCGATCAGGCAGAGACCAAGACGAAGGAGTTTCAATACAACCGTATGCAACGCAAGATAGCCGAGCACCTTGTTGCGAAACTACGCCCCAACCCGTATGCGCCAAACCAGGGTCTATGCCCAAAATAATGCGCTGTTGCTGGATGCGTGCCATCAGCCTTTACTCCTTCAGTTTTGCGGTGAACTGCATACCGCCCTTAGTTGCATACTGTCGCGAGCAGCATATTGTCACGAATTGCATACTATCAAACATTTGTTCGTATAATAGCACAAACCGCAAAAACGCAACAAACACTAAAGGAGCTCGTTAAAGATATTAAAGTCTACAGCCCAATTCGCTCAAAATACGCAAGCCACTTTTTGAACGATTCATCGCTAATTGCATGCTCCATCTGGCATGCTTCTTCTTCAGCAACTTCTTCGGTAAGGCCCACTTTTTCCGTTAAAAAGCGCGTTAACATTTCATGGCGCTTCAAAACAGCGCATCCGTAGTTATAGCCATCTTCAGTAAGAGTGATATCGCCATAATAGGGCTGCTCAAGCATGCCTGAATTCTTAAGACTGGTAACTGCCTTCGAAACCGAAGCTTTAGAAACACCCATTTTTGTCGCAATATCAACCGAGCGAACAGACTGTGTTTGGCTTCCGCCAAGCATCACGATAGCTTCAAGGTAATCCTCGTGAGACATGGAAACCTTTTCCACAACTTCCCCTTCCCGATCGATACACCGATGTAACAAAATCTATCTGATATACATAGTATACTGATGCAGCAACACTTACTCACGAAAGTTGGATTTATGGTTACTAATCACTACATTGATACTCGAGGCAAATGCACCACTCCCGTTACTTTTACAGAAGCGGTAGTAAAAGGTCTTGCAGATGGAGGCGGACTATACGTTCCTGAAACACTCCCCCATTTAAGCCTTGATGAAATTCTTTCTTTAACCGACCTCCCTTACGCAAAGCGTGCTGCTTATATTTATCGCTCCTTCGGTATTGATCTTCCCGAGCAAGAAATCGACGAGCTCATGGAAGCCACGTACGGCACCCGCTTTGACGACAGTGCGATTTGCCCTATAACCTCGCTGGACGAATCCACTCATATTCTTGAGTTGTGGCATGGGCCAACAAGCGCGTTTAAGGATATGGCACTTCAGTGCTTGCCTCACTTTTTCAGCGCAAGTGCTGCTCATTTGCGTGAACAGGGTAAATTGAATAACACCTTTCTTATTCTTGTTGCCACTTCTGGTGATACCGGAAAAGCCGCACTCGAAGGATTCCGCGATAAGGACGGCATCCAGATTGCTGTTCTTTATCCAGATGGCGGAGTAAGCGATATCCAATACAAGCAAATGGCAACCCAGCAAGGCGAAAACGTCATGGTCTGGGCAGTTGAAGGCAACTTCGACGACTGCCAAACAGGAGCTAAAGCCGTTTTTAGCGATGAAGCATTTGCATCTCATTTAATGGACGAACACCACATTGCACTTTCAAGTGCAAACTCCATCAACTGGGGACGCCTGCTTCCTCAGGTTGTCTATTATGTATCGAGCTATGCTGAGTTAGTTGCACAAGGCAAGCTTGAAGCAGGACAGCCCCTAGATGTGTGCGTTCCAACCGGAAACTTTGGCAACATTCTGGCTGCTTGGTATGCGAAACAAATTGGCACCCCTTTGGGAACCCTCTTCTGCGCAAGTAATGAAAATCGTGTTCTGACCGATTTCATCAATACGGGTACCTACGATATTTCTAATCGTGAATTTGTACTTACTCCATCTCCTTCCATGGACATTTTGGTTTCTTCCAATGTAGAGCGTCAGCTTTTTGAACTCACGGGACGCAATGCGCAGGCTATTGCTACTTGGATGGATCAACTCAAAACAGAAAAAGCTTTTACGGTAGACGAAGAAACCCGTACGAAATTCCAGGCAGATTTTAAAGCCGATGCGGTAGATAGCAAAACCTGCCTTAAAACCATCAAGGAAGTTCTTGATTCGTATGACTACCTCTTAGATCCACACACGGCAGTGGCATTCAAGGTAGCTCAGCGCCTTAAAGGCGATAATCCCGTTCTGATTGCCTCCACCGCGCATTGGGCAAAGTTTGGAGAAAACGTTTATCGCGCATTGCACGAGCTTGAAGCTGGCGAACAGCTCCCTGAAGAAGTCGCAAAACTGAGCGGCTGCGAACTAAACGAACTTATTGCAAACGAAGCAAACAGTCATAACATTCCTCGAGGGTTAGCTGAACTTGATTCCCTTCCCATTCGTTTCAAAAATGTTATTGAGGGAACTACCGAAGCAATAGAAACAGCAGTTGATTCATTTTTAGCTCGCTAAATTTCAGGGTCCTTCACGGGCGCACGAACGCTGATTACTATTTCTAAGAGATCCGTCAATGCCACCTGAGTCTTAAAAGATTCGGGTGGCATTTCGTTTATCGGCAAATCACTTCGAATAGCCACATCGTTTAAAGGCATCTCTGTTTTAGGATTATCTGTCTTAAAATCGTTCCTCTTAAGATCGTCTGCATTAAGCTCGCCCGATTCAAAAACACCAGCCTTAACACCGTCTACCTTAAGATCACTCTCCTCAAGATCGCCTTTTACTTCCAAGCTAATTGGTATGTGCGTGGTAGATACGGCAGAAATCTGGTTTTCTTCTTCGGTGAAAGAATGAAGACATCCATAACACACCTCCATATCCGCAAAACAACGCGCATGACATACGGGACATTCTTTAATACCAAAAGCATTGCGTGAAATTACCTGTGCGTTAGAAATCTTTTGCTCTGTCGCCTGTTGAGTTTCGCTATACATGCACCATCACCCTTTCTCCTTTGCTATACCAAGTACTATCTGAAGCATGTCGTTCTAATACGCTGTGTGCTCCGCGGCAGTAAAGAACTTTTCGCGGAGATACTCCTTGATCAGATCGCACCACCAGTCCTTCACGATCGATAAAGGCAACATCAAGGTTTTCTCTCATACCAAAGGTATGGATAGATTTACAAGGAGATATTAAGAGGATGCATTTGTGTGGTCTCTTGATTAAAAATCCACTCACCCTATCCCAAAAGCGCGTAGCAACAACAAGGAAGTAGCTTGAAGGATCATTTCGCAAAATCACGCTTGATTTCATTTGAGAATTCATGGCTTATCCTTACGCTTTGTTTCAGTTTGTGTTTTTGTTTTCCGCTGGAACAAGGACTACCGAAACCTCTTCCCCGACCGTGACACAGGTAACCGCTAACCAGCGAAACTTACCCTCATCCTTCACAAAAGTAGCTGCAGAATCCTGTCCGCTTGCCACATAAACCCATCCTTTTGATTCAAGATCACTTTGGATAGAACTCATTACCTCTGCTGAGGTGCCCACTCGGGTAAATCCAATTGTTCTTCCATCGTTTGATACCGCTAAAGGGGAATCTCCCTGCAAACCAATTTCTTCATCGAATGCTTCAGGAAGCTCATTGGAGTAACTCCCCTGCCAAGAAACATCACTATCAACTTCAAGGGAATTATTGGAAGCATGTTCTTCTTTAGAGATTGAAAAAGCATCGAGTAACCCTTTAGTTCCCACCTGTAATAATCCAGGATCAGAAGAGAGCAAAGGACTGAATAATATAATCAAAGCAAGTAGCACAAAGACTATTAGAACAATCCGAGCTTTCGGATACACAAAATGTCTCTTGCTGGATTTTCGATCGGTCTTCGAGCGCTTTTGCGTTACCTTCTCCTCCTTGGGTTGATAGCATCCCCTTCTTGAATGCCGCTCTCGGTTCAAATAGCCTCGATCAATTGACTGCCCATCAAAGAACAACTGCTCGCCATCTATTCGCGAATTATCACGAATGCGTGTACGCAGCTCTTGTCTTAGCTTCTTTTGTTGCTGTTTTTGCTTTAGAGAGGAAATCATAAGAACACTCCTGGCTTATAAACATCAACAACGATTGATTCTTGGTGAGTTAACGGCGGGAACGACACGCCAAAAACACCTGACAGCGATCCCTTCCCAAATAAGGTCGGTGAAAAACGCAAAACGCCTCTAAACTCAACTAAGCCACCTGAAGCTCCGCTGGAACTAACTTCAATTCCCACATTCTCGGAATCAAATTCACTTTGCAAAGCGCTTGATACCTGCGCGCAACTTTGAGCTACGTCCTGCTCATAAGCGGGCGATGGCGCATAAGTACACACAAGGCTGCGAAACGATCGATCGAAAGCGGCACACTCCGAGAAAAATAAAAGTGCATTAATGGCCACCAGAGCAATCACCAGTGCAACAGGAAAAGCAACAACGAATTCTATAGTCATCTGTCCAGCATTTGAATTGCTTGATATCGGATCAGAAATCAAGCCACGCCGACCCCTTTTTAGCGCCATTGTCTTGCCCCCGTCCATGAAGAAACCACTGAATAAAGCTGGTCTATGCCACTTCGAAACGCCCCCGCAAGCCCTTCAGTAACAAAGGAAGGCAACGCGATGGTTATAGGAATTTCAACCACGCCTTCGACAAGAACAATAGTAGCAAGCTCAAAATCAGTGCTTAACCCTTCCACTACACCGCTTGCCAGTGATTCAGCAGCAGATGCAGCACCATTCAAACCACCTTCGCCATATTGGATAACAGCATTTTTAGTCGACAACAAACGCGCAGAAAAAGTTGAGGTATCAGCTTCTAATACGTGGACAGAATTGACTAGCACTGCTTTTCTTGCCTGCAAGTCTGGTGGCGCGAAGCCAAAATCTTTAACACGTCTTTCAAATTCATCGGAAGCCCAAGTACCCAAACCGCTTGCACTTCCCAAAGGAATGCCATTAAGTACAGTTTTTATTACTGATTGCAAAGCATCGCTACCCTGGGCATACACCTCAAGCATCCCCGACCATATCTCTAAAACCGTTTTTGCTGCACCTACTGATGCGTTTTGCGAATCGAGACCATCCAAAAACGAAGTAAGAACATTCTTCCCTTCTTCCGAAGATTCTCGAACAAGAGTTGCAGATGACAAAGCGGCACGCATCCCCAATTCCCCCGTTCCATCACTTGCAACAAAAAGCGAAGGAAAATGGGAGGCAGGTGCTGAAGTATCTACCACTAGCGCTATTGCGCCCCAATGACCAGGAGGTAGTATTTCTATCCGTTTAGTACAAGCTTCCGACAAACCTTCAAAAAACGCATCAAACAATTCGTTAGCCGTGTTCTTTATTTCCTGACTTACAGGATCTAGCTCTGCGCGTGCTTTTTCATATTCGTCTGCCGCACGAGCAACCTCGTTGTAGTGATATTCAAAACCGTTTTCTATATTTGAAGAAGCGGCAGCGACTTTCCCCATACTGCTTGGCGTAAATTTGCAATAGGGACAGGTAGTATATGCAGCGTTTCTGTCCATGTCCCGAATAGCACCTGTACCTGCATTGGTCTGATTATCACAGCCTGGACATCCGCTCCATGCATGCAAAGTAAATAACCCTTGTTCGTTTTGCGTCTTGGAATATACCGTATCGGTATAAAGAGAAGTCAAACGCATCTCATCGGTATTTTTCGGAAGAAGAGGAAATAGCGCATCAAAGGAATCTTGCGTTTCATGAACGTATCCTTTAGCAACCTCTTCTACCGCATACGCATAAAATCGTTTTCGCAGAGCCGAATTCGATTGCTCATCTACCGAAGAGCTTTGCGGATATTCCTTCTCTAAGCGAATTGCGTAATACACTTTCGCTCGGGATAATGCCGCTTGAAAATTCCAGGTATCAACAGAGGAAAAATAGGGATTATCAGAGCCACTCATCCCCGCCAAATGAGCAGCTCGCTCATACATGCAATAATCATTTTGACTCCCCGAATCGTGACGATAGGCATGCTCTTTCCATTCGTTTGCTTTTTGAGCTGCCTCTTCTGCCCTCGCCGCCTGATCGATCAATTCCTGCTGGTTTTCCTCAGCCAAATCTTGCGCTTGATTTGCTTCTTTAAAACTCAAAGCGTCGCCGCTTGTTCCTTCCCAAGGTGCAAGTATGGCAATACCATAAAAACTAGATCCACCTTCAGAAGAATTCGCCGCCATAACTTCTTGAGCCTTGACTGTAGCTATAAAAGGAAGTGCTTTCTGCAAAGTTTCTAAGGACTTCTGCGCGGAATCATAAAACGAATCACGCGCTTTACTTATCTTTCCCGATGCGTCAATAAGGCCTTTTGATAAGGCAGCAGTAGGCGGGATACAAGCGCACACCACCCCAACACCCATCACCACCAATGCAGTAAGCGATAACGTAAACGTAACCGCATCACAAATAGTTACGACGATATAGAATTCGCCCACCACATTTTCCGCTGCTAAAGATGCTGCATCTGCTGTTTCTTGAACTTGAGCCGAAACAGTATTAACTTCATACACTTTTGCACAAGTAAAAATCAAAGAAAGCGAAATAAGCAGCGCGAGAACCATTCCCACAGTCGAAAAACCCGCATCAGATCCTTGCTCCCAGAAAACAGAGCGTCTTTCAGAAGCCTGATAATTATTTGCAACCCTCACACTTTTCAATACTTTTGAAAATCTCGGCATCCTCTGCCATCCTGGCACGTTCATTACTCTAGCCCCCTTCCACAAGAGAGTCATCGCGATGAACCCAAGAATTAGGATCTATTCCGTCTTCGCTTGCCTGAACCCAGGGGGCTTTAATTTCTCTTTGGACTTCTACTTTCTGAACGAAATTACCCGCCCCATTAGTTAGTCCTAAAGCGCTTGCAGCAAAATCAAAAAACGGAAGAGGTTTTACCTGATTTTCTATAGTCACTTTTACCTGAGAGTCATATTCATTTCCCTCAAGCGAAATAATCCAAGAACAGCCAGTTTGGTGAACATGAAAGTTTTCCTGCTGAGGAACAGCGCCTAAGTGTCGACGAATCGAACTTTCGTAAACATCTCGACTAGCTGAAGTTTCAGCTCGCGTAGCAAGCAACCGACAACCTTCAGATGCAGCACCCTTCATCACCATGTAGTTATAAAGCAAAATACTTGGCTGAATAAGAAGCATGAACAAAAGCAGCACTACTGGAATCAAAAACGCGCATTCTACTGCTGCCTGAGCCGTGTAACAACGCCGCTTATGTTGCTTCATTTTATTCACCACCTAATACAGAAACACATCAAGCCAAGCTCCTTGAGCAACTTCTCGTAAATGATGAGAAGCCGATTGCAAGGCATGATCAACTACAAGACCACTGTCGAAAAGATTCCAAAGCGCACCAAGCGCAATTACGAGAGCTAAAAATGCCGCGAAAATAATGGCGTACTCAACTGTTGATTGAGCGTTATCGCTCGATAAGCGTCTGCGAATGCATGCGCTTTTTCGAGTACGCACATCGTGCAAACATTTACCAAAGCGCTTATAGACTATTGATTCCCGAAGCAATTGCATCCCAGAGTTCCTGCAAGCGCGGACGAAACACCGTAATAGCAAGGATGGCGATAACTACCAAAACTCCTACTAAAATGGCATATTCTGTAGTGCCTTGACCTGCGTAAACGCGCATATCTTTCCTACAACGCCACACCATTGAAACTAAAGATTCCCTCTTGCTATCTGACTTATTCTGCGCTTTTCGAAACTTCGCCACCACACTATTTAGCCTATGCTTCCCTGACCATTTTGACTGTCTACCAACAACGTCTCTGCCTCTATTCATTTCGCACCCCTTTTCCAAAAAGACAACAAACCTCTAAAAACGGAAAACCTTTTAGGGTTTAAAACCCCTGCATTAGATCAAGCATGATTGGCCCCATAACAAGCATCAGCATCGCTGGCAAGATAAGCGTTCCTACAGGAAGCAGCATTTTTACTGGCGCTTTAGCAACCTTTTCTTCGAGTTTTGCTTTTCTAACGGCACGAGCTTCGCTTGAAAGCAAACTTAAATTGCTTGCCAATGAAGTTCCGAAACGAAGTGAGCGAACAATGTTTTCTGCCAAACGCTCAAATAAGGGAGAATCATAGGAACGCGCTACGCTACGAAGCCCTTCACTGCGTTCAATAAATCCATGCGTCCACTGCCCTTGCACCAACGCCAAAGAAGTACTGAGTGATCCTTTAAAGTTGCTATGAAACAAAGCCAATGCTTTATCAAAAGTCATTCCACTCTTTAAACCTAAAATCACAATTTCTATCATTTGAGAAAGTTGCTTTTCAGCCACAAAGGAACGATTTTGTACTTCTTCCTTTAATGCCCTTGCAAGAACCGTCAAACCAACTACGCAACCAGCAACAAGCCCGATCAATAGAAGAACCGAAGAAAAGATTGAGCCGATAAGCGCCCCAAAAGATCCTCCTATAACAAAGAAGCGAAAATTTGCGGCAGCGTAACCTTTTTGAGTAATAAGTCCCTCTAAACCCGCCTGAATAATTACCTGCTTACGAATGTGCCAACCCATTGAAAACAAATTTATAAACCAAACAGGTAAGTCTTTTTCTTCTCTACTTAGTTGAATCGCCTGGGTAATAATTTGTCGAGAAAATCCATTGCTTTCCAAAGAAACAGAAAGCGCTTCTAAAAGAGACGAAGATCCCAGCAACGTTTTCATTGCGTCTTTGCGCTTACTTGCCACATAACGGCTATAGAGGGCAATCCCTAATAAGGTACCCGACACAAGCGCACATACGACTGCCACGATACACACGAAAGTTGCCACCTATATCACCTCCACTTTAAGCAAGCGTCTAACCAGGAGGATTCCAAGCGCCTGCATGCCTAAAGCAATAAGTAATAAAGCTATCCCTAATGCACTTTCGAAAAACGGATCAAGAAAACCAGGAGAAAGCAGCGAAAACAACCCGACCAAAGCAAAAGGCATAATGGTTACAATTTGAGCTGATAGTTTCGCTTGAGCTGTTTGAGTTTTCAGCGTCCGTTTTAGTTCAATTTCATCAGCAACCGATTGTCTTGTTATTTCCAATATCTGTTGCATACTGCTTCCCGTTTTATGCTGAATTTCTAAAGCGGTTGCCAAAAACACCAATTCAGACTCAGATGCTTTTTTCTTCAATTCCATAAGCGCATCTTCAGCACTACCACCTGTTTCTAGTACTCCTTCCACCTCTTGGAACAGTTCCTTGAGAGGACCCGTTGTACTTTTTCGAACTCCAGTCATCGTTTGCGAAAGGGTGTAACCCACTTGAAAGCATGCCTTCATTGATTGCAGTGCCTCAGGAATAGCATCTCTTAACTGTTCACGCCGCTCATCGCAGACATGACCAGCCCACAATCCCACTACAAGCCAAACGCAAGAACCAAGCGCTATTCCACATAACGCTGTCCCAGAAATGACGCTACCGAAAATAAATACAATCAAACTCAAAAGCATCAGTAACGTTATCAATGCCTCGGGTGTAGTTTGTTTACCTCGATACGTAACTGCACGCTCAACTGTTTCCGCATAAGTACGAATAAACGCAGCAGAAAGCAATACTTTGGCTGGGAATTTCAAGATAGAGACTCCATGACGCAAAGCACTTCCTAAAAAGGAGCTTTCTACACCAGAGCGCACTTGTAGCTTTTGATTGCGCAGTCTATCCGCAATTCGATAACTTCCATACGATGCTATCGTTGCTCCAGCAAGAGCAGCACTTAGCATGCCTGCGCCAATGATTGCCGCTTGGATTTCCATTGGTCTACCTCCTCAGTCGTTGCTATGCCTAGGTAAGGCAAATCGTCTAACCAAGAAGGAAACGCGATCCACTTCTTTTGATTGGTTACCAAATCATGCACGAAGTACTGCTCTACTTCACAACGGGCTTTTTCTTCATTCCAGACATATCCTGATATCTCACATATCCCACGAGAACCGTCAGGATAGCGCGTTGTTTGTACCACTAAATCAATTGCAGTAGCAATCTGGGTTTCAATTACCGCGACTGGCAACTCAGCACCATAGCGAACCATAGTAGCCAAGCGCGAAACTGCCTCTTGAGGAGAATTGGCATGAAGTGTCGTTAAGGAACCATCATGGCCTGTAGACATAGCCTGGAGCATATCAAGTGCCTCTGCTCCACGACATTCACCTACCACAATTCTGTCTGGACGCATGCGCAAAGAATTAACCACAAGATCTCTGATAGTTATCTCCCCTACACCTTCTGCGCTTTGAGGACGCGCCTCCAGACGCACCACGTGGGGGTGCTCCGTAAATCGAAGCTCTGCAGAATCTTCTATAGTGACTATTCGCTCGCTAAAAGGAATTACCGCAGAAAGCGCATTCAGAAGCGTTGTTTTGCCGCTTCCCGTTCCACCCGAAACAGCAATATTGCATCTTCTTAATACCGCCCAGCGCAAAAGCTGTTCTGTTTGACTATCAAACGATCCAATACTGCGCATTTCTTCAAGGGAAAAGGCATGCGATCTAAACTTTCGAATTGTCACAACTGGACCATCAATCGCAAGCGGCGGAATAACAGCATTGACGCGATGGCCTTGTGGCAAACGCGCATTAACCATAGGAGAAGATTCATCTATCCTTCTTCCTAAAGGGCCAATGATTCGATCGATTAAGGCATATACTTGCCCGTCGTCGCTAAAAGATTGCGCGGCCCTTTGCAGTATTCCTTCTCGCTCATAAAACAGCGAATGAGATCCATTGACCATTATTTCGGTAATGCTTTCATCGGCGAGCATGTCCTCTAGAGGACCTAGGCCAAACACATCATCTAAATATCGCTCAATCAAACTCTCTATCGTAAGAGGCTGCTTTACGAGCCAAGGCTCTTCCTTAATTACCTGCTCACACGCTAACCGTAATTCATTGCGTGCCTGATGCGGATTTAGGGCGATCAGCCGAGCCGCTTGTACCGAGGGAATAATTTCCGATACACGACTTCGAAGAACCTCTAATACCTGATCTAACCCTTCGCTCTGCACAAACATCATGGGTTGGCCTACATAGGCGCTCCGTTGTATCAAAGACATGCTACACGCCTCCTACGCAGACTCGAAAAGGGATTACCCTTCCGTTGAGACTTTTCCTGATTTAAAAACTCTTGAAACGCTTCTTTATTGCCCTCAGGGAGAAGAGCTACGCAAAGCTCGCGCATACTTTGAACAAAGACATTTTTTGTTCGTAATAGCTCTTTAGGTAAACTTGCACCCAATAATTCGCCAACTTCTTTCCCGCCATCTTTAATTTCTTGCACCGAAATTCCCTGCATTGCGCAAGAAATATCAAGCGGCGTCAACAAAGCATGGCGTGAGCAAAAATTCAGTGCATATTCAAAAGGCTTAATAGCTATTCCACAGCGCGAACATAAGCTAAGAGCGCGAGAACAAGCTCGAACCGAAGAGGGTCTTTGATCAAGGACGAAAAGCGTTTTATCAACCGATTCAATAATTTGGGCATGCTGTTCTGTCCAAAAAGCACCAGTATTGATAACAACAACATCAAAATACCTTTTCACAAAAGCAATAATTTCCGCAAAGTGCGTCATGATCAATTCTGATTGCTCTAAATACTCAGGAGCCGCAATTACCGCAGGCATTCCATCCTCGGGAGCAATGCGCACTATTCGCTCTGGTTCTTCTATAAGGTCAGATATAGTCAGAGCATTATCGCGGCCAAGCATATAAGCCATATCACCAAACTGCAAATCTGCATCTAAAAGAAGCGTTTTAAAGCCAAGCTCCTGATAAAGCAGAGCAGCGCATACCGACAAGGTGCTTTTTCCAGAACCCCCGCTGCCACTCACAACAGCAATACTAAAATCTGCGTTTTTCTGTATTGTTGGCTTGGTGATTTTGGATAGATTCAACAACGGTTCATCTATAGCAAGAGCACTAATTGGGCTAAAAGCAGAAGAATTCCCTTTTCTTGTATCGTGCTTATTTCTCTCATTTTCACTTGTCTTTTTCGCCACTTCTTCCTTTGTGGTCACCGATGTCATTCTTTGTTCTAGATCAACCCGCGGACCATCCAGCGCACTGTCTTTTGAAACGTTACTCTCAGCATGGTCTTGAGCTTTTCCTCCCTGTTCTTTCATTGCTGCGTAAGCATGAACGAACTCGTTTCTGCCACAAATAACTCCAATTCCTGCTGCCCTACAACGGCTCAAAGCAGAACCAGAAGATTCAAAAGTAACAAGATCAACCTGTCGACGCGCATCATCTGCCTTAAGTGCTGCAGCTAAATTAATGCCATCCATTGAATCAGAAGAAACAACCCATACTTTGCTATTGTGAGCATCATTCAAAAGTGATTGTCGCGCTTTGCATGCATCAGTAAAAACAGACAACCAAGGTTGAGAGAGTAAGTTTTCATCCTCCAGCCCAATAAGTTCAGGATGTTGGAGGGATTCAGTATCCAAACATAATATGGTGCGATTACTCATTGCTACACCTCTATTCTTAGTTGCGCTCTACCTAGGTTCTTGGCTCATATTCCCCGAATAGATTTATTGGGAGGTTTCTAACTGAATATCTGGACCTTCGTGGTTTTACTCAGTGTCTGCGCCTTCTTCAGGCACCTCTTCTTGTGCATCCGTTGTCTCTGTAGCTGCTTCTGAAGTGCTCTCATCTGAAGAAACTTCCTTGTCGCGAGAAGGGAGCGTGAAATAGATATCCATCGTTTGAGAAGCCGTAACAAATTCTTGCGATTGATCCAGTGGCACCGCCAAAGTGACCCAGCTAACGCTTGCTTTACCACTTTCCGAATTATCAGCATTTGTTGCTAGGACCAACAATCCCTCACCAATACACGATGTCTCAGAACCAGTCGCGTACACATCCACATTCATACCTGCCGTAAGTGCTCCGCCTACTGCTTGAACATCTTCTGCTGGAACCGAAATAGCAACATAGCCATCAGGAATATCTAACGGAGTAGTTTCGGAATTAAATCGCTTCGAAGACACTGCTTCTCCAGCGATGACCAACGAAGAAACTTGCAATCCCTTCACTTCGTCGAAGTTGGTAATACATTCATCGGGAAGCAAATCTGAAAGCCATGTTTTCATCGTGGTATTTGATGAAGTAAGCGTCTCTCCTGGGTAAATATCTTTCGTGGCAACTAATACCTCAACTTGTTCTCCGCCGTAGCGTTTCATTGCTTCAGCTCGAGCAGAATCGGCTTCTTGATGGACTAGAGAGGCATACAACGCAACACATATCGCACAAATAATGCCAAATACTATGCCTACAGCTAATACACTCTTTTTCACGCCCGCCTCCTTTCGCTTCTTTAATGATGGCGGGCGAAATTCACATAAAAGAGAACTTTGAGGCACATTTAGTACACAAAAAGACATAAAAAAGTGCACATGAAGTGCACATCTTTCTCATATGAAATAAATATCGCTCTCACAAATAGCTATAGATTATTTGAGGAATAAAGAAATTTATATATAAGAGTCACTTCAAACTCACACAGTGTCAAACAACACCCCAAAACCCAATTCGAAAAGAAACACAAAAGACATACGAGGCTATAAAGATAAGATCTTCAGGCAAAACTAGGGCGATGGGTAAAGACTAGGCATATTAATTAAAACTAAAGTGATTGGTAAAGGCTAGACATATAAATCAAAACTGGAATTATGGGTCGAAAGAAGTTATATAGGGCAAAACTACCTACAAGATAAAGCATGAAAAAAGCCCGAGGAAAAATCCTCGGGCTCTTCCAAATTTATCGTCTGCAAGCGGAATCAAACTAATTAGCGCCTACAGAAAAACAGAAGCGAACTAATTAGCATCAATAGATCAAATTGAACGAACTAGTTGTTTCTACGAGTGCCACACTGAGCGCAGAATGAACCTGATTTATTAAACGCTCCGCACGAAGGGCAGGTCCAAGCAGCATTATGCGAATGAGAAACTGGTGCAGCTTGAGAGGCATCGCTTGGAGAAACTGGAGCCTGAACAGTTGCGTTCTGGGTTGACACTTGAGAAGCAGCACTTGACTGTGAAGATACAGCGCTTGCCGATACAGGCTGGGTAGGTTGCGCTACAGGTTGTGCAGGCTGAGCTACAGGCTGCGTTGGCTGAGCCGAAACACTTGGAGAGCCTGCCTGAGCAGAAGATACGCCAGATGCAAAGGAAGCAGCTGAATTGGTGCTCTGTGCGTTCTGGCTAGCATTCCCTGGCTGTGGGATAACGGGATTTAATGGGTTAAAACCACCAGCATTGGAAGAAGTATCATCTGCAGCAACAGATTTGCGAATAGCAGAAGTGTTCTTCCAAATAAGCACCGTCAATAAAGAAAATTCAAACCAAAGGCGGTTAATAATCTCCAATACAACAAACAAAATAAGGAAGAAAATGATTCCACCAAAAGCAGCACCCGCATCATACATAAAACCAAAGAAAGAAGTAATGATACTTGCTGCGCACTCAAAAGCAATCAAGGAAGCCGTGAAGATATAGAGAACCTTCAAAATGTTTTCAATAATAAGATGCTCAAAACGGAAGAAAGGACCCCAATCGCCCTTTACGCCAGGCGTTTTATAAACATTGTCTACCGAAATAAACTTACGGTAAAAAATAACCGTAACAACAATTGCTGCAATAAAAGCAATAAAAGCAAGTACAAGACCAACGCCAGCCTGGGTGGCCACTGATCCGTAACTTCCATACATGCCGTACATAAAAACCGCCTCTCAAAAGGATTAAAACAGATTGAAACAATCAAACAATCACAAATTATCGCACGTAATGATCAAAATAGCTGAAAATAGTAACAAAAGTTGAACAAACAAAAAAGCCAGCGCAAAGATAAGCGTCTGGCCTGGTGTTTTAGATGGTGGGCGCTACTGGGTTCGAACCAGCGACCCCCACCGTGTGAAGGTGGTGCTCTCCCGCTGAGCTAAGCGCCCGTAAAATAAAAAACGTGCATTACAAGAATGCACGGTAATTAATGGTGGGCGATACAAGATTCGAACTTGTGACCTTCTGCTTGTAAGGCAGCTGCGCTCCCGCTGCGCCAATCGCCCGTAAAGACAAGGTGTATTTTCTCACACCTATCAAACTTGCGCAATGCACACACATAAGATTTTTAAATCTTTCTTAGACAGCGCCCTGCATGAGCAGAACGACCTATCCTCCCACGGACTACACCGCAGT
>ENA-OROU01000028-OROU01000028.1-human-gut-metagenome-genome-assembly--contig:-NODE-28-length-176018-cov-7.238368_pt1 | contig 176018 bp, 149 predicted proteins | sample MGYA00242131_ERZ509054 | MGnify/ENA primary metagenome ERZ509054 (study PRJEB26280, sample SAMEA2338749) | human gut metagenome | biome: human gut; feature: human-associated habitat; material: faeces... | reverse complement strand
GTACGAGTCACCCCACACGCCCCTCAAACGTGCGCGTCTGCCGATTCCGCCACTCTCGCTCAACGCATAGAATTATAGCAAATACGGCAGATATTGTCAAGGGCTTTGCCTACATTTTCAAAAAAGGCTGGGGATATGACTGGGGTCATCAATAATGGCCGCCGGGTGCTGGGCAAACAGCTCCCCAAAGGAGCGAAAGCCCCAGGACACACCGATGGTCTCTATCCCCGCATTGCGCCCGGTGATCATGTCCACATCACTGTCGCCAAAGTACATAGCCTCCTTGGCGCTGCAACCCAGCGCCTCCAGCGCCATACGCACAGTGGTGGGGTCCGGTTTCTTGGGCAGGTCGTCTGTGGCGCCGATTACCACATCAAAATAGTCTTTGCCAAAGATCTGCTCCACCATACCCCGGGCAGCTTCCGCCGGTTTGTTGGTGACAACGCCCAGACGAATGCCCCTGGCCTTTAAGTCATCCAGCGCCGCCTGAATCCCGGGATAGGCATGGGCGTGATCCATTTTAACAGCGTTATACTTCACCTTAAACATAGCGTAAGCTTCTTCCAGCTGTTCCGGTGAGAGCTGGTGCTCAAAAGCGCGCTCTACCAGCTTTTTGGCGCCGTTGCCTACCAATTTCTTATAATCTGCCTGGGTCCACTTGGGCGTGCGGCCGTACTGCTCCAGCACATAGTCCGTAGCCAGTCCCAGGTCATCAATCGTATTCACCAGCGTGCCGTCCAAATCAAAGATGGCGCACTTAAACTGCGTACTCAATACAGATCCCTCAAATCCTGTTCTTTATTCTTGCGAGCCTTATGGATCAGCCGGGCCGCCACCGCCACCACTGCCGCTGCGCCCACCGCACCGGACGCCCAGTAAATGCGCCGGTCCTGGGCCTTGCCGTCTGCTGACAGCTGGCCGCTTTTAACCCGAGCCCACAAGTCGTTTTGCAGCTCCAGAATATTCTGGGGCAAATTGTAAAAATACTGTCCCTTAGGCCATACCTTGGGATACACCACCGGATTGCCGTACAGGGAATTGTTCTCATCCTGCCGCACCGCCAAATTGGGTGAAGCGTAGTAGATATACTCCTGATTGGCAAGCGCTACTTGTGGCTCTTGCATAAAGTTGATAAACGCCTCGGCGCCCTTTTTGTTTTGTGTGCACTTGGGCACGCACATGGCGTCATAAAACAGATTGACACCTTCCTCCGGAAAGCAGCAACCCAAATCCGGATTGTTGTCTTGCATCAGGATATAATCGCCGGCATAATAGGTGGCAAAGGCATACTCCCCGCTTTCCATCAGGTTGAACACCTCATCCATCACATACACCGGGTGCACCGCATCCTTTTGCTTGGCGAGCAGCTCCGCCGCCGCGTTCCAGTCCTCCTCCGAGGTGGTGTTCAAATCCTGTCCCAGCATGAACTGAGCCAGGGCAAAAGCATCTCTGGAATTGTTAAACATCAGCACCTTGTCCCGGTACTGTTCGTCCCACAGCACAGACCAGCTTTTAGGCGCTTCTTTCACCAGCTTTTTGTTATAGATCAGCACCGTGGTGCCAATGTTGTAGCACACGGTGTACTTCTGCTGGGGGTCAAAATACAGCCCCTTGCAGTCCGGGGCAATATACTTGTCATAATTGGGAATATTGCCGTAGTCCAAAGGCAGCAGCATATCCTCCTCCAGCAGACGCTGGATCATATAGTCCGAAGGAATGATCACATCATAGGACACACCGCCGCCGGACAGCTTGGAATACATATTTTCGTTTGATTCAAAATTGGTATAATTCACCTTGGCACCGGTGAGCCGCTCAAATTCCTTAACGGTATTCATAGCGCCCTCCTGCCCCTCGGAGATATACTCGCCCCAATTATACACATTCACCGTAGTGCCTTGCAGCCCCAGGTTCTTGTAATAGGCCTTTTGCGCCGGCGTGAACACATCGTCCGCCGCAAAGGCGCTGACGGGTATTGCCAGCAGCACCAGCAGGGTCAGCAGAAAAGAAAAACACTTTTTCATTGGCGCTCCCCCTTCTCCCGCTTCTCCGCTCTGGCCTGCATCCAGTTGGACAGGATCAGCAAAACCAAAATGGTCAAGAACATCAGAAATGACAAGGCGTACATATCCGGCTTCACCCGCTTTTTGGTCATAGAGAAAATGTAGATGGGCAGGGTCTGGAAGCTGGGTCCGTTGGTAAAGTAGCTGATGATAAAATCGTCCAGCGACAGCGTAAAGCTCATTACACAGCCGGTGATGATACCACTGAAAATCTCCGGAAATACGGTCTTAAAAAACGCCCGCACCGGCTTGCAGCCCAGGTCCACCGCCGCCTCGTAAATATTCATATCAAACTGGTGCAGCTTGGGAATCACATTCAAAATCACATAGGGCAGACTAAAGGTCACATGGGCAATCAGCAGGGTCCAAAAGCCCAGCACATTGCTGCGGTGCACCAGACCCCCGGCAAAGACGAACAGCAGCATCATAGAGATGCCGGTAACGATCTCCGGGTTCATCATGGGCACATTGGTCAGCAGCATCAGCGAGCGCTTATAGAGCTTGTGCCGACTGTTAAAGATACCCACCGCCGCCATTACGCCTAAGAGCGTGGACACCGCAGCGGTGCAAAGTGCCAGCACCACGGTATTTTGCAGGGCGTGCATAGCCGCTGCGTTGCTGAACAGCTCCTTGTACCAATGCGTCGAGAAGCCTTGCAGCATATAGGTGTTGGCGCTGCCATTAAAGGAGAACAGCCCGATCACCAAAATCGGCGCATACAAAAACACATAGATCAGTGCCTGATAAATCTTGCCGATGGCAGAGGTTTTCTTGCTCATACGATCACACCTCCGTCACTGCTGTCGTCTGCGCCAAAGTGGTTCATCACGCCCAGACAGATCAAAATCAGCACCATCAGCACCAGGGACAGCGCAGCCCCCAGGTTGTAGTTATTGGCGCTTTGGAACTGGGTCTCAATCACATCGCCAACCAGTACCACCTGGCCGCCGCCCAGCTTTTGGGTAATGTAAAAGGTAGATACGCAGGGCACAAACACCATGGTAATGCCGGAGAGTACACCGGGCAGGGACATAGGCAACACCACCCGCTGAAACACCTGATGCCGACTGCTGCCCAAATCCTCTGCTGCCTCAATCAGCGAGCCGTCCAGCTTGGACAGTACGGAATAAATAGGCAAAATCATATAGGGTAGGAAATTATAAACCATACCCAATATTACAGCACCGCCGGTGTTGATCAGCTTGGCCGGCTCCAGCCCCACGGCGGTCAAAAAGCTGTTGATCACGCCGGAATCACCTAAAATCGTCATCCAGCTGTAAGTACGAATGAGAAAGTTCATCCACATGGGCAGCATCACCAAGAGCACCACCGTTCGCTGGCGGCGCGCCGCGTGCTTGGAGATCAAATAGGCAAAGGGGTAGCCCAAAAGCAGACAGATCACCGTGGCAGCCAAGCCATAGAGCACCGACAGCAAAATGGTAGACAGATAGGACGGGATTTGGCTCACCGAGTGGAGAGAAAAGGCGCCGCCGGTGTCCGTAAACGCATAGTAGACCACCATGCAAAGGGGCGCCAGTACAAACAGCACCGCCCAAAGGGCATAGGGCTTGTCCAGCAGTTTACGACCCAGATTGCTCATTGCTCTCCTCCTCCCAGTTATAATCGGCATCCGAGATATGGTCCATCTCGTCCGAGAAGGTGGAATAGTCGCCAAATTCGCCGCTGTACTCACTGCGCTTCATAATATGAATGGCGTCCGGCTCAATATACATGCCCACGGTATTGCCCGCCGCGTGGTAATGCGTGGTCTGCACCATCCAGATAAAGCCGCCCACATCCACAAAAATCTCAAAGAACACACCCTTGAACACCACATCTGTAATGGTGCCGGTCAGGGCTGCCTTATGCCCCGGGTCGCACAGTTGAATATCCTCCGGGCGCACCACGGCCTCTACAAATTCATTGGGGGCAAAGCCGCTGTCCAGGCAGTCAAAGGTCACGCCGCCAAAGCGCACCACATAATCCCGCACCATCACAGCGTCCACGATATTGGACTCTCCGATAAAATCCGCTACAAAGGCGTTTACCGGCTCGTTATAAATATCCTCCGGGGTGCCGATCTGCTGAATTTTGCCCTTGTCCATCACCACCACCGTGTCGCTCATAGACAGCGCTTCCTCCTGGTCGTGGGTCACATAAATAAAGGTAATGCCCAGCCGCTTTTGAATGGCTTTCAGCTCCTTTTGCATATCCTTTCGCAGCTTTAAATCCAGCGCGCCCAGCGGCTCGTCCAGCAACAGCACATGGGGGTGATTGGCCAAAGCGCGGGCAATGGCCACTCGCTGCTGCTGCCCGCCGGACAGAGAGGAGATACTCCGCTTTTCAAACCCTTTCAGGTTTACCAGCTCCAGCATTTCCGCCACCGTTTGGCGCACCTCGCTGCGGCTCTTCTTTTGCAGTTCCGGGCCAAAGGCGATGTTCTCATACACATTTAAATGCGGAAAAAGAGCATAACGCTGAAAAATGGTGTTCACCCGGCGTTTGTGCGGGGGCACATCATTGATGACTTTGCCTTCAAAGACCACTTCCCCACTGTCCGGCTGCACAAAGCCGGCAATACAGCGCAGCGTTGTGGTCTTGCCGCAGCCGGAGGGTCCCAGCAGCGTTATAAACTCTTTTTCATTTATATACAGATTCAGTTTGTCTAAAATCACATTGTCGCCGTAGCTGACCGTGATGTTCCGCAGGTCAATGATCTTTTCCAATTATGCACTTCCTCTTTTGTCAGAAAGCCGCCGCTCTCCGCCCGATTTTTTAGCTTTCGCCTATACTTAAATTTCGTTTTAAGCAATAAGACTAATATATGCATTTTTGCACCGATTGTCAATACGAAACAAAAAAATCAGAAAATTTTTTCCGCGATTTGCTGTCCCTGCGCCGCCAGTTCAATGGCCTGGGGCACCCGGGCAAAATCGCACACCATGGACTTGGGCTTCATATAGCAGTTATCCATGCCAAAGGGCACAAAATAAAAGTGCTTGTAATTGAGCAGCTGGCCGATATTCTTGGCAGCGCCGCCCAAAGCGTCATTGGTGGACACGCCAATGACCACCGGGGCGTCATTGCGCAGGTGGCTCTTGGCAGCCATCGTAACCGCCGTGTCCGTAATGCCCGCTGCCAGCTTTGCCAGCGTGTTGCCGGTGCAGGGCACAATGGCAAGCACATCAAACATCTTCTTCGGTCCCACCGGCTCCGCCTGGGCAATCGTGTGGATAATACTGTTGCCGGTAATGGCGATCAGCCGATTTTGAATATCCACCGCGTCCCCAAAGCGGGTGTCCGTGGTGTAAGCTGCTTGGCTCATAATGGGCGTTATGGTATGACCGGCCCGCACCAGCGCCTCCAGTGCCTCCAAGGACTTAGCAAAGGTGCAAAAGGAGCCGGTCAGGCAATATCCGATCTTCATTCCAGTCCCTCCTCAATCATTTCAGCCACAGTCTCGCCGATCAGCGCACCGGCAGTCTCCGGGGCGGTGCGGCCGGGCAGATTGCGCCCGTCCACCACCGTAATTCCCAGGGTGTGGGCCATCAGCGTATCCACCCCGCCGGGGAAGGACGCCAGGTCCACCAGTACCGTGTCTCGCCGCAGCGCCTGCAACTCTCGCTTGGTAAAAATCATGTGGGGCACCGTATTATAGACCAAATCATAATCCCCCGGCTGCACCAGGCCGGAAAAGTCCGTATGCCGGGCACCGGTAAACAGAGCCTGGGTCTTGCTCAAGGCACTGCGAGAGCACACGGTCACATCGGCGCCGTGGGCCAGCAGCAGCCCGGAGAGTACCCGACCGATTCGCCCATAGCCACACACCAAGACCCGGCTGCGGTAGAGTGCCCGCTCCAGATGATTTTGCGCCAACCACAGGGCGCCCTCGGCGGTGAGTATGCCGTTTTTCTCCGCAAAATTCTCATTTTTGCAGTAGTCCAGCGTGCCGGGATAGCTGCCGCCCCCCAAAAAAACGGTTTTGCCGTCCAGTCCCTCCAGCATATAATCCTTTGCCGGCACCGGCAGCAGCACAAAGTCCGCCGCCTGCACCTCCTCCACCTGCCGATAGGAGCACTGCTCCAGGTAAGCCGCCGCATACGCCATACGCCGATCGGCGGTAAACGGCACGGCAAATGTATCCAGTTTCATCTCTACACCCCACAAAGGCATTTTGTGCCTATTCCTTTCTACTCCATATTCTATGACAGAAAATTTTTTCAGTTCCTGCGGAATATGTATTTATTTTTCCGCCTTTTGGTAGTATAATATGAAAAAAGAATTGGGAGGTTCTCTCATGAAAGATATAGATACTTTACTAAAGGAAGTCAAGCGCATCCACTTTATCGGCATCGGCGGCTCCGGCATGTGTCCCCTGGCCGAAATCCTGCTGTCCCTGGGCTATCAGCTGTCCGGCTCGGACAATAACGACACCGAGACTTTTCGCCGGATTGAAAAAGAGGGTGCAAAAGTCTATTTAGGCCAAACCAAGGCCAACCTGACCCCGGATATTCAGCTGGTGATTTACACCAACGCCATCTTAAAGGGCAACGAGGAGCTGGAATGGGCTAAGGCGCATTACCCCTGCTTTGAGCGGGCGGAGCTGCTGGGCGCCATGAGCCGCATTTTCTCCAACTGCATCGGCATCAGCGGCACCCACGGCAAGACCACTACCTCTTCTATGACCACCCAGGTGCTGCTGGAGGCAGGGCTGGACCCCAGCGCCGTCATCGGCGGCAAGCTGCCTGCCATTAACGCCTACGGCCGCTACGGCCACAGCCAAAACTTTGTATGTGAAAGTTGCGAATACAACAACACCTTTTTGCATATGAATCCGGACATTGCGGTGGTGCTGAACATTGACCGGGATCACCTGGATTTCTTTGGCGATCTGGAGCACATTCAAGAGGCATTCATCAAATTTGCCAACAAGGCCACGCGCACGGTGATCTATAACGGCGACGACGCCAATACCGTAGAGGCCATGGCCCAGGTGACCGGCAAAAAGATGATCACCTTTGGCACCGGCGACCACTGTGACTGGCAGGCCAAGAATATTCATGTGCCCGGCGGGTTCCACTCCGATTACGATGTGTACCACAATGGGCAATTCCTTTGCCACGCAGAGATTTGCGTGCCCGGCGCACACAATATTCTCAATTCTCTGGCTGCCTTTGCCGCTGCCTATGAAAGCGGCGCCAAGCCGGAGGATATTTGCCGGGGGCTAAAGGACTTTCACGGTGCCCACCGGCGGTTTGAGCTCACCGGCACCTACTACGGCGTAACCTTTGCCGACGATTACGGTCACCACCCCACCGAGTTGCAGGCCACCCTGCGCGCGGCTATGCAAATGGGCTACAAGCGGGTATGGGCGGTGCACCAGCCCTTTACCTTCAGCCGCACCAGCGAGTTGCTGGACGACTTTGCCCGGGTGCTGCAAATTCCGGACAAGTGCGTGATCTCTGCCATTATGGGCAGCCGCGAGGTTAACACCATCGGCATTCACGCCAAGGACTTGGCAGATAAGATCCCCGGTGCCGTGCAGCTGGATACTTTTCCGGAGATTGCCAAGTATGTGACCGACCACGTGGAGCCGGGTGACTTGGTACTGACCCTGGGCTGCGGCGATGTGTATAAGGTCAATCAAATGATGGTCAAGATCATGAAAGACAAAGAAGCCAACGCAGAATCATAGCATAAAGGAACAGCCTTTCCGAAAATGAACGGAAAGGCTGCTTTTTTACATCTTTTTATTTGTCCAGCGGTTCGATATGTACCGGGTGATCCTTGTCGTCGATCTCAATATCCCCGCCGCCTTTGCTCCAAAGCGCGTAGCCATCGGTAAGGGTGATCTCATTCTCAAAAATACGAATACCGCTGTGAACGGGCGCGGTGATCTTGCCGCCCAGCGTGATCGGCTCCACCAGCACCGCCGCCAGCGTGGGCCAAAACCGCTTTTGCCGTAGCGGCGGCAGATGGAATACATTGTGATGAATTTGCATATCCCGCACCGGACCGGACTCATACCAGTCGTTGGCGTCATTGCTGACAAACACATTGGCCATAAACACATGCGCAAAGGTGTTGTGATGAATATCTACATGACCACCGGAGGTACAGAGAATGCCCCGGGTGGGAATGCCGTGAATGGAACAACCGCTGATTTCCACATTCGGGCAGTAGCTGGCATTTTCAATCACTACATTCTGCTGTCCTCGGAACTTGGCGTCTATATCCTCCGGCAAAGGCCAATCAAAGGTTAAGGTGCAGGTTTTGGCATCTATATCGTCCTCCACCGCAGCCACGGTATTTTCTTCTCCACAGGGCTGCAAAGAACTGCGATAATAAAAGCGCACCGTATCGCCGGGGAAGAACGCCCGGTAGCCACCCTGCTGTCTGTGCACGAACTGAAATACCGCCGTATGGTCATCAACGCGGCGCACAAAGCGCAGGAACGCACCGTGAATGTTGATGGCGTCGTCATGCGCCTGGGTAAAGGAGCAATCCTTTATGGTTACCGTGCCCTTGCAGCCGCACACATGGATACAGTCCGCAAAAGACGACACATGATGCCGCGAATCCGGGTGAAAGTGCACCCCGGTAAAGGACACATCCCGGCACATTTGGGTCAGCCAACCAAAGCCATGCAGGTAATTCACCGTCACCTGTGCCACGGCAAGGTCGCTGCTCTCGGAAAAAAAGGCGCCTGCCGTCTCTCGGCAGTTGTTCATAGAGAGAGCGACCGTCTCCCCGATCTGATATTTCTTCTTCCGCAGGGACCACACATCAAAGGTGCGCGCCCCGGTACGGCGAGTGCGGTGCAGTCCAGAAAACGGCTGGTCCACCTCACGGAACACCGTCTCCCCCCGGTGACGCACGGCGCAGCTGCTGTTCTCGTTGTTGCGCATTTGCCAGTAATTCTTCTTGGTAAAGGGACTTTGTTCAAAAAAGACCACACTGCCGCCGTCCATATAAAAGGGTTGATTCTCCGGCACTCGATAGCTGACCGTGTGGCCTTGCTTGGCGGTCACCTCCAGCTCCACATTGGTGGGGCAGGCGTAACGAATGGTAAAATTCCGCAGCGTGATCTGCCGACACCGCAGTACGCCCAAAGCGCTGATGTTGCCGTGGAACACAAAAACGGAGCCGTCCCCGTCCAGGGTCAGCTGCTTTTTATCCTGCAACAAAATGCCAAAGGTCTTTTTCGGCCGCTGAAAGCTGTCTGTATTGCTGGTGTGCACCACCAAACTTTGGCAATAGTCTTTGTAAAAATGGTACTCCCCCTTGGGAAAGTGCAGGGTATCCCCCGGCTGCATTTGGCGCAGGGCTTCCGTCACCCCGGCGGCAATATTCTTAGGCAGGCCAAACTGCGTCACTTCATAGATCATAATGAACCTCACAAATAGTACAGATTACCTTCATCATACAAAAAACGGCACGCAAATGCAAGAATTCATTGACAAACAGCGCGCCTAATACTATACTAAATCCTAAAGAATTGGCGCTTATTCGTCATTTTTGTGATTTTGTCTATTACTGTGCTGTGCACAGGATTTTGGAGAGCCTATGGACTGGAAAAGCATATATCAGTCAAAGCGAATGACCGTAAACGAAGCCATTGCCCTGATCCATAACGGAGACAAGGTAGTCACCGGCTTTGCCTGCGGCGAGCCGCTGGGCATTGAACGGGCGCTGGTGGAGCAGTACCGGAACTTTCAGGATGTGGAGATCATCTCCATGCTCACCTTAGGAGATTGCCCCTGGACGGCGCCGGAAATGGCCGGGCACTTTCACCTGAACTGTCTGTTTGCCTCTGCCGGTAACCGGAACGCCATTGCCAACGGCACTTGCGACTTTACCACCTGCCATTTTTATGAGATTCCGGACCTGCTGGAGAATTATGTATGCCCGGATGTGGCGGTGGTGATGGTATCGCCGCCGGACGAGCACGGCTATGTATCCTTTGGCACCACCGTGGACTACACCAAGGGTGTGTGCGGCGTGGCCAAAACCGTAATTGCCCAGGTCAACAGCTATATGCCCCGCACCTTTGGCAACAGCATTCGCCATGTACGGGAATTTGACGCCTTTGTAGAGATCAACGAGCCTCTGCCCCAGGTGCCCTCCGCAGAGATCAGCCAGGTGGAGCTGCAGATCGGCAAAAACTGCGCCGACCTGATCCACGACGGCGACTGCCTGCAACTGGGTATCGGCGGTATTCCCAACGCCGTGTGCGCCCAACTGTGGAACAAAAAGGATTTAGGCCTACACAGTGAACTGGTAGGCGACGGCGTGGTGAACCTGCTTGAGGCAGGTGTCATCAACAATACGAAAAAGCAAATACACCGAGGCCGCACCGTCATTGGCGCCGCCTTGGGTACGGATAAGCTGAACGCTTATATCAACAACAATCCATCCGTAGAGATGCACCCCATCAATTATGTAAACAATCCGGCGGTGATCGCCAAGAACGACAATGTGGTCTCCATTAACTCCTGCCTGCAAGTGGACTTGCTGGGGCAGGTGGTCGCAGACACCGTGGGGCTGAACCAATTTAGCGCCGTAGGCGGTCAGGTGGACTTTGTGCGAGGCGCCACCATGAGTCGTGGCGGCCGCTCCATTATTGCCATGCCCTCAACCGCCAAGCGGGGTCACCTTTCCCGCATTGTACCCATTATCACCGAGGGCAGCGCCATCACCACCCCGCGTAACGATGTGAACTATGTGGTCACCGAGTACGGCGTGGCACAGTTAAAAGGCAAGACGCTCAAGGAACGGGCGCGGGCACTGATCAAAATTTGCCACCCAAAATTCCGACCCAAGCTGGCGTTGGAATACCGTCACAGGTTCAAGGAGGACCCGTTCCCCCGGGAGGAGATCGGCGACTACATCAAAGAAGTACGAGAAGAAGTATACAAAACAGCCGTATCCATCATCGGCGGCTAACCATACAATACCCAAGCAAAAGGAGAAACAATGGCACTGATTAAAGAAGAACACTTTGGCATTGCACGCAAAATCGTATCCAACATGACCACAGAGAGCTGGCGAGAGATCCCCCACGCCATCGTGATGTACGAGGCAGATGTAACAGATATTTTGCCGGTAGTCAAAGCGTTAAATGCCAACTGCAAAAGCCGGGAGGAAAAGATCACTCTGAATACCGTGATGATGAAGATCATCTGCGAGGGGTTGAAGGCAGCGCCGTCCATGAACACACACCTGCTGTTTAATCGCCGCCTGGTGCGCGGGTGCCTGAAATATTTTGACCACATTGATGTGTCCATGCCCATGCTGCTGCCGGACGGACAGATGATGACCGTCAACATGCGCGATATGGGCAATAAGACCCTCAGCGAAATGACCGCCGCCATTGTGGACACCGAGCGCCGGGCGCGCAATTCCAACATGGACGAGGTCATGTACGAGGTATCGCTGGACAACACCTTACAGCGACTGAAACAGGGCAAGGTAGCACAGACGGTGATGCGGCTGATCGGCTCCAAGACCGGCGCCCACAAGGTCACCACGCTCCACGGTGCAGAGAAGAAAAAATATTATTCCATTCCCACCAAGGATCGCCTGACTAAGAAAGATATTGAGCAGGGCACCACCACCATCTCCAACATAGGCTCTATTTACAGAGAGCACAAGGGCAGCTGTGCCCTCTTGGAGATCATTCCGCCCCAAACCACTGCCTTTGCCATTGACTCCATCCAAAAGCGTCCTCGCGTAATCACAGACGCCCAGGGCAACGACACCATTGCGGTGCGCCAAATCCTGCCCATCACCATCGCCATGGATCATCGTGCGCTGGATTACAGCGATCTCGTCCCCTTTATGCGCAAGCTGGACGAGATCTTTGCCAATGCAGAAGTGCTCAAGCAGTGGAAATAATCCGCCCCCTTCATACATGCCATACCCCCTATGGCGCGTATGCCAAAGCGGCAGCCTTACGGCTGCCGCTCTTTTTTATATTTGGTATTTGGTTTTACTTTTTGCTCAGCTCCACGGTGGCCCGGTAAGTGCCGTAGGCCCAGGTGCCGTCCGCCTTTGCAATGCTGACGGTCACCGGCAGTTGGCGGGTGCCGGTCTTAATGCTCTCGCCCTTCTTGGCGGTCAGATCGCAAGAGAGCATCACATTCTTGGCCTTTAGTCCGCGAATGGCGCTTTTCGGTCCGATGATGGTCACCGAGTCGCTGTTCAGCGCCGTTACCTTGGCAGTGTAGCCCGCCGGCACATTGTTCAGCTTAACCCCGGCGGCAGACACATCAATGTCCTTGCTGGTGTAATCCGAGGGCACCACCACCCGTACGGTGACTTTCTCTGTATCGTCCAATACGGTGATTCCCTCCAGCTGGGTGGCGTTAAAGGTAAAGGTGTTTTCCCCTACCCGCAGGTCGCTAAAGTGCACCTCGCCCAGCTCGGCCGCCTTAATATCCGTTCCGGCCAGTACGCCGGCGCGAATGCTGTCTGTACTGTAATAAATCTTGATCTTAGACAGATCCACCGACTCCGGCGCGTCTGTTAAGGTCACATGAGTACCCAACTGCTTCACCTTGAGTACCGGTATGGTCAAGGTCAACTTCTCTGCTCCGTAATTCAGGGAAATGTAGTCCACCTTGTTACCGTACACATCCACGGCCTTTGGCTCAATATTGATGGTGGCAGTCTCCGACAGCTTGTCGTTTAAATTCACATCGGCTACCACCTTGCTGACCCGTGCAACATAGGTCTTGGGACCGCTAACCACCACATTCGGCTCGTTGAGCAGGCTCTCCCCTGCCACAAAGCCGTCTGCCACATAGTCCTTCGTGTTGTAATTCAGCTTAATTTCCATCTCCTGCTCCTCCGGTACATCAAAGTATCCGGTATACACAGTAGGATAATAGCTCTCAACGGTAAAATCGCCACTGTCCCCGGCGCTGACACTGATGGGAACCTCGTGGATGCCGGTGGTGGTCACCGAACTGGTTTGCAGCTTCACATCCAAATCGTCGGCAGAAATATCCTTAGCCAGGTACTTCTTGGCTCGCACGGTCACATTCACCGTCATACTGCTCTCGCCGTAGCACTTAAATCCTAACTCCTCCGTCACCGTGTCGGAAAAGTCGATCTTCAGCGGAACAGAAATATTCTTGGTGGTCTCCGGTGACAAATTCATTGAGGTGGCAATCCAAATGCACACCGCCGCCAGCAGAGAAATAATAATTAAGTTCTTGTCATTATAGATCAGCTTGCGCAAAGAAAAGCGCTTTTTTGGCTTTTGCTGTTCGCTCATTTTTTCATCCTCCTTACCAGACGGGAGATAATTTTATCGTCTGAGGAGGAACCGCTGGGCAGAAACTCCGTTGTTAAAATATCGCGCAGATCGCCGTCAGACACATCGTGGTTCAGCACACCGCCTATAGCAACGGAAATGGCACCGGTTTCCTCGCTGACGATCACCACCACAGCGTCGGACTGCTCCGTCAGACCGATACCCGCACGGTGGCGGGTGCCCAGGGCGGAGGACACACTCTTTTTGGTCAAAGGCAGAATACAACCGGCTGCATACAGCCGCCCGTCCCGAATCACAAGCGCGCCGTCATGGAGCGGTGATTTGGGAAAAAACACATTCTCAATCAACTGGCGAGAGGCCTTGGCGTGCAGTTCCGTGCCGCTGGCAATAATATCGCCCAGCATCGTCTCGTTCTCAAACACGATGAGGGCGCCCACATGCTGGTCGCTCATATCCGAGCAGGCCTTACAAGTGGCCTCAATACAGTCGCCGATCTCCGCCACATCAATGGCAACTCCCGGGTGAATAATCGTCTTTAGGCTCTTACCGGTGGCGCCTTTACCCACCTGCTCCAAAATATTCCGCAGCTCCGGGCTGAATAAAATAGCCGCCAGCAGCAAAATATTAGAAAAAATGCTCTTAAAGATAAAGCTGGAAGCCTCCATGTGCAGCAAATTAACAATGCCATACATCACCAGCAGCAGCAAGATTCCCTTAGCCAGCTGCATCGCCCGCGTTTCACGAATAATGCGGATGCAGCCATAAATGATTACGGCCACAAACAGAATATCCAGTGCGTCGCTAATGCCAAAGGTGGAAAACACGCTGAGTATCTTATTAAAGAAGTCGCCGATGGCACTCATACATTCACATCCTCACTTATACAATTCCTTATACTGATTGTAACATACTTTGAAAGTCAAATAAAGGGTTATTCCCGGAATTTTACAGAATTCAGGAAATATTCACATTCGTTCATCCCGGTAAACACGCCGGGACTGACCCGCACAGTGCCCCGCTTATCCGTACCAAAAAACCGATGGGCGCAAGGGGCGCAGTGATACCCACCACGCACGGCGATCTGCCGGGCAGCCAAATAAGCTGCTGTCTCCTCCGAGGTGCGGTCGTCCACATTAAAGCTGAGCACCGGCACGCCAATATGCTCCGGGGGCGTGTACAGCTTTATCCCCGGACAGGCGGCCAACTCCTCATACAACCATCGGGTCAGGCGCATTTCGTACTCGTGTATTTCTGCCCGACCGGTCTTTTCAATAAACCGCACACCGGCACCCAGAGAGAGAATACCCGGGTTGTTCAGCGTCCCTGCCTCCAGCCGATCCGGCAGATCCGGCGGCATTTGCGGGTCAAAGGAGTGGCTGCCGGTCCCCCCTTCGGTCAGGCTGTCCGGTGATATGCCGTCCGCCAATGCCAGCACGCCGGTGCCCATGGTACCGAACAGACTTTTATGCCCGGGGGCGCACAGCGCAGAAATAAGCATTGCCTGCATGTCAATAGGCAAAATGCCTGCGCTTTGGGCGGCGTCTACCACAAAGAGCCAGCCCTTTCGGCGACAGTAGTCGCCGACAAGCCCCAGCGGGTGCACCACCCCAAACACATTGGAAGCATGGAGCATGGCCACCATCGCCGTATTGGGCTGCTCCAGTGCCCGGATATTCTGTAAAAATCGGTCCGGGTCCGGGTGATATGGCACTTGATCGAAGGTGATACGCCCCTCCCGGGCCAGCTTGTAGATGGGTCGAAACACCGCATTATGCTCCAAGGCGGAGATCAGCACATGATCCCCAGGCTTCAGCAGTCCTTTTAGTGCTGTATTCACTGCAGTCGTGCAATTGTTGGTAAACACAATATTCTGCTCCGGGCAATGAAAAAAGCGGCCCAGGCAGTCCCGCACAGCAAAAATCTTTTCTGCCGTCTGCACAGACTCCCGATAGCCGCCACGCCCACTGTTATACGCATACTTACGATTGGCCCGGTACACCGTCTCCAGCACGGAAAACGGCTTGGGATAGGTGGTGGCCGCATTGTCTAAATAAATCATAGCTGCTCCACCCCGGTGATCCGCACCCCATGCTGCCGTAGCAACGCCAGCGCCTCCCCATCGCCGTCCTCCAGCCGTAACAGATACCCGCATCCGTCCGCCGGGCTGGGGCGCAGCTGCTTGTGTACAAACACACGGTAACCCGCGTTTTTCAGCAGCTTGGCCCCCCTTTGTGCGTTGGTCACAGAACCAACCTTGATCTCATAAATCATCATAAAAACCCCATTTCCTGTCATAGTCTATCCTATGCGGAAATGGGGTTTTCGTTATGTAGGGTTTACTTTTTGATTACTTACGCTTCTTGGCAGCCTTCTCGGCCTTGCGGCGAGCCAGTTCTGCCTCTTCCTCTGCACGCTTCTCAGCTAAGCGAGCTTCCTTCTGCTTGTCTTCCTCAGCAGCGGCAGCCTTTGCTTCATCATACAAAGCGGCAATTTCGTCAAAGTGCTTGTAATTCTCTTCCTGTACCAGCAGCTTCTGTGCGTCATTGTAGGGCTTCGCCGCACGGTTAAAGCGTGCAAACTCGTCCTGCAAAGCCTTAGATTTTGCCAATACAGACTTACGCTGTGCCTGTACATTCTTAATTTCAGCACGCAACTCACGAACCTTATCCAAGTCCCTCGCCTTGCGGGCAACTTCCTTGGCCTCAACCAATTCAGCAATACGCGCGTCCAGGTCGTCCTCACGATTGAACAGCTCGGTCAGTGCCTCCATATCCGGAGAAACGAATTCTTTTACGGTGCCGTAATACTTATCGTGTGCCTTCTTGGCAGAAATCTTTTTCTTAGCAATTTCAATAGAGAAACTACGGATTTCTTTCTCATCTTCCGTATCCTTCGGCATAGCCTTCGCAGCAGCCAGCTCCCGACGCAGCTCTGCCAAATCAGCAGACTTAATGCCGTCCAGACCCAGCGCATATACCTTAGAATACTCCGCAACCTGATGCTGCGTTACAGGCAGGCCGAACTTATCCAGCTCTTTGCAGACGAACTGAGAAATCTCAATTTCCTCATTGTATTCCAAATCAGCACGATACTGCTTTTTGGCAGCCTTACGCTCTGCCTTATCGCTGATATTGCGATAGCTGCTCTTATCTACGGTCTTAGGTGTAGCAACAGCCATTTCACGGGCGTTGTTTACCATATCAATGGCTTCAACAATCTGGTGATTATTCAGCGCCTTGTTGCCAAAGTCCTCAAACAGAGAACGCACCTGCAACACGCGGATTACGCTCTTTTGCTTCTTCTCATTAAAATCATAGAAGAAGTAAGGCGCCATATTCAGGAATGCACCCACGGCAGCCATAATAATCAGCACGCTCATCAGCTTGTACAGCAAGTCCGGGTCGCCGTTGTTTACATCCAAAATATCAAAGGAGTTTTTGTAGCCGTTGCCCTCATACACGCCGTATCTCTGATACACAGCAGGCAGAACGGCAGAGGTCAGCAACGTTACGATATTACCAATGGTCAGCACGGTTGCAAACATACCGTCAATACGCTCACCGGAACGATACTGCTGATAGTCACGAATATCTGCCTGAATGGCAGGTGTGGTAATCTGTTCAAATGCACCAACTAACCAGTTAAAGTACACGCAGATAAACAGCCACCAAATGCTGCGCATATTGATAATCATAGAAAGAATACAAACAATGTTTGCAAAGTTTACGGCAATCAGTACCTTCTTCTTGCCCCACTTGCGAATACAAATGGGGGCCAATAACATACCCCACAAAGAAGCGTTACCGGTCAAGGTTTGAATCAAGGCGAATGTACCGCCGCTGCAGGTATGACCGTAGTTATAAGACCAGGTCAAAATATTGCCGTATGCACTCTCCAAGAAGCCAATCCATCCGGCCAAAGCAATAATCCAGAAATACTTATTCTTGGCAACTGCCTTAAAGGAGTCAATAAAGCTAATCTGAATGGTATGGGTCTTAGCCTGTACGATTTTTTCCTGTGTGTTGGCATAAACCATAATGGTCAGAACCATACCGAGAACGGCAAACACCGGGTAAGAAATCCGATACACACGAATATCATACAAGTCGTTGTTGGTGGCAAACTGCGCAACCAACGGCAGCACGATATTGATGATAGACGGTGCTAAGGAATACACAACGCTCTTGATTGCCAAAACATCCGTTCTCTCCTGCGTATTGGGAGAAAGCACGTGAATCAAGTTGGTATATGCATCCTGGAAGAAGTTAAAGAAGAACTGCAGCAACAAGTTAAAGATCAATACCATGACGCACTTAGCTATGTAGCCGCCCTCGTACCCCATAATCTTACCGGAGAATAAGGAATACATAGAATCATACGGGAACCACACATACGCCAAGGAAATCACGGCGGTAGGAATACCCATAGAAATCAGGTAGGGACGATATTTACCGCCCTTACCGCGTGTATTATCTACCATGTTGGCACGCACCGCCGTCAGCGGAATGTTTGCCAAGGTAGAAATCAGGTAAAGCACATACATATCCATAGGTGCAACGCCGATTGCGCCGCCTACGATCATATTTGTGGTAGAGACGACTAGCGCAGCGCCCATAGAAATCAAGAAGTATGCGCCGATACCGCCTACGGAATAAGCAGCCACCTCTTTGAAAGACATATACTTGCCTTTCGGCGGTTCTGTCCAGTAGTACTTAATGTTGTCGATGAGGCCTGTGGCTTTTGCTTTCAGGCCGGTTTGTTCTGCCATTGGATCTCCCCCTGTGTCATATTTCTGCAATATTATAACAAATCAGTTTATCAATTACAACCAAAAAAGAAATTTGTCCGCAGAAATTTTCTGTGCAACTTGTAATGCCCAAAATATTTATAGACAGCGTTCTGTGTTTTTGTCTATTATTTTCTAAAATGTGCAGAATTCATAGACAAATGATACAAAAAAACCGCCGAAAGTTTTTCGGCGGTTCCAATGCGGCGGTGTCAGATTACACATCACTTTCACTCGGTTGTTCAATTATCTCCTTATAGGGTAAAGGTGGCGGTCTTGCCGTTGTATAATGCGGCGGTCAGGGTGTTGCCCTCCAGGGTAAAGTACGCACATGAGCGCAGAGCGGCATAGGGGTTCTTTTTCATCTTCACTGCCGGCGCCTTTTCATTATCCGAGTAGGTAAAACCCTTTTGCAGTCCGCCGGTTTGCAGTTCCTTATCCGTCATGGCAAAACAGGTCAGCCCCTCCCCTTTGCGCACAGACAGCTCCGTTGCCACATCAAAGTTATACACCGTGTCACCCAGGGTACAACGGGTAAAGTACCAGGGGTTACCGGCGGCGTCCTTGCCGACGATATGCCCGGCGTCCACCCCACCCTGTTGCAGCAGGAACTCAAACATACCGCTGATGGCAGCACTCATGCCCTTGCCTTGCAAAATGGCGGTGTAAGTGTCGGTCACACTGTCGTCATAAGTCGTGTGGGTTGCCACATAGTGGTACACATTGAGGAGATACACATGATTGCTCACCGTGCCCTTGCCGCAGGCTTTCAGAATGGTATTGACCTTTTGGGAAAAGGCGCCCACCAGCTGGCGATGCGTATCCGCATCGTTTTTATATTTGATGGTCACGCCGGAATTGTCGCTGTTCACCGAAACCGTATCTACCAGCGCCATCAACGGAAAGCCGGTGTACAGCAGCCGGTTCACATCGTCCATCATATCCGTATTCACCCGCACGGCCACACCGCCCTCTGCAATGGCTTTGGCGATCTTCTCATACGCCCGCACGGCACTGGGGTCCGTCTGCGCATAATGGCTGTCATACGTATAGGCCAGGGTGTAGGCAGCAGGCGCAGCCGTGGTCGTCTCCTCCTTGCCATCCTTCGAGCAGGCAGAGAACAGTCCCACCGTCAGTACCAGTGCCAGCAGTACAGAAATCGTCTTTTTCATAAAACACCTCAACGCAGTTGAGCAAACAAATGCTCCGTATTTGCAAAAAAAGTTTGGTAAGCCCGGCAATAATCCGTGCCCACTCGGTTGCGCTTGCAGCCGCCGCCCCGACAAAGCGTGAACCAGCAGCAGGTCTTGCACGCCGGGGGCAACTGAAAAGAATTCTTTAAGAATTCCACCATCTTTTCACTATGGAAAAAGCCGTCAAAATCCCCGGCACAGATATTGCCCAGGTACCAATCATCGGTACAGTAAAAGTCACAGGGGTAGGTACTGCCGTCCGCCTCCACCACAAACTGGGTAGCGCAGGTGCCGTTCATACCGCACTGCTCTGCATTCTGCCCCCGCGCCAGCAGCAAGTAATTGTCAAACATACGCACGGACACCGGGTTACCCCGCAGGGCATCGTTGGCATACAGCTTAAATCCCTGCTGCAAAAAGGCGGCGTAATCGTCATCGGTCATAAACAGATCCTCCGGCGCATCCATGGCAAAGGGGCGCAGGCAGGGTATGTACTGCAAGTGGCGCAGTCCCTGCTGCTTAAAGAAGCGATAGGACGATCGCACATGGGTAGCGCCGTAAGCGGTGAGCACCGAGAGAATATTAAAAGGCACCCTGCGCCGGGTCAGCAGCTGCACACCGCGAAACACATCATCAAAGGAGCTGCGTCCGTCCGGGTACACCCGGTAACGGTTGCCCTCCCGGTCGCCGTCCAGCGACACGCCCACCAAACAGCCATATTCCAAAAACAGGTCGCACCATTCGTCGTCCAGCAAAGTACCGTTGGTCTGCACGCAGAACTGGACGGTCACGCCGGGGCGCTGCCGTTCCTTGCAAGAGGAGAAGAAAAAGCGAAAAAAGTCTTTCCCCGCCAGCAGCGGTTCCCCGCCCTGAAAGGTAAAATATACCGGTCCGTCCCCGGCAAAAGCCAGGGCCTTGTCCATCACCTGCAAGGCGGTGTCCCGGGTCATATAGCCCTTGTTCTCCGTCTGCCGGGTAGCGGCCAGGTCGTGGTAAAAGCAGTATTCACACCGCAGATTGCAGTTGCCGGAAGCCGGCTTGAGCATCACTGAAATGGGCATAAGTGCCTCCGTTAGCGTACTTGAATTTGGGACAGCACCTGCCCCACCTTTTGGTGCAGCACCAGGTCTGCCAGCTTGTCCGCCGGGGTTGGATCCCGGTTAATGAGCACAAAGTGCTCCCCCTGAAAGTAGCGGATAAAGCCCGCCGCTGGGTACACAGAAAGAGATGTACCCGCCACGATCATGCAGTCCGCCCGGGCAATGGCATGTACGGCGCCCTCTACGGTCTGTTGGTCAAGTCCTTCCTCATACAGCACCACATCCGGCTTGATGATCCCACCGCAAGCGCACCGGGGTATATCGGCAGCCTCTGCCACCGCCTCCACACCGTAGGCTCTGCCGCAGCGCATACAGTGATTGCGCAGCACGGAGCCGTGGAGCTCATATACCGTGCGGCTGCCCGCTGCCTGGTGCAGGCCGTCAATATTCTGAGTCACCACAGCGGTGCACTTGCCTGCTTGCTCCAGCTCTGCCAATTTGTAATGGGCAGCGTTGGGCCTGGCATTCGGACACAGCATTTTGCTGCGGTAAAAGCGGTAGAATTCCGCCGGGTTCTCGTCAAAAAAGCTGCGAGAAAGGATCTGCTCCGGCGGATAGTCGTATTGCTGATGATACAAGCCGTCCACACTGCGAAAGTCCGGAATACCGCTCTCGGTAGACACCCCGGCACCGCCAAAAAAGACAATGCGCCGAGAACGATCTACAATTTCCTGTAAAGTCATCCTTTGATCCTCACTGCGGCGCGCGCCACGGGACTTTCCGCAGTCACGCCGTTTGTTTTAGTTTGCGCCACCAGACGATAGGCGGCGGTTTTGCCCCGCTTGGGGGCTGTGTCGATATAGCGGGTGCCGGTGTGCATTGCCACCCGGCGGTATTTGCCGCGGATGCTGCCGTCTCTACGATAAAGCACATATTGCTTGGCGCCGGGCACCGCTTTCCATTGCAGGGCGATCTTGCCCTTATATTTGCCGCTGCGGATCCGGCCGCCTACCAGGCGGGTACTGCCTATGGTTGAGAACTTCATATTCTTGCTGCCCTGAGCAATCCCCTGCCCCTTGGTGTTGCCGGTAAGCCGATCGCCCACGGTGGTCAGGGCAGTTCCCGGCTGGGAACTCATCCCATAGCGACGGCAGCCGCTGATCCGATTGCTGCCGGTGGCGGCAGTGCTCTTCTCCGCCAGGCAAATGCCGTTATGACCCATTGCCTGAATGGTATTGCGCAGCAGGCGCGCCTTTTTGCTTCGCTGCACAAAAATGCCGTTGGTGGCCCCGGTGCGAATGGTGTTTTCCGTCACCTCTACCCCGTTGCTGTCCACAATGCAAACGGCGCTGGAGCGGCTGTTCGTTACCGTGTTGCTCCGCAGCTCGTTGCTGTGGGAGGCGTCCATACACTTCAGCCCGTTGTGTAGGGCGGTGCAAGTATTTTTCTCGATCAAATTACCACTGCTGCCGTGAAGGAGAATTCCAACAGTGGTCTCCGCCGCCGCACCGGTATGGGTAATGCGGTTGTCTGCAAGCGTGCAGTTTTGCAGATCGGTGCCGGTGATCCCGCCGCCGGTGGTGGTAATGGTGTTACCACTGACCGTCAGGTTATAGACCGCATAATTTCCGGCAGGCATTTTGCCGGTGGCCTTGCCGCCGTACAGAAACATACCCCTGGGCTTGTCCATCTCCGCTGTTTGACAAACGGAGATGGTATTGTCGGTAATGCGGCTGCCGCAGTCTGTATTGCGCTTACCCAGCACCTTGCCGCTGCCGTCGGTGAACACATCGGTCACGCCGCTGTTTTTGCACATATAATATGCCACGCCTCGACCGCAGTCGGTGATGGTGTTCTTCTCGATCACTGCGTCCACATAATTGGTGCACACAATAGCCGTGCCTTGCAGGCGCCGAAAGGTGTTGCCACGAATGGTAACGCCCTTCTGATACCGCCCGGCAAAGGCGTTGCGGGTGCCTACCCCGCAAATCAGGTCCTGAAACGTGCAGTCCTCTACGGTGATCTTTTGGTTCATCGTGCCGTCATAGGCCGGAAAGTTGGCGAAGTGCCGATTTTTCTCTAAAATATCAATTTGCAGCGCCTCCGCACTGCTCTCCGTTTGATTGGTCTGACCGGAGAACAGGCAGTTTACGAACCGCACATTGTACCCGGCGGCCAATTCTGCGTGGTGGGAGTCTTTGTTGTTGAGAAATGCCGTGCCGTCCACGGTCACATTCTTGCAATGCGCCAGGCGCAGCAGGCAGGAGCCGTTGGTGTTGCCAGGCGCATAATCCAGCGTGCCGCCCCGCAGCGTGCAGTTTTCCAACGCAGAATATCCGGTGTAGTCCTTGCCGGTACGGTCCCGATTGGGTGAGATAAAGATGTTGCCCTTGCCTGCATTGTCATTGAGCAGGGTTACCCCTGTCAGGTTCAGGGTCATATCAGACGCCAGCACAGCGCTCTTTGTCATTCGATATTCCCCGGGAGTCACGGTAACCGTGCAGGTGCCGTAGGCGCCGCTGCGCACCGTGTCCAGCGCCGATTGCAGCGCCGGGCAAGCGTTCTCCGGATCCATGGGCGCAGCATAGCACACCTGCCCGCTGCTGTCCCGCACAGTCACGCTCTCCCCTGCATAAGCAGCAAAGGGCGCACCCGCCACTGCCAGTAGCAGCCAAAAGGCCAAAAACAGCGGAAGGCACCGGCGAAAAAAACGCATTTTTTGCATAAAAACTAAAAACTCCCTCTTTACTTCTATTCCTGTATATATTAGTATAGTAGACTGAAAGTGTCAAGAAAGCAGGTGCGTTTTTTTGAAAAAAGCATTGATCGCCATGAGCGGCGGCGTGGACAGCTCCGTGGCCGCCAAGCTGATGTTGGATGCCGGGTACGACTGTATGGGCGCCACCATGAAGTTGTTTGACAGCGACGATATTTTGATGGCCCAGCGGGAAAAGACCTGCTGCTCCCTCTCCGATGTGGAGGACGCCCGCAGCGTGGCCCGCCGACTGGGTATGCCCTATCAAGTGTTCAATTTTAAAGGTGACTTTAAGGAAAAAGTCATTGATAAATTTATTGCCACCTATGAGGCAGGCGGCACCCCCAACCCCTGCATTGACTGCAACAAGTGCTTAAAATTTGACACCCTGTGTCGCCGCGCCATCACCCTGGGCTACGACTATGTGGTCACCGGTCACTATGCCCGCATTGACTGCGTGGACGGCCGCTATCGGCTGCGCAAGGCGCTGGACGACAAAAAGGACCAAAGCTATGTGCTCTATAATCTATCCCAGGAGCAGCTGGCCCACACCCTGTTTCCCCTGGGTGAGCTGCATAAGGACCAGGTGCGCGCCATTGCAGAGGAAAACGGCTTTATCAACGCCCACAAAAGAGAAAGCCAGGACATTTGCTTTGTGCCGGACGGGGACTATGCCGCCTTTATTGAAAGCTATACCGGCCGCCACTATCCCCCCGGGGATTTTGTAGACACACAGGGGAATGTGCTGGGCCGCCACAAGGGCATTATTCGCTACACCATCGGCCAGCGCCGCGGGCTGGGTCTTGCGCTGCCGGCGCCGCTGTATGTGTGCAAGAAGGATCCGGAAAGCAACACGGTGACCCTGTGCCCCAACGACCAACTGAACAGTACGGTGGTGCGGGTGACCGAGTTCAACTGGCTGAGCATTGCAGCGCCTGCCGAACCGCTGCATGCTGCTGCCAAGATCCGCTACAATATGCACCAGGCGCCCTGCACCGTAGAGGTGCTGCCCGGCGGCGATGTGCAGCTGACCTTTGACGCGCCGCAACGAGCGGTGACCCCCGGTCAGGCTGCCGTTATTTATGACGGCGACACGGTACTGGGCGGCGGACGCATTGTATAACTGCAATTTATCACTTTAACTTGCTAAAGAATTTCGTTGACAAAGCCCGTCTGCAGTGCTATAATTTTCACACAGTCCTATAAGAGGATTATAAGTTAGCCAGGAAGGACCTAAATCCTATGACGGATTATTCCATCACCCTGCCCTCCTATTCCATCGGCGAGCAGGTTTACAAGCAAATTCCAACGGTGTGCGCTCCCTTTGGCGCCACAGCGGTGGTGATCGGCGGACACAAGGCCATGGCAGCGGTGCGGGAGCGCCTGCTGGCCGCGATCCAAGGCAGCGCCGTGACCATTACGGATTTTGTGTGGTACGGCGGCGAGGCCAGCCGGGAGAACATTGCTGCCTTGGCAGAGAACCCGGCAGTGGCAGCAGCAGATATGATCTTTGCTGTTGGCGGCGGCAAGGCACTGGACACCGGCAAAGCCTATGGGGAAGAAAGCGGCAAGCCGGTATTCACCTTTCCCACCATTGCCTCCACCTGTGCAGCCACCACGGCAGTATCGATTCTGTACCACGCAGACGGTACCTTTTTGGCGCCGGATTTTCACAAAGCGCCGCCGGTGCACGCCTTTATTCTGCCCTCGGTGATTGCAGCCGCCCCACGGCGCTACATTTGGGCCGGTATGGGCGACACTTACGCCAAGTATTTTGAAGCGGAGATGAGCTCCCGAGGTGAAGCGCTGGTGCACTACCATGCCCTGGGTGTAAATGTGAGCCGAATGTGCTTGGACCCACTGCTCACCTATGGTGCACAGGCCATGGCAGATATAGATGCCGAGCGCTGCACCTATGCAGTGGAGCAAGTGATTCTGGCAATCATCGTCACCACCGGCATTGCCTCTATTTTGTTGACGGCAGAACATATTGTGGATTACAATTCCGGCCTGGCGCACGCCGTGTTTTACGCGCTCACCGCCTGGCCCCATATTGAGACGCGCCACCTGCACGGTGAAGTGGTGGGCTTTGGCGTGCTCATTCTGCTGCTAACCGACGGCAATTTGGACAGCTTCCGCCAGATGTACGCTTTCAACAGAAGCGTGGGACTCCCCACCGCCCTCTCCCAAGTGGAGATGACCGGTGCCGATGTGGAAAAGCTGGTGCCCCTGGTAGCCAAAATGCCGGACATTGCCCACAATCCCTACACCATAACCGAGGAAATGCTGCACAAAGCCTTTGCAGACCTCGATTATTATAATCAACACCAAGCGTTTAAGGAGAATGAATGATGAAAAAGTTTTTTGCCACCCTGCTGTGCCTGGCACTGGTTGCCGGCCTGTTCGCCGCCTGCTCCGGCAGCAAAGATAACAATGCCAAAGCAGACAGCAAGAAAGTAGGCATTGCCGTGCTGTCTGAGAACGGCGCCTTTACCGATATGCGTACCGGGATCGAGTCTAAGCTGAAAGAGAAGTACGGCGACAATGTGACCTGCGTGTACAAGAACGCTGCCGGTGACGCCGCCAGTCTGAGCACCATTGTGTCTGACTTTGACAACGGCGATTATGACGCAGTATTCACCATCGCCACCCCGGCCACGCAGGCGTTTGTGAATCAGGAGTCCGAAACCCCTTGCTTCTTCTGCGCCGTGTCCGACCCGGTAGCTGCCAAAGTGATGACCGCGCTGGACACCCCGGACAAAAACGCTACCGGTACTTCCAACGCCATTCCGGTATCTGAGATCATTGACATGGGCTACAAGCTGACCCCGGATGTAAAAAAATGGGGCTTTATTTACTCCACCAGCCAGGTGAACGCCACCTCCACCGTTAAGGCGGCCGAGAAGTACCTGGACAGCAAGAAAATCGCTTATGCGGAAAAGACCGTGGAAAACTCCGCCGATGTGAAGTCCGTCACCCAGTCCCTGATTGACGGCGGCTGTGATGTAATCTTCGTACCCAACGATTCTGTGGTACAGGACGGTGTGTCTGCCCTGACAGAGCTGTGCCAGGAGAAGAAGATTCCCACCTACTGCTCCTCTGCCACCACGGTTGCCTCCGGCTGCACCGCCACCCTGGCCATTGACGACAAGGGCATCGGCGAAAAGACCGCAGAAATGGCGATTCAGTATTTTGACGGCAAAAAGGTAGCGGAGATCCCCGCCCAGGTGTGCGGCATCGACTACTGCTCCGTAAACAAGACAGCGCTGGCTGCCGGCGGTTTGGCTACCCCCACCAAGGATACCGTTGGCTATGAGGTCAAGGTGCTGGAAGCAGCAAAATAAACAACAGAAATCACAAACCGGCGGGCGCGCTGCAAGGTGCGCCTGCTACAATTTTTTCATACCCAAAGGAACAAGAACTTATGCTTTATCTCACTGCCCTACAAGAGGGCTTACTGTACGGACTGTTGGCGCTGGGCGTTTACATCAGCCTGCGGGTGCTGGACATTCCCGACCTGACCACCGAGGGCAGCTTCGGTTTTGGCTCTGCACTGGCCGCCGTTTTGGCTGCCGGGGGCCACACCTATCTGTCCCTGCCCATTGCCTTTTTAGGCGGCATGGCCGCCGGACTAATCACCGGGCTGCTGCAAACCAAGCTGCAAGTACACCCGGTACTGGCCGGTATCATCACGATGAGCGGACTGTACTCCGTTAACTTGATTGTTCGGGGCGGCCCCAACCTGTCCATCGGCGCCGCCAATCTCTTTAAGCAGTTCTATAAGGCGCTGCACCTGACCGGCGATCAGCGCAAGGTGGCCGGTGCGCTGCTGGCGCTGGTGATCTGCCTGGTAGTGACCCTGCTGCTGATTGTATTTTTTAAGACCCATGTGGGCCTGTGTATCCGCGCTACCGGCGACAATCAGGATATGGTGCGCGCTTCCTCCATCAATGTGGACGCCACTCTGATCCTTGGGCTGTGCATCAGCAACGGGCTGATCGGTCTGGCAGGCGCACTGGTGACCCATTATGTAGGTTACAGCGACACCTCCACCAGCAACGGCACTCTGATTTACGGCCTGGCCGCCGTCATTATCGGCGAGGCGCTGTTTGGCAAGCGGGGCGTCACCGTGGGGCTGATCTCCGCCGTGTGCGGCTCCGTGATCTACAAACTGATCGTCACCTTTGTGGTGGATATTGAGCTGTTTGGCACCAACAGCGCCAATTTGATGAAGCTGATGTGCGCCGTGATCGTGGCTGCCACCTTTATTATCCCGGCTGCCAAGCGCACCGCCCGGAACCGCAAAGTAAAGAAGGAGGCCCGCCGCAATGCTTGATGTAAAGAATGTTTCCAAGACCTTTGCCAAGGGCACCGTCAATGAACACATTGCCCTGGAGAAGATCAATTTGCACCTGGATCGGGGCGAATTTCTCACCATTGTTGGCTCCAACGGCGCCGGCAAATCCACCCTGTTCAACCTGATCTGCGGCACCTTTATGCAGGACAGCGGCACCGTTACCCTGGACGGGCAGGACATTTCCTTTCTGCCGGAACACAGGCGTGCCAAATTGATCGGCCGGGTGTTCCAGGACCCGATGAAGGGCACCGCACCGAATATGACCATTGAGGAAAACCTGGCGCTGGCCTACACCCGCGCCCACTCCAGCGGGCTGGCGCTGGCTCTGTCTAGGAAAAAGAGCAACTTCTTCCGGGAGCAGGTGTCTCGCTTTAATATGGGGCTGGAGGACCGAATGAAAACCAAGATCGGTCTGCTGTCCGGTGGGCAGCGGCAAGTGGTCACCTTGCTGATGTGCACCATCTGCACCCCCAAGCTGCTGCTCTTAGACGAACACACCGCCGCGCTGGATCCGGTCACCGCCAAAAAGGTGATGGACATTACCAACGAGATCGTGGCAGAAAACAACATCACCACCATGATGATCACCCACAATATGTCCTCTGCACTGGCCACCGGCGACCGCACCATTATGATGGACAGCGGCCGAATCATCATTGACCTGGACAAGGAGCAAAAGGCCCATATGACCGTGTCGGACCTGCTGGCACTATATCGGGAAAAAGAGACTAAAGAGTTTGACACCGACCGCATTTTGCTGCAAAAAGAGGAGCCGACCCAATGAAATGTATCAGCTGGAATGTAAACGGCCTGCGGGCCTGTATGGGCAAGGGCTTTGCCGACTTTTTTGCTGCGGCAAACGCGGACCTGTTTTGCCTGCAAGAGACCAAGCTGCAAGCGGGGCAAATCGACTTTGCGCCCCCGGGCTACCACGCCTACTGGAACTATGCGGAGAAAAAGGGCTACTCCGGCACCGCCATCTTCTCCAAGCGGGAGCCGCTGCGGGTGCAGTACGGCATGGGCAAGGAGGAGCATGACCGGGAAGGGCGGCTGATTACCCTGGAATTTCCTGAATTCTACTTTGCCACCGTATATGTGCCCAATTCTCAGCGAGAGTTAACTCGGCTGGACTACCGTATGCAGTGGGAGGACGACTTTCTTGCTTATCTGCAAACCCTGGATCAAAACAAACCGGTGATCTTCTGCGGCGACCTGAATGTGGCCCACCGGGAGATCGACCTGAAGAATCCAAAAACCAACCACAAAAACGCCGGTTTTACCGATGAAGAGCGAGGCAAAATGACCGCCCTGCTGGATAGCGGATTTACCGATACTTTCCGCTACTTTTACCCGGATGCCACCGGCATATACAGCTGGTGGAGCTATATGTTCCACGCCAGAGAGAAGAACGCCGGTTGGCGTATTGACTACTTTATCACCTCTGACCGGCTGCAACCTAAATTGCAGGACGCCAAGATCCACACAGATATTTTTGGCAGCGACCACTGCCCCATTGAGCTGGACATTGACCTGTAATCCACAACAAAAAGACCACCTGCGCAAGCAAAACCTGCGTAGGTGGTCTCTTTATTTATACCTAACAATATGCTGCTATTCTGTCGGTGCAGTCGGAGCGGGGATCAAGCCCAGCTCTGCTAATTTTGCTGTAATATCTTCAAAATTATAAATATGCGCAACGGGATAACCGGCTTTTTGACACACTGCGTCCACAAAAGAATCTCTTTGCTGTCTGCTTTGCGCTTGGTGACTTTTATCATCCAACTCTAAAAGCGCAAGTACCTGCAAATTATCCGGCTTGCACAGCACAAAATCAACATGCTTTTTACTGACCATATTGAAATACTTTATGCGGTCTTTGCCTTGCTTTTGACTGCTTACATCTACCAGATCAGCCAATCGAACCTTAGCCAAAATGTGCAGATTGTGCCGATCACAAATGGGCTTTAATTTTTTATAAAACGCCCATTCATTCTTTGTCAGCAGCAATTTTTTGGTGTACGGCAAATCTGCTTCCGCCGCACCCGGCTCGGGCGTTACCTGCTCCACGGGCTGTGCATTTTGCTTGCGTGTTCCCAGCAATACATTCAGCACCACAGACACAAGCGCGACCAACGCCAGTATGCCAATCACAACATATATCATATTTCGATTCTCTTTTCTTTTTTTCCGTTTTATTCCTGCACTTCGATGGTGTCGATCACCACATCATTGACCGGTTTATCCCCAGGGCCGCAGGGTACGGCAGCGATGGCGTCCAGCACATCGGCACCGTCAATCAGCTGGCCGAACACCGTGTGGTGGAAGTCCAGCCAGGGGGTGCCACCCACCTGCTTGTACTGCTCTACCACTTCCGTAGGATAGCCCTGGTCAGACAGTGCCTCCATTTGGTCAATCAAATTGGCGGGTACAGACTTAGCCTGGACCACAAAGAACTGGCTGCCGTTGGTGCCGGGGCCGCTGTTTGCCATAGACAGAGCACCATAGTAGTTGCGGGCGTCCAGCGCGAACTCATCCTCAAAAGGTTTGCCCCAAATGGACGCGCCGCCGCAGCCGGTACCGGTAGGATCGCCGCCCTGGATCATAAAATCCTGAATCACCCGGTGGAAGATCAGGCCGTCATAATAGCCGTTCTTGGCGTGGGTGATAAAATTCTCCACCGCCTTGGGCGCCGCTTCGTCCAGCAGCACAAAGGTCATATCGCCGCGGTTGGTTTTGATCACAGCTTTTTTGCCGTCTTTCTTTTCTAACTGATTCATCTTAATACTTCACTTTCTCATTGATTTTTTGCAGCACCGCCGGGTCGATTTTCGCCACCTGGCGGTCATAGGTCATCAGACCGTTGATCTCGTCCTCCACATCCGTCACCTGTGTATAAACGGTGGCAGCCAGGCCGGTTTTGATCTGGGGAATGATCACCTTGTTAAACAGTTTTTGGTACGCCGCCGTCAGCTTTTCCTTGCTGGGATAAACGCGGTAGCCAAAAGTGCGTTCGTTCCAGGTGTGACCGGGCGTTTTCAGCGCATAGCCGCCGAACTCCGTCAGCAGCCAGGGCTTGTCGCCGGCGTGCACCCGAATGGGGGTAAAATAAATGTGCTTGCTGATCACATCACTGTCGCCGCAGGGGTGCCAGCCGCTGGCGGCGTCCACCGTGCGGGTGGGATCCCATTCTTTCAGCAGATTGTAGGCCACCGTAGAATCGAACTGACCCCAGCCCTCATTAAAGGGCACCCACATGGCAATACAGGGGCAGTTATACAGGGCGTCCACCATCTCCCACAGTTCCTGATAGTACAGCTCACGAGCGGCCGCATCCGTGCGCTTAAAGGTCTTATACTTACGGTCATCCAGGGTAATACCCACAAAGGGAATCGCGGAGATCTCCAGCCCGTAGTGCCCGCCGCCGTTGATCATATCCTGCCACACCAAAATGCCCTGCACATCGCAGTAATGATACCAAAGAAGCGGCTCCATTTTAATGTGCTTGCGCAGCATATTAAAGCCGCAGCGCTTTACATGGGTCACATCGTACGCCATAGCTGCATTGGCCGGTGGGGTCAAAAAGCCGTCCGGGTAATACCCCTGGTCCAGCAAACCGTTATGGAAATACGGCTTATTGTTCAAAAACAGACGGGGCAGACCGTCCAAGTCCCGACCGACAGAGAACTTGCGCATACCGAAATAGGAACGGATCACCTCGCCGCAGGCCTCAAATTCCACCTGATAGAGAAACGGCGACTCCGGGCTCCAGGGCTTAAAGTCCGGCAACGGCACATCTGTGTCCGTCGTGTCGGCCACCAAAGTCTCGCCGTCATAAATGCGGGTGCGTACATGGTCGGTGCCAAAGAATTCAAAGTGCACGGCGGCGCCGTCATAGTCCGGCGTGATCCGCACTTTTTCCAGGAATTCCACCGGCGTGGACTCCAGCCAAACGCTCTGCCAAATGCCGCTTTGGGGCGAATACCAAATACCGCCACGCTTGGTCTTTTGTTTTCCCCGGGAATACTGGTTTTCGTCCGTAAAGTCCTGCACAGATACTTCCAGCTTGTTCTCCCCCGGTTGCAGGGCCTCTGTCAGCTCCAAAGTAAAGGGTGTGTAGCCCCCCTGATGGCCGCCCACCTGCACACCGTTTAAGTACACGGTGCACATTTGGTCCACCGCGCCAAAGTGCAGGAACACCCGCCCCCGGTTAAAGTTCTCCGGCAAAGCAAAGGTGCGCCGATAGTGCAGGTACTCGCCGGGCTTTAAAGTACGCTCCACCCCGGAAAGCGGTGTCTCCGGCGAGAAAGGCACGCAAATGGCCGTGTCCATCTGTACCGGCACGGTGCTGTCCCTGGTAAAGGCACACTGCCACATACCGTTTAAGCTCAGGTACGAATCCCGCACAAATTGCGGGCGCGGATACTCAGACAGCGGACAACTTTTGTCCAACTGCTTCCCCCATTCAGTCAGCATCATAAGTTCTCTCCTCACTTACAATTTTGCAGTCCTCAATGCGTACATGTTTATTACAGATCCGCAGCGCTGCCTTTTTATGAGACACAATAATGCAAGTCACATTTTGCAGCGCTTTCAGATTTTTCAAAAAGCGATGTTCTGTTTCCTCGTCCAGCGCGGAGGTGGCCTCGTCCAGAAGCAGCACCGGGGATTTGGACAGCAAACTGCGGGCAATGGCCAGCCGCTGCACCTGCCCCTCGGACAGGCCCATGCCCCGCTCGCCGATCACGGTCATCAAGCCCTGGGGCAATTCGTTGATAAAGGTGTCTGCACAGGCGATCTCAACGGCCCGCTGCACCTCCTCGTCCGTAGCATTACTGTTAATGAACTTCAAATTATCCAGTATCGTGCCGGACAAAAGCATATTCCCTTGGGGCACATAGGCAAACAGCCGGCGGGTGTGCTTGTCTGCCGGGATATGGCTGCCGTCCGCCATCTCTAAGTAAATAGAGCCGTCCTGGGTAGGAAACACGCCCAGCAGCAACTTCAGCAGCGTGCTCTTGCCGATGCCGGAGATGCCGGTGATGGCCACAAAATCCCCTTTGTTAATGGTCAGTGAGGTATGATCCAGAATCACATCCCGGTCATAGCGAAAGTCGATATGATCAAACTGCAACGCCCGCAGATTCCGATAAGCGGACGGTACATCCACATCGTCTGCGTTGCTGCTCTCCTCCTCCGGCAGATTCTCGATCTCCATCAGTCGCTCTGCAGAAGCAATGATGGCAAAATACTTGGGCATAATACCGGACAAAGAAGCAAACGGCCCCTGAATTTGGTTCACCAGCTGGAGCATGGCGGTAACTGTACCGTAGTCCAGCCCATTCAGCAGTCGATAGGCACCAAAGGCCAGGGCAAACACATAGCCGATATTAAAGGTGGTAGACAGCCCGGCGTTGGCGGCAATGCCAAAGAAGCGCCGCTTCATACGCGCCACATAATTCTCCTGTTGCAGCACATCCGTCTGCTGGTTAATCTTGTCCTCCGCCACAAAAGTCTTGATCACCAGCAGGTTGCTGATGGTCTCTTGCATAAAGGAGCGGGTCTTGCCTTCCGTCTGCTGGACCTGCTTGTGCAACCGCTTTAAGGTCTTGCGAAACATACGGGTAGACAGGAACACAAACACCCCGCCCACCAAAAAGGCAAGGGCAAACACCTTGTCAATAATCACTAGGTAAATAAAGGCACTCAGCAGCTTGACGATAAAAAACACCACATTGGGCAACAAGGTGGTATAGCCATCTGTAATCACCTGCACATCGTTAAATAGCAGATTATTCAGCTCGCCGGTATGGTACTTGGACACACTGGCGTAGTCCTTTTTAATGAGCACCTGGAGCATATGCTTTTTGAAGATCATATCCAGGCGCGCCTTGCATCGCTCGGAAAAGCTGCTGCCGATTAGATTCAGTGCCATCTGCACCATGATCAGGATCAGCAGATAAACGGCATAGCGCACCACATAACCCCAGTCCTTGTATTCGGTCGCGCCGTTAATGATATGCTTGGAAAAATTGGCAAAGCACACAGACAGCGCCGCGCCCAGCGCGTTGGTAAACAGCAGTACCGCCGCTTTGGGCAGCTGGCTCTTGCCGATGGCAGTCATCCAGCGAATGGCAGCCCAATCGGAGCGAGAGGGCTTTCGTTTGGTCCGGTTCAGGATCGTTCACCTCTTTTAAAAATATGGCGACGGATCCAGCCGCAGCCTTTATGGACAAACATGATCAGCGGGCGCACCGGGTACAGCGCCACCCACACCCGGCTGTATAGCCGGTAGCGGCGACTGTTTTGGCAGTCCACATATCGCTTTCCGTCCTTATAGAACCCGGCCAGCACGCCGCAAATGCTGTCGTCCGTAACATATTCCTTTTGAAGCCGATTGTCGCCGATAATTACATAATCCTCTGCGCGCACCCGCACAATACGATGCATAATGTACTTGCCGCCGGGGGTGCGATACACCGGCACATCGTACTTCTTTAGCCGCCCCCGGGGACGCACGATAATAATATTGTCCCGCCCTTGATGAATCAGCGGCCACATAGAGGTTCCACGGGTCAGCCCGGTATAAATGCCCTTTTCGGCAATGATCTGTTCAATGCTGTCGTACATACTTGCGAAAGCTCCATTATCTTAAAACAAAATATATCTATTTCAGTATAACAGATAGCGGGATTTTATGCAACTGTGTTGACCCAAAGAAAAAAAGGTGTTATACTGTAAAAAAACAAAAAAGCCGCGGTTCCCGGAAGGGATCAAATCGGAAGCACGGTGCAACGCCGTCACAACCGCCATTACCGTGATCGAGTTTTGCTCTGCACAGGCCATTGCGCAAGCGAGAAGGCGCAGAGTGAGTATATCGTAAGTCGGGACACCCGCCGCAGGCTTTGGATCGCAAACACACTTTTGGGCTTAAGGGAAAGATGTGGAGGCAGCGCTGGTATAACTGCGCCCTTTTCTGTCCCCTGCCCACGGCAAGGGACTTTTTATTTTGCAAAGAACACGAAAAAGCATTGCACTGCTGATGTTGGCACTGGCGCTGTTATTTACCGGCTGCACGGCCGGAGTCAACGAACAAACCGGTACCTCTCCGCAGAGTCAAACCGTTACGGCAGCCGGAAAAGCAGATACAACCGCCGCCAAGGGCAGTTCCAATACGGTCACCGGCACCACAGCCAAAGGCGCAGCGGCAACCGGAACCGCCGCAAAAACCGGCAGCACAAAAAGCGGCACCCCCACCGGCAGCACGGCTGCCAAAGCAAAGGGCAGCAGCGGCAAAAGCACAACCACCACCCGCGCCACAAACAGCGCCAAGTGGCAGGGCGGCTCCGCCGGCCTGATCCCCACCGGCGGTACCACCCGCAAACAAACCACGCAGAAGCACACCACCAAGCGGCACACGACTCCCCAGTCCAAAACCGTGACCTGTACCATTACGGTGGAATGCAAGAATATTCACAAGCACATGAGCCAGTTGAAAAGCGGCCACGAGCGCTTTGTGCCGAACGACGGCTACATTATCCATGCAGAGAGCCACACGGTGGATCGGGGCAGCACTGCCTACGATGTGCTGAAACTGGCTTGCAACGCCCACGGCATACGCCTAACTGCCAGGAGCACTTCCTACGGTGTCTATGTGGTGGGGATCAACAACCTGGATGAAAAGGACTGCGGCGGCGTCAGCGGCTGGATGTACAAGGTCAACGGCACCGCACCTTTGACCTCCTGCGGCAAATATAAAATGGACAACGGCGACAATCTGGTTTTCTATTATGTATGCACCGGAGCCGATCGCTAACACGATATTTGCAGGTTTCACCTGTTCAAATAAAAAATAAAACGGAGGACAAAACAATGAAAAAACTGATGAGCACCTGCACTGCGCTTTTGCTGGCTCTGTGTATGCTGCTGCCGGCTTACAGCGCTTTTGCTGCAACCGACAACGACAAGATTGGCGAACGCCTGGAAAAGGTGGCGAGCCAGACCGAGGGCGCTACCAACTACCTGTACAAGGATAAGGACTTCGGCGTGGCCGACGCAGTAGACATGCTGGCTGCTGTGCGCAACTACGATGCCAGCGATGCCCAGGTGGAGGGCTTTAAGGCTGCTGTGGAGAAAGAGCTGAAGGCGAACGGCGGCAAGCTGTATTATCCGGTGCCGGTATATGATGACAACTATGCACAGATCGGCACCAACAACACAGAGGAGCTGGAGCTGTATGCTGCCGTCATCTGCGTGTATGACACCCTGGGCGAGGACTACACCGATGTGGCCGGCTATGACTTGAGTAAGCTGATGCAAAACTGCGGCACCGCGGTTTACGGCACCAACTACTACCTGTACCGCCTGGTGACAGAGGCCTGCGCCATTGTGGACGCGCCCCAGAGCTTTGTGCAGTCTGTGATCAAGAACCTGACCGATCTGTACAAGATGGGCGAGGGTCCGGACTTTTGGGGCGGTTACGGCGCATCTGCCGACGACCTGGGCGCGTTTCTGACCGCTTTGGCCCCCTATGCTGACGATTACAAAACCTACATTGACGACGCTGTGAAGCTGCTGGAGAAAAATGTGTCCGACGCAGGTTACACCAGCTGGGGTTCTGCCAATGCAGACTCCACCGCTATGGCACTGATGGCTTACAGCGCCTTGGACGATCAGGAAAAGGCGGACAAGGCCTACGACCTGCTTTGCAAATTCGAGTCCAAGACGACCGGTGTGTTCACTTACGACGGCGAGGAGAATTCGCTGGCCACCAAGGACGCTCTGACTGCACTGGGCTACTACACCGACCACCTGATCGGCCGCATTGTGATCGATCCTGATGATCCGACAGAGCCGACCACCAAGAAAAACGCCGAGAAGACCACTGCAAACAAGAGCACCAAGGAAACCACCAAGAAGAGCACTTCCAAAAAATCCCCGGCCACCGGCAACAATGCCGCTGCCGCCGGCGTGATGGCCATTACCGCTGCTGGCGCTTGCCTGCTGCTGGCCAAAAAGCGCAAATAAACCGTTCTAAACACAGACCGCACCTCACAAGGGGTGCGGTTTTTTCGTTGCTTTTTTTACCACAAGTGTACGCAATTTGCGTATATCCTAACTCAAATCTTTTTGTTGTATCGGATTGACAAAAGCACCAATTCACACTACAATATAAAGTATATGCGAACGGTGGCGAGCCGTACGGAAAGGGAAAGAACAATAGCTAAAATGATAGAGAAGAACTGTCCCCATTGCGGGGCGGCCATGCCGGAGGAGGCGCACTACTGTTTGCAGTGCATGACCCCCTGTACCCCGGCACAGCCCAGTACCGCCTATTTGAAATCCTGCGCAGAACATAGCCAAAAGCGTATCAACCGCAAGCAGATATCCTCTGTGCTGGCAGCAATGATTCTGCTGGTGGTACTGATTCCCAGCGTGATGGCGGCACCGCTCCTCCAGCAAAATACCGTCACCGCACAGGGTGCCCTCACCGGCACCGTACAGGCGGCGGAGGCAGAGGCGGAAGCGCAGCCAAAGACACTGCTGGGCAAAGTGAAAAAAGCCGCGAAAAAAGCGGAGCAAAAGATACAGAGCGCCACCGGCAAGATGAAAGAGGCGGTGGGCATTGCCCCCACGGCGGAGGAAAAGCAGGCCATGGCCAACGAGGCCGCGGAGCAGGCCGCCCAACAGGCGGAAAGAGACAACCGCTCCACCGGCAACCGGGGCAATACCGGCAACACAAACTATCCGGGGAACGGCGGTGCAAGCACCGGCAGCGGGCACAGCACCACCGGCACCACAGCCTCATCCACAAACGGCACCACCAAGCCCGGCAGCACCACCACAACGACCACCACGAAACCGACCACCCAGCCGGAAAACACAGTCCTGCCCAAGCCGGAATATAACAAATACGAGTACACCTTGGACGGCGACTATGCCAAGGTGACCAAATACACCGGCAACGCCAAAGTTGTGGTACTCCCTGCCGCCATTGACGGACACCAGGTGAAATACTACTGTACCGGCACCTTTACAAATAAGGATATAGAACTGGCCGTTTTTGAGAATTTTGAGGTCTACCACACCTTGTGGGTACAAAACGCAGTTTTCAAAGACTGCAAAAAGCTGAAAAAGGTGGTATTTCCAAATCACGCTGATCTGGGCATTCTTCCCAACTTTGCCTTGGGCTGTACCGCTTTGAGCAAAATTGAAATCGACAACTGGCAATATAAAATGCAGGACGGCGTGCTGTACTACTACAACACAAATAGCTGGGCTGCTCAATACTACTGCGAGGGCTACACAGCCACCCGCTGGAATGTGGCGGAATACTGTACGGGCATCAACTGTGAAGAATCCTTAAAAAACAATGCCCATATTCACCAGCTGCGGCTGAATTCCTATGTGAGCTGTCCCCCCGGTTACAAACTGCCGGAGAGCTTGCAGGCCATCTATGTGGCAGAGGATAATAAGCAGTATTTTAGCAAAGACGGTGTGCTCTACTATGGGCCGAACACCAACAACCCCAACCGCCTGTTTTGTTATCCGGCCGACAAACCAGCCGTCACCTATACCATACCGGAAAATACAGTCTTCGATATGGGATCCGTCAAGAACAAACACTTAAAGACCTTGGTGATTCCCAAGAGTGCAACGGTATATGACAGCACGCTGAAATACATTTGCCGCGGCACGGTGTTCCCAAATTTGGAGACCATTAAAGTACAAAAAGGCAGCCCCCACGTGGATTATATCCGCACCACATTCACCGGCAAGGTGATCGTATATTAAGGAGAACCGTATGGCAAAAAACACCAACGATCTGCTGGATCAGCTGGCAGACAACAACTGCTCCATTGACGACTACCTGGAAGAGAACCGGGAGGATATGATCGTTTTGGCAGCCAAGGATTTTTGGGAGGCAGCCATTGAACGCAGCGGAATGTCCAAGTGCAATATTATCAACAAGGCAGACTTTAACTACTGCTATTTTTACGATATTGTCAATGGGCGCAAGATCGCGTCCCGAGACAAGGTGATCCGCCTGATTCTCAGTATGCGCCTGACCACCGACGACTGCCAGGAGGCGCTGCGTATCAGCGGCCGCTCCGCCCTGTATCCCAAGGTACAGCGGGATGCACTGCTGATCTACGGGATTGAGAACCGCTACACCGTGGATGAAACCAACCAGCTGCTTTCCGCCCATGGGGAGGATACGCTCCGATGAGCAACACAGAGAAAACGGAGATCAGCGACCTGCGCCGCTATATGGAGCATTCCCTGGCAGAGCACTACACGCAGGTTATTACATTTAAGGATCGGGAAGACAGTTTTGTGTCTTTGTACGCCCACAAAGACACCGGCCAAAAGATGCTGCTGCGCCGCTCCGGCAACCGCAACGACGGTGTGTACCGCGCTCTGCGAGGCAAGCGGCTGTGTAATTTGCCTATGGTTCTGGAAGTGTGCTCTGAAGAGGCGCACCTGCTGGTGTTGGAAGAATATATAGAAGGACGCACCCTGGACAAAATTCTGGACAGCGGCCAACTGACTTCGGCGCAGGCAGCAGCCTATACCATTGACCTGTGTCATGCGCTGGAAGAACTGCACAGCCTGGGCATTGTCCATCGGGATATTAAGCCCGCCAATGTGATGATCACGCCGGAGAACCGAGCGGTTTTGCTGGATCTGAGCATTGCCCGGGAAATCAGCAGTGACCAGCAGGACACCCGCAGTCTTGGCACCGTAGGCTATGCGGCGCCGGAGCAGTACGGCGTGGCACAAAGCAACCGCGCCACGGACCTGTACGCCTTGGGGGTACTGCTGAACACCATGATCACCGGCGTGCACCCGGCAGTGGATATTCCCCGCGGACCCATTCGCCACATTGTGCAAAAGGCCACGGATACGCAAATCTCCAAACGGTACAAATCTGCCGCTGCTATGGCTCGCGCCCTGCGTCCTTATGTACGGTTATAAAAAAAATCAAGAAGTGCCCGATTAAGCGTCGGGCACTTCTTTACTTTTGTCTAAAAATTGTCACCCCTGGCACAATAAGCGCATAGACTGGAAGGGGTGATACTTATGTTCTCTGCGCTACTCTCTTTTTTAAGCGCCAATGTGCTGCTGTTTATTCTACATATTGACGGCAGCAGCAGTTTTCCAAAGCCTTTATCCGCCAAGGAGGAGCGGGCGGTACTGGAGCGACTGCAAGACGGTGACCCGGCGGCGCGAGCCACGCTCATTGAGCGCAATCTGCGGCTGGTAAGCCATATTGTGAAAAAATACTACTCCCGCACCAACGATACGGAGGATTTGGTAAGCATCGGCACCATTGGGCTCATCAAGGCCATAGACAGTTTTGACCCATCCAAGGGCACCCGGTTGGCCACTTACGCCAGCCGATGTATAGAGAACGAGATCCTGATGTACTTCCGCGCCCAGCGCAAGACCAGCGGCGAGGTGCACCTGGGCGATGCCATTGAGATAGATAAAGACGGCAATCCCCTGACCCTGCAAGATGTGATCCGCGATGAACGGGATATGGAGCAGGAGCTGGAGCAAAAAATTCGATGGGAAAAGGTGCGCCGCTACATTGAAGCCATGCCGGAGGGGCGGGAGCGGGAAATTTTGGTGCTGCGCTACGGTCTGGACAATCAAAAACCGCTGACCCAACGAGAAGTTGCGCAGCGGTTAAATATCAGTCGTTCTTATGTAAGTCGCATTGAAAAGAGCGTACTCACCGCCATTCGACGGGCGGTCCAGCCGGAAGAAAGCGGCAAAAAGCAACGCAGCCGATCAACGATCAAATAAATTGCTACCGTCACAGGCAATAGCCACCGTTAAGGGGAAATCGGTAAATTCCAGTTCCTTTACCGACTCGCAACCCAGATCTTCATAGGCGATCACTTTGCAGGTCGTAATGCACTTGGAAGCCAGCGCACCGGCGCCGCCGATGGCACACAGATACACAGCCTTGTTGCGTACAACGGCATCACACACGGCGGCGTTACGCTCGCCCTTGCCTACCATAGCCACCACGCCGGCGTCCAACAGGCGGGGGGCATACGGGTCCATACGGCTGCTGGTGGTGGGGCCGCAGGCACCCACGGCCAAGCCCTCCGGCGCAGGCGTAGGCCCGGCGTAGTAGATCACTGCGTCTTGCAGATCATAGGGCAGCGGCTCCCCGGCGTCCATGGCAGCCACAATGCGCTTGTGCGCCGCATCGCGAGAAGTATAAACACGCCCGGACAGCAGCACCCGATCCCCGGCATGTAGCCGCGGGGCCATTTGGCGCAACTGGGCGCAATTCAATTTATATTCCATTACTCTTGCTCCTGCAACCGGGCGCGCAGCGCGCGATTTTCGCTTTCCAGTGCTTCCAGCACAGCTATATTCTGCCGCAGCTCCCGATTGGCTTCTTTTAGTTGAAAGTCCAGATTTTTATTGACGATCTCCAGTCGCTGGCATTCAAAATTCACATCTTCCAGCGCAGCCATCAAGCGAGAGATCTCCGCTTGCAGGCGCTCTAAATCCGTTTGCACCGGACACTCCCCCTCTCTTTAGGGACAAACAGGAGGCGAAAAACGCCTCCTGCAATGATCTGTTACATATCAATATCGGTGTCGATCTCAAAGTAGCGAGAGCCGAACCAATGCTCCTTAATGGAGTAGGATTTTTCCAGCGCCTTGGTATCTGCGTCACCGTCAGAAGAAGCCATGGCCTGCTGGGCAGTGTACTTCCATGCGGGCATATTTGTCTGCTTCACAAAGTACATGATATGATAGCCGTAGTCCGTCTGTACCATGGCCACATCGCCGCTCTTACGGCTGCTGTCAAAGCACCAGTTGCCAAAGGAATTCACCATCTGACCGGGATATACATTCTCGTACAGGCCGCCGTCGTTGGCGTTGTTGTCCGCAGAATTGTCCTTCGCCAGCTGGGCAAAGGCGTCCTCGGTCTTCTTGCCGCTGTTATACTGGGCCAAAATCTTCTCAGCCTTCTTTTTGGCGTCATTCCACTGCTTGGTGGTCGCCTGAGCGGCGGAAGTGTTTTTACTATTCGTCTCCGGCTTAATGAGAATATGGCGTACATTAACAGTCTTGGTCTCAGACAGGGCCACCGGGCGCAGAACATACACCACAGAGGTGCTGTACTGCTTTACATCACCGGCCTTGCGGTCCTTGCTGTACAGCCAGTCCAAACCGGGATACTTGGTGCTGTCCTTGCTGTCCGCAGTGGCAATGGCCATCTGCTGGTTCTTCAAGGTGGTCTTGGTCACATCCAGCTGGGTGGAGTAACCGGCAGCCTTATAGGCTTTCTTGTAGAAATCGGAGGAGGCATACGCGCTGCACAAAGCAGTGAAGTTGGAGCCGTCGCTCTTCAACGCCTTGGCAAAGGCCTTGGCATCATCCTCGGTATCGCACTCAAAAGCACGAATGCTTACGCTCACCAAGTCGTCCCGATTTTCTTTGAGATACTTATTGTAATCGTCCTCGGAGTAGGTCTTGCTGGCCTTTTTCTCAGACAGGTCATTTTTATAATTCTGGGCAATGTAGGCGATCTTGGCCTCCTGGCGGAAAGTCTTTTCCGTTACGCCGCGGCCCATGGCCTTTACAAGATATGCGCTTAAGGTATAACCGTACTTATGCGCCTGCTCCTTGTACTGCTTCATGGTATCATCGATGTCGCTCTGCTGCTCATCGGTGATCTTCGGTTCTTTGCCGTCGTTGGCCTTTACAGCCTCCAGGTAGTACATATAATTGGACTTGATGGTCTCCAGCACTTCGTCGTGCAGGTACTCCAGCCAAGTGACTTCCTTATTGTCGTCATTCTTGGTGGTTTGCTTAGATAGGGGCTTGTCAAAGTCCACATCCAGGTGGTACTTGCTCAAATCCAGGCCGTACTTCTGGTACTGGCTCTGCTGGCTCTGCATATTGTTGTAAGTCGTAGCAAAGTAGTAGTTGTATGTACTTACTTTAATATTGGCCTTTTGGTCCTTGCCGTCGGTAACGGTCAGCGCCGTCACCGTCTGGGCCGGCCAGCCCAGGTAGCTGATAAAGCCCTTTCGCACGGCACCGGTGGCCACATAGGTCACCAGCAGCGCCACCACAACCACCACCGCAATCACAGAGGTTGCGATCTTCTTGGTGCGCTTAGCCATCTGCAAGGCGGCCTTTTTGCTGCCCAGTGCAGCCAGCTGGCTTTGCAGTGCCTTGAGCTTTTGCTGCTCTTTTTCTTTCTTCTCGGTGTCGCTCTCTGCGGCAACGGCGGCCTTGGCAGCCTCGATTTCCTTTAAGAGCTTTTCCTTCTTGGCAGCCAACTTAGCTGCGTTCTTTTCTGCCTTTTTCGCAGCGGCCTGCTTTTTCTTCTCAGCCTTTTTGTTGTCGGCGTCGGAAGAAAGGGTCTTGCCGCCGGTCAAAAGATCGTCGTCCAGTTCTTTTTTGTCTTTTGCCATTTGTCAATCATCCTTAATTCGTTAGAATTTACTAAAAACAATGCAAAGATATTTTACACTACTTGCTAAAATATTACAAGGGTTTTTTGTTTTTTTTCAATAAAATATACAAAAAAGCAGGCGTTCTCCGGAGAGAGCGCCTGTTCCCTTTGGGTTTTGGAATTATTCGCCGGTGGTGCCGGAGGCCGCAGAGCTGCCGGTGTTGCCGGAGGTAACAGAGCTGCCGGCGGTGGTGCTCTCCTCCGGCTTAGCCTGGGCGGCCTTCTTCATCGCCGTCTTGTGCTCCTTTACGGCACAGCCGTCGACCATCTGGGTCTCCCGGTCGGAGAGAATGTCCTTTTTACAGTTGTACTGGTACTGGGGGCATTTGTCAATGAAGTACATAATGTGGTAGCCGTACTTGGACTTTACAATGGCCACATCGCCGTACTTGCGGCTGTCATCCATAGCCCATTTCTCAAATTCGGGCACCATGGCACCCTTTTTAGTGCCCTCAATCATACCACCGAAAACGCCCTGACCGCCTGCGGAGGTGGAATTGGTATCGGCGCTGTTTTCCTCCGCCAGCATGGCAAAATCGTACTCGGTCTTGTCCGTCTTGTTGTACTGTGCCAGCAGCTTTTCAGCCTTTTCCTTGGCAGCTGCCCACTCTTTTTTGGTGTACTTCTTCTCGGTGGAGGAGGTGCTGCTGTCCTTGCTGTTGTCCCCGGGGGTCACCAGCAGGTGCCGCACGGAGTACACGCTGGTCTCGTCCAACTTAGGTGTGCCGGTCTTGATAAACAGATAGATAAATCCGTTTTCCTCGTCGCAGTAATAAGTGGTGTCGCCCACCTTGGTGCTGTCGTTAAACAGCCACTGGGTGGTCTCCTTGCCATAGGAGGTGTCCTTGGCGGTCATGGTGTTCTCCACATACTCGCTGAGCCCATCCACAGCCTTGGCCTCATTCTCAAAGTAGCCGCCGGCTACATACCGCTTGATCAGATCCGCGCACACGGTGGGGATCATCTTTTTCATATCCTTTACGGAATGGATCTTGGTCAAGTACTCCTTTGCCTTTTTCACCGACGCTGCCTTGGTCTCTGCGCTGGTGGTGTCATAAGTCATCTCAATAAAGGCAAAGGCACAGTTGTAATAATCCTTACTGTGCTCCTTATAGAACGCATTGTATTCCGCATCGCTGATGTTGGAACGGGTCAGCGTGTGGCGATAATAGTTCTCAGCAATATATGCCTGCTCCTGCACGGTCTCCAGCGTGGCAGCGGTGCAGTAATCGCCGAATTCTTTCTCAATATAATCGTCCAGGGACTGATTCGCCTCGGAGGCGCTGGACTTTAAGCTGTCCATCTGCTCCTTGATGCTCTTCTTCTGATCCGCTGTCAGGGTAATACCCGCTGCCTGCCCAGCCTCATAATACGAGGTCACATACTGAATCTGGTCCACGGTCTTGTCCTTGAACATTTGCAGCCATGTAATCTTCTCCCCATCAGAATTGGTCACATACTGCTTGCTGTAATCCTTGGTTGAGTCCAAGTCATAGTAGCCGTAATTGGCGTAGTTCAGGTAGTTCTGAACGATACGGGAATAATAGTAGTTGTATGCGCCCAGGGACACTTTGGTCTCACCCACCGTCAGGGCCGTGCCGCCGGGATTGAGCATTTCGCCCTCTTTGCCGTTAGGCACGGTGTAGTAGCGTACACCTAACACTGCCAATACAGCCACCACGGCTGCAAACAGCAGACAAAACAGAGCGATCTTCAAGGGTGCCGTACGCACGGTGACCTGCTTTTCGCCGCTGTTTGCCGCAGGCGCAGCAGGTACAGACTCTGCCGGACGAGGCTTCTCCGCCGGCATCTGAATCTCAAACTGATCATCGGCCAGGAAATTGTCATCCAAAGTAGGCGCCTGCGCCTCAAATTCCCAATTATCGTTTTCCTCATAACGCACAGAGGGCTTGGTTGCTTCCGGCGGTGCCGTATCCTTCTGCGGCTCATCACCGGACCATTTTTTCTCGTCGTCCATAGAACAATGCTCCTTTGTTTCAATGTCTTATCAATTATACTATACTTAGACTGCGGTTGCAACCTTTCTTTGCCGATGAAGGTGTAAACAATCTGTAAATCCCCCGCCCTTGCAAAATTCGCTGTCTTGTAGTAATATAGGGGCAGAAAACGCCAAGAAAAGTGCAGCCCCCCTGCACGGAGAGTGTATATGAAAGAAAAACTTGCCGCGCTGAAAATCGAATATCGTACCAACCCGGGCTGGTGTTGGCTCCTTGCCATCCTGTTTCTCTTTCCCCTGCTGCCGGAGTATGTAAGTCCCTTTATTCTGTTTGCGGGCTTTATCGTCTTTAAGGTGCAATGGAGCCGGGAGGGGCGAAAGGCCAAGGTGGGCACCATCGGCAAGATGATGATGCTGTTTATGGGCTATGCCCTTCTCAGCACCCTGTGGTCCCCCACGTCATTTTCCACTTTTTCCACCGCTGCGCTGTGGTGGGGTATGTTTCTGCTCCAGGTGATGATCTACAACTTGGCCCGCAGCCGGGACAAGATTGATGCGCTGCTGCAAACCTGCACCGCCAGCGCCTGCGTCAACGGCGTGATCGGCACCTTGCAGATCTGCGGCTACACCCTGAACCGCTACGACTGTATTCCGGACGGCGCCGTGCTGGTAACCCCGCTGTACAAGGGACTGGACAAATTCGTTTACACCCACCTGCCCTTTGCCATCAGCACCAAAACCTTTGACTCCCGAGCCAGCGGCACTTTTTCCAATCCCAATCTGCTGGCCACCCATATGGTGATCGCCTATCCCATTTCCATTTACCTGTTCTTAAACGCCAAGACAAAAAAGCAGAAAGTGCTGTGCTTTCTTGCCAATGTGCTCATCAGTGCCGGGCTCAGTTCCACCCTAACCCGCGCCGGCTGCGTGATTGCTTTGGCCGGCTGGGTCTTTATGTTCATTGTACTGTGTCGCCGGTACTGGAAGCAGATGCTCACCATCTTCCTGCCCACCATTGCAGTGATCGTGCCCTCCATTCTCACCCGGTACGGCATTATCTTCTCCTCCGGGGGCAACGGCGAGGCCAAAAAGTCCTCTGTGGCGCACTTTAATATTTGGGAAAGCCTGATTGATTATGTGCTCTCCCACACCCGGGCATTTTTCATCGGCACCGGCTTCGGCTGCGAGGAAACCGGCAACATTCTCAAGTATATGTATAATCTGGACAAACCCCACGCCCACAATTTTGTGATTGAATTTTGGGTAGAGCTTGGGGTGGTCGGTATTATTCTGCTGGGCATTCTCCTGATCTGGAGCGCCGGCAAACTGCTGGAAATCAACACCAACAATTCCAGAAAGCTGACCCTTGTGTTTTGCGTGTTCACCTCCCTGGTGCTGTACCTGGGTTTTGGGCTGTCAGATTTTATCTTCAACTCCCCCAAGCAGATGATCTTTTTGTTCCTGCTGCTGGGGCTGACCCAATCCATCAGCTACTGCTACGACAAAACCGTCATTACAGACGCCCGCACCCTGGAACGGGCCGCCCGCAAAGAGATCCGCAACACCTTAAACCAATAAGCAAGAGCCGTCTGCCTCTAGCAGACGGTTTTTCATTTTATTTTTTAACAAAGGTATATTGCAAATCCCGTATGAAAGTGGTATGATTTGGGGCAGTATAGGTTTGTAATTCTACTAAATCTAAATTAAATGAGGAAAAAGAATGAATATTATTGTTGTTGGCTGTGGTAAGATCGGCTCCACCCTGGTGGAGAGCCTGTCCGCCGAGGGGCACGATGTGGTGGCGCTGGAAAAGGACGCCCACGTTCTGGAACAGATCACCAATATGTATGATGTGATGGGCGTCTGCGGCAACGGCGCCGACTGTGAGATCCTGGAGGAAGCAGCGGTAGACAAGGCGGAACTGGTGGTGGCTGCCACCGGCTCGGACGAGATGAATATGCTGTGCTGCTTTTTTGCCCGCAAAATGGGCGCCAAGCACACCATCGCCAGAGTGCGTAACCCGGAGTACAACGACCGTTCCCTTGGCTTTATGCGCCAGCAGCTGAACCTTTCTATGTCCATCAACCCAGAGCTGCTTACCGCACAGGAGCTGTTTAATATTCTCAAAGTGCCCTCTGCGGTGAAGATTGAATACTTCTCCGGGCGAAATTTTGAAATGGCAGAGTTGCGCCTGCGAGAGGACTCTATACTGGACGGCATTCGCCTGATCGACCTGCAAAAGAAGTACCATACCCGGGTGCTGATCTGCGCCGTGCGCCGGGGAGAACAGGCGTTTATCCCTGACGGCAACTTTATTCTCCACGGGGGCGACAAAATCAGCTTGACCGCCTCGCCGGCTGAAATTCAAAAGCTGCTCAAACGCCTGGGCGTGCTGCGCAAGCAGGCCAGAGATGTAATGATCCTGGGTGGCAGCCGCACCGCCTTTTACTTGGCCAAAATGCTTTCCAACACCGGCAACAATGTTAAGATCATCGACCAAAATCGAGCACGCTGCCGGAATCTGTGTGAGGCCCTGCCAAACGCTGTGATCATTAACGGCGACGGCTCCCAGCAGGAGCTGCTGTTGGAGGAGGGGCTGCGTTCTATGGACGCCTTTGTAGCACTCACCGGCATTGATGAGGAAAATATTTTAATGTCTTTGTTTGCTGCGTCCCAGAATGTACCCAAGGTGATCTCCAAGGTCAACCGCAACGAACTGGGCGATATGGCGGAAAAGCTGGGGCTGGACTGCCTGGTGTCGCCGAAAGACATCACCTCCGATGTGGTGGTTCGCTATGCCCGTGCCCTGCGCAATTCCCAGGACAGTAATATGGAAACGATGTATAAAATTATGGACGGCAAGGCGGAGGCGCTGGAGTTCAAAGTCTGCGGCAGCTCTGCCATAACCCAAACGGCGCTGAAAGACCTGGCATTAAAGCCAAACACCCTGATCGCCGGGATCATTCGTGGCAGAAAAACCATTATTCCCACCGGCGAGGACAAGATTATGCCCGGAGACAAAGTCGTGGTGCTGGCTGCCAATCGCCGCTTGCACGACCTGACGGATATTATTAAATAAAGATTAGAGGAACAGAAACCATGAACCGTAAAATGGTATTTTACATGATCGGTAAGATCGTTCAGGCGGAGGCAGCCATGCTGCTGTTGCCGCTGGTGGTGGCGCTCCTCTATAAAGAAACGCCGCTGCCCTTTCTCATTACCATCGGCATAGCCCTGGTGCTGGGTATCGCCCTGTCGCTGATCTTTAAGCCGAAAGACCGGGTGATCTACGCCAAAGAGGGCTTTGTAATCGTGGCCTTTGCCTGGATTGCCCTGTCCCTGATCGGTTGTATTCCCTTTGTGCTCAGCGGCGCGCTGCCCAACTTCTTTGACGCTTTTTTTGAGACAGTCAGCGGCTTCACCACCACCGGCGCGTCGGTAATGACCGATGTGGAATCCATGCCCCACGGGGTGCTGATGTGGCGCAGCTTTACCCACTGGGTAGGTGGTATGGGTGTTCTGGTCTTTATTATGGCCATCATCCCCTCGGTTACGGACCGCTCCATTCACATCCTGCGCGCGGAAATGCCCGGTCCCATTGTGGGCAAGCTGGTCCCCCGCGCCAAGCAGACCGCGCGGATTCTCTATTTGATTTATGTTTTTCTCACCGCAGCGGAAGTCATCTTACTGGTATGCGGCAAAATGCCGCTGTTTGACGCACTGGTGCATTCCTTTGGCACCGCAGGCACCGGCGGCTTTGGCATTAAGGCAGACAGTATCGGCAGCTACTCCACCTATTGTCAGGTGGTCATTACCATATTCATGCTGGTGTTCGGCGTCAACTTTAACCTGTATTTTTTGGCGCTGTTGCGCAACTTCCGCTCCCTATTCAAAAGTCAGGAATTGTGGTGCTACCTGGGCATCTTCGGTGTGGCTACGGCGCTGATCACCGCCAATATTTACAATCTGTACCACAGCGTGGGCAAGGCATTGCAGCTGTCCACCTTTCAAGTGGCGTCTATCCTGACCACCACCGGCTTCTCTACGGCAGACTTCGACCTGTGGCCGGATCTGTCCCGTTCCATTTTGTTCCTGCTGATGTTTGTGGGCGGCTGTGCCGGTTCTACTGCCGGCGGACTGAAGGTCTCCCGCGTCATGCTGCTGTTTAAACTCATACGCCGGGAACTGCGTCACATGCTGCACCCCCGCTCCGTAGGCGTGGTCAAATTAGAAGGCAAGCGGGTAGACAACGCTACCTTAAACGGCGTCAGTGCCTACTTTCCCATTTATTTTGCCTTCATCGCCGGGATCTTTCTAATCCTTTCGTTGGAGCCGAACTTTAATATAGAGAGCAACCTGTCCGCCACGGTGTCCTGCTTTAACAACATCGGTCCCGGCCTGGGGCTGGTGGGTCCGGTGCAAAGCTATACCGGATACTCGAACTTGTCCAAATTTGTTCTGTCCATGGCAATGCTGCTGGGGCGGTTGGAAATCTTCCCGCTTTGGTTTGCACTCTCCCCCTCCACCTGGTCCAAAAAATAACGCAAGCAAAAATACCGAAGTCCATAAAAAAACAGACAACAGAAAAAGAGCCCTCTTGATGTAAAATATGCACCAAGAGGGTTTTTATATTTTTTCCCGCTTTGCGCACACTAAGAATATGGAATCGCAAAAAATGCAAGCGCTGCGTCTATCCCTGGAGATCGGTGCGGCTATGATGGAAAGCGGTGGCGAAGTGCGCCGCACAGAAGATACAGTCACCCGGATCAATTATGCCGCCGGTGCCACAGATGCCCAGGTGTGGGCTATGCCGGGCATACTCACCGTCACGGTGATCCTGGCGGACAACACCACCCACACCGGCACCAAGCGCTTGGGACCGGAGGAAATTGACCTGGCAGAGCTGGATCGACTCAATACCCTGTCCCGCCGCCTGTGCAGGGGCGAGACAGTAGACTGGACAGTCACCAAACGCCGGATATACAGCAGGCGCACCCGACTGCTATGCACCTTTTTGGCCACTGCCGCCTTTTGCATTTACTTTGGCGGCACTTGGGCAGAAGCGGTGCTGTGCGGCGGATTTGGCATTTTAGTGTCCGGCTATCGACCGGCACTGCAATCCGGCTTTACCGCCGTGCTGCTGGACGCCACGGTAGCCGGGCTACTGGCGTTTACGCCGCAGGCACTGGGACTGCCCCTACGGGGCGCTAACATACTCATTGGCACCATTATGCTGCTGGTGCCCGGGCTGACGGTGGGCAACGCGCTGCGAGATATGATTGACGGTGATCTGCTGGCCGGACTGCTGCAACTGGCAGAAGCGGTATTGTGTGCCCTGGCTATCGCCCTGGGCTGTGCCTTTGCCCTTTGGCTGCCGGGGAGCGTGGGGCGGTGAGAGAGATCCTCTCCGGCGCCCTTGGCACTTTCGCTTTTTCTGTTTTAATGCAGGTGCCGCGGCGACTGCTGTTCTTTACAACTTTTGGCGGTCTGCTGTCCGGCACTGTATATCAGTTTGCCGAAGAAAATGGCATGGGGGCTTTTGGCGCCACCCTATGGGGCATGCTGGCCGTTGCCCTGTACGCAGAGCTGCTGGCGCGGGTGCTGAAGACCCCATCCACCGTACTGCTCTACCCCTCTACTGTGCCCCTGCTGCCCGGCAGCGCCATCTACTACGCCATGCAATACCTGTTGTGGGGCCAGCCGGATCAAGCCGTTGCTTATGCTGCACAAACCTTACAGATCGCCACGGGTATGGGGCTTGGCGCTGTACTGGTGGCGGTGCCTATCCGCCTATTGCGCGCACATCGAGAACAAAAATAATGCACCCTACCGGGATGGACCCCGGGCAAGGTGCATTTTTTATATTCTTTTTAATGTTAATGGCGGGTATCATCTTCAAAGCATTCGCAAAACCGCGCAGCAAACGCCGGCGGCTCCCCCGCCGCATACAGGTGGGACAAATCGCCAAACTGCTGCACACGGAAAGTGGCAATTCCTTGCTCCCGCTCCTCGGTCACCACTGTGGTAACAGAGGTGGGCAGCGCCACAAAATTGTGCCAAAGGGGCATCGGCGATACAGAGAGCAGGTGGCTGAGCAGCACCGCCTCTACGCCAAAGTGACAAAACAGAACAATGGTATCATGATTGCCGTCTACCACATCAAACACTCGACCGTTGTGCCGGTAGCCGTGCCGCGCCAGCAGGGTGTCCAAATGGCGGCATACATAGCGATACTCTTTCTCCACATTTTTGCTTTGCATCAGCCGCGTGTTCAACCACGCATCGGCCGAATAGTAATTGTCCTCCCTGCACCAGTAAGAAGGCAGCCGATCCCAACAGCCCTCCACTTTCAGCCCCCGGCGCACCTTGCCGCGGAATTCTTGCAGCCAATCCAGAGTCTCCGCACTGCGCCCCAATCGCTGCAAAGTGGGTCGTGCCGTGTCCTGCGCTCGCCCCAAAGGTGAACAGTAAAATGCCTTTACATCCAATTTACACAGTCGATCCGCCAACAGCTCTGCCTCCCGGAACCCCTTGGGGGTCAAAGAGTCCTTCTCATAGTCCGGATCGCCATGGCGCACAATTAAAATTCGCATATTGTCCCCGCCTTTCTTACGCCAGTATAACAGAATTGCAACCAAAATTCAAATGTGGTACAATATGGCTATGAAGATTTTAATTGACGCTGACGGCTGCCCGGTGGTGGATCTGACTCTGCAAGCAGCAGCCGAACATGGGCTGGAAGCCATACTCTTTTGCGACACCAGCCATGAGTTTAAAGAGAAAAACGCCCGGGTCGTCACGGTGGATAAAGGCAGCGACAGCGCAGACTTTGCCCTAATCCGCCATGTGGAGCCGGGAGACATAGTGGTGACCCAGGATTACGGACTGGCGGCCATGATGCTGGCCAAGCGGGGCTATCCCATTACCCAAAACGGCAAGCGGCTCACCGATGCCAATATTGACACGCTGCTACTCACCCGCCACGCAGCCAAGAAAGCCCGGCGCGGCGGCTACCGGCTGAAAGGGCCGTCCAAGCGCACAGCAGAACAGGACAAAGACTTTCAAGCGGCACTCAGGAGGTTGATTGAAGATGCACATACTCATTGCACCGGATAGCTACAAAGGCTCCTTAACCGCCCGGCAGGTAAGCGATATATTGGCGCAGGCGTTGCTGACCCACCCGGGGGTGACGGTAGCCACCCTGCCCCTGTCTGACGGAGGCGAGGGATTTGGCACCTGCTGTGTTGACGCCTGTAATGGCGATATCCTTTATACAAATGCCGTTGACCTATATGGCAATACAATACAAGCACCCCTGTACACCTGGGGCGATACGGCGCTGATCGAGTGCGCCGCAACCTGCGCTTTACAGACGAAAAAGGACATTATGGCCGCCTCCTCCTACGGCGTGGGTATGCAGCTAAAAAACGCCATAGACCTTGGTTTTAAACATTTTATCATCGGCCTTGGCGGCAGCGGTATGTGCGACGGCGGCGCCGGTGCGTTGGCAGCGCTTGGCGTGGCATTTTATGACCGAAACGGGACTTCTATCCCCCACCCGACCGGCGGCGATCTTCAGTGGATCGAGCGGTTGCAGATCCCGTTGGATTTCCAGCGTTGCGTAAAGGGTATGCACTTTACATACGCCTGCGATGTGACCAATCCTTATACAGGCGAAAACGGTGCCGCTGCGGTGTTTGGTCCCCAAAAAGGCGCCACTCCGGCGCAAGTACAACTGCTGAACAACGGTATGGCGCACCTGGCGGCGCTGTTGCCGAATGCTGTCAGTGCTTTGCCCGGTGCCGGTGCAGCCGGCGGCCTATGCGGCGGCCTGTACGGCGTACTGGGCGGTAGCACCCAAAGCGGGTTTGATCTGCTGGCGGCGCTGGCCGATCTGGACAGCGCCATTGCCGGGGCAGACCTGGTGATTACCGGCGAGGGGCGCACGGATCGGCAAACCTTGATGGGCAAGCTGCCTTATCGGGTGGCGCAACGCGCCAAAAAGCTGGGCAAGCGCTGTGTGGTTATCAGCGGCGATGGAGACGGCACCCTGGTGGGTGACAAGGTGATTACCTTAACAGATAAGGACACCCCGCCCCGGGCTGCCATTGCCCACGCTGCCGCCCTGCTGGCAGAAAAAGCCGATCTGCTCTTGCAATAATATGTTTTTAATATTATAATGAAGTATATTTTATGGGCTATGCCCGGAACAGGAGAACAGTATGAAAGTCAGACTTCCCAAACACAGAGAGTTTTTGATCAAATTTGCCGACGGTTATGAGAAAGAGGACGAGGCCTGGCAGGCATTGAATCAAATTGTAGCCGACTACTCCAAGGATGGCAAGAGCGTGTACACCCCCACCTTTATTGAGGACAATGAGGACAAGGTAAAAGCTCTGCAAGAGCAGTACGAATTTACCTACGAGATTATTGAGAAATAAGTATGCAAAAGAAGAAAGCTTATGCAGTATCCACCGCCCATCTGGACACGGTGTGGCGCTGGGATCTGCGCAAAACCATTGAGGAATACCTGCCGGATACCTTGCGTAAGAACTTTGATCTGATCGAGCGTTATCCCGACTACTGCTTCAATTTTGAAGGTGCCTTTCGCTATCAGCTGATTGAGGAATATTATCCTTTGGCCTTTGCGGAAATTCAAAATTTAGTAAAGCGCGGCAACTGGTATCCCGCCGGTGCCTGCTATGAGAACGGCGATGTGAATATTCCCTCTCCGGAGGCACTTTTTCGCAATATTCTCCTTGGCAATCGGTATTTTCAGGAAAAGTTCGGCGTGCAGTCTAAGGACATTTTTCTGCCTGACTGCTTTGGCTTCGGCCAGGCGCTGCCGTCTGTGATGAAGTATGCCGGGCTGCTGGGCTTTACTACCCAAAAGCTCAGTTGGGGCAGTGCCTACGGCGTGCCCTTTACCCTGGGTTATTGGCAAGGCGTGGACGGCAGCCGTGTGCTGGCGTGCCCCAACGCCCGGTCTTACCGCTCCAAATTCAGCGGCGACCTGCGCGGCGAAGTGTCCGTCATTGACGATGTGGCAAAGAACGCCTTTGAAGGCGGTCTTCCCTATGCCCAACACCTGTACGGCACCGGCGACGTTGGCGGCGCTCCCACAGAGGAGAGCGTGCAAAGCGTGTGCGCCAGCGCGGCAGAAAATGGGCGAAAAGACTTTGATGTGATCAGTGCGCAGTCCGACCAAATTTTCAAGGACATTGATGCCCTGCCGGACAGTGACAAGGACCGTCTGCCCGTGTGGAACAACGAGCTGCTGATGACCAGCCACGGTGCCGGCGGTTACACTGCCCGGGCGATGGGCAAGCGACTGAACCGCCAATGTGAGGTGCTGGCCGATGTGGCAGAGGGCACCCTCTCCACCGCGGAGCTGCTGGGGGTCTATACCTACCCGCAGGAAACGGTGACCAAGGCCTGGGAACGGCTGATCCAGCACCAGTTTCACGACGATCTGCCTGGCACCTCCAATATGGACATTTACAACACCGGGTGGAACGACTACCACACCTCGCTGGTGCAGCTGCAAGGAGAATACACCGGTGCAGTGGGTGCCATTGCCAACCAACTGGATACCCAATGGGTAACGGACTGCGCCCTGATCGTACACAATCCCCTGCCCTTTGCCAGAACAGAATCGGTAGAAGCCCATGTACGACTGAATCACAACGGCAAGTACCTGCGAGTGCTGGATCGAGACGGTAATGAGCTGCCCAGCCAGGTAATCCGCAAAGAAGGCAAGGCATTTCACATGGCGGTGCTGGCCACCGTGCCTCCTATGGGCTACCTGGTATTGGATGTGACGGCGGCAAACGCCCCCTGCCCGGTAAAGACCGACCTGCGTTGCGGCGAGCACATGCTGGAGAACCGCAAGTACCGTCTGCTGCTGAACAAAAACGGCGATATCGCCTTTTTGTATGATAAAGAGCTGGGGCGCCAGATTTTGGAAAGACCCATTAAGTTGGCTGTGCTCCACGATACCGGCGAACTGAACTACCCGGCGTGGGAAATGCGCAAGGCCGATATTGACAAAGCGCCATATCTCTATGCCAACACACCGAAGTTTGAGCTGCTGGAGAGCGGCCCCGCCAAGGCGGCGATTAAAGTCAGCCGTCAACTGGGCGTGTCTAAAGTGGAACAGGTGATCAGCCTGGATGCCGGCAGCAGCTGTATTCGGGTAGAGAACGCTGTGGATTGGCGCAGCCGCCGGTCTATGCTCAAGGCTGAATTTCCCTTTGTTGCCGCAGCAAACGGCGCGGACTACGACCTGGGACTGGGTGTAATCCACAGAGGAAATAATAACGAAAAGCTGTATGAAGTGCCGGCCCAAAAGTGGGCAGATCTGACAGGTAGCAACGGCGACTTTGGCGTGTCCGTCTTTTCAGACAGTAAGTACGGCTGGGATAAGCCGGATGATCACACCCTGCGGCTCACCTGCCTGCACACGCCCGCTGGCGCTTTTATCAAAGAGGCGCGCCAGGATTTGATGGACCTTGGGCGCAACCGCTTCGGCTTTGGCATTTACAGCCACAAGGGCGGCTGGCAGACCGGCACGCAAACAGCGGCAGAAGCCTTTAGCAAACCGCTGGTGGCATTCCAAACCTCCGCCCGCAAGGACGGCAAGCTGGGTAGCGCATTTTCCGCGGCTGCATTAAATACGGAGAACGCCTTGCTCCGCGCCTTTAAGAAAAGCGAGGATGGCAGCGGGTATATCGTCCGCGTTGGCGAAGCTGCAGGCCAAGCGCAAAAGGCTGTAACCTTCTCCGTCTATCGGGCCATCGCCGGTGCCACCCTGTGCACCGCAGACGAGCGACCGATTCAAGCGATAGAGATCAAGAACGGTCAACTGACCTTTGATTTGAAGCCCTTTGAAGTGAAAACCTTTTTACTCACCTTTGAGACAGAAAAGCTGCCCCGAGAGAAATTTAAAAAGATGGAGCTTCCGGTGAACACCAAGGGCTTAACCACCGACGAGGATATGCGTAACTGCATTCTGCAAGGCGCCGGGTTCTCGCTGCCGGCAGAGTTGCTCCCGAAGGTACCCACTTATAAGGGCATTACATTTAAGCTGCCGCAGGTCAGCGACGGCAACGACCTGCTTGTGGCTCGCGGCGAGACTTTGGAGCTGCCCAAGGGCTGCACCAAGCTGTACTTTCTGGCAGCCAGCACCGCCGGTGACCGGCAGGCGGAATTCGCCACCGATCGGCGCACCAAGACCCTGACCATTCACAGTATGGCAGAGCTGCCATTTCTGTGGGATATGGCTGGACTGAAGCAGACCGCCCGCATTAAGGATGCGGACATTGCCCTTGAATTCACACACTGCCATCACCCGGAGGGCAACATTGCCGCCAAAAAAGCCTGGTTCTACCTGTATGAACTGGACATTCGCGGTGCCAAGACCCTGACCCTGCCGGAGGACAATCGACTGATCATTATGGCCATGACAGCGGTGAAGAAATACGCCAACACCACCCTGGCTACCCCCCTGCTGGACACTATTACCGGCGACTACGACTTTGACGATATTCCGCCAATGGAAAAACTGATTGACAAGGCGGACTTTGTCACCATTCGTGCAGGCAAGATCCAGGACCAGGCCAAGGGCGGTAAGGGCAAAGGCTGGAAAAGGGACAACCCCATTACCAACATCATTCGCTCTTATACAAAAAGTGAATGGTAACGGTGCATAAATATCAAAAGGACCGGTATGCAAATTCTGCATATCGGTCCTTTCTCTCTGTAAGGCACAACGCCTTTACAAAATCACAAAGTGAAAGTTGATGTGGAAATCTATGTTCAAACTGTGGAAGTCTCAGTTGGTTTGTGGACGGAATTTGCGAAAAACTCGGTGGAAAATGTGCAAAATGTAAAGGCTTTCACTTGCTTTCTCATTATTTTCCACATTTCTATACCACAGAGATGATAAATATACATCCTGCCCACTTTTGAACGATCTGTATAAATACAAAGCGCTCCTGAAAAACAGGAGCGCTTTTTTTATTAAACTTGTTTATTTCTTAAAGAAATCCACAATCTGGTCAAAGGCGTCATCGTCGCTGTTGGTAAACGCAGAGGGGGCAGCAGTGGTAGGCGCCACAGGCTCGGTTACCGGCGGTGCAACCTCCAGGTTAGCGGTGGTGGACTTGATCTGATGATTGGGGCCTTCGTCACCAAAGCGGGTGGCGATAACGGTGATAATCATCTCGTCCTCCAGCTCCTCATCGAAGTTGGCACCCCAAATGATCTCACAATCCGGGTGAACCGCATTGGTCACGATGGTAGAAGCTGCATCAATCTCTTCCAGACCGATATCCGTAGAAGCGGTAATGTTCAGCAGTACGCCCCGGGCACCCTCGATAGAGGTGTTCAGCAGCGGAGAAGTGATAGCCTGCTTTGCAGCCACCTCGGCCTTGTCCTTGCCCTTGGCGCGGCCAACACCCATGTGGGCATAACCGGCGTCCTTCATGATCTCGGTCACATCGGCAAAGTCAGAGTTTACCAAACCGGTAGCATTTACCAGGTCAGAAATGGACTGCACGCCCTGGCGCAGTACATCATTCGCAATCTCAAAAGCGTTGAGCAGGGTGATCTTCTCATCGGTCACATACTTCAGGTTTTCATTGGGAATGACCATCAGGGAGTCCACATACTGAGCCAGATCCTCGATACCCTCTTTTGCCTGATTCATACGACGCTTGCCCTCAAAAGCAAAGGGAGTGGTCACAACGCCAACGGTAAGAATACCCATATCCTTGGCAATCTTCGCTACAACGGGAGCAGCGCCGGTACCGGTACCACCGCCCATACCGGCAGTGATAAATACCATCTCTGCGCCGGTCACAGCGTCAGTAATCGCCTCGCGGCTCTCCTCGGCGGCACGAGTGCCAACCTCCGGCTTAGCGCCGGCGCCGCGACCCTTGGTGGCCTTTTCGCCGATCTCAATCTTATGAGAAGCGGCAGACTTAGCCAGAGCCGGACGATCCGTGTTGATCGCAACAAACTCCACATCCTGAATATTACATTTTACCATGCGGTTCACGGCGTTACCGCCGCCGCCGCCAACACCGATTACTTTAATCTGAACAACCTTGTTGTCATCCGTATCAATTTCATAACGAGCCATAGATTATGTATCTCCTTCATTTATTTTGTAAATCCATCAGTTTGTCAGCAGACAACTTTACAAATCATATTGTAACAATATTGTAATCCTTTTGCAACACTTTTTTTGAATATTTCTCAAAGTTTTTGACAATTTTTCCGATTTTCAACCGGCGGGCCTTTGTGCAGTTTCCACAAGTGTGCGAAACTTGTCTAAAATATGTACATTTATTTTCTTTACAGCTAATCTTCTGTAAAGTAATATTGCTTTTCACCTGTTAAACGAAGCGTTCCTTTCACAGAAGGGTTATCCTGATCCAACTGTGCACAGGCAGCTAATCCCTGATGGATCTTCTTTTCCAGCTTCTCACAGGTTCCCAGCTTAAAGACGATCCGACCGTCATATACAATAGAGTTACTGTTCAGTCCCTCGCTGCAAATCGCCGTTGCCTCTGTGAACTGATAATCACGAATGGCCTGTGCCAACTGGGTCAAGCACGCTGCGACATTCTTGTTGGCAAACTGGGCGGTCTGTCCCACCTTGGCACTTTTTAAATTGGCCTTTTGAATAAGAATACTCTCTTTCGGCTTCTTCTGCACCACTTCAAGCACCTTGAACCGATCGTCCATCAAGGTATAGGTCTTGTCCTTATTCTTCACCGCATAGGCCGGTGCAGCGTCTGTCACCTGAATCTGAACGGTGCCGGGCAGCTTGCGCTTAATCTTGGCGCTGTACACATACGGCAGTGCCTGCTGCAACTGCTGGGCTGCCTTGTCCGTATCTGCCAAAAACAGGTTCTCCCCTGTTTCAATGGTACAAACGGAGAGCACCTTTTCCGTGTCATATACCTTACTGCCGGTAACGGTAATGTTCTCAATCTTAAAGAACACGGTCAGACACAGCACCGCCACAATCGCTACCGCCAGCAGCACCAAACCGATCACGGCCAAAGCCCGGCGCACACTGCGCTTTAACCGGCGGCGTTTATTCTGTTTTTTGCGCCGTTCCTGACGGGTCATCGGCGGCGCCTGGCGCTGCTGTCGGGAAGCGGCTTGCTGCTGCTCCCGACGATATAGCTTCGGCGGCGCCAGCCCATTATCCAAGTAAGCGCTGCGCCGTTGTTCAGGCGGTTCTGGTGTCCTTTGTTTCATGGTTCGTCCTCTTGATATTTGCCCCTACCGCAGTGAGTACGGTCGGCAAGTCCTCATACCCGCGGGTAATATGATGAATTTCGCTGATGGTGGAAGTACCGGCAGCAGCCAATGCAGCCACCACCAAGGCGGCACCGCCACGCAAGTCCGTCGCCTCTGCCTTTGCCCCGTGGAGCGTAGGCACACCACGAATGACCTCCGTTTTGCCGCTAACAGCAATGTCACAGCCAAAGCGCTGCAACTGGCAGGTATAACGAAATCGATTTTCAAATATATTCTCACAAATCACAGATGTGCCCCGAGCAGTGGTAGCTGCGGCGGCAAGCACTGCCTGGCTGTCTGTGGGAAATCCCGGATACGGCATGGTGGTCAGCCGCTTAAAGGCGCGCAGCCGCTCCGGCGCTGTGATCAATAGATCTGTGCCGTCCAGGCGCAGGTCACATCCCATCTCCTGAAACACCGGCAGTACCGGTGCCAAATGCGCCGTGCGCACCTGCCGCAGCAACAGTTTACCCCCGGTAATGGCCGCAGCGCTCATATATGTTGACGCCACGATCCGATCCGGGATCACGGTATGCGCCGTGCCCTGGAGCGACGGTACACCCTCAACGATCACCGTGCCGTTTCCATCTACCAGCACCTTGCCACCCACTGCATTTAAGAAGTCTGCCAGATCACCGATCTCCGGCTCCCGCGCTGCGTTCATTAAGGTAGTCACGCCCTTGGCGGTACAGGCCGCCAGCATCACGCACTCTGTGGCACCGACGCTGGGGAACGACAAATGTATGGGGCAACCCACCAGGCCACCGGGCGCCGTGCAGTGCATACAGCAGCCGTCCTCTGTGACCCGAGCACCCAGCAGCCGCAGAGCGGACAGGTGCAGATCAATGGGTCGCAGTCCAATATCGCACCCACCGGGATAACATACGGTGGCGCTGCCTGCCCGACTGAGAATCGCCGGTAAAAACAGCATGCTGGAGCGCATGGTACGCATCATTTCTTCGGAAATACAGGTACCGCTCATCGTCGTAGCGTCTACGGTCACTACCCCCGGCTCCTGCTGCACCCGGCAGCCCAGAGACTGCAAAATGGCAGCGGCCGCCGCCACATCGGACAGCGCCGGGCAATTATGTATTTCACACACCCCGGGTACCAGCAGCGTGCCGGCTAAAATAGGCAGCGCTGCGTTTTTGGCGCCGTGCACCGGCAGCATACCCCGGAGTTTGGTCTGACCCTCGATTACATACTGTTCCATTCCATCACCCTCGTACTTGCCATACTATGCAAGGAGGGGACTTTGGGTGTATCGGGTTATTTTGCCTTGGCCAGGTCCAGGATTACATCGGCAATGCGGCTGCGAGCGTCAGCCACAGACATAGCCTTGGCATTACGCTCAATTTCAAACAGCTTTTCTTTATCAGAAAGCAACTCGTCCATCATGGCAGACAAGGTATCGGCGGACAAGTCCTTCTCCTCCAAAATACGGGCGGCATTACGATTTACCAGCGCCATCGCGTTGTGGAACTGGTGATTCTCTGCCACATAGGGCGAGGGAATTAAAATAGATGCCTTGCCCATGGCCTCAATCTCAGACAATGAGGAGGCGCCAGCACGGCCGATCACCAAATCCGCCGCCGCCATACATACATCCATATTGTCAATATACTGGCGCACTTCCACCGTGCCTTTGCGGCCATCGGTAAAGCCCGCCTGGGCAAACTTCTCTAAATATTCGCCGCCGTTGGTGCCCACAGAATGAATATGGTAACAGCTGCCATCCTCTGCATGGCGCAGAAGAATGGGCAGCATGGCCTCATTCAGGGGCTTAGCACCCAGAGAGCCGCCAAAGGACAGTACCAACATTTGACCGTCCGGTATGCCCAGTCCTGCCCGGGCAGCCGCCCGATCGGCACACAGGAGTTGACCGCGCACTGGCAGACCGGTAACCACCGGCGGATTCTTCGGCGTTAAGTGCTTGGCAGCATCCTCTACCGTCAGCATAACCCGATCCACCGTTTTGGCCAAAGTCTTATTGGTAATGCCCGGGTAGGCGTTTTGCTCGTGAATACAAGTGGGAATACCCAGTTTAACCGCCTGTTGCAGCACCGGACCGCTGACATAACCGCCAAAGCCCACCACCACATCCGGCTGAAAGTCGGTGAGGATCTGTTTACATTTCTTTTCGCTTTTCATCAGCCAGGCCACCGTGCGCACATTGTGGGCAATGGCCGCCGGTGAAAAGGAACGGCGAAAGCCGCTGATCTGAATGGTCTTAAAATCAAACCCGGCAGCAGGCACCAGACGGCTTTCCATGTGGTCCGCCGTGCCGACAAACAAAAATTCTGCCTCGGGATATTTTTCTCTTAGGTAGGAAGCCACAGCCAAAGCCGGGTTAATATGACCGGCTGTACCGCCGGTGGCAAACAGGAGCTTCATTCGCTTACCTCCACTCTTTGATTGTTTTTGCGTGATACGGAGAGCACCACGCCGATCTCGCCCAGCAACAGGATCAGCGCTGTGCCGCCGTAACTGAAGAACGGCAGCGCAATACCCGTGTTGGGAATGGTATCTGTGACCACCATAATGTTCAGCACCACCTGAAACCCGATCTGAGCCATAATACCCAGCACCAGCAGGGAGCCGAACCGATTGGGGCACTTTTTGGCAATATCAACACCGCGCCACACCAAAAGCCCAAACAGAAGAATAATAAACGCAGCGCCTACAAAGCCAAGTTCCTCACATACAATAGAAAAGATAAAGTCGTTTTGCGGCTCAGACACATACAGATACTTCTGCTTGGAATTGCCCAGCCCGGTGCCAAACAGACCACCGGAGCCAATGGCATACAGGGAGTTGTTGGTCTGCCAGCGCAGATCATCCGGCGAGTAGCTTTTATCCAGCCAGGCGCGTATGCGCTCGCCGGCGTAATTCTCCAGCAACTCCGGATTGACCACCACCAGCACCGCCACAGCTGCCACGATACCAACGCCGATGGCAAACAACTTCCAGTTGCTGCCCCCGGCCCACATCAGCGACGCACCGATGAGAAAGATCAAAATGGTGCAGGACATGTGATGCTCTAAGTAGATCAGCCCGCAAAATACGGCTATGACCAAAATGGGATACACAAAGCCGTACTTAAACTTGCGCATTTGGTGGTAGTATCGACTGATATAATTGGCCAGCACCACCGAGATGGTGAACTTGGCCAGATCCGACGGCTGAAAAGTAATGGGACCAAGGGGGATCCAACGGCGAAAGCCCCGCAGATTTGTGTGGTACACCAGCACCAAACACAGCAGCGCCAATGTGACCAGCAGCAGCGGCACAGTAGCCGCCTGGATCACCTTATAATTCAACTTGGATAGAATAAACATCGCCACCAGGCCCACAACTGCAAAAATCAGCTGGCGGCTGATATAAGCATAGCTGTTGCCATCATCATTATAAAAAGCATAGGCATAGGAGGCGGAAAAAAGCATCACAAGCCCGATGGTGAGCAGCAGCAAAGACAGCGCCAAAAAAGGCACATCAAAGGAGCCGGTGACCCAAATATCACTTTTTTTCAGTCGCTGTTTGCCGCCTTTTTGCATGGGCAGCACCCGTTCCCCTCCGCTGTGGGAAGGCAATGCGTTATCTGCGTGGTAAGCCACAGAATGCTCCTTTCTGTTCTTTCTTCAAATCTTATTTTCCGAAGGTGCCCTTAATCAGCAGCACCAAAGCGAGAATACATCCGGCGGCATTTACCAGTGAAAACACAACGCAGATCTTCTTTTCTTTCCAGCCACACATCTCAAAGTGATGGTGAATGGGCGCCATTTTGAAAATACGCTTGCCGTGGGTGATCTTAAAGTAACCGATCTGGATAATATCGCTCATGGTCTCGCACACATAAACGATACCGAAAAGCAGCAGCAAAATCGGGCACTTGATACAGTAGCCTAAAGCGGCAACCATACCACCCAGGAACAGGCTGCCGGTGTCGCCCATAAAGGTCTTGGCCGGGTTCCAGTTCCAGCACAGGAAGCCCAACACGCCGCCCAAAATAGCTGCAGCCAAAATGGACATACCCGTGTAGCCGCAGTACATACCAAAATAGATAAAGGCAATGGCTACGGTGGCGGTCACGGAGGAGCAAAGGCCGTCGATGCCGTCGGTCAAATTCACGGAATTTACCGTGCCGTAAATGATAAAGATGGACAGCACCCAAAACAGCAGTCCGGTGCCGAAATTGCGCTCAAAGTTCACGGAACCGGCAAAAGGCAAGTACCAAACCGTGTTGTGGGAGAACCACAGGGTCGCCACATATCCCAATGCCACAATCAGCTGACCCAAAGACTTCTGCTTAGCAGACAGGCCCTCGTTGCGCTTCAGCTTGATTTTGATAAAATCGTCGGTAAAGCCTACAATCCCGTTACCGAGGGCCAGGCACAGACCCGCCACCAGCAGAATGATCTCCCGCCCGGGGAGCAGTTCGGAGTAGGCGCTCTCCAGCGACGCGCCGGAAAAGTGCAGGGTCAAGGCGCCTACAATAAAGGCCACAATGATCCCGATAATAAACATCAACCCGCCCATATTGGGCGTGCCCTGCTTTTTCTTATGCCACACGGGGCCAATGTCCAAAATGGTTTGACCGAAGTGCAGCTTGCGCAACCAGGGAATGATCACAAACCCCAGCCCTGCGGTGACGGCAAAGGCCACCACCAAACTGATCAGAACAGATACAATAGACATTACGCCTTCTCCCACCTTTCATACACCGTGTGCATTACATCCTCCAGGTGCATCCCACGGCTGCCCTTAAAGAGCACACCGTCACCGGGTTGTACCTGCTGCGCCAGCGACTGCGCCAGCGCCTCTTTTGTGTCAAACAGTCGGGCGTTTTCCAGTCCCGCCTGCTTGGCCGCTTCTACAATATAGGCAGCGTCCGCCCCATAGGCCAGCACGCCGTCTATGCCATTCTCTGCCGCCATCTTGCCCACTTGGGTGTGCGCCTCCTTGGCGTAATCTCCCAGCTCCAGCATGGCTCCCAGCACCGCATAGCGGCGGTGCACCGGCAGCTTGCCCAAGGTTTGCAATGCCGCGCGCATGGAGTCCGGGCTGGCATTATAGCAGTCCTCAATCACCTGCACGCCACCCACCTGCACCAAATTTTGGCGCATACCGGCAGGCACATAGTTTGCCAGGGCTGACGCAGCGGCAGCCGGATTCACCCCGGTCACATAGCCCACAGCCATAGCCGCCAGGGCGTTATAAACATTATGTATACCCACAGTGGGAATGGTTACTGGCTGGTTAAAGGTGCTGTGGTGCACCGTAAAAGTGGTGGTGCTCCCCTGCTCTGCAATATCCGTGGCAGTAAAATCTGCGCTTTGATCGTCAATGGCAAAGGTCAAAAGCGGACGGTCCCCCAGCTTGACCGTGCGCAGCATATCATTATCCATATTCACAATCAGGGGTGCATCAGGTGCCATCCCCTCCAGTATTTCCAGTTTTGCCTGCAAAATTCCCGCCCGGGAACCCAGGTTCTCAATGTGGGACACGCCAATGTTGGTGATCAGTCCCACAGTGGGCGCCACCGCCCGGGTCAGACGGCTGATCTCGCCAAAATGGTTCATGCCCATTTCAATGACCGCCGCCGTGTGGCTGTCCTCCAAGCGGAACAGCATTTGGGGCACGCCAATCTCGTTGTTCAGGTTGCCCTGTGTCTTTAAGGTATTATACTTGGCACTCAACACCAGAGCGATAAACTCCTTGGTGGTGGTTTTGCCCACGGAGCCGGTCAGACCCACCATCGGCAGCTGAAACCGCCGCCGATACCAACCGGCCAACTGAAGCAGCGCCTTGCCGGTATCTGTTACCACCAGCTGGGGCACATCCGCGTCTACCGGGTGATCCACCAGGAGCGCCGCTGCACCTAACTTTGCCGCCTGAGATGCAAAGGAATGGCCGTCAAACCGTTCCCCCCGCAAGCAGACAAACAGGCTGCCCGGCTGTATTTTTCTTGTATCCGTGCAAACATCGGCCAAGGTGGCCTGGGCTTGCATTTGGGGCAAGCCTAAGGCTGCCGCCGCTTCCTGTAAAGTAAATGCTTTCATTCTTTCTCGGCGCCGAGGATCTCTGCCACGACTTCTCTTTCATCAAAATGAATGGTGCCCGTAGGCAGAATTTGGTAGGTTTCATGGCCTTTGCCCGCCAACAGCACAATGTCTCCCGGCTCCGCGTGATGCAGTGCCCAGGCAATGGCCTCCTTGCGGTTTTCTACAACCACATAGGGTGTGGAAATGCCTTGCATACCCACTAAAATATCTTCAATAATGGCGTGGGGATTCTCGCTACGAGGATTATCCGAAGTAACCACACAAAAATCGGACAACTCTGCCGCAATCCGTCCCATCTTGGGGCGCTTGGTCTTATCCCGATCACCGCCGCAACCAAACAGGGTCATAATGCGACCGGTTGCGATCTCACGCAGAGAAGAAATGATGTTCTCCAATCCGTCCGGTGAGTGGGCGTAGTCGATGATCACCGTAAAGTCCGTGTCGGTAGGTACCACTTCAATGCGGCCCTTTACCCCTTTTGATTTGCTGATGGAGGTGAGCACATCGCCAAACGGCACGCCCAGTTCCAGCGCACAAGTAGCGGCGCACAGGGAATTATAAACGGAAAACCGGCCGGGAATGGGGCAATGACAGCGACCGATATTTTCCGGCGCCACCAACTCATATTCCACACCGCTGGGCTTAAAGTTCAGGTTCTTTGCCACATAGTCGGCGCTGTTGGTATCCACCGCATAAGTGGTCACCTGACAGGGCAGACCCTCCACAATCTTCAAGCCGTTTTTGTCGTCTGCATTTGTGACGGCCTTGTCGCAATTCTCAAACAAAATACGCTTGGAATTAAAGTAATTTTCCCAAGTCTTATGATAGTCCAAATGATCCTGGGTCAGATTGCTGAAGGCAGCAAGTGCAAAGTGAAGTCCCTTTACACGACCCTGTGCCAGCGCTTGGGAGGACACCTCCATCACACAATACTGACAACCGGCCTGTACCATCAAAGAAAACAGCTTTTGCAGCTCGTGTGCCTCCGGTGTGGTGTACTTGGCCGGGTAAACCTCGCTGCCCACCATATTCTGCACCGTGCCAATGAGGCCCACCTTTTTGCCTGCATTCTCCAAAATTTGCTTAATGAGGAATGTGGTGGTGGTTTTGCCGTTGGTGCCGGTAAGGCCGATCAGCTGCAACTTCTCTGCCGGGTTGCCGTAATAATTGGCACAAATGGTTGCATAGGCATCCCGGGTATTGGGGGTAATCACCTGGCTGGGCAGCCCCATATCGTGGTCACAAACCACGGCAACGGCGCCCTTTTCCAGCATTTCTGCCGCCACGGCGTGGCCATCAAAGCTGGCGCCCTTGATGCACACAAACAGATACCCCGGCTCCACCAGCCGAGAGTCCTGGGTCACATCCAGCACCTCCACATCGTTGTAGGTGCCGGTGCAGGGGATCCCCTGCAGCAATTCGGATACTTTCATTGCGATCTTCCCTTCTGTCAGTCTAAAACGGACTCTGTATTTTTGAACGATACAACGACCACTTTCCCCTGGGCAACCATAGAGCCTTGCTTCTCGCTTTGGCGATAGGCTTTTACATTGCCGGAGGACAAATCGTTGCCGGTGATCTCTATATTCAGATTGTGAGCCTGCGCCAATGCCTTGGCCTCACTCACGGAGCAGCCTGTAAAGTTAGGCACCTTTACCTTCTTTTCTTTACCGCTCTCCGTGTACAGCCACACCGTGCCGCCGGCGGGAATCACATCATTGCCGGAGGGACTTTGTGCCACCACGGTTTTGCCGCTGCCCACCACTTTGTACTTGTACTTTTGCTCAGAAAGAGTGGACTTTGCTTTCTCCACCGTTTTGCCCGTAACGGACGGTACGGCGGTAGACAATGCAGACAGTTCGCTGTCGGTATAAACCGGCTCTACGCCCAGTTCCGTCATGGCCTGTTCCACTACCTGAGAAGCGATAGGCGCGCACAGTGCGCCGCCGCCCAGATCCTCATTCGGCTCATCTACAATAATTAGCATAGCAATTTGCGGGTCATCGGAGGGGGCGATGGCAGCAAAGGAGACAATATATTTGTCCTTCTCCCCTGCGGCGGACTCGCCCAGCTTGGTGGAAGTACCGGTTTTGCCGCCTACACGGTAACCGGCCACATAGCCATTCTTGCCGGTGCCCTCATCCACTACGGCCTTCATCATCTTACAGACTTTTTTGGAGGTATCCTCACTGATCACCTGGCGCACAGCGGTACGGTTGTTCTTTTGTACCACTTTACCGTCTGCGTCCCGCACCTCAGACACCACATAAGGCTTCAGCAGCGTGCCGCCGTTGGCAATGGCACACAATCCGGTGCACACCTGAATGGGGGTCAGGCTGTTGGTCTGGCCAAAGGAAGCGGAGGACAATTCCACAATGCCATACTGCTTCTCTTTATAATACTGGGGGCTGGCCTCGCCGGGCAAGTCGATGCCGGTAATATCCGTAAAGCCGAAGCCCTGGAAATATTTGAAATAATTGTGCACGCCCAGCCGCTGGCCAATAGTGATAAAGAACGGATTACAGGAGTTCTCCAGTCCTTGGGTCAGATTCTGTGTGCCGTGACCGGCGTGGTAATGGCAGTTCATTTTGTAATCTTCTACCTGAATGGAGCCGGTACAGGTGTAGCTGGTGTTCAAATTCACTACCTTTTCCTCCAGCGCAGCGCTGGCAATAAAGGTTTTGAACACGGAGCCGGGCACATAGGTGTCAGACACGGTAAAATTGCGCCACTGATTTTGTACGGCAGCGCTCTCAGCCTCACTCTTTTTGGTCTTATCCTTAATTTTCTTAATGGCTTTTTTGTTCTTATCGTAAGTGAGTTTGTACGGCTCATTGCAGTCATAATCCGGCATAGAACTCATTGCCAGCACTGCGCCGCTGTTGCAGTCCATCACCACACCGTAGGCGCCCTTGCTCCGGTACTGCTCCATGGTCTCCCGCAGCCCCTTTTCCAGGTAATACTGAATGGTCTGGTTAAGGGTCAATATCAGAGAGTCGCCGTCCTGCGCAGCAATAGAGGTGGAATAATCGTCGGAAATACTATTGGATTTGGCGTCCTTAGCCGTGATCAGCCGTCCCGGCGTGCCGGTGAGCAGATCATTGTAGTTCTGCTCCAAACCGGACAAGCCCTGATCGTCTGCGCCGGTAAAGCCGATCACGCTGGAGGCCAGCGAGCCGTACGGATAATATCGCTTGGTGGACTGCTCCATCCCAATGCAGTTGGCCATTGCCTGCTTGTCAATAAAATCCGCCAGCTGCTTTTTAATATTATTCTCCACCTGCTCCCGCACAATCACATAGTGATTTTTTTGTCGGGTTTTTTCTTCCAACGCCTTGGCTTCTTCTTCGTCCAAATCAAAGAGCTTGGTCAGCTCCGCGATCAGTACCGGACGCTGTTTGTCCTTAATGTTCAGCGGATCCAGATACACGGTCCATACCGTAGCGGACTGGGCCAAAATATTACCGTCGCTGTCATAAATGGTACCGCGCATGGCCGGTATCTCCGTATCGGACAGCTGCTGACTCTCCGCCTTGGCGGCGTATTCGTCACCCTTTAGCACTTGCAGATAAAAAATACGGGCCACATCGAGAGAAAGCAAAAACAGCACAACGATCCCCAGGATCGTAATGCGATTGTTCATCACTTTTCTTCCGAAAATGGCCACAGTTTTATGCTCCTTTCTGCACAATAAGCGCAGATTTATGCCCATTCGACAGGCCGAATAAAATACTTATGAGAGTTGAAGCCAATGCTGCCAACTCTCAATCATACGTTTATGCTTCTTTCCTTATTCCCGCACCACATGGGCATAAGCGCCGGGGGATGGCTGGGTCTTTTGCGCCTTGGCGCGAGCCTGCATATAGGCGTCCACATCCACATAGCGCATTTGACCGGATTGCATTTTGCTCATACCCAGTTTTTCTACGGCGTATTGGTCAATCATCTCTACAGAGACCAAGGCGTCCAGCTGACTGTTCAGCCGTGTGCTCTCGCTCTGCGCTTCGCTGATCTGGCGATTGATACTTGCCACTTCATGATTGAGTTTATTCTTCTGTGCAAAGGTAAAGAGCACGCCGCCCAGCATACCCAGGGTCACCAGCACGCTGACCACCAGGATTGCCGCCTGCTTGGCAGCCATACGCCCTTCGGTGTGCAGCTGCTGCTCGCTTTTCAGGCGGGTGTTCTCGTGCACCCGCAGTTCCCGCTTTCTTTGCCGCCGAGGCGGCTGATAGGCAGGTGCAGCCGCAGTTCTGTGGGCGTTAAACGCCTCCAGCGCATAGGAAGCGTCCGCAGAATACGCATACCGTCTGAAATCGCTGCTGTTTGTCATTTCGGCTCACCGACCTTTCCACATCTTTTATTTTTACAATCTTCTTTAGTATTTTTCAAATACCCGCAACCGAGCGGAACGGGCGCGGGGGTTTTCCTCCAGCTCCGCCGCCGAGGGGGCAACGGACTTCAGAGCCTTGCCCTTGGGCTTATTACCGCACACGCACACCGGGAATTCCTTGGGGCAGGTGCACCCCTTGCTCCACTGGGCAAAAGCATTCTTCACCATTCGATCCTCTAAGGAATGAAAGGTAATGATTACCAGCCGACCACCGGGGTTCAGGCAGTCAAAGGCGTCGTGCAGCGCCTGCTGCAGTACATCCAGTTCACCGTTAACCTCAATGCGAATCGCCTGAAAGGAGCGTCGAGCCGGGTGGCCGTCACGCATGGCTCGCTGGGGCATACTGGCTTTAATAATATCCACCAGCTGGAATGTAGTCTCAATGGGCTTTTCCTGCCGGGCTTTTACAATATTGGCGGCAATGCGGCGGCTGAATTTTTCCTCCCCATAGCGGTAGAGAATATCCGCCAGCGCAGCCTCGTCATAAGTATTGACCACATCCGCGGCGCTGCGGCCGGTCTTACTCATACGCATATCCAGCGGCGCGTCTTGATGGAAGGAGAAGCCCCGCTCCGCCGTATCCAGCTGAAAAGAGCTGACTCCCAGATCCAACAGCATACCATCTATGCCGCTCAGACCCCTGTCGATCAATATGTTTTTAATATTCGCAAAATTGTCGTGTACAATGGTCACATTAGGCAGATCGTCCAGCCGTCGGTGCAACACCGCAATGGCGTCCGGGTCCTGATCCACTGCCAGCAAGTGGCAGCCGCTTTCTGCAATAGCGCGTGCGTGACCGCCGCCCCCTGCCGTACCGTCTACCAGCCATTTGCCCGGGGTGGCCTGCATGGCTGCCACCGTCTCTGCAAACAGCACACTCTTGTGCACAAATTCCATCTTATACACCTGCCGTCTGCTCTTCCGAAGCCGGCTTCTCTTTTTTACCGGCATCCATCAGATCCAGGAAATTGGTATCCGTCCGCAGGCCGTTGAACATGGTGTTGAAGCCCTCATTGGTCCAGATCTCAATGGTGCGCTTGTGGCCTTGCATAATCACGGTAGAGCCGTTTTCCATACCGGCATAGTCTTTCAGCCGGGCATTCAGCGTAAAGCGACCCTGTGCATCCAGCGTACACTCCTCTGCGTTGGAGAAGAAAATTTTGTTTTTCTCATACACTTCGTTAGCGGTACCGTCGTCCAGCGCCTCCACGCAGTGCATAAACTCATCCTGGGGATACAATTTGATACAGGTGCTGCCCCGCAGGTTCATACAAACCATAAAAAATTCTGTTCCCAGGCGTTCCCGCCACTTGGCCGGAACAGAAAGGCGCCCTTTGCTGTCCAGCTTCTGGTCCATATATGTACCCACAAAGATACCTAAATTCACAAGCGGCGCCTCCTTTCAGCTAAGATAAACAGAATGCATTTATGGTAAATCCCGCCCAAATCTCAGGTTTGGTTAGGGACAGTAATGAAAAACGATGGAATTCAGTGGAACTCTCACCACTCGTACTTATTATAATGGGCAGCCAAGGATATGTCAACCCTTAAATGATTTGTAACTCTTTTGTAACTACTCCACTTTTTCCACAAGGTTTGGTGCGTTTTTTAAAACTTGTTGCGCTGGGTGCACTATATATGCTATAATTGTAAAAAATAATACTCAAAGGGAACTTTGAGTCAAAACAGGAGACTGCTTATGGATGAATACAAGACCACCTGGCGTGAAAAGCTGGGTTACGGCATCGGTGCAGTGGGACTGGACCTAAGCTACGGTATGTTCTACTCGTACCTGTCCTACTACCTGTCAAGCGTACTGGGACTGAAAGAGGGCTTTTTGCTGCTGCTCACCCCGCTGGCGCGCATTTGGGACGGCGTTAACGACCCGATGATGGGCACCATTGTGGACAACACCAAAACCAAAATGGGCAAATACCGCCCTTGGATCATCATCGGCGCGCTGTCCAATGCCGTTGTGCTGACCCTACTGTTCACCAGCTTCGGCATGAGCGGTACTCGGCTCTATGTGTATATTGCCTTTATGTACATTCTGTGGGGCATGACCAACACCATGGCAGATATTCCCTACTGGTCTATGGTGCCTTCTTTCACTTCTGACCCGAAGGATCGGAACCTGGTAGCCACCGTAGCGCGCACCTTTAGCGGTATCGGACAGGGACTGATTACCATTCTGACCCCGCTGATCCTGCCCAAGCTGTCTGACGGTATCACCACCGACAAGGGGTACAGCGCCTCCGGCTTTTCTCGCTGGGCACTGATCTGTGCCGTGGCGCTGGTATGCTTCTCCCTGATCTGCGTGCTGAGCACCAAAGAGCGTCATGTCATCTACAAGGCAAATAAAGAGAAATTCAGTTTTAAGAAAATGTTCCAAGTGGTGGCGCATAACGATCAACTGGTCATCTTTATGATCTTCGCCATGCTCTCCAACGCCGGCTGGTACCTGACCAGCGGCACCGCCGTGTACTACTTTACCGATGTGTTGGAAAAACCCACGGCACAGTCCATGTTCTCTACCATCGGCGCCGTTGGCTCTGCCGTAGGTCTGTTGGTCATTCCGCTGTTGTCTAAGAAATTTACCAAGCGCACCATCTACATCATCTCTCTGTGTATGACCATCTTTGGCTACATACTGATGTATATCTTCGGCCCGATACTGAAGCTTACCATTGCGCTGGACATCAGTTACATTATCTCCTCCGTGGGCATCAGTTCCATGTTTGTGGCACAGACCATCTTCCTGGCAGATATTGTGGACTACGGCGAATACAAGAACGGCGAGCGCAACGAAAGCATCACCTTCTCTATGAAAGGCTTTTTGCAGAAGATGGCCTACACCATTCAGACCATCATTCTGTTTGGCGGTCTGGGTCTGATGCACTACAACCAGCAGATCGTCACTGCGCACATTAACGACGCCACCAAGACGGCCATCGGCTTTATCGCCTTTGGCGTGCCGCCCATTCTGGTGCTGCTGGCGCTGATCGTCTTTGTGCGCAAGTTCAAGCTGTACGGCGACTTGGCTGACAAGGTACACGCCTACATCGTGGATCGAGAGCGCAAGCGCACAGACGGTGAATAAATCTAAGAAAACATAAAAAGACGGTACAGTCAAACGACTGTACCGTCTTTCTTTTTCTGCTTATGATTTAGATTGCGGGTCGTTAATCACCAACCGATCCCCCAAACGCAGCACCGTGTCGCCGTCCGGAATTAAAATCTGCCCACCCCGGCGCACCAGGATTACCAGCCGATCGCCGGTGTGGATCCGGCATAAGGGCTGATCCAGCCAACTGCTGTCCGCATCCAGCGTTTTTTCATACAAATGCACGCCCTCTACCGCTCCCGCAGCCGTGCCGCTCAGGATCAAGGTATCTCCTGCCTGCAGCTGCACGCTGCCATCCGGCACGATCCGCCGATCTCCACGAAGAACTAATACTAAAATGGACTCCGGCGGCAGCACCACCTGACGCACAGCTTGCCCTGCCCAAGGGTGCCCCTCCGGCAGAGAAAAGCGGATGAACTGCACCGGTACCTCATCCACATAGTCGGTAAAGGTTTTCATTACATCGGCGCCGTCGTCGGTCATGCCCAGCCTTGCCGCCACCCGAGGCAAACAGGTGCCCTGAAGCAGCACGGAGAACAGCACAATAAAGAACACAATATGGAACACATCGTTTTGCATCACCGCCGGGTGCATGGTTGCCATAATGGCGAATACGATGGACGCCGCGCCACGCAGACCGGACCAACTCACCAGCAGCTGCTGGCGAAGAGGCGCACGAAACGGCGTAAGCAACAGCGCCACCACTGCCGGGCGGGCCACAAAGGTCAGAAACAAGGCAATCAGCAGCGCCCGGGGCGCAATGTGCGGCAGCTGGGACGGAAATGCCAGCAGCCCCAGCAGGAAGAACAGTACCATTTGCATCAGCGCCGTGGCAGCGTCAAAAAAGTGTACCAACCCGGACTTGTTGGGGATTCGGCTGTTGCCCAGAATCATACCGGTCAGATATACGCTGAGATAGCCGTTACCGCCCAGCATTTCCGGCAGCACATAGGACAGCAGCGCCACCGCCACGGCAAACACCGCATCAAACCCGGCAGAGAAGCGAAAGCGACCCAGCACCCATCGAGCACCCAGTGGCAACACCACGCCAAACAGCACACCATAGCCAATCTGTGCCGCCAGCATGGCCGCGAATTGACCGCCGCTGCTGCCACCGTGCATCACAGACAGTACAATGGTGGTGAGCATATACGAAAACGGATCGTTGCTGCCGCTCTCCACCTCTAACAGAGATGCGGTATGATATTTCAAATTCAAGTGCCGACTGCGCAGCACAGAAAACACGGACGCCGCGTCGGTGGAGCTGATGACCGCACCGATCAGAAAGCTCTCCCACAGGGCAACCCCCAGCACAAAGTGGCAAAACACGCCCACCAGTCCGGCAGTGAGTACCGTGCCCACAGAGGACAGCAGCACCGCCTGCGCGGCCACCGGTCGTGCCGAGCGCACATTGGTACCAAAGCCGCCGTAAAACATAATAAACAGCAGTGCCACGGAGCATACATTTTGTGCCAACTCAAAATTGTCAAAGGGGATCTTCACCACGCCATCCGTGCCGAAGAACATACCCAATAAAATAAAAAAGAGCAGCGCCGGAACGCCCACCTTGCCGGATAGGCGCTGAAACAAAACGCAGCTCAAAATAACAACGGCCGTCAGCCATAAAATCGTGGTCATGGCGGTCAAAAGAAGCACTCCTTTACTTATGAATAAAAAAAGCGGAGCACCCACATAGATGGGAGTGCTCCGTTGCCGTTTTTTTACGGATTGTCGTTTGCAGAGGTATTTCTGTGCTGACTGTTCATAATGTTCTGACGAATACGGCGCACATCGCTCAGGGCTTTGTACAGAGAGTCGTCGATCTCCAGCAGGGTATCGTCTGCATAATTGTTTACGGCGGTGAGCATCTCACGGCTCTTGTTCTGTGCCGTGGTCACCATCTCATTGGCCTGAGTGGTGGCTTTGCCCAGCAACTCGGAAGCCTGGTTCTGCGCCTGCTTCACATAAGCCTCGCCCTCGCTGTGGGCCTTGGCAATGATCTCCGTCGCCTCTTTCTGGGCGTTCTGGGTGATCTGATCGCGAGCCACCAGTTCCCGTGCCTGGGCCTGCGCCTCGCTGATGATCTTAGCCGCCTCTTTCTTGGCCTCGTCCAAAATATTGTTTCTGGAGTCCACAATGGCCTTAGCCTGCTTGGTCTCTTGGGGAGTATTCAGTCGAATATCCTCAATAATGGTCTTGATCTTGTCCACATCTACCAAAGATTTTTTGGTCATGGGCATAGAGGTGGCATCGTCCAGCACATCCTCCAGGTCTTCCAGTAAAATATCCGTATTGGTCATATCTAACGCTCTCCTTTACATCTTGCAATAATGTCATCTAAAATTTCTTTGGGCACAAAGGCGGAAATATCCCCGTCCAGGCGGCACACTTCCTTCACCATACTGGAGGATAAAAACATATTTTCCCCCTTGGCGGTGAGAAACACCGTTTCCAGTTGCGGACACAGGCTTTTGTTGGTGAGCGCCTGCTGAAATTCGTACTCAAAATCAGACAGAGCGCGCAGCCCTTTTACCACAGCGGCCGCACCGGTTTGCTTGGCATAATCCACCAGCAGGCCGTCATAAGTATCAATTTGAATGTTTTCTGCGTGCAGGCAGCGGCGAATCAGCCGGCAACGCTCCTCTACGGTAAAGAGGCCGTCCTGCTTGGCACTGTTTTGCATCACCAGCACCGTCACCTGGTCAAACAGGCCGGCGGCGCGTTCAATAATGTCTAAATGCCCCAGGGTCACCGGGTCAAAGCTGCCCGGGCAAATGGCTGTTTTCATTCTGCCAAGTCCTTTCCGCGAAGATACAGGGCGATCTTGGTTTTGCCGTGGCGACGCTCCCGATCCAGTACAAAAGAGCCTACCTGGGCCGGCAGTTCCTCATCCCGCCCGGACTCGCACACCACCATGGCGTCATCAGACAGCCGGGGCACCAATGCGGGCAGCACCCGCTGCAAAATACCTTTGCCGTAAGGCGGATCCAGCAGCACCAGATCATAGGTCCCGCTGCGATTTAAGAAGGACAGGGCGTCGGAAAAGACGACATTCGCCTGCTCCTCCAACCGGCAGTGAGCCAAATTCCGCTCCACCACCTGCTTGGCGGCGCGGTTGTTCTCCACAAAAGTACAACTGCGGGCGCCGCGAGACAGCGCCTCGATCCCCAGCTGGCCGGAACCGGCAAACAGATCCAGCACACGGCGACCCTCAATATCAAATTGGATCATAGAGAACAACGCCTCTTTGACGGATTCTGTTGTAGGTCTGGTCACATCTTCACCGGGCAGGGTCTCTAACCGTCTGCCCCGTGCGGAACCGGTAATTACTCGCATCATTGTGCAACATTCCTTAATTTTATACGACTATCATTATACAGTCATCCGCACCGTTCGTCAAGTCGCCCGGCGGGATTTTTACGATTTGTAATAAATGGCAGTGCTTATTTCGCCGCTGTCTCACCGTGGTAATAGGCGTAAACGGCCTTGGCATTTTCCCGGGAAATGCCGGGCACTGCAGCCAGCTGCTCTTGGGTAGCCTCCCGCACGGCGGTCACGGTTTTCAGCGTCTTCAGCAATGCCTTGGCCTTGGCGGGGCCGATCCCCTCGATCTGCAATAAAGTGGAATTGAATGCGGATTTTTTGTGCTTTTGGTGGTGGTAGCTGACCGCAAAACGGTGCACCTCCTCCTGAATGGAAGACACTAAAGTGAAGGACTGACGGTTGGCGTTGATTTGAATTTCACCACCGCCGGTAGAAATGGCCCGGGTGCGGTGCTTGCTATCCTTGACCATACCGAACACCGGCACATCAATATGCATACCGGCCAGCACCGGCAACACCGCATGCACCTGGGCGTCGCCGCCGTCCAGCAAAATCAGATCCGGCAGGATCTTAAAGGTACTGTCCTCCGGGTCCTCCCGGTAATGGGTAAAACGCCGCTGTAGTACCTCCTGCATTGACCCCACATCATTTTGGCCGTCAAAGCCTTTAATGGCAAATTTTTTATACGCTTTCTTCATGGGGCGGCCGTTGTGAAACACCACCATGCCCGCCACATTATCCGCACCAAAGGTGTGAGAAATATCATAGGACTCAATATATTCCGGTGCCTGGGGCAATCCCAGCAGCTGCGCCAACTCCTCCAGGGCGGCGAACTCTCGCCCTAAGCGCCCGGCGTTCTGCGCCAGATGCTCGTTGGCGTTCTTGATACACAACTGCACAATGGACAAGTGCTCCCCTTTTTGCGGGTGGATCAGGCTGACTTTTTTGCCTCGCTTATCCTCCAGCCAGGCAAGCAGCAGTTCCTCGTCCTCCAGCTCTCCGTCCAAAGCGATCCGGGCAGGCACCCGGTCCCGCATAGAGTAGTACCGTTCGATCAGTGCACTGCGGGCGGCAGACAGATCCTCCGGCGGATCCAACAGCCAGTGCTCGCTGTCTGTCAGGCGACCGTTTTCAAAGCGGATCACCTCAAAGCAAGCCTTTTTCCCGGCGATCACCAGAGCAAACACATCCTCCTCCGGCACATTGATGGACACTACTTTTTGCCGTTCGTCCAAATTACGAATGGCCTTGATCCGGTCCCGCAGCTTGGCAGCCTCTTCAAATTCCATGGCCGCACTGCACGCCTGCATACGGGCAGTCAATTCCTTCACTGCCTTGGCGCTGCCGCCCTTTAAAAAATCCACTGCATCTGCAATATTGGCGGCAAAATCAGACTTGCTGATCCGACCGGCACAAGGCGCGGAGCAAATACCCATAAAGCCGTTCAGGCAGGGGCGAGACTTGCCGTAATCTCGGGGAAATTGCTTATTGCACCGGGGCAATTTGTAAATCTTTAAGGTCTCCTCCACCGCCTGCTTCACGGAATAGCCGGAGGTGTACGGCCCTAAGTAGCTGCTGCCGTCCTCCGTCATCTGCTTGCACTCGCTGATCTTAGAGAACGGCGGTGGGGTGATCTTGATATAATTATATCCCTTATCGTCCTTCAAAAGGATATTGTACTTGGGCTGGTGCTGCTTGATCAGCGAGCACTCCAGCACCAGCGCCTCAAACTCGCTGTCACACAGGATATAATCAAAATCATCAGCGTGCTCCACCATGCGGATCACCTTTAAGGTGTGGTTGGTGTGGGAGCCAAAGTAGGAAGACACCCGGTTTTTTAACGCCTTGGCCTTGCCGATATAAATGATCTTTTTGTTCTTATCCTTCATAATGTACACGCCCGGAGTGGTGGGCAGTGCCATTGCTTTTCTACGCAGTTCTTTCTCAGTCAATGCAGATCACCATAAAAAAATGCGGAGAAAAGAATTCTCCGCATACGCTGTTCGTATTGTGTGGCCGTTACTCGGTAAAGCCGCTCTTGACCAGGGCTACCAGACCCTCCACAGCTTCTTCCTCATCGGAACCGTCGGCGATGATGCGGATATCCGTGCCGCCCATAATACCGAGAGAAAGCACGCCCAACAGGCTCTTTGCGTTCACGCGGCGCTCTTCCTTCTCTACCCAAATAGAGGACTTGTACTCATTTGCCTTCTGAATAAAGAAAGTGGCGGGACGTGCATGCAGGCCAACCTGATTTTCCACCTTAACATCTTTCACGAACATAGTGATTACCTCGCTTAACTCAAATACACATTTTATGGATTCGGGTCGAAAGCCGTCTCGACCCCAGTACTTTATATATTATACCATTAAAGTCCGTTCGGTCAACGCCTTGAGGCAAACTTCGTCTGTATTGTTAATTAGGCACAAAATTTTTTCACTCCATTTGTGCAAAATTCACAGAATTTTATTTGCTTTCAGCGTTTCCAAAATCTTCTTGTCCGCTTTTGTCAAATCCGCTCGTTCCAAGAGATCCGGCCGCCGCTCCAAGGTGCGCTGCAAGGACTGCTGCCGCCGCCACTTGGCAATGTTGGCATGGTGCCCGGAAAGCAGCACCTCCGGTACCTCTCGGCCCCGCCACACCGGCGGTCGGGTGTACTGGGGGTACTCCAGCAGGCTGTTATAATGACTCTCCTCCTCAAAGCAGGCTGCGTCAGACAGCACACCGGGCAGCAGGCGGGTCACACTGTCCGCCAGTACCAGCGCCGGCAGCTCACCGCCGGTGAGCACATAGTCCCCTACGCTGATCTCCTCCGGCTGCAACTCCTCAATCACCCGCTCGTCAATGCCCTCATAATGGCCGCACAGCAGCACCAGGTGCTCCATACCTGCCAGTTCTTTGACCCGCTGCTGGGTCAGGGTCTTGCCCTGGGGGGTCAGATAAATCAAATGGTGGGGCACATCCCCCGCCCGCTGGCAAATCGCTTGGTAGCAGTCATATACCGGCTGGGTCTGCATCACCATACCCATACCGCCGCCGTAGGGTGTATCGTCCACATTTCTGTACTTATTCTCTGTATAGGCCCGAATATCCGTGGCTTCGATCTCCACTTTCCCGGCCTTGCGTGCCCGGCCCACAATGCTCTCGTCCAGCACGGCGCGGCACATGTCCGGGAACAGGGTCATAATATCAATCCGCATCAAAAAGTCCTTTCATGGGGCGGATCTTTACCACCCCGGCGGCTACATCTTTCTCCACCACCACATCGTCAATGGCCGGCACCAGTGTGTGTGCCTTGCCCTTCTGCACATCGTAAATATCGCAGGAGCCGTAGTTCTGCACATCGGCGATTGTGCCATACGCGGTGCCGGTGTCTGCATCTACCACCAGGCACCCCAACAGATCCTGAATATAGGTGCGCCCCTCCGGCAGCTTGCCGTCTGCTCGGTCGCCGTACAGCACCTTGCCCTTGATGGTCTCTGCCTGTTCAATAGAGGTGATCTCCGCAAAACGGATAATGGCCCCCTGCTTTTGAGGGCGCAGGGCTGTTACATGCAGCGGGTGCTGCCCCTCCGGATCCAAATACAACACCTGAAAGCGGCGCAAGTAGTCCAGATCGTCACACCACAGGGTGAGTTTCATCTCCCCGCGGACACCGTGGGTATTGTTTAGCAGTCCAACTTCCAAATACTGTTTCATAGCGGCTCCGTTTCTTTTTTTGTTGCACTTATTATATGCAAATGGCCGCCGATTGTCAAACCGGTACAAAAAGCGGCGCCACCGGGCACCGCTTTTGCTAATTTTGTTTGCACTTCTCTTTTTTTGGTTTTTCTTCTGCTGTTTTTCCGGACAGCCGGCTTCTTTACAGTTGGATATCCTTGCTCAACTTGCCGTGGTGAATGGCATTGCCAATGTTGACAGGCGACAGATACACCTTGATCCGCTTGGCCGCTGCGTGCAGCGGATCCCGGTCAAAGGGCACGTCGCTCAGGCTCTTCACACGAATACTCTCCGCCAGTTCGCGCAGGGTGCAGTCCGGGTCTGCCGCCAGAGTCACCGTATGGCTTTGACCGGGCAGCAGATCAAAATAGTTGTCGCTAAAGGGTAACGAAGTGCGGCTGCTCTCCAAATGCACCAGCCGGGCAAACCGGTCGGTGGTCACCGTCAGGCACAGTTGGTCTTTTTGGATCTCCACCTTGGTGTGCAACTTGGCGCCGGGCAGCTGCAAGCGCTTTTCCTGGTCGAAAAGCACCGTCTTTTGTTGCAGGCAGACGCCGTTTTGCACCAGCCGCACCGCCAAACCGGTGCGGCGCAGATCATACTTTTTGCGCAGGGGCGCCATTTCCCGGGAAAAGGCCACCGCATTCTCCACCGGCGGCAACAACAGCTTCTTTTTCTCTTTCTCCAGCGTGCCGGTAACAAAGTCAAACAGCTCGTACTCCACCGTCACCGTCTGGCGGGCGTTCAGGTCGTTGAGCACATACACATCGAACCGTTCCTTGCTGTCCTCTACCGACACGGACAGAGGCGCGTTAAACCGCCGTGCGCCGTATTGCAGTGCCTTGTAATTGCCGTAGTAGTCCAAACTGGACCAGGAGCACACACCCCAACAGTCGTTAAACTGCCAGTACATAGCCCCGTTGCACTGCCCCTTGTGGCGGCGCCAGTGCTCGGTGGCGTCTGCAATACAGGTATCCTGGGTCACCTGGGACAGATAGATATAATCCCAAAACCGCCGGGGCAAATGGAAACGAGAAGCAATATAATACACCATCTTGTCGTTGCCGCTGGCGCACTTTTGGTGCAGGTTAAATACCGGGCTGTTCAGGGCGTAATCCCCGGGCTTTGCGTACTGGCGAATGGCCTTGGCATCCGGCAGGCTCTCAAAGCCGAATTCGCTGCAAAAGCGGGTCATTCGTTTGCGGTAATACTGCATAGGCTGCAAGCCGTGCCACACGCCCCACAGGTGGGTGTCGCCTACATTGTCGCTGTAAACGCCCTCATTATGGGCAATGCCCACCGGCGAACCGGGGGTGTAGGGCGTGTCCGGATCCTCCACCCGAATTTCCGGCTCCAGGATCTCATAAAAGAATTTTTCTGTCCACTGCACATACTTTTGCATGTGCACCCAGGCCATGTGCATATCCTCGATCTCGTTATTGCCGCACCACACCGCCAAGCTGGGGTGGTGGCACAGCCGCTGCACCTGGGCGTGCACCTCGGTCTTTACATTCTCCAGGAATTCCGGCAGGAAGAAGGGGTACGCCTGGCAGGCAAAGCCAAAGTCTTGCCACACCAGGAGCCCTCGCCGGTCGCAGGCGTCATAAAACGCGTCGGATGCATAGTAACCGCCGCCCCACACCCGCAGCATATTCAGGTTGGCAAACTGTGCAGCATCCAGCAGTGCCTCTAACTTTTTGTCATCGAAGCGGGTAATAAAGCTGTCCGGCGGGATCAAATTGGAGCCTTTAATAAACAGGGGCACGCCGTTTAACCGGAACTGGAAGTTCATACCGTATGGATCCCGCTCCCGATTCAGCTCAATGGTGCGCAGACCCACACGCTTTTCCGCCCGGTCCAGTTCTTTCTCTTTCGCCGTCAGCACCGCCGATACCGTGTACAGGGGCTGGCGGTCCTTGCCGGACAGCTCCCGGGTCCACCACAGCTCCGGCTTCTCAATTTTGAACACAGCCTCGGTGCCTTTTTCCGTCAGCACTGTGCCGTCCGGGCAGGTCACCTGCAAGGTGCAGGTACAGTCACCGTACTGCTCCACTTGGGCCTTGGCGGTAATCACCGCCCCATCGTCTTGCAGCTGCTGGCGCACGGAAAGCTGCGCTACCCGTGCCGTATCCACAAAATCCAGCCCGATTTCCTCGGTAATACCGCTCACCGGCAGCACCGGACCCCAATCCCAGCCAAAGTGGCACTGGGGCTTACGAATATGAACAATGCCGTTCTGCCCGTTGGAATTCATAGGGGTCGTACACTTTTTGTATGCCGCGCTCACATACTCCACCGGTGAATAAAAGCGAATAATCAGGGCGTTCTCCCCTACCTGCAAGCGCTCTTTTACCGGCACCCGGTAAGGCACAAAGCAGTTTTTGCCTTGCAGCACCCGGTGACCGTTAAGCGTCACATCACAGATGGTGTCCAGCATATCGCAGCGCAGGTACACCGCGTCCGCTTGTAATTCTTCCGCCGTTACGGTAAACTGCTTTTCGTATACCCAGTCGGCGTGGCCCACCCAGCCTACTTCTTTTTCGTTCATCCCCACAAACGGGTCCGGGATCTTGCCGGCTGCCATCAGGTCTAAGAAATTGCAGCCCGGCACCTTGGCCGGCATCCAGTCGCCCTGATCCGCCCGGCGAAAGCGCCAGTCCCCGGTTAATGTTTTATACATCGGTATTCCCCCTATATGTCAAGTTTTGCTATTCCATTATACCTAAGCCTACCTGTAAAGTCAAAGCAGAAATGCAGCGCCCGGCGTCGCAACGAGAAAAAAGCGCAATTACCGCTACACTTTTGTGACCTACTGGAGGTTGGCGGTGATTCGGGACCGGGTGCAAAGCGGCGCCGGCCAATTTTCGGAATACATTGCCGACTTTATCGTCCAGAACGGCAAAAAGGCACTTTGCAGTATGAAATTCACAGCATTAAAAAAGGACCCGTGCCGATGCACAGGTCCTTTTTGTTTACGCTTTTGATCAGTCGATCTCCACCGCAATTTTCTCGTCGCAGCGGGTGGCGGCAGCGCGCATAACCACGCGAATGGCCTTTGCAATACGGCCCTGCTTGCCGATGACCCGACCCATATCACTCTCTGCAACATGCAGGTGATACACGATCACGCCCTCTTCGTCCGGCTGATCCACCTCTACCGTAACAGCGTCCGGCTGATCCACCAAACCACGGGTGATGGCTACCAATAGTTCTTCCAAGAAAACACCTCCATATTAGTTCTTGCAAATGGGCAAAGAACTAATTATAAAATGCCTTCCTTCTTCAGAATAGCCTTCACAGTGTCAGTGGGCTGTGCGCCGTTAGCGATCCACTTCTTTGCCTTCTCGCCGTCGATCTTCACCTCAGCGGGATCCACCATGGTGTTGTAAGTGCCGATCTCCTCAATGAAGCGACCGTTGCGGGGATATCTGGAATCTGCCACAACTACACGATAGAACGGTGCCTTCTTTGCGCCCATGCGGCGCAGTCTGATTTTTACTGCCATTTTTGTTACCTCCGTGAAAATAAATAATAATGAATTTATATAACCAAAATGCTTTTGGCAATAGATAAAGTTAGAACCCAAAGGGGTTAGAGCCGCCGTTTTTGCCCATCATACGCTGGGCCATCTCCGGGTTTTGGCTCATCATGCGGCGCATTTTCTTACTCATCTTGGGGCCGCCTTTGCCGCCGCCGAACTGTTTGACCATCTTTTGCATCTGCTTAAACTGGGACAGCAGCCGGTTCACATCCTCCACCTGCATACCGCAGCCGGCGGCGATACGCCGCTTTCTGGAAGGATTGATGATCTCCGGCTTGGTGCGCTCCTCCACGGTCATAGAGTAGATAATGGAGCGAAAGCGGTTAAACGCGCCCTCGTCAATGTCCTCGTCCTTAATCTTGGAGCCGATACCGGGCAGCATCTTAATGGTGTCACGCAGGGAGCCCATGCGTTCGATCTGGTCGAACTGATCCAAAAGATCGTTCAGATCAAATTTATTCTTCGCCAGCTTGCGTTCCAGCTCTGCCGCCTTTTTCTCGTCCAAGCTCATCTCTGCCCGCTCAATGAGGGAGAGCACATCGCCCATACCCAAAATACGGGAGGCCATACGACTGGGGTGGAAAGTCTCCAGCTGGTCCAGCTTTTCGCCGGTACCGATGAATTTAATCGGCTTGCCGGTCACGGCACGCACAGACAGCGCCGCACCGCCGCGGGTGTCACCGTCCAGTTTTGTCAGAATCACGCCGTCAATGCCTAATGCCTCGTTAAAGCTCTTGGCCACATTCACAGCGTCCTGACCGGTCATGGCGTCAATCACCAGCAAAATCTCGTGCGGGTGAACCGTGGAGCGAATGTTTTGCAGCTCCGCCATCAGTGCCTCGTCCACATGCAGACGACCGGCGGTATCCAGCAGCACATAGTCGTTGCCGTGATCCCGCGCGTATTTTACTGCCTCGCCGGCAATGGTCACCGGGTTCTCCGCGCCCATTTCAAACACAGGCACATCCACCTGGGCGCCTACCACCTGCAACTGCTTAATGGCTGCGGGTCGATACACATCGCAGGCCACCAGCAAGGGTCGGTGCCCTTCTTTCTTCAACTTCTTTGCCAGTTTGGCAGAATGGGTGGTTTTACCGCTGCCCTGCAAGCCGCACATCATCACAACCGTCGGCGGGTGATTGGCAATGGCCAACCGGGACTCCGTGCCGCCCATCAACTCCGTTAACTCCTCGTTGACGATCTTGATGACCATTTGGCCGGGGGTCAGGGACTCCATCACATCCGCACCGATGGCACGCTGGGTCACCTTGGCGGTGAACTCCTTGGCCACCTTATAGTTGACATCCGCCTCCAGGAGCGCCATACGCACCTCGCGCATAGCTTCCTTTACATCGGACTCTGTAAGCTTGCCCTTGGCACGCAGCTTTTTAAATGAATTTTCCAGCCGTTCGCTGAGCCCTTCAAATGCCAAGTTCTACACTTCCGTTCTTTTTATCATTCGCAAAGATAAGCGGTTAGGGTCTTGATCCGGGCCACATTGTCGTTGATCTCCCGGGACAGTGTGTGCGACAGATTATACGCATTAATGGCCTCGGCGCACTGCTCGATTTCTTCCAGTCCCTTCTTCAGGGTCTCGAACTTTTTGGCCAGACCCAAGCGGCTCTCCATCTCAAACAGCTGGTTCTCCGCCCGCTTGATGGCGTCGCGCACGCCCTGGCGGGTAATGCCCTCATTCTCTGCGATCTCAGAAAGCGAAAGGTCCTCGTCATAGTAATACACCAAAAAATCGTGCTGCTTTTGGGTCAACATTTCGCCGTAAAAATCCAGCAAAAAAGAAACTTCCAAATTCTTGGCCAAGGACGCCCTCCCCTTTCTTAGTCTCTTGCGCTGTAAAGTGAAAGTTCTTTACAGCAAGGGGTATTATACTAAAACCGAGCCGCCTTGTCAACCGCTCTCTGCATATTTTTTGCAACAAAATTTACGAAAAAAGCGCTTGACACAAGCTATGGTGCACCGCAAAAGTGCCACCCCACCGGATAGTGGTGCGCGCCGACAAAGCAAAAGACACGATTTGTTTACAAAATCGATACAAATCATTGACAACCTGTCGCCTAATACATTATAATAGTCAAAGTCCAAAAAACACGGAGGTACTGTACATGAATCCATTGCATGAATTTGCAGCGCTGTTCTCCAACTTCGGCAACATTGATCCCCGTATGATCGTGATGTGGGTGGTTGGCGGCGTGCTGGTCTACCTTGCCATTAAGAAGGAAATGGAACCCACCCTGCTGCTGCCCATGGGCTTCGGCACCATTTTGGTGAATCTGCCCCTCAGCGGCGCCATTACCCAAGCCGGGGCGGAGGAAGGCCCCATATCCGTACTGTTTGATGCAGGCATTGCCAACGAGCTGTTCCCGCTGCTGCTGTTTATCGGTATCGGCGCCATGATCGACTTTGGCCCGCTGCTGAAGAACCCGTGGCTGATGCTCTTCGGTGCAGCCGCCCAGTTCGGTATTTTCTTCACTTTCTTTGTGGCCGGTTTCTTCTTTGATATTAACGACGCCGCGTCCATCGCCATTATCGGCGCTGCCGACGGCCCCACTTCCATCTTTGTGGCCAATACACTGCATTCCAAGTATCTGGGTGCCATTATGGTGGCTGCGTACTCTTATATGGCGCTGGTGCCCATTATCCAGCCGCCGGTGATCAAGGCTGTAACTTCCAAGAAAGAGCGCCTGATCCGTATGAAATACCATGCAGGCGATGTAAGCAAGACCACCAAGATTGTGTTCCCCATCGTGGTAACTGCCGTTGCCGGTTTGGTGGCGCCTAAATCCGTTGCACTGGTAGGCTTCCTGATGTTCGGTAACCTGATCCGCGAGTGCGGCGTGCTCAACCAGCTGTCTGAGACGGCGCAGAACGCCTTTGCCAACATTATTACAATTCTGCTGGGTCTGACCGTTGCTGCCAAAATGCACTATCAGGACTTTGTATCCTGGCAGACCCTGATGATCCTGGGTCTGGGTCTGGTTGCCTTCATCTTTGATACCGTAGGCGGCGTAGTGTTTGCCAAGTTCATCAATCTGTTCCTGCCCAAGGAGAAGAAAATCAACCCCATGATCGGTGCAGCCGGTATCTCCGCATTCCCCATGAGCGGGCGTGTGGTCAACCAAATGGGCCTGAAAGAGGACCCGCAGAACTTCCTGTTGATGTACTCCATCAGCGTCAATGTTTCCGGCCAGATCGCCTCCGTTATTGCCGGCGGCCTGATCCTGACCCTGGTATCGTAAGGAGGATATGATATGCAGACTTTATTTGCTTCTCTGCTGGCTGTGGTTACCATGGCCATCAACGCCCAGTCCTGGAAAACCACCCTGCCGGATATGCTCTTCGGTATGATCGGTATCTTTATCGTGATCGGCGTGATCATTCTTGTCACCTATGGGCTAAACAAAGCCTTTTCCAAAAAGAAGAAGGACGACAAGGACGAGAAATAAAAACAAAATGAAACCCAAAGGCGCTCGGCAAGTCCGGGCGCTTTTTCTGTGCAAAAAACAGGGTTGCAAAATGCGACGGTCTATTGTATAATATAGGCAAATTCAAACGCTATGACGAAGAAAAGTAGCGCTCCCCCTGCTGTTTAGAGAGTCGCGGTCCCGGCTGAAAGCCGCAGCACAGCAGCCTGCGTGAAGTTCCCTTCCGAGCGGTTTTGCTGAACCACAGTAGGCAAGAACGGTGTGAGCACCGTTATCAGGCTCAAAGAGTGTTTGCTCCGATTGGCACTTGCCAACTTGCAAAAAACAGGGTGGTACCGCAGGTAATTCCGACTTGTCCCTATACGAACGGGGCAAGTCGTTTTTTATTTGCACACTGCCGCGAGCAATACAGAATGACAGAAAGGATACGAAGATGAAAGCACAACTGGAACAAATCCGCCGGGCCGCCAAAGAAGCACTGGCCTCCTTTGACAGCGCCGAACAGCTGGAAAAAGCCCGTATTCAGTACTTGGGCAAAAAGGGCGAGCTGACCGCTATTTTAAAGCAGATGGGCAAGCTGTCTGCTGAGGAGCGCCCGGTGATCGGCCAACTGGCAAACGAAATTCGCAAAGACATTGAGGACACCATCGCCAACAAGTCCGCAGAGATCAAGAAGGCAGCCCAGGAAAAGCGGCTGGCTGAGGAAACCCTGGATGTGACCATGCCCGGCACCCTGCCCCAGATCGGCTACAAGCACCCGCTGTCCATCGTGCTGGACGAAATCAAGGACATCTTTATGGGCATGGGCTTTGACATTGCCGAGGGCCCGGAGGTGGAGTACGACTACTACAACTTTGAGGCACTGAACATCCCCAAAGACCACCCGGCCAGAGACACCCAGGACACCTTTTATATCAATGACAACATCGTACTGCGAACCCAAACTTCTCCGGTACAGATCCGTGTAATGGAAAAAACGCAGCCCCCCATTCGAATCATTGCCCCGGGCCGTGTATTCCGCTCCGACGCGGTAGATGCCACCCACTCTCCCCTGTTCCACCAGATCGAGGGCTTGGTGGTAGACAAGGGCATTACCATGGCAGACCTGAAAGGCACGCTGGAAACCTTTGCCAAGCGGCTGTACGGCGAGAATACAAAAATCCGCCTGCGTCCCCACCACTTCCCCTTTACGGAGCCCAGCTGCGAAATTGATGTCAGCTGCTTTAAGTGCGGCGGCAAGGGCTGTCCCTTCTGCAAGGGCGAAGGCTGGGTCGAGATCCTCGGCGGCGGCATGGTGCACCCCAAGGTGTTAAAAAACGGCGGCGTAGACCCGGATGTATACAGCGGCTTTGCCTTTGGCGTAGGCCTGGAGCGGCTGGTGCTGTTCCGCTTTAATATTGACGATATGCGTTTGCTGTATGAGAACGATATGCGTTTTCTGTCCCAGTTTTAAGGAGGTGCAAATATGATTTTATCCAGAAAATGGGCCAACGATTATGTGGACCTAACCGATATTGACAACAAGACCTTTTGCGACGAAATGACCCTGTCCGGCTCCAAGGTGGAGGGGTATGAAGTGGAAGGCAGCGACATCGAGAATGTAGTTGTGGGCCAGGTGCTTTCTATGGAGAAACACCCGGACTCCGACCATCTGTGGGTGTGTCAGGTGTCCGTAGGCGACGATCAGCCGCTGCAAATCGTCACCGGCGCCCAGAACTTAAAGCCCATGGACATTGTGCCGGTGGCACTGGTGGGCGCTACGGTGATCAACCGCAAAGACCATAAGTTAGAAAAAATCAAAAAGGGCAAACTGCGGGGGGTTGCTTCTGCCGGTATGCTGTGCTCTTTTGACGAACTGGGTCTGACCCAAAACGACTTCCCTTACGCCTGCGCCGACGGTATTTTTGTACTGGGGGACGACTGCGACAAGACCCTGGGCATGGATATTCACAAAGCCATCGGCTATGACGACACCTGCGTTGAGTTTGAGATCACCTCCAACCGGTGCGACTGCCTGTCCGTAACCGGTTTGGCCCGTGAGGCAGCGGCCACCTTTGACCGGCCTTTCACCTTGCCGGAGCCGGAAGTAAAGCCCGGCCACGGCAATGTAAACGACCTGCTGCAAGTGCATATTGAAGACGGCGAAAAGTGCTACCGTTACACCGGCGCTGTAGTAGAGAATGTGCGGGTTAAGGAGTCACCCCGCTGGCTGCGGGAGCGACTGCGAGCCTGCGGCGTGCGCCCCATCAGCAACATTGTAGATATTACCAACTATGTGATGCTGGAGTACGGCCAGCCCATGCACGCCTTTGACCTGCGTTACCTGGTGGGCAACACAGTGAATGTGCGCAACGCCAAGGCCGGCGAAACCATCACCACCCTGGACGGCGAGACCCGGGAGCTGACGGAGAATATGCTGGTGATTGCCGATACGGAGAAGCCTGTGGCCGTTGCCGGCGTAATGGGCGGCGAATACAGCGGTATTATGGACGACACCACCACCATCGTATTTGAGTCCGCCTGCTTTAACGGCACCTGCGTGCGCCGCACCGCCAAGGCGTTGGGTATGCGCACTGAGGCCTCTGCCCGGTACGAGAAAGAGCTGGATCCCAACCAAACCATGCGCGCCTTAAAGCGTGCCCTTCAACTGGTACAGCTGCTGGACGCCGGCGATGTGGTAGACGGCGTGGTGGACTGCTGCAAGAAAGTCAAAGAGCAGGTCACTGTAGACTGGGACTACCAGTGGATCAATCGGTTCATCGGCTTTGATCTCAGCGAGCAGCAGATGATTGATATTTTGAAGAAGATCGACTTTGATGTGCGCGACGGCAAGGTCTATGCCCCCACCTTCCGCAATGATATTGAGCACCTGGCAGACCTGGCGGAGGAAGTGGCCCGGTTCTACGGCTTCCACAACATTCCCAACCACATGCTGCAAGGCGCTGCCAACGGCAAGCTGACCCACCGCCAGTCCTTTGAACGCAAGCTGGGCAACACTTTGCTGGCCTGCGGCTGCACCGAAGTATCCACCTTTAGTTTTATCAGCCCCAAAGCTTATGACAAGATCTGCCTGCCCCCGGACAGCGAGCTGCGCAACTCCATTGTAATCCTAAATCCCCTGGGCGAGGACACCAGCATTATGCGCACCACCATCCTGCCCTCTATGCTGGATGTGCTGTCCTTTAACTACAACCACAAGACGGAGGCCGCTTGTATGTACGAGATGGGCACCGTTTACACCCCCACAACCCCGGACAAACTGCCCATCGAGAGCCAAAAGGTCACCATCGGTATGTACGGCAACGGCGCAGACTTCTTTGCGCTGAAAGGCATTGTGGAGAAGTTGCTGGACTGCCTGCATGTGGATCACTACGATGTGGAGCCGGTAAAAGATAACCCCACCTTCCACCCGGGCCGTACCGCCGCCTTCACCATGGACGGCAAGGTGCTGGCTACCCTGGGCGAGGTGCACCCCACCGTGGCAGAGAACTACGCCATTGGCACCCGGGTTTATCTGGCGGAGCTGGATGTGAACACCGCTTATGAGAACGAAAGCGGCACCCGCACCCACAAGCCCCTGCCCAAGTACCCGGTCAGCAACCGGGACCTGGCCTTTGTATGCGACAAGGAGATCCCGGTGCTGAAGTTGCAGCGTGCCATCGGCGAGGCCGTAGGCAAAACCCTGGAGAGCGTCAAGCTCTTTGATGTGTACCAGGGTGAGCAGATTGAAAAGGGCAAAAAGAGCGTGGCGTTTAACATTCGTATGCGCGCCCATGACCGCACCCTTACCGATGATGAAGCCGACGCTGCCATGAAGCGGGTGGTCAAAGCCCTGGACAAAATGGGCATCAGCCTGCGGAGTTGACCGAAAAAACGGACAACTGCCCGGTAATTTGACCGGAATATTGGAATTTTTGCATTTTAATATTGTAATTATTTCAAAAAATGTATATAATGATGTGTACGGAGGTGACTTTACCGTGACAGATAAGACCATGACATTTAGAATCGGTGATGAAAAAGAGGATGTTATGAAGGATACCTTAACCCAGGTGTTTGACGCCCTGCGGGAAAAGGGGTACAATCCCATTAACCAGATCGTAGGCTATCTGCTGTCTGAGGACCCCACCTACATCACCACCCACAACAATGCCCGCAGCCTGATCCGCCGGATCGACCGGGACGAGTTGTTGGCCGCTATGGTAAAGTCCTACTTAGATTAAAACAAAGGAGGCGTTCCCTTGGCGAAGAAAGGCGAATTCTTGGAATACAAAGGCAGACCGCTGGTACGCTGCGGCAACACCATTTACTACGGCAGTATGGCCGACCCGTTCGTTGTGTGCCTGAAGGTACAGAGTGAGAAGAAACAGGGCGACCAAACCATTGCCGACAAAGTGATCATTCAGCTGCTGAATACGGACGAGCAGATCTCGCCCAAAGAACAGGTAGTCAAAAAGAGCGAAAAGACCGGCCTGTTCAACGCGCTGGATCTGGGTGCCGTTTGGCTGGAAAGAGCCTTAAAGAAAAACGCGTAATCCCAAGTAACCAAAAGAACCGAGTGCAGTTTGCACTCGGTTTTCTTTATTGCCTGTTTCCAACGGCCTGCTCTTATTGCGGATTGCACAAGGGCGAGGGTGTTTTTTTATGCAATATGTGAATTGACTTCACCGAATCGACAACTTATAATTAAGATAAGGGTAATTTTACGCACTTTTGCAACGGAAGGGGCAACTGGATATGAAGAAGAATTTACGCAGCCTATTGTGCGGTCTGCTGGCACTGGTGCTGGTGTGTTCCTGCGCCGGCGCGGCCTTCGCCAAGGACAACGGCGCCACACCGGTAATCTCTGTGCACGGCATGGGCGGCTCCGGCCTGTACCTAAACCCGGGCACGGAGGATGCGCAGCAAGTGGGCGTGTTTGACGCCAAAAGTCTGCTCAGCCGCGGCGGACTCATCCAAAATGTGCTGGCTGCCGTCGGCGGCAAGCAAACGGACCCAAACGCCGTCATTGACCAAATTGCCGATCTGATGAACGACTACCGCAACATCGCCTGCGATGAGGACGGCAACAGTCTTTACAATGTAGGCATCGCCAACTACTGGACCGACAGTCTGAAAAACCACCCGGGCTACCTGTCCGGCACCAGCAACGAGCCGGCCATTTGCCGCCAAGTGGCGCAGAATATCGGCGCAGACAAAGTGTATGCCTTTAACTACGATTGGCGACTGGACGCCTGCGAAACGGCTGCCAAGCTGGCAGACTTTGTGGATCAGGTTAAAGCCAAAACCGGTAAAAAGCAAGTGACCCTGATCGGCAGTTCAGAGGGCACGGTGATTCTCAGCGCCTACATAGATGAGTACGGCGATCGGGGTGACATCCGCCGTCTGGTAATGATCAACGGGGCGCTCACCGGCGTGTCTGTCACCAAGCTGTTTTGCCAGGATCTGCTGTTTGACGCGGATGTGGTCAAGAAATACTTGGACCGGGTGACCACCACTTACCACAACCCGGACTTTGACTTTAGCCAGCTGAACCGGCTGGCAAACAGCCTGAATGTGGGCTACCTGTGCGACTTTTTGACCCAAGTAGCAGAGGACCCTGCGCTGGTGGAGCGTGTGTATAATGAGATCTTTTACCCGGTGTTCGGATGCATTCCCATGCTGTGGGAGTTTATCCCCTATGATGATTTTGACGACAGCGTGGATGCCATGACCGCCATCGGCTTTTTAGACCAAAGCAGCGGCCTGTATAAGAAGATCACCCGCTATCATAAGGTGCAAAAGCGCCTGCCCGGCAATCTGAAAGCCATGCAAAAGGCCGGCACCGATGTGGTGATCGTAGCCAACTACGGCCTGCCCAATATCCCCATCAACTCTGCGTATGCCAATCAGACAGATATTCTCATCGACACCAAATACGCTTCCGTGGGAGCCACCACGGCGGACTACGGCAAGGCCTTGAAGCGCACCGGCGCCCATGTGTCGCCGGACCGTATTGTGGACGCCGCCACCTGTTTGCTTCCCAACAACACCTGGTTCTTTAAGGGCGTGGCCCATGTGAACTTCTGGTACGACAGCCAAGCCACCAAATTCTTGGCCGGACTGATCACCAACCCGAAGAAAAAGCAGTCTGTGCAGACAGTAAAAGCCGCCACCGGCAACGGCCAGTTTGTCAATACGGACGAGAAGCAAAATATCGTTCCCTTTAGCGCCGGCAAGAGCACAAACAGCAGCGGTACAAAGAACACCAATTCCAAGAACACCGCGACCGCAGCTGTTAAGTCCCCTGCCACCGGCGCCCATTGGAGCCTGGCAGTGGGCGGCTCCGGTCTGGCCGCCTCCGGCTTGCTCTTCGCCCTGTACGCTCTGTTTGCCAAAAAGAAAAACGACGCAGCCACAAAATAATATCTATACCTAAACCAACGCCCCCTTGCATAAGCAAGGGGGCATTTTTTTACCCAAAATTCGAAAAAATTGCGGGCCTATGTAGGCATCGGCCCCTACTTACCAATCCCTCCACCGCCTACAGCGGTCCCCCTCCCTTTACAAGGGAGGCAAAGTGGTAAAAATAGCGGCTCCCCTTGCAGTAAGGAGAGCCGTATTTTTCGTAGTGAACTGTGATTTACTTTTCGTCTGCGCCGAAGGCGAAGATCTGGCCGGTGTACACATTGAACTGCATGATACAGGGGCGGTCGCTCTGGGTATACCGCACAGTGAGCACATCGCCCTCCTGGCTCACATCCGTTAAAGTGGCGGTATCGGCCAGGGTATCGGCAAACAGGCTGGCCTGCTCCGGCTTATAGGTGCTCACATCGTCCGAGGTGAAGAGCACGCCACCAAACAGCTGAATAAACTTAGCCAGCAGCGCCTGCTGCTCCGGGGTAAAGCTGATATTGTTGCGCCGTAGCAGGAACACATCCGGGTCGTTCAAAAATGCCCGGCCGTTCAGCCCCCGGCGATACACGCTGTTGAGCACCGCATTGGGTGTAGACACATCCTCCCGGTGCATTTGGCGGCGCCGGGCAGAATGGGGCCAACTGAGGGCCATATCCGCACCGATACGCATATAGTCCGCCACGCCAAAGCTGGGCAGCATTGGTGCGCCGCAAGCCAGCAGCAGCTTATCCTCGCCCACGCACTCCCGCAGCAGTTCCATGGCGTCATACGCCACCTGGCCGCGGGTCTTGCCGTACAAGGGCTTAACGGAAGCGGCATACAAAAAGTCCAGCTTCACCATATCAAAGCCCCAGGTATGCAGCACCGTTTGAAACACCTGCTTAATATATGCCCGGGCTTCCTTATGATAAATATCCAGGGCATAAAAGCCACCCCAGTTGGCGCCCACCATCAAGGGGCTGCCCTTTTTGTCTGCCACCAGCCAGCCTGGGTGCTTCTTTGCCAAATAGGCATTCTTTTGCACCGCAAAAGGCGCCAGCCACAGCCCGGCTTTCAGCCCGCGCTGATGAACCGCATCGGCCACCCGGCGCATACCGAAGGGAAACTTCTTGCTGTCCACAGACAGCCAGTCGCCCACGGCGGTCTGGTAGCCGTCGTCCACCTGGAAGGTATTGACCCCGGCGCAGGGAGCAATGGCCCGCAGGTCGTGCATGATGATATTGTGATTGATATTGCTGTAATAGTTGTACCAGGAGGTATAGCCCCGCAGCTTTTCCGTTTGGCGGGGGTGTACGCCCAAGGCGGCAAAGTAGCCGTCAAATACCGCGTCATAATGCCCCTGCTGCATATAGAGATCCAGCACCGGATAATCCTCCGTGAGCATCAGCCCCTCCAGATCCTTAGACACAGCCAACACATTGCGGTTCATATCCGCCGTAATAACGGTAAAACCGGTGCGGTCCGTCATGGAGCCGATAAAGTCCAGCATGTCGCCGGTGCGCACATAGGCAAAGCCGTGAGAATGGAACACACCCGCCTGCTTTTCCTCCGGTACAAAGGTATAATCGCCGGTATACTGCATACCCAAGCGGCGGCCGATGGGCGATTTGCCAACGGTGCCCAGCCCGGGCATGCGCTCCGTGGGGCCGAATTCCCGGCTGTCCGTCCAGGACTGAAAGCCGTTGGCCATAAAGCGACTGGCAGGGGTAAACAGGAACGGCAGCTCCAGAATAAAACTGCGCACCTGTATGGGCGCGGTGGGGTGCAAAGTCACCTGCAAGCGGTGGTCGCTCTCCCGCACCTGCAAAAGCAGGTCCTCGTTACTGCCGGTGGCCGTCTTTACGGTGCTGCCCAGCTTATAATCAATGTGGTAGGAAAAGGTCATGGGGCGGTTCTCTCCAATCATTATTTTTTGAATTGCAGTGCGCAGCGCAGGGTCAAGGTCTGCATTTTCGGCAGCTTATACTGGGGCTTTAAGGTAGCCACAGCAGGCACATCGCCGCCAACACCCTGCTGGCCGCCGTCAATATTCACCGTCAGGTAATCATGGCGGGGCAGGTCGCAGGAATGCTTGGCTGCGTCCAGTTCCTCCAGAGTGTAGGGGTGCACGCCGGCCTCAAAAGCACGACCCACAGCGTCTACCCGCAGCTTCACATCGCTGCCCACTTCCAGCCAGCGCACGTCGCAGCGGTTGCCGTTCTCCTGCGGATACAGGTAGTCGTGGATAAAGTCCTCGGCGCTCTTAAAGCGATACACGCCCAGGTACGCGCCGGTCTTGCGGTCGCAATAATTCTCGTGGGGGCCTTTACCGTAATAAGTCACGCCGTCCTCCCCGGACATCAGCTGGAAGGTAATGCCGTAACGGGGCAGATCCATGGGTACAATATTGCGACAGGTCTGGGTCACCAGTACCCGGCCGGACGGCAGCACCACATAGGTGGTCTCTACCTGATCCAGGTAGCGGCACAGCCAGCGCACGGTGATCTTCACCGCATCTTTGCCTTGCGTGGCTGTTACCTCCAGCGGGATCATAGCCTTGCCGGCGTTCTTAAAGGCATTCAGCCCGATCAGGGTGCGCACAAAGTCAAAGGGAATTTGGGCAATGCGCTCATTGTCAATATTGGCACGGCCAAAGCAGGGGCGCACGCCGCTGCGCAGGCACTCCCGGCCGTCCAGTTCATAGGAGCTCAGCTCGCCGGTTTTCTTGGATACAGCCAGACTGAAATGAGCGCCGCTGACCACATAGGCGTCTGCCCGCTTGCACAGGCTGATTGCTGCGGGCGTCTCCTTCTTCACAGAGAAATCGTACTGCCCCAGCACAAACTGCTCTCTGGCCATCAGGTGACCGGCAGGCAGGCGCATGGCGTCCGCCTTCAGAATTAAATAAGCGTCCAGCAGCTGCTCGCTCTTGGTATTTAGGTCAAAGGGAATATCAATCTTTACCTTCTCCAAATGGCCCGCTGCCGGCAGGTCCATGGTCTTCTCTTGCAACACGCCGCTCTCATCGGACAAGGTCAGCCGCAGGGCAAAAGCACTCAAAGGTGTAAACATAAACCGATTGACAATCTGCAAGGTGTTACCCACCCGGGTAAAGTCCACCTGCTGGTAGCACTTAACCACCTCATAATAATGAGGGTTGGGTGAACGGTCGCCGCGGAACACACCGTTAAAGGCAAAGTTGCCGTCGTTGGGCTTGTCGCCAAAGTCGCCGCCGTAGTTCCACTTGTCCTTGCCATCCTTGGTCTTGGTACGAATGGCCTGGTCCGCAAAGTCCCAAATATAGCCGCCGGCCAGCCGGTCGTACTTCTTAAAATCATTCCAATAATCGGAGAAGTTACCCATGGAATTGCCCATGGCGTGAGCATACTCGCACTCAATAAAGGGCTTATCCCGGTACATCTCCGGAGTCAGGCGATAGCCCATACCGCCGTTCCAAAGCGCGCGACTGTGGATATGGGGTCTGTTCTCGCCGATTTCTTTCATCTCCGTCTGCACGGTATACATCTCGCTGAACAGATCGCTGGTTTCCAAATGGGAGTCCGGCTCATAGTGGAAGGGTCGGGTGCGGTCAATCTGCTGGGCAGCTCGCTTCATATCCGGGAACGCCTTGCCATTGCCGCTTTCATTGCCCAAGGACCAGAAGAGAATACAGCTGTGGTTCTTAAAGGAATTGACCATATTGGTCATTCGATAGCAGCACTGGGCGCTCCACTGGGGATTGCTGGCAGGAATCTGCTGGGCCAGGCCGTGGGTCTCCAGGTTGTTCTCGCTCATAACCAAAATTCCGATCTCGTCGCACAGCTCATAGAACCGGCGGGAATTGGGATAATGGCAGGTGCGCACATTGGTGATATTGCTGCGCTTAAGCAGCTCCAGGTCGGAGCGAATAATGCTCTCCGGCACAGCGTGGCCGTAATCCGGGTGGAAATCATGGCGGTTCACGCCGCAGATCTTCAGCGGCACACCATTCAGGAGAATGAACGGCCCACGCTTGGTGTCCGGATTATAACCGACGATCTTCACCTCTCTAAAGCCGTACTTATGGGTTCGCAGGTCCACCGGCTCCCCGGCCACCAGCAATGTGGTCTCTACCGTGTATAGGTACGGATCCTCGTGGCTCCACAGATGGGGCGCCTCCACGGTGCAGTCCGTATCTACCGTAACCCGGCAGCCATCCTCCAGCACCGGGCAGCGAGCCTCCATTTGGCCTACGGCTTTGCCGTCTGCGTCTAAAATACGCACCCGGTAAGCGGCGTCTGAGCAGTCCGTTCCCCGGCACTCCACAGCTACCTGCATACGGAAGTGAGCCGTCTTGTAGTCCTCTGCAAATTCGCTGTAAAAATAAGTATCCTGAATATAGGTCTTGGGCTTGAACACCAGGTTCACATCCCGGAAGATACCGGACAGCCGCCACATATCCTGATCCTCCAGGTAGCTGCCATCGCAAAACTGATGCACTGTCACCGCCAAGCGGTTCTTGCCCGGGTGCACAAAGCGGGTTACATCGTACTCCGTCTCGTCAAAAGTATCTTGAGAATAGCCCACAAAGGTGCCGTTCATATACACCTCGCCACAGGAGTTAATCCCACCGAAGTGCACGAACACATTATCCGCCAGCTCTTCTTCAGTCAAATCAAAATCCCGAATATACAGACCCTGCGGGTTCTTCTTGTCGTCAATATGGGGAATGTTAATTTTTGAGATCGGCGTGGGGTAATTGATATTGGTATAAATGGGGGTGCCATAGCCCTTGATCTGCCACTCGGAGGGCACCTCTAAATCGTCAAAGCTAAAGGGGTCGAATTCCGGGTTTTGATAGCCCTCTATCGTCTGATCGCTGCCGGGCAGAAATTTAAACTTCCAAATGCCATTCAGCAGCCGGCGCTTTTCTTCCCCGGTGCGGACATCCCTTGGAAAGCCGGCGGCACTGCGCCGCTCGGTGTTGACACTGAATGTGTCTATATCTTGCCAGATAGGTATATCTTTGTTCATACTGTTACTCCTTATGTTTAGAATCCCCGCCGCAGGCCAAAGGGCAAACTGCGGTCAATAACAGTATAACGGAAACGGCGGCACTTTTCAATGCAAAATCCGCAAATCGCCGGGATAATGGGCAAAAAAACAGCAGACCGTCGAGCCGCCGACCACTTGGGAGTGGGAAAGCGGCGGGCTGGTGCCCTATTCCCTGGCAAAGGCGCTGGTAAAAAGTGCAAACAAAGGCAGCAAGCAAGCTGAAAAACTGCACAAATAATAAAGAAAAGAGAGGGCGAATTTTTCACTCTCTCTGTTTTTATCCCCTGCCCTAGGGTTTACCTACGAGAAATGCGGGTGTATAATAGTGCCGGATGAAGTGAGGCAACTATGAAAGATACAAAAGTAAAATCGGATCAAAAACGAAACAGTGCCACCATGTTGATGACCGAGGGCAAAATCTGGAAACAGCTATTGGTGTTTGCCGTGCCGTTGATTCTGGGCAATCTGCTGCAACAGATGTACAACGCAGTGGACTCCATTATTGTAGGCAACTACGTAGGCAGCAATGCGCTGGCCGCCGTTGGCTCCAGCAATGCACTCATTAACCTGCTGATCGCCTTTGCCCAAGGGGCGTCCGTGGGCGCCGGCGTGGTGATCTCCCAGTTCTTAGGTGCAGGCGACACCAAGCGGGTGCACCGGGCAGTCCACACGGCAGCCACCATCGCCTTATTGCTAGGCGTAATGCTCACCGGGGCCGGCATCGCCCTAAGCCGGGTGCTGCTGGTGGCCATGGACACCCCAACCGCTGTACTGAACGACTCGGTGCTGTACCTGCGCATTTACGCCGGCGGTTTTCTCTTTAATGTGGTGTACAATATGGCCACCGGTATTCTCAACGCTGCCGGCAATTCCCGCCGCCCGCTGCTGTACCTGGGCGCCGCTTCCGTGACCAACATTGTACTGGACTTGGTGCTTATTGAGGGGTGCAAAATGGGCGTAGCCGGTGCCGCTGTGGCTACCGATGTGAGCCAGCTGATCTCCTGCCTGCTGGCAGTAAGCTACCTGCTGCGGGTAAAGTCCGATTATAGAATTCGCGTGAAAAGCCTGTGCCTGGACGGCGATATGGCCAGGCGCATTGTCCGCGTGGGGCTGCCCACCGGCATACAAAATATGGTCATCAGTTTCTCCAATGTGCTGGTGCAAACCAGTGTTAACCACTACGGCGCTATGGCCATGGCCGGATTCACCGCCTACTTAAAGGTGGACGGCTTTAACATATTGCCGGTGCTGAGTATCAGCATGGCAGTGACCACCTTTGTGGGCCAAAACTACGGTGCAGGAAATCTAAAGCGGGTCAAAAGCGGAATGTGGACCGCCCTGCTGATGAGCACCGTTTATACCATACTGACCGGCGCGCTGCTGCTGGCGTTCTCCCACCCGGTGATGCGGCTGTTCACATCAGACAGCGCCGCCATTCATTACGGTGTATTGGCGATGAAATACTTTTGCCCCTACTATGTGCTGCTGGGAGCGCTGAATGTGCTGGCAGGCACTGTGCGTGGCACCGGCAAAAGCATACCGCCCATGCTCATTCTGCTGTTTTCCATGTGCATCTTCCGCATCATTTGGATTCAGCTGGCGGTGCCCCATTATGACAACATCGACGGTGTGTTTATCCTCTACCCCATCTCCTGGGTAATCGGCTTAGTGCTGATGGCACTGTACACCTGGAAAGGTCACTGGCTACACTACGGCAACGAAAATGAGAGAGCAAAAGAAGCATAACATAAAAACAAAACAGCGGTTGCAAGTTTATACCTGCAACCGCTGTTTTTCAATTATCATTTGATTTTCAGTGCACGGGTGGCGTTGAGCACTGCCAGCACCATCACGCCCACATCGGCAAAAATCGCCAGCCACATACCGGCGATACCCAGAGCGCCCAGCACCAGGCAAACCGCCTTCACCGCCAGGGCGAACACAATATTTTGCCATACGATCTGCAAGGTGTGGCGCGAGATCTTTATGGCCAGCGCAATCTTAGACGGATCATCGTCCATCAGCACCACATCTGCCGCTTCAATGGCAGCGTCCGAGCCGAGGGCGCCCATAGCGATCCCCACATCCGCGCGGGACAGCACCGGCGCGTCGTTGATGCCGTCGCCTACAAAGGCCAAGTTCTCCTTGGGGCCTTTCTCTGCCAGCAGCTTTTCCACCTGCGCCACCTTATCACCGGGCAACAGCTCGCTTTCCACCCGATCCATACCGATCTCCGCAGCCACCCGATTTGCCGCCGCCTTGGCGTCGCCGGTGAGCATGACGGCCATTTTTACGCCATTCTCCTTGAGCGCAGCCATCGCTGCCTTGGCGGTGGGCTTCACCACATCCGAAATGACAATGCAGCCGATATACTTGCCATCTGCCGCTACATACACAGTTGTGCCGTCCGTACGCGCATCGGGCAGGGCAGCGCCGATCTTTTCCATCAGCTTGGCGTTGCCGACAGCTACCGGATGGCCGTCCACCAACGCCTGCACGCCGTGACCGGCGATCTCCTGAATGGCGCTGACCCGCTCCCCTTGCAGAGGCTGACCGTAAGCGTCTTTCAAACTTTGACTGATGGGGTGATGTGATCCACTCTCCGCATAGGCCGCCAGGCCCAGCAGCACCTTTTTATCCACCCCCGGCGCCGGGTGCACACCGGTCACCTGGAACACCCCTTTGGTCAGGGTGCCGGTTTTGTCACATACAATATATTTGGTGTCTGCCAGAGCTTCCAAGTAGTTGGAGCCTTTCACCAAAATACCGTTTTTAGAAGCGCAGCCGATACCGCCGAAGAAGCTCAGCGGAATAGAGATCACCAGCGCGCAGGGGCAGCTGATGACCAGAAAGGTCAGTGCTCTTGTGATCCACTCGGCCCACATAGCCGGATGACCTGCCAACAGGCGGATCAACGGCGGCAGCACTGCCAGCGCCAATGCACTGTAACACACGGCAGGGGTATAGTACCGGGCGAACTTGGTGATAAAGTTCTCAGACTTGGACTTTTTCATGGCAGAATTCTCCACCAAATCCAAGATTTTAGACACGGTAGACTCGCCGAATGGCTTGGTGGTGCGCACCGTAATGCGCCCGCTCATATTGATGCAGCCACTAATCACATCGTCTCCCGGCTTGGCATCCCGTGGCACACTCTCGCCGGTAAGCGCACCGGTATTCAGCGTTGTATTGCCCTCTACGATCACACCGTCAATGGGCACCTTTTCGCCAGGATCCACCACAATCTCCGTGCCCACTTCCACATCGTCCGGATCCACCTGTTCCAGTTTGCCGTCCACCATCAAATTGGCATAGTCCGGACGAATATCCATCAGGGCGGCAATATTCTTACGGCTCTTGCCCACCGCCACACTCTGGAACAGCTCGCCGATCTGGTAAAACAGCATAACGGCCACGCCCTCTTTGAACTCTTGTAAGCAAAGGGCACCAACGGTGGCCACTGCCATTAAAAAATTCTCGTCAAACACCTGGCGGTTTTTGATTCCCTTAAGCGCTTTCCAAAGAATATCGTAGCCGATCACAAAATACGGCACCAAATACAGAACGATCATAGCCCACTGTGGCAGCAGGGCCAGCTTATCCAGCAGAATCACCCCTGCCAGCAGCACCAGCGCAACAATAATGCGCACCAGCACTTTCTTTTGCTTCTTGCTCATACCTTTCCCTCCCAAATGCAGGTTTACAAAAAGATCTCGCAATCACTCTCCACCCGCTTGCAATTTTTTCGGGCGGCTGCCATCACTGCATCCACATCCGCGCCTGCTTCAAATTCCACTTTCAACTTTAAGGTCATAAAGCTCAGGGCAGCGTTCTGCACACCGGGGGTCTTTTTCACAGCGTCTTCCATCTTGGCAGCACAATTGGCACAATCCACGTCCACATTATAAGTCTTTTTCATAACCATTCTCCTATGCAAAATGTTTGTTTTATTGTTTTGAACGGAGTTTCATATTCTCATCTGTTCATATATTATTATATTCAACCGGATAGAGCATGTCAATAGATTTCTAAAAAATGGCGCAAAAAATAGGCAGTGCACCACTTTTGCTCATCAACCGGGTACACCACCTGCAATAACGGTTCAAAACAGACAGAAAAAACCGCCCTGCCGAAACAGGACGGTTCAAGTTTATAATAGATTACATATCGGCAATGTTTGCCTGCACAATTTCCAGAATCCGATCCAGATCCTGAATATCCGCATCGTTCAAGCCGGCATACAGGGTCTCGATCATTTCTTTCTCTTTGGCATGGAAATCAGCGATCACAGGCTTTGCTTTCTCGGTAAGGGCGATACAAACAGCGCGACGATCCTGCACATTACGCTCAACGGTCACATAGCCCTGCTGACGCAGATTCTCTACGCAGCGGCTGATCATACCCTTGGAGTACTCCGTATCAAAGCTCACATCGCGCACGGCCTGCGGGGTCTTGGATTGATCCAGGCACAGCAGGATCTCAACCATACATCTGGATACTTTTGCCTTTTTTTCGCCCATTACAGCCACAGCGGGTGCGGCCTCCAAGCCTACGGTCTCAGCCAGCTTCTGGCGCTTTTTGGAAATCGCTTTGGAGGTTTGAATGAACTTGCTGCCGAATGCAGTCATTTTTTTGCTCATAATGAAGTCCTTTCTGCTTCACCCTCTTCTCGTCTATAAATATACAATAAAACAAAATCCTTGTCAAGCAGGAAAGCAGAAAATCGTATGCATTTATCGATTATTTTACACTTTCGTCCTGATCATCCAATACGCGCGCGTTTTCGTCAATGATCGGCGCCGTACGATTCACTGCGTCCTCCACAGCGCGGCCCACCTTGCGCAGCTGCACATAGCCCACAGCTTCCATCACTGCATACAGCAGCAGCGCCACGCCCAGCATTCTGGCCAGCGCCAGGGCGGTATGAAAAGGATTGACCATACACACGATCCCTAAAATGATGGACACCATCGTCAGCGCCAGATTGACGCCCCAGCCGGGCAGCAGCCGCATTTCCCGCCGCAGGGCGATCACCAGGCCAATGATCCCGCCGCAAAAGATAGATGCGCCAAACAGGAATTCTACCAATGTGAGAATACTCTGGTACTTGGCGCAGACGATCACGCCGCACACCATGGAAATCAATCCCGCAGACAGCGCCACCGGGCCGGCAGTCTTGCGAAAATACTGCACCACCCCAACAGCGCCCATAATCAACAAAGCGCCGCCAAAGGCCAGGCTGATATAGCGAATACTGGCTTCCGGAAAAATCAGCAGTGCTAGCCCGCACAACGCGGAAACAATGATACTGACAATGGAATAAGAACGGAATTTCTCAAACAATTCGCGCATCGTGATCCCTCCAATAGAAACGATTGCCCTAAACCGGGCACACCTCATTTATAGCACCAAACGGCCCCTTTGTCAAATCATAGACAAGCCGCCCATTTTCAGTATGCCATCGGAGCCGAAAATCATACAAAACAGCCCCCGGCGTACCGAGGGCTGCCCATATATAATATGTATTATAACTGACTGGCCTCCGCCTTGATCTTTTGTGCAATGTGCTCCGGGCACCGATCATAGCGGGCAAAGGCGGTGGTAAAGGAACCACGACCCTGGGTCATTTGGCGCATGGCGGTAGAGAAGGTAGACATCTCCGACTCCGGCACCTCCGCCATGATCTCCTGGCTGCCGTCCCCGGAAGGGGTCATGCCCAGCACGCGCCCGCGGCGCTTGTTAATATCACCGATCACATCGCCCATAGCCTCATCGTTCACCGTTGCGGTCACTGTCAGGATCGGCTCCAGCAGCACCGGCATCGCCTTGGGAATGCCCTCTTTATAGGCCAGGGACGCAGCGGTCTTAAAGCTCATTTCGCTGGAGTCTACCGGGTGGTAAGAGCCGTCAAACAGCGTGGCCTTTACGCCCACCATAGGATACCCGGCCAGCACACCCTTTTGCATACTCTCCCGCAGACCCTTTTCTACTGCCGGGAAGAAATTCTTGGGCACGGCGCCGCCTACCACACGCTCGGCGAACACCAGTTCTTCTGTATCATAAGGCTCAAATTCAATAAACACATCACCAAATTGGCCGTGGCCGCCGGACTGCTTCTTGTGCCGCCCTTGGGCAGAGACCTTCATAGTAATGGTCTCCCGGTACGCCACGCGCGGCTGCACCAGAGTCGCCTCCACACCGAATTTGCTCTTCAGGCGGGCCATCGCCACATCCAGGTGCTGCTCGCCCAGGCCGCTGAGGATTTGCTGATGGGTCTCGTTGTTGACGCCAAAGTGCAGGGACGGATCCTCCTCGCACAGACGGCTGAGACCGGAAGCCACTTTCTCCTCCTCGCCTTTCTTGGCTACTTCCACAGCCATGGCATAGGTGGCACTCGGAATATGCACACCGTCCAGGGTCACCACTTGCGCGGCGCTGCAAAGGGTATCGCCGGTGGCAAAGCCGCCCAGCTTGGTCACTGCACCAATATCCCCGGCGGACAGTTCGCTGATGTCCGTTTGCTTGGCGCCGAATACGCTTACCAACTTGCCCATGCGCTCCTCTTTGCCGGTGCGTGCGTTGTAAGCAGGGGTAGCGGCAGTGATTTTGCCGCTGATCACCTTAAAGTAAGACAGCTTGCCGATAAACGGATCCGCCACCGTCTTAAAGCAGACCGCAGCCAAGGGTCCGTTGGGGTCCGGGGTCAGCTCGATGGGCTCACCGTCAGCGTCTGCCGCATACTCGCTCTTCGGCGCAGGACAAACCTCTGCCAGGAAATCCAGCAACAGATCGCAGGCCGTCTCTGCCAAACCGCTCAGGGCAAACACCGGGATAATGGAGCCGTCCGCCACGCCGGCTTTCAGCCCGCGGATTTTCTCCTCCGGGGTCAACTCCTCGCCCTCAAAATATTTTTCCATCAGTTCTTCATCAGCAGAGGCCACAGCTTCCGTAAACACGGCCTGTACCGCCGCAAAGCGGGGAGCATCGTCCGGCTGGGCATCGCTCTCGGTGCGCTTGCCGTCTGCATACGCATAGGCCTTGCCGTCAATCATATTGTAATAGGCAGCCACCTTGCCGCCAGAGATGATGGGCACGACCACCGGGCAGGCCGCCGTGCCGAACTTGGCCACAATGCCGTTAAAGCTCTTGTAGAAATCCGCACGATCGTCATCCATTTTGGTAGTCACCAGCACCCGCGCCATACGGCGGGAGCCGGCGTTCTTAAATGCCTTTTCCGCACCCACAGCCAGACCGCTGCGGGCAGACACCACGATCACCGCCGTCTCTGCGGCGCGCAGGCCCTCAAAGGCCCCTTGCTCAAAGTCAAACAAACCGGGGGTGTCAATAAAGTTCAACTTTTTGCTCTTATATTCAATGGAAGCCACGGCGCTGGCCATGCTGATGTGGCGCTTTTTCTCCTCGGCGTCAAAGTCAGTCACCGTGTTGCCGTCAGCCACTTTGCCGGCGCGCTCCGTCGCCCCTGCCAAATGCAGCATAGCCTCCAGCAGGGTGGTTTTGCCCTTGGAAGCGTGACCTGCAAGCGCAATGTTCCGAATTTGATCAGGTGCATAAGTTTTCATAAGTCCATCCCTCTTTAATAAGAATTGCTTTTGTGCATATTGTATAATATTTTTCAACATCCGTCAATGCTTTTTGCAGCCCTTTTACAAATAATTTGCAAAACTCCATCGCAAGGCAGCCAAGTGCCCCGTACAATATATGCACGCACCCCTACCGCAGAACCCCACCGACGCCCCTAAAATAGCAGAAATGGGCATAGAAATAGCCGGGCGGATAACTGCCCGGCCGTTTCGTTAGATTGGGTTGGTGGAAATGGGAATAATACGAACAATGTCGCCCACTTCGTTGCGAATACCCACGGCAATTTGCACAAACAACAAATCGCCCTCTGACAAAGTCGCTTCAATGATTACATAATCGTCCGTTTCTACCAGATCTTTCGTATCTTCTACAATCATTTTCAATCCTCCTTTGTGTCGATTATGACACAAAGTGGATATAATTGTCAATGTTTTTTGTAAATTTAGTACACACCGTCCTGTAAAGTTCACATTCTCATCCGTTTTATATAGCATCATCCCGCACTTTGTCGATTAGGCATTTTTGCGATTATGCCCACAAGCGGCGTTGTTGGAGGGATAAATACACGGACTATACGCTGTGGTGCGGTGAGAGCACCGCACCCTACAAAATGAATTCATTGAACGTGAGATGTAGAGATCGATGCCCTCATCGGCCCACAAATATTCATTTCCGCCGCCTATATTACTTCTTGGTGGTCACGCTCTTGGCCTTACTCCACCCGGAATAGAGCTTTACGCTCTTGCCACCGATTTTTACGGTTTTATAGGTGCGTACCCGCACATAATACTTCTTCTTCGCGGACAGCTTGCTCACGGACTTAGAAGTCGTCTTATTCTTGCTGATCGTCACCGTCTTGGCGCTCTTAAACTTGCTGCTGGTACTATACTGCACCTGGTAGCCGGTGGTTTGGGTCGTCTGCTTTTTCCAGGTGACCTTAAAGCCTTTCTTGGCAGCGGTGACTTTAGATACGCTTGTACCTTTGGGGTTAATATTATAAGTCATGGACTTACTGCCGCTGTAATTGCCCTTGAGGGTCACTTTTACGGTGTATTTGCCCACATTCTTCATGCCCTTGGGGTAGCTGACGGTATAATCCGTACCGTTCTTCAGGGCCTTGCCCTTGCTGTTTTTCACGGTCACAGACGGTTTTTGCACCTTGCCGTTATAGGTGTAAGCGGTTTTGCTCAGCTTAATATTAGATGCTTTAGGTATCGCTTCTGTTTTGGTTGCTTTGCAGCTTTTGCAAGTATAGGTTTTTACGCCATTTGTAGTGAGCGATGCCTTTTTGGTTACGGTACCGCTATTCCATGTATGCGTATGTTTATCATTTAGCTTAACAACTACGAATGGACTTGAATCTAAATAACTGTTATTGACCTGAATTTTCAATTCATTTGATGTGCTTTTATTGTAGCGGAATCCAATATCGAATTGCCTTCCATCTGCTGTACTATATAAACAATCGCACGAATAGCCATCTGGATCTCCGCCGCCAGAGCCGCCTTCAACACTATAGTTTTTAATGTCGTATATCTTTCCGTTAGACAAATACAAACGGTAAACAAGCGGATATTTTTCCAATGCCTTGTCATCACATGCTTTAAGCACAGAAACCAATCCACTATCAATGCATTCACTATTCAATACTTCAAACGATTTGAATGTAACTGGATCAGTCAAACTAAATGTAACAGTCTTTCCACAATACTGTTGAGTTACTGGTTGGCTCAAATTTCGATTATTCCGACCATAATAATTTTCAACTCGAAATGAATCGTCTGGATAAACAACCTTCAGACAATTATAATTAAAATCACCTTGAATATACTGCTTACCGGGATCAATGTACTGATAGTCCTTTATGACTTCAAATCTGTTTGAATCACCATAAGGAAAATAATAAGTACGCCCTTTTTCCAAGTTAAAAGAAAAGCCCCCGGTAGGGTCTCCCTCATCCTCTGCAATACTGTCTATTTTATTAGAGTTCACCAAGTTATAGTCCTCGTCAAATATGTACATATAATCAGAATTCCAGTAATCCCCACCGGAATAATATGTACCGCTTTCGTTGGCAACAAAAGAATACAGCGTGGCGTGATCCCAATCATAATCACTACTATATAAGTCTTTGAAATTCTTTACCGCAGTCGCTTTGTCAACATAATATACATGATAAACATCGGTATCAATTTGAGTTGTTGAATTACAGAAAACGAACAACGCATTATCATCATTTGGCAGAAAGGCACAATCTCCTACGCGAACATGATCACCGGGTATATAAACGGTGGACAAACAATTATCTTGGAAAGCGCAATCGCCTATACTGACCAAATTGGTAGATAAAGTCAGACTTTTTAGTCCTGTGCATTCATAAAACGCCTGATTTTCAATCACTTTCACACTATTCGGCAAACGAATGCTCGATATCTTTGAACATTCTCCAAACGCCATTTCACCAATTGTCGTCAAACTCTCCGAAAATGCAACTTTTTCCAAAGCTGCACATTGATAAAAAGCATATTCACCAATTTCCGTCACACTGTCGGGCATATATATACTCTCCAAGTTTTCACAATTTTCGAAAGCGTAACTCGGAACAACTGTAAGCGCATTGGACAATACAACTTTTTTCAAATTCCTACATGCTTCAAAAACACCACTTCCCATTTCTGTTACTGTATCGGGTATGATAATACTCTCCAGATTGTTACAATATGCAAACGCATAGCCACCCCCAATATTAACCAGGCCGTTCGGCAATAACACTTCTGTCAGCCTGCAAGCACGGAACACCTCATCTGCAACGACTCGTGTCGAATCTTTCACTTGATATTTTCCAGTCAAGTCTGCATTTACTGCTATTAACGCTGCACCCACATACAGGGCACCGTTATTCCAATTGCTTTGATTGTCATAATAAGCAGTATACTCAAATGCGCCAATACCCACACTTTCTATATTGCTTGACATATCTATTTTGTTTAAGTTATCACAGTTGTAAAACACGTCTGCGCCAATATGTGTAACGCTGTCGGGAATTGTAATACTCGATAAATTACAGCAACCTTCGAACGCAGCATCAGCAATAACTGTCGTTCCATCTTTTATCTTGAACTCACCTTTAGCAGAATCCTCTTTTACGCAAACAAGGGCATGATTGATATAGAGCTGTCCGTCTTGCCAATTAGAATCAACGTTATAATATTTTGTACCTTTAAACGCATCGCGAGAAATGCTTACCACAGAATCTGAGATAACGATATTTTCTAAGTTTTCACACCCAAAAAACATCTCGTAGCCAATTTCGGTTATACCGTCCTTAATAACAAGAGACACAATACTGTCTGATGACGGAAAATTGCTGTCTGTACTATCAATCACACCGGTACCGCTGATTGTCAGCGTCTTTGTATTTTTATTATACGAGTATGTCGCACTTTCGCCGCACTTACCGGTGATCGTTGTATCTGCGGCATACGCTGTTAAGTCCAATCCGGTCGTCACACTGCACAGCATAACGACTGACAGCAACATACTTACAATCTTTTTCATTTTTAATCCTCCCGTTATTAAAATGCTAAAATTGTTTTTGCAGATTGCACAATACTCATGGCTAAATGACTATTTTCTTGTGTGCGGATAAGTTCCAACTGTGCTATGTTATTGCATAAACCCGATACTTTACTTTGCCCATACCAAAGGATTTGATCTTTAGTGTATTTTTCTTCCAGACAGCGAAAAGATGCACCTCTTGATCTACACGCACAAATCAGCAGATCAAATTGATGTAATCGCACTGATTCAAAGTTTTTATCGAGTGTTTTACGGTCATCGCCACCGGTAAAAATCACAATAATTTTACCGTGAATTTCCAATACAACTCGTGTGTCTATTTTATTGTCTGCTACATACTCAACAAGTTTGTGTGCGCCGCATTCATCTATTAAAATGCGAATCACTTGTTTTAGGGTGTTGGTTTTTCCAACATTACCACATCCCCTAAGGGCAATTACATTCATACATAAATCTCCTTCTTTATTTGCGTATTAACAACAGAAATAAAGTATTTCACATATTGATCTCTCACCGATCTTTATCAATTTATTGTTTTTCATACCATAGCCAGTATAGAACAATATGTTTTAGTTGTCAATAGAACAGATTGTTCTAAGATATAATGGTTCCGGTGATGATATGAAATTTCAAAGAATTCGGGATCTGCGGGAGGACGCGGATCTGACCCAAAGCGAGATGGGCCGGGCGCTGCACCTGCCCCAACGCACATACGCCTATTATGAAAGCGGGCAGCGCACCGTGCCGCCGGAGGTGCTCATTGCGCTGGCGAACTTCTACGGGGTAAGTGTGGACTACATCTTAGGGCGCAAGAACGACAAAAACTAAGCCACGGTAACAAGGGGTAGTTGTTACTGTGGCTTTTGTTTTATCTATTTGCCCTTAATGCGGCGCAGGGCGGTTTTTTCCAGTCGGCTGACCTGGGCCTGGCTGATGCCGATCTCAGACGCCACCTCCATTTGGGTTTTGCCCTCCATAAAGCGCTTATAGAGAATGTTGCGCTCCCGATCGTCCAGCTGCCTGATCTGATCCTTGATCATCATCTCGTCCACCCAGTCCGCGTCCGTATTGGCGTCGCCCACCTGGTCCATCACATAAATGGTGTCGCCCCCATCGGAATACACCGGCTCGTATAGGGACACCGGGTCCACAATGGCCTCCAGCGCCAGCACCACATCGGCGGTCTTCATGCCCAGCTTGGCGGCGATCTCGTCCACCGTAGGCTCTCGGCCATTGGCGGCCATCAGCTGCTCCTTCACCTGCATAGCTTTATAGGCAGTATCCCGCATAGAGCGACTGACCCGCACCGGGTTATCGTCTCGCAAAAAGCGGCGCACCTCCCCTACGCACATGGGCACGGCGTAAGTGGAGAACTTTACATTCAACTCCGTATTAAAATGGTCAATGGCTTTGATCAGTCCAATGACCCCCACCTGGAACAGATCGTCCATACTCTCGCCCCGTCCGGAGAACCGCTGGATCACCGACAGCACCAGCCGCAGATTGCCGCAGATCAGGGCATCCCGGGCCTGCTTGTCCCCGGCCTGGGCCTTGCGCAGCAGGTCCATTTTTTCTTTCTCTCCCAGCACTTTCAGCTCCGAGGTGTTGATCCCGCAGATTTCCACTTTACCGTATTGCACATGCGTCCGCCTTTCTATGATATGTACAATACGCTTATAGATAGTATGGACCGCTGGGTGCAAAAATATCAGGCAAAGCAAGATTTTTGTGTGGCGGGTGATCGGGTTGCCGTATCATGTGGGCGTTGCGCCAATCGTTTTATCCCCTCAGTCGCACAAATGCGACAGCTCCCCTTGATAAAAACAAGGGGAGCCGTTTTTACAGTCTAATATTGTGTTTCTATCACGCCGGGTCCTTACCGTCAAAAACGGCAAACACGGCATAATCACTCATACAATAAAACTCATTATCATAGGTGGCAGACAGATAATTCATAAAGGCGCACACCTCCTGCGCGGTTTTTTCCGTAGCAAAAAGAAAATTGTCGTTCAGATCCTCAGCGTACTCCCGCAGCACCTGGCCGTTCAATTCTTCAAAGAATTCCGGGAACAGTGCCTCCTCATACTCGGTAACGCCCACTCGGATTAGGCCGTCTGCCAGGGGCGATACACTCAGATCCTGGGCGCACACATCGTAGCCCAAAAGCGCGCCGCCCAAAAGTCCCGCACTCTCGTGCTCGTCGTTAAAGGTAATCAACTCGCAATCCGCGCCTCGGCTACTAAGCAGATCCACCATCTGCCGGGCAGCGCAGGCCGCCGCCACAGTACACCGGATCTCCTGGCTTTCATCGTCCACGAAATTCTCCAAAAAATCCGTGACCCGGCCGCCAATCTTGGCGTCCGTCATATAATCTGCCAACTGGTTGGAGCGGCAAACGCCCCGATACCCATCCGGCTGCAAATCGCAAATGGCAAGTCCCTTCAACAATAATCCCTTCTTTGTGTTAAATGTGCAAAACGGTCTTGACCACTGCCAGCATCTCCCGCATCCAGTAGGTGCCAAGCAGATACACATCGGTGGCCGCCGGTGTGGAGCTGGCAGTCAGACCCGCCCGCTGACACAGCAGCATGCCCCGACGGCAATGGAAATCAGAGGTCACCACCGTCACATGGCGGTTCAGTCCGTTTTGTTCTATAATTTTGGCCGAAAAAGCCACATTTTCCTCCGTAGAAGTGGAGCGATCCTCCAGATACAACCGATCGGCGGCGATTCCCCGGCGCACCAGCTCCCGGCGCATACACTCCGCCTCGCTGATCTTCTCATCCGGGCCTTGGCCGCCGCTGAGCACAGCCTTGCTGTCCGGGTTTTTCTCCAAATACTCGGTGGCTGCCTCGATCCGCTGGCGCAGCATACGAGAGGGGCGCTCCCCCTTCACCGAGCAGCCCAGCACCAGTACAGTCTCGTCCCGGTGGCCGGTTTGGATCAGCCCGGTGAGCATATAGCCGCTGGTGAGCACCGCCACGGCGCACACAAGTGCCACCGCTGCCTTGAGCACCACCGCGCCCGGGGCGTGATTACCCGGCGCCAGCAAATGGGTCACCGGCTGCGCAAACATGCCGCACAGCAACAGCACCACGGCAAAAGCAATGCCCAGCACATTACCGGCATTGAGAATTCGATTGAGCACCCAAGGCGCCAAATACCACAGCAGCAGTACCGCGCCGACGGCGAAAAACGCAACCTGAATAAAAATCACCTGTTCGTCTTGTTTTTTGTCTTTCTTTCGTAAATGTAGCATAACACAGCGCTCCTTTCAGCCATTTCAGCCTAACAGAGCCGCCGCAGAAAGGCAAGGCACGGGCAGTGGAAACACTCCACGCACCGTGGAACCGGCGAAAAACATTGACAATTCGCCTCATTGCCGTATAATAACTATATTATAGTATAGCATTCAGGAGCCAAATATGGAAGAAAAAAATACAAATTGGCAAAAAAGTGTTTGCGCTGTGGTGCTGCGCGAGGGCAAGGTACTGCTGGCTCGCCACACGTACGGCGCCGGTAAGGGGCTGTTTATCACCCCCGGCGGGTATCTGAAAAACGGCGAAAGCCCGGAGCAGGCCCTGTGCCGGGAACTGATGGAAGAGACCGGCATTACCGCCAAGCCGGTGAAGCTGCTGGCGGTGCGCTTTAGCGAGCAGGACTGGTACGCCGCCTTTTTGGCAGAGTACACCGGCGGCATGCCCCGTAGCGATGGGGACGAAAACGACCGGGTGGTGTGGATGGATTGGGAAGAAGCGCTCTCCCGCTCCGATGTGCCGGACCTGTCCAAAAAACTCATTACCGCTGCCCTGTCCGGTGGCGGGCTAACGCCTATTGACTATGCTCCCCAGCGGGAAAAATTCGGTGTCATGACTTTCTACGCCGCCGAAAAATAGAACAGAAAAAGCCGACTTGACTGTACGCAACAATCAAGCCGGTTTTTTATTTTAATCGTTATCTAACACAGACTTCAGGTACTGGCCGGTGTAGGACGCCGGGCAAGCAGCGATCTCCTCCGGGGTGCCGCAGGCCACCAGCGTGCCGCCGCCGACACCGCCCTCCGGGCCAAGATCAATAATATAATCCGCAGTTTTGATCACATCCAGGTTGTGCTCGATCACCACCACGGTGTTGCCGTTGGCCACCAGCCGCTCCAGCACATTTACCAGCCGGTGCACATCTGCCGTATGCAGCCCGGTGGTGGGCTCATCTAGAATATAAATCGTCTTGCCGGTGGGGCGCTTCATCAGCTCGGTGGCCAGCTTCACCCGCTGCGCCTCGCCGCCGGACAAAGTAGTAGCCGGCTGGCCGATCTTTACATACCCCAAACCCACATCGGACAGGGTTTGCAGCTTGCGCAAGATCTTGGGCTGCTGGGCAAAGAACGCCACGCCCTCGTCCACGGTCATCTCCAGCACTTCATAAATATTCTTGCCCTTGAACTTCACTTCCAGGGTCTCTCGGTTGTACCGATGACCGCCGCACACATCGCAGGGTACATACACATCGGCCAAAAAGTGCATTTCGATCTTCACAATACCGTCGCCCTGGCAGGCCTCGCACCGACCGCCCTTAACATTAAAGGAAAAGCGATTGGCCTTGTAGCCCCGCATTTTGGCATCCGGGGTGGAAGCGAACAGGTCGCGAATGTCGTTAAACACACCGGTATAAGTAGCCGGGTTGGACCGGGGGGTGCGGCCAATGGGCGACTGGTCAATGTTGATGACCTTGTCCAGATTGTCCACGCCGGTCATACGGTCAAACTTGCCCGGGCGCTTTTTGGCGCCGTTGAGCATATTGGCCAGGTGCTTATAAAGGATCTCATTTACCAGACTGGATTTGCCGGAACCGGACACGCCGGTCACGGCCGTAAAGGTAGCCAACGGGATCTCCACATCAATGCCCTTCAAGTTGTTTTGTACCGCACCGTAGATCGTCAGTTTTTTGCCGTTGCCCGGCCGCCGCTTGGCTGGTACCGGGATCTTGCGCTTGCCGCTCAGGTACTGGCCGGTGATGGAGCGCTCGCAGGCAATAATATCGTCTACCGTGCCCGCTGCCACCAGCTCACCGCCGTGGATACCGGCACCGGGACCAATGTCTACCACATAGTCTGCCGCCCGCATGGTGTCCTCGTCATGTTCCACCACGATCAGGGTGTTGCCCAAGTCCCGCAGGTGGCGCAGGGTGCCCAGCAGCTTTTCATTGTCCCGCTGGTGCAGACCGATGGACGGCTCGTCCAAAATATACAGCACACCCATCAGGCTGGAGCCGATTTGGGTAGCCAGACGAATGCGCTGGCTTTCGCCGCCGGACAGGGTGGCCGCTTCTCGCGCCAGAGACAGATAATCCAGCCCCACACTGTTCAGGAAATTCAGTCGATCGCGGATTTCCCGCACGATCAGGGCGCCGATCATCTGTTCCTTTTCCGTCAGCTGCAAATTCTGGATAAAATCCAGCTCCTCATGAATGGGCATTTGGCAGAACTCATAAATATTCTTGCCCCCAACGGTCACAGACAGGCTCTCCGTAGACAGGCGGGCGCCGCCGCAGTCCGGGCACACGCACTGGGTCATCACAGCCTCAATATCTGCCCGGGCCCAGTCGGAGGTGGTCTCCGCATACCGGCGCTGCAAGTTAGGAATCACGCCCTCAAAGGTACCGTTGTAATTGGAAGAGCCGTAAGAGGTGCTCCGCTGCATTTTCAGCTTTTTGGTGCCGGTGCCGTATAAGATGGCGTCCAGCCCCTTCTTGGGGATCATCTCTACCGGAATATCCAGCGAGAATTTGTACGCCTGGGCAATGGCCTCAAAATACATCCGGGCAATGCTGCCGCCGTCTGCCACATTCCAGCCGCTGGCCTTAATGGCTCCCTGGTTGATGGACAGCTTTTTGTTGGGAATCACCAGCGCCGGATCGATCTCTTTATAAGACCCGATACCGCCGCAGGTTTTGCAAGCGCCAAAGGGATTGTTAAAGGAGAACATGCGGGGGCTCATCTCTGCGATCACCGCACCGTGCTCCGGGCAGGCGTAATTGAGGGAATACAGTTCCTCCCGCTCCCCTACAATATCCACCAGCACCACGCCGTCTGCAATATGGGTGGCGGTCTCCACGCTGTCGGCCAAGCGGCCGGCAATATCCGGCTTCATCACCAGGCGGTCCACCACGATCTCAATATTATGCTTTTTGTTCTTGTCCAGCTTGATCTCTTCCGCCAGGTCATAAACGGAGCCGTCAATGCGCGCACGCACAAAGCCGGACTTGCGGGCGTTGTCCAGTTCCTTAACATACTCGCCCTTGTGCCCTCGCACAATGGGCGCCATAATTTGAATTTTCGTTTTCTCCGGCAGGGTGAGAATTTGATCCACGATCTGATCCACCGTCTGCTGGGTGATCTCGCGCCCGCATACCGGGCAATGGGGAATACCGATCCGTGCCCACAACAGTCGCAGGTAGTCATAGATCTCCGTTACCGTGCCCACAGTGGAGCGCGGGTTGCGGGAGGTGGTCTTTTGGTCAATGGATATGGCCGGGGACAGACCCTCGATATAGTCCACATCCGGCTTCTCCATCTGACCCAGGAACTGACGGGCATAAGAGGACAGGCTCTCCACATACCGACGCTGACCTTCGGCATAAATGGTGTCAAAAGCCAGGCTGGACTTGCCGGAGCCGGACAGGCCGGTAAACACCACCAGCTTGTCCCGGGGAATCTCTACATCAATATTCTTCAAGTTGTGCTCGCGGGCACCTTTTACCACAATGTTCTTTATCATTTCAGCTTGCGCTCTCCCTCCTGCTCCAGTTTTTGAATTTCATCACGCAGGAACGCCGCGTGCTCGAATTCCAGCAGCCGGGCAGCCTCCTGCATTTCCCGCCGTAAACGGTCGATAAGCAGTTGCCGCTCTTTCTTGGTAAGTTTCTTTTGCTTGCCGTCGGCGGGGGCTTTGGAGGTGATCTCCAAAATATCCCGCACATCCTTTTTAATGGTCTTGGGCACAATGCCGTGCTCGGCGTTATACGCCTCCTGAATGGTGCGACGGCGCAGCGTCTCTCGAATGGCCCGCTCCATGGAGGGGGTCACGCTGTCCGCATACATAATCACCTCACCGTTGGCGTTGCGGGCGGCACGGCCGATGGTCTGCACCAGGCTGGTCTCGGACCGAAGGAATCCCTCTTTGTCCGCATCCAGGATCGCCACCAGGCTCACCTCCGGAATATCCAGTCCCTCACGCAGCAGGTTAATTCCCACCAGCACGTCGAATTCGCCCAAGCGCAGATCGCGAATGATCTCCATACGCTCCATGGTATCCACATCGTGGTGCATATACCGCACCTTGATGGAGAATCCCTCCAAATACTCGGTAAGATCCTCGGCCATGGCCTTGGTGAGGGTAGTCACCAGCACCCGCTCACCCCGCTGGGTGCGCAGATTGATCTCGGACACCAGGTCGTCCATTTGGTCCTCGGTGGGCTTGACGGTAATATTCGGATCCAGCAGCCCGGTTGGGCGAATCACCTGTTCCACGATCTGGGCGCTGCGTTCCCGCTCAAAGTCGCCGGGGGTGGCAGAGGTAAAGATCACCTGATTGATCTTGCCGTAGAATTCGTCAAACTGTAACGGCCGGTTGTCAAAAGCGGAGGGTAGCCGAAAGCCATAGTCGATCAAGCTGGCCTTGCGGGAGCGGTCGCCGCCGTACATGCCCCGCACCTGGGGCAGCATCACGTGGCTCTCGTCGCAAAACAGCAAAAAGTCCTCCGGAAAATAATCCAGCAGGGTAAAAGGCGGCTGGCCGGGCTTGCGCCCGCTCATCACCGCAGAGTAGTTCTCAATGCCCTTGCAAAAGCCGGTCTCCCGCAGCATTTCAATATCATTCATGGTGCGCTCTTTGATCCGCTGGGCCTCTAAAAGCTTGCCCTTTTCTTCAAAGTAGGCCACCCGCTCCACCATTTCCTGATAGATTTGGTTCAAAGCGCGTTCCATCTTTTCCCGCCCCACCACATAGTGGGAGGCCGGGTACACACAGGCGTGGGACAGCACGCCCTTGATCTTGCCGGTCAGCGGGTCAATCTCGCAGATCCGGTCAATCTCGTCTCCAAAAAATTCCACCCGCAAAGCGGTGCCGCTGCTGCCGGCAGGAAAGATCTCCAGCGTGTCGCCCCGCACCCGGAACTTGTTGCGCACAAAGTTAATGTCGTTACGCTCGTACTGAATAGCCACCAACTTTTCAATCAGCGCGTCCCGGCTCCACTCCATACCGGTGCGCAAAGAGATCACCATATTCCGGTAATCAATGGGGTCGCCGATGGAATAAATGCAGGACACGGAGGCCACAATGATCACATCCCGCCGCTCGGACAGTGCCGCCGTGGCGCTGTGGCGCAGCTTGTCAATCTCGTCGTTAATGGCTGAGTCCTTTTCAATATAAGTGTCCGTTGTGGGCACGTAAGCCTCCGGCTGATAGTAGTCGTAGTAGGAAACAAAATACTCCACCGCATTTTCCGGAAAGAATTCCCGAAACTCGCTGCAAAGCTGGGCGGCCAAGGTCTTGTTATGCGCCAACACCAAAGTGGGCCGGTTCACCCGCTCAATAATATTGGCCATGGTAAAGGTTTTGCCGGAGCCGGTGACCCCCATCAGGGTCTGCTCCTTCATACCGTCCAGCACGCCCCGGGCCAACTTCTCAATTGCCTGCGGCTGATCGCCGGTGGGCTTAAACTTGCTGTGTAGCTTAAACTGTTCCATTCTCGCTCCCGTCTGCCCGCATAGAAGGCGTGCAAACACTTTTGTCAAAAACTGTATATACAGTGTTTATTATACACGGTCATACCGCCAAATACAACTGGTTATCCTGCCAATTTTGAACAAATGTTCCCCTGGCTTTTTGTCCATTTCGGCAAATTTTGCGTCCCCGGTGCGCGGGCTTTACTTTTGGCGTTCAATCCGTTATAATGAGCGTATGAAAGAAAAGCAAATCACCCCCGGCGATGCCGGTCGGCGGCTGGACCGCTACCTGGGGCGCACCTTTTCCTCTCTGCCCCGGTCGCTGATGTATAAAGAAATACGCAAAAAGAATATTAAGGTCAATAAAAAGCGCTGCACCCCGGAGCAGGTACTCTCTGCCGGTGACCGAGTGACCCTGTATCTACCGGACGATGTGCTGGCGGAAAAGACGGTGTATTATGACTTCCTCTCCGCCTCCAAGGCGCTGGATGTGGTGTACGAGGACGAGAACCTATTGATCCTCAACAAGCCCCAGGGACTGCTTTGCCACCCAAACGGCAAGGAGTATATAGACACGCTGATTGCCCGGGTCAAACGCTATTTATATGAGCGCAATCAGTGGTCGCCGGAGGACTCCGGATTTGCCCCGGCGCTGGCCAACCGTATTGACCGCAACACCGGCGGGCTGGTGATTGCAGCCAAGACCGCCCCGGCACTGCGGGAAATAACGGCGCTGATACGGGATCGTAAGATTGAAAAATTCTACCTGACCGTCACGGAAGGGATCCCGCCCAAAGCAGCAGACACCCTCACCGCTTACCTGCACAAGGACGAGAAAAAGAACAAGGTCACCTTGTATGACGCGCCCGCCCCCGACCGCATGGCATGCAAAACCGGTTACCGCGTGCTGGACACCAAGGCGAACCGGGCGCTGCTGGAGGTAGAGCTTTTCACCGGGCGCACCCACCAAATTCGTGCCCAGCTGGCAGGCATAGGCTGCCCCCTGGCCGGGGACGGTAAGTACGGCAACACGCACGGCCGCTACCGCCAGGCGCTGCTCAGCTACAAGCTGATCTTCCATGTGCCGGCGGACTACACCATTGCTCATTTGGACGGCAAAGTGTTCACCGCAGACACCCGACCCATCACACAAATCTTTACTGGAGATGATTCAAATGAAAGATAAATTTATTCGCATTTTGTCCCCAATGACCCTGGCGGTTGTGATCCTGCTGGACCTGGCGGTGATTGGCTATGGTGTCTTTGCCGTCTATCGGCTGACCCAGGTGCGCACCGGCATGACCGTAATCTTTGCTATCATTGAGATCGCAGCCATTGTGATCGCCGTGCTCACCACCAAGGAGACGGTAAAGAACGGCCTGCTGCTACGCGCCACAGACTTTGAATTTACCGGCATGGATAAAGACAATGTGTACGCCTACAATCAGATTAAGGACATTACCGGCTACAAGGACGAAGCACCCAGCCTGGTCAAGAACTTTATTGACCGGCACGCAGTGCTGACCCTGACCCTGACGGACGACACCACGGTGCTGCTGGACCTGGGGCTGTGCCAAAAGCGCACCTTGGAAGCTGTGCAAAAAGCCCTATGCGAACGCTGCGGCGTGGATTACCAGCCCCCTACCGTTAAGACCAAGCTGGAATTCAAATCCCTGCGTAAGCGGGGCGAGACGGAAAAAGCAGAGAAACAGCCCGACACCGCAGAAACCCCCACAACCGCAGACCAGCAGGACGACACTGTGAAATAAGCCTAAAATGTTCAAAGCGCACGGCCAAAGCCGTGCGCTTTTTCTATACCTACTATATATATAAAGCGCCTATGCGTTATCTCGCATTAGGGTAATGCTCTGCAGCACCAAAAAGGCCACCGCCAGCACCCGCAGCACAAGAATGAGAATCTGCATAGCCCGAATGGTCTGCTGAAAGGCAGACAGCACGCGAATATCCTTTACATAACGGGTTTTCACACTTACACCTCCAATACCACGCCGTGGGCCACGCCGGGAATGGAGTTGCCCTGCTTGGTGCTGGTGGGCGACATCAGCGCACCGGTGGCCACAAACAGTACCTTGCGCAGCGCACCCTGCTCCATTTTCTTCAAAATATGGCTGCACAGCACCGAACCGCCGCAGCCACAGCCGGAGCCACCTGCATTCACATCCTGACTCTTGAGATCATAGATCATCATGCCACAGTCCTTGTGGTGACCCGCCAGTTGAATACCCCAATCCCGCTCCATCAGCTGATACAGCAGCTTGGTGCCCACTGCGCCCAAGTCCCCGGTGACAATTTGATCGTAGTCTGCCGGGGTGGTGGCGCTGTCCTCCAACAGGTCATGAATGGTACGGGCAGCCGCCGGCGCCATAGCTGCGCCCATATTACCGGCATCCGTAATGCCATAATCGGTAATGGTGCCAATATGCACCGCCCGTATACGCACGCCTTCACCCTTGCTTTCCAGCACTGCACTGCCGGCACCGGTCACCGTCCACTGGGCACTGGGCGGACGCTGCCCGCCATACTCCAGAGGAAAGCGGAATTGCCGCTCGCTGGAGCAAAAATGGCTAGAGGTTCCTGCCACACAGCACTTAGCTCCGGCATCAATCAGCATAGCCCCCACGCCCAAGGACAACGCCATGGTGGAACATGCGCCATACAGTCCAATGGCAGGAATGTCCAAATCCTTAATGGCAAAAGCAGAGCCCATACATTGATCCAGCAGGTCGCCGCTTAGGATAAAATCCACATCGGACGGACTTTTGCCCGCTGCCGACAGCGCCCGCAAAATGGCATCCCGTAGCATGGCGGACTCGGCCAGTTCAAAGGACTGCTGCCCCATGGTGGTATCGGCAAACACCGCGTCAAAGTCTTCGCTCAAGGGGCCTTCCCCCTCTTTTTTACCTGCCACGCCGGCGTGACCGGTGATCACCGGCGGATCTGCAAAGGAGACGGTCTTTCCTTTTTTGTGCATAAAAAAACACCTCGGATATAGTATATCCGAGATGTTGTACTTTATCGCTTAGCCAAGAATTTCTTTTAAGATCTTGGTAACCTCCGCCGCCGGTGCCTTGCCGCGTAACGCACGCATACACTGGCCGATCAGGAAGTTGAAGGAAGCAGCCTTGCCGCCCTTGTACTCATTGACGGCTTTTTCATTCTGTGCCAGCACATCCTCGACCACCTTGCGAATGGCGCCGGTGTCGCTGACCATTTCCATTTGGTTCTGCTTCACATATTCGTCCGGATCCACATTGTCTGTAAACACGGCAGCCAGCACTTTCTTAGCGCTGTCCCGGCTGATCTTGTTGCCATTTTGCAGCTGAATGATACGACCCAGAGCGTCCGGGTTAAAGTGCATATCCTCCGGCAGGGTTTGGCTGTCGTTAAGCAGCTTCATCACCTCACCCATGATCCAATGGGCGCTGTCCTTGGGATTGCCGGTGATCTCCACCGTGCGCTCAAACAGCCGCACATAAGATACAGAAGAGCAGATCATATCCGTATCATAATCCGTCAAGCCATACTCGCTCTTATACCGAGCCTTTTTGGCCTCCGGCAGTTCCGGCAACTGCTGGCGAATGGTGTCAATGTATTCGTCCGACAATTCGATGGGCGGCAGATCCGGCTCCGGGAAATACTTATAATCCTGGGCGTCCTCCTTGCTGCGCATAGCGTAGCTGGTGCCCTTGGCGTCGTCCCAACGGCGGGTCTCCTGCGTCACGGCGCCGCCGTCCTCGATCACCTCGATCTGGCGCTGGGCCTCGCTCTCAATGGCGTTATGAATGGCGCGGAAGGAGTTAATATTTTTCATCTCCGTGCGGGTGCCGTACTCAGCAGCGCCTACCGGCATCACAGACACATTTACATCCGCCCGCAGAGAACCCTCCTGCATTTTGCAGTCAGACACACCGCAGAACTGCAAGATGGCCCGCAGCTTTTCCACATACTCTACCGCCTCATCGGCGCAGGCAATATCCGGCTCGGACACAATTTCCAGCAGCGGCACGCCACAGCGATTGTAGTTCACCAGCGTGCAGTCGCTCCACTCATCATGCACCAGCTTGCCGGCGTCCTCCTCCATGTGGATCTCCTTGATCCGCACTTTCTTGGTGCCGCCGTTGATTTGGTCCGTGATCTCCACATAGCCATTTTGACAAATGGGCAGATACAGCTGACTAATCTGGTATGCCTTGGGCAAATCAGGATAAAAATAATTCTTACGGTCAAATTTATTGTACCGGGTGATGGTGCAGTTGGTAGCCAAACCGGTGCGCACCGCGTATTCCACCACGCGCTCATTCACCACCGGCAGTGTGCCCGGCATACCGGCGCAAATCTCACAAACATGGCTGTTAGGTTCGCCGCCAAACGCCGTAGAGCAGTTGCAAAAGATCTTGGTCTTGGTGGAGAGTTCCGTATGGACCTCCAAACCGCAAACGGTATTGTATTCCATTACAGCGCCTCCTTTTCCGTTACCGGGGACTGCTTGTGATAGTCGGTCACGCTCTGGAACGCATGACCGGCGCAAAGAATGGTCTCCTCCTCAAAAGGACGACCGATCAGCTGCATACCTACCGGCATACCCTGGGTGTCAAACCCGCAGGGCAGCGCTAGGGAGGGCAAACCGGCAATGTTGATCATAACCGTATAAATATCGCCCAGGTACATAGCCAGCGGGTCGGACAGTCCCTGACCCATCGGCAGCGCCGTAGTGGGTGCCACCGGCCCCAGCAAAAAGTCATAGGCCTTAAAGGCATCGTCAAAGGCCTGACAGATCAGACCCTTGGCCTGCAAGGCTTTCTTATAATAAGCGTCAAAGTAGCCGCTGGAAAGTACAAAGTTGCCCAGCATGATGCGCTTTTTCACTTCCATGCCGAAGCCCTCGGAGCGGGACTTAAAGTAAACTTCCCGCAGAGAGTGCGCCTCCGGCGATTTGTAACCGTATTTAATGCCGTCAAACCGGGACAGATTGGAGCAGGCCTCGGCGCAGGCGATAATATAATAAGTGGGAATGGCGTACTTCACAATGGGGAGAGAAAAGATCTCTACCGTGGCGCCTAAATCGGTCAATGTGTCGGCAGCGGCGCGCACAGCGGCGGCCACCTGCGGGTCAATACCCTCGCCAAAGTAATCCTCCGGAATACCGATCTTCTTGCCCTGCACATCCTTGGCGTTCCACACAGCGTTCAGATCCAACCGGCCGCCGGTCATAGAGGTGCCGTCCTTGGGATCCTTGCCCCGGATCACATCAAACACCGCCGCCACATCCGCAGCCGAACGGGCAATGGGCCCAATCTGATCTAAAGAAGAAGCATAAGCGATCAGACCATATCGGCTGACTGCGCCGTAAGTGGGCTTTAGCCCGGTCACACCGCAGAATGAACAAGGCTGACGAATAGAACCGCCGGTATCGGAACCCAAAGCTACAACTGCCTCCTTGGCTGCCACAGCCGCTGCTGCGCCGCCGGAGGAACCGCCGGGCACCCGGTCCGTGTTCCAGGGATTCTTGGTTGCACCGTAAAAGGAAGTCTCCGTGGTGGAGCCCATGGCGAACTCGTCCATATTCAGCTTGCCCAGGGGGATCATGCCCGCAGTATGCAGCTTTTCAATCACCGTTGCGTTATAAGGCGGCTTAAAGCCGGTGAGAATCTTAGACGCACAGGTGGTCAGTTGACCTTTGGTACAGATATTATCTTTGATACCGATGGGCACACCGGCCAGCGGGGACAATGCCTCCCCGGCGTCGATCCGGCTCTGTACCGTCTCAGCCTGCTGCAAAGCAGCCTCTTTATTCAGTGAGGTGTAGCAGTTATAAGTGCCGTCCTTGCTGTCAATGGCAGCGATGACCGCATCTACCGCCTCCGGCGCAGACAGCTCGCCTGCTTTTATCTTTTGCGCCAGCTCGGCTGCGCTCCATTCAAAAACATTCATGCTGCGCCCTCCTTACTCTACCGTCTTAGGCACCACAAAGGCGCCGTCCTGGCTCTCCGGTGCATTGGCCACCACTTCTTCCGGGGTCATGTGCACCTCCACCTGATCCTTGCGGAACACATTGGTCACCGGGAAGCAGTGGCTCTTGGCCTCTACCCCGTCGGTGTCCAGCTGGCTCAAGGTGTCGATATAAGTAAGCAGTTCCTGCAGCTGGTCGCCAACGGTGGCTTCCTCCGCAGGGGTCAATTCAATTCTGGCCAAACTCTCCAGATACTGGATCAGTTCCGGTGTGATCTTCATACGCTAACCTCGATCTATCTATCGTTCTATACGCTCCGTTACGCTTTCGGTGCCGGGCGGCGCAGCTTAATGTGTGCCTCTCGCAGCTGCATTTCGCTAACGGTGTTGGGTGCGCCCAGCAGCATATCCTGGGCATTGGAGTTCATAGGAAATGCGATTACCTCGCGAATGTTGTCCTCATCCCGCAGCAACATGATCAGCCGGTCTACGCCGGGTGCCATTCCTGCATGGGGCGGTGCGCCGTAATGGAATGCGTTAAACAGTGCACCAAACTTCTCTTCCACATCCTGGGCAGTATAACCGGCCATCTCAAAGGCCTTGATCATCACATCCGGGCGGTGGTTACGCACAGCGCCGGAGGACAGCTCCACGCCGTTACACACAATGTCGTACTGATAAGCCTTGATCTCCGTGGGCTCCTGGTGCAGCAGCGCGTCCATCTCGCCCTGGGGCATAGAGAACGGATTGTGGGTGAAAATCAGCTTGCCGTCATCGTCCCGCTCAAACATGGGGAAGTCGGTGATAAAGCACAAGTCGAACCGATCCTTGTCGATCAAATCCAGGCGACGACCTAATTCGGTACGGATCTGACCGGCAAGGTCATTGACGATCCGAATGTTGTCGCAAATAAAGAACAGGGTGTCGTCCGTTTTCAGGTCCAGCATGGTGCGCAGTTCCTCTTTCTTCTCGGGAGACAGGAACTTGTCAATGGGGCCTTTATAGCTGCCGTCCTCTTGAACGGTGATGTAGCCCAAGCCCTTCATGCCAATGTCCATGGCAAAAGCCAGCATTTTTTCGTACCAGCCCTTAGACTGTCCTGCACAGTTCGGCACCACGATACCTCGCACCGGACGGCCCTTAAAGGGCTTAAACTCTACGGTACTGAAATATTCGGTCAGATCATGGATGATCAGCGGGTTGCGCAAATCCGGCTTGTCCGTGCCGTATTTCAGCATGGACTCGGCGTAAGGAATACGCACAAAGGGCGCCGGGGTCACTTTCTTGTCAGAGAACTTGGTGAAGGTGTCATACAGCACCTCTTCCGCCACGGCAAACACATCTTCCTGGGTGGCAAAAGCCATTTCAAAATCCAGCTGATAGAACTCGCCGGGAGAGCGGTCCGCTCTGGCGTCCTCATCACGGAAGCAGGGCGCAATTTGGAAATAGCGGTCAAAGCCGGAGGTCATCAGCAGCTGTTTAAACTGCTGGGGCGCCTGGGGCAGTGCATAGAACTTGCCCTCGTGCTTACGGGAGGGAATGATATAGTCCCGGGCACCCTCCGGAGAGGAACAGGTCAAAATCGGGGTGGTGATTTCCGTAAAGCCCATTTCCGTCATCTTCTGCCGCAGGAAAGCGACTACCTTACTGCGGAAGAGAATGCTCTCATGCACCTGGGGATTACGCAGATCCAAAAAGCGGTACTGAAGTCGTACATCCTCACGGGTGTCCTTGGACTCGGAGATCTCAAAAGGCAGCGTGCGGGTACATTCGCCCAGCACGGTCACTTCCGTCACATGCACTTCCAGCTCGCCGGTAGCGATCTTTTTATTCACCGTCTCCGGGTCACGCTTTACGACCTTACCGGTCACGGAGATGACGCTCTCCTTACGAACGCCTTTCAGCAGCGCGTCGTCGTGGAACACCACCTGGGTCACGCCGTACTCGTCGCGCAGATCAACAAAGATCACACCGCCGTGATCGCGGATGGTATCTACCCACCCGGCCAGAGAAACAGTTTGGTTCAGCTGGTCAAAGGTCAGCTGATTACAGTTATGGGTTCTGTAAGCCATAATTCTTAAATCTTCCTTTCGCGGAATTTGGGTACAGTATCTACTGACCCACATTAACTCTGCTATTATAACACACACACCCGCCCACATTCAACCGCTAATTTATAATTTATTATATATAATACAAGCATTTCCGGCAAAAACAGCAAAAAGCCACCCGGCAAAACCGAGTGGCAAGGTTTTATTGTCTGGTACGCAAAGCGGCTGACATGGGAGGAACGGTTAACCGGCCGTCCATGCAGCTATCGTCAAAAAAGGCATAAGCATTGTCCCACACCGGATCCACGGCAAAGGTCTTAGGCTCAGAGGTGCGGTTCACTGCCGCCAGCAGGCGGGCACCGTCGCTTTGGCGCTCATAGCACACGCCGCCCAGGTCACCCTGCACCGGCACAAACTCGCCCTGCGCCAACGCTTTGCAGCCCCGACGCATTTGGCCCAGCCGCTGATACCAATGCAGTAAATCCCGATCCTGGTGCGCCCAAGGCATACAGCCCCGGTTGAAGGGGTCTTTCATGCCCTGCACACCTACCTCGTCTCCGTAATACAGAGAGGGTACGCCGGGCAAAGTATATTGCAGGAAAGAAGCCAGCTTCAGCAGCTGCACCCCGCGGGCGTAATCCGCCCCGGACAGGGTATTGTTGCGATGCTGCCAAGCCCGCCCTTGGCCGGTACAATCCGGTCCGGCCAACGCGGTAATAGCCCGCAGAGTATCGTGGGTACCGATATGGTTCATCAGCACCGCCGTCACCTGGGGCGGATAATGCTCAGTAATAGACAAGATGGCGTCCAAAAACGCCTGACCGCCGCCGTAGCGCACAAAGTGCAAGATTGCCGCGGTAAAGGGATAATTCATCACACTGTCCAGCTGATTCCCCAGCAGATAACGCCGCCGCTGCCCATAGGCAAACTTGGTGGTGGCGTCCTCCCACACCTCGCCGATAATGATGGCGTCCGGGTTCTCGCTTTTTACAGCCCGGCGCAGGTCGTCCAGGAACACATCCGGCAGTTCATCCGCCACATCCAACCGCCAGCCGCAGATGCCGCAGCGCATCCAACGGCGAAGAATGCCGTTCTCACCGCAAATATAGTCCCGATAAGATGGCTCCTCTTCACGGATCTCCGGCAGCAGGCGAATGCCCCACCAGGACTTGTAATCGTCCCGATCTTTGCCAAATTGGTACCAGCTGTAATAGGGGCTGTCCGGGCTGTTATAGGCGCCCACCGTAGGGTAATGACCATAGTAATTAAAATACTTGGAATCCCGCCCGGTGTGGCTGAACACACCGTCTAAAATCACACCGATCCCCAGTTTTTTCGCCTGGGTGCACAGATATTTTAAGTCCTCTGTATCGCCCAGCATAGGGTCGATCTTTTCATAATCCCCGGTGTCGTACCGATGGTTGGAATGAGCCTCGAAAATCGGATTCAAATAAATCGCGGTCACGCCCAGCTTAGCAATATACGGCAACTTCTCCGCAATGCCTTTCAGGTCGCCGCCAAAATAATCATTGTTCCAAAGGCCGTTCATCTGGGCCTCGTCCCAAAAAGGCTCCTCCCCCCAGTTACGCCGCACCCGGGTGGCAGGCACACCGGTCTTTGGCGCGCCGGAATTGTAAAACCGATCCGGAAAGATCTGATAGATCAGTCCGCCCCGCAAAAAGGCCGGCGTTTGAAAATTCTTATCATACACCGTTTGCTGAAAATCTGCGCCGTCCGGCAGAAAATCCCCTTTGCCGCCCCCGGCGTTGCGCACGAAGTGCAGTCCCCAGGGGGTGTCCAATTCAAAATGATAAAAATACAGCCCCGGGGTGGTGGCGGCAAAATGCAGTTCCCAATACTCTGCCTCCGTGCCGCACATACCGGCCCAAAACATACCGTAAGACACCGGCGTTTCGCCGTCCTTGGTAACCACCAACCGGGCGCCGGAGCAATGCATATCCCGCGAGACCACCAGCCGCAGATGCACCGGCTCATCCGTTGCCACGGCGCGGATGGGCGACTTGTACTGTGGGTCTCTGGCGTTGAAGATCAGCATATTTTTCCTCTCTTAAACAGTAAAAAGCGGCAGACACAGGCATTGCCCTGCGCCTGCCGCAAGCAGATTTATTTCTTCTTGGTGGTTTTCTTTGTAGCAGACTTTTTGGCCGCAGGCTTTTTGGCTGCGGGTTTCTTCGCCGGCTTCTCGGCGGGCTTCTCCGCAGCAGCCGCCGCCTTTTGAGGCCGGGGCTGCGCTACAACCACCGGGTGGGTGTGCCAAATATTCTCCGCATATTCCTGCACGGCACGGTCTGCGCTGAAAATGCCTGCACCGCTGATATTCATCAGGCTCATCTTGGCAAAGGCGGTCTTGTCAGCATACACCTGTGCCGAACGCCGCTGGGCGTTTTGATAATCGGCAAAATCTGCCAGCGCCATATATGGGTCCACATTGATCAGTGAAGAGGTAATCTCACTAAAGTTCTTGCCGTTCACGCCATACTGGATCATATCAATGGCGTTCTTTAACGCCGGGTTATTGGTCACATAGTTCATGGGGTGATAGCCGCTGCGGCGCAGAGCCTCCACGTCCGGCGTCTTCATACCAAACAGGAAGATATTGTCCTCCCCTACGGCGTTGCAGATCTCCACATTGGCGCCATCCAGGGTGCCCAGAGTAACGGCGCCGTTGAGCATCAACTTCATATTACCGGTGCCGGATGCCTCCGTGCCGGCCAGCGAAATCTGCTCACTGATGTCCGCAGCAGGCATCAGCACCTCTGCTAAAGACACGGAGTAGTCCTCCATAAACACCACTTTCAGCTTATCCTTGGTGTCCGGGTCATTATTCACCACATGGGCCAAAGCGTCAATCAGCTGAATAATTTTCTTAGCCATGTAGTAACCCGGGGCTGCCTTGGAAGCAAAAATATAAGTCCGGGGAGTAAAGTCCATATTCGGATTTTCTTTCAGCGCCTGGTACTGCGCAATAATGTTCAGAACATTCAGCTGCTGGCGCTTATACTCGTGCAGGCGCTTCACCTGCACATCAAAGATGGAATCCGGGTCCAGCACCACGCCGTTCTGCTTCTTCACCACCTTGGCAAAGCGCTCTTTGTTGGCGCGCTTGATCTTTTGCAGCTGATCCAGCACTGCCGGGTCGTCCTTGTAATCCCGCAGGGTCAGCAGGCGGTCGCTGTGCTTAATAAAGTCGTCACCGATCAGCTCCGTTAAATAATCGGTCAGCTGCGGGTTGGACTGGCACAGCCAGCGGCGGAAGGCAATGCCATTGGTTACATTGGTAAACTTGGCCGGGGTAATGGTGTAGAAGTCGTGGAACACCGTGTCCTTCAAAATCTCGCTATGCAAAGCAGACACACCGTTGACGCTGTGAGAGCCGGCCACGCACAGGTTGGCCATACGCACGGCGCCGCAAGAGATCACAGCCATACGCTCCACCTTGTCTGCGTCATGGGTAGCGCCCCAGACAAAGGCACGGAAGCGGTTGTCGATCTCCTTGGTGATCTCATAAATACGGGGCAGCAGGCGCTTGTACAGGTCCTCGCTCCAGCACTCCAGCGCCTCTTTCATCACCGTGTGGTTGGTGTACGCCATCGTGTCGGTTACCAGTTTCCAGGCAGAGTCCCAATCATAGCCGCACTCGTCCAGCATAATGCGCATCAGCTCCGGAATGGCCAAGGTGGGGTGGGTATCGTTAATATGGATCGCCACCTTCTCCGGCAGATTATCCAGCGTGCCGTACTTGGACAGGTGACGGTGAATAATATCCTGCACAGAGGCGGACACCAGGAAATACTGCTGGCGCAGGCGCAGAGACTTGCCCTCCGGCGTGTTATCTGCCGGATACAGCACCTTACTGATGGTCTCTGCCATGGCAGACTGTTCCATAGCCTTAATATACTCGCCCTGATTAAACAGGCTCATATCCAGTGCAGGCTTGCGAGCCGCCCACAGGCGCAAACGAGCCACACCGTCACCCAGACCACTTACATACATATCATAGGGCACAGCGATCACGGTGTTGCAATCCCGCATAGTGACGGTATGGTACTCACCGTCCCAGCTTTCATCGACCCAGCCCTCAAAGCTGACAGTCTGGGCGCGCTCCTCACGGGGCACTAACCAAACCTCTCCGCCGGGCAGCCAAAAGTCCGGCAGCTCCGTCTGCCAGCCGTCTACCAGCTTCTGCTTAAAAATACCGGCCTCATACCGAATGGAATAGCCCATAGACTGATAGCCGTCAGAGGCCAAACCGTCCAGATAACAGGCAGCCAGACGACCCAAGCCGCCGTTGCCCAAACCAGCATCCGGCTCCTCATCGTACAGCTGCTCCAGCTTTACATCAAAGCCGGCCAGTGCCTTTTCAAACGTCTCAGTCAGACCCAGGTTATACAAGTTGTTCTTTAAGGAACGCCCCATTAAAAACTCCATACACAGATAATAGATCTGCTTAGAGTCCTGACCCTCAGCCTGATGGCGGAACTGGCTGTTTTTTTCGCTGAGCATCTCCCGCAGGATCATGGCCACAGCCTTATAATATTGTTCATTGGTGGCGTCTGCCGGCGTAACGCCGAAGAAGTGACTGAGTTTGTCGTTGATCCGTCGCTTTGCTTGCGCCACAGAAATCGTTGATTTCATACAAATCCTCCAAAAATTATTATAAATCACGCAAATAATCGTATTCCATTTGTAGATTATATACTAAAATCGTCTGTAATTCAATACCAGGTCGCTAAAAGAGCCTATGCACGAAACATTTCTCTTATTCTTCCTCTGTTTTCGGCTTTTTCAGTTTGGCCAGCATCTTGGTCGTCACCAGTTTGTACAGTTCTACCACCTGATACCAGTTCATTCCCAACATCAGGGCAAACAGCAGTGCCTCTGCCACATAGAACCACACGCCTTGCAAGCACAGCGCCGCCACCGTTTGGGCCACCAGCACCACGGTTTGGCAGGTGAGCACCACCGGCTGGTAGTTGATCTTAATGAATCGGCGCGTATCCCGACTGCGGGTCAGGAACACGACCACAAAGGCGCAGGCAGTGGCAACGGCCGCACCGTTGGCACCCATACGGGGAATCAAAATCAGGTTCAGCACCACATTGGTGACTGCACCGGTGAGGGCAGTTACCATCGCCATAATATTCTTTTTCTCCGCCATATAGATGGAGGCCAAAAAGTTCACCAGACAGGAGAATACGGTGGAGATGATCAGCACCGGCACATACTGCCAAGAGTCAAAATACGCGTCTGCCACCAAAACTTTCGTAATAATCTTACAAGTCAAAATCAGGAAAGACGCCACAAAGAAGGTGCCGCCACAGTACACCCGAAAAATCTTGGAGAAAAACCGGGCGGTATCTTTATTGTTATACTCATCCACCGCAGACAGTTGCCAGGCGTCTGTAAATACAGATGCGCACATAATCACCAAATTAGGGATCTTAGACGCGGCGGAATACAGACCGTTGGCAGAAGAGCCCACAAAATAAGTAACCATGTAGCGGTCAGACACATTGATGATCCACCACAAGATAATGGTAGGGATCATGGGCACGCAGTAACGCAGCATATCCCGCCCGGTCTGGCGGCGCACGCCCTTAAAGCGCACATAACGGTACAGCTTGGCAGTTACGGTAAAGAACAGCACGGAGCAAAAGTCCGACGCCACGATGGCTAAAATATAGCCGGTAACCCCCCACTTAAACACACCCAAGAACAGCATGGTAAACAGCAGATAGGTCACGGTAGCCAAAATACCGTCAATGGCAAACAGCTTTACATGACCGGAGCCGCGCACAAACTGCTGGCACAGCTGGCGAAAACCGGAGGTGAGCACAAACACATAAATGAGCACCAGGTAATCGCCCAGCTTAAAGTCGTTGATTTTAATTAAACTGATCGGGTACGCAAACAACAGAAAGGCCAAAAAGCCCACCAGAGTCACCCGCACGCCTACGGTAAACACATCGCTCTTGCGCTCCGCCTTGTCCATCGAAAAGCGCAAGGCTGCCGAGTTGACGCACAAAAAGGCAATGGGTATGATCACATTGCCCGTCTGCTGGATCAAATCCGCCGCGCCGTAGCTGCCCGTGGTCATCATACGGGTGACAAAGGGCATCAGCAAAAACGACAGAATTTTAGACGAAAAGGTGCCAATGGCAAAGATAATGGTATTGGAAGCGAGTTTTTTGTACTTATCCACTGTGTTTCGTTCCTTTACTCCCAGGAATTAGTAGGACCATTTTCCGCTACGGAAGTCCATGGTATTGTCTGCCGAGGCAGAGGTGTAAATGCAGGAGGCGCGGTACACACTGCCGCCGCTCTCCGTCTTTTTGCCGATCAAAAAGATATACTGATAGCCGCAGGCCACTGCTACGGTGCCGGACTTGTCCGCACCGGAGGCGGTGAGCATCACCTTTTTGGCACCGGAGTTCATATTCAGCTCCATTGCCCGGGCGGCTCCGCTCTTATAATCGGTATAATACAGCCGGTTGCCGTACACCACCGGGTAATCGGTGGAACGCACATGCTCCAGCAAGGTCACGGTCTTTTGGCTGCCGAACTTTTGGCGAACCAGATCATATTTGTCCTCCGACCGGCGCTGATAATAGTAGAAATAACCGTTTTCCAACGCCATAGAACGCACTTCGTTCTTCTCCGTTGCGGCACGGAAGTGGGTGCTGTTGCCGCCGGTCTGCCCTACGGTCAGGTACTCCACCTCGCCGGTCAGGTTGTCCGTCTCCGTAAAATACACATCGGTAAGCGAAATGCCCACCAGCGCCAGTTTTTTGTCTGCCCCCGCTGTATAAAGCAAGGTCTTGTCCCCTGCCGCCGTCACGGTGTACAGAGAGTCGCCGGTCAGGCAAAACAGCCGATCGTTGTAGCCGTAGGCCCGGCGCGCGTCGGGGAGCAAAGTCACGGCATTGCCGCCGGAGACGGAAAGCTTTTGCAGCTTTTTGCTGTCTTTATCAATATAGTAGAGGAAATCGCCCATAATATTCAGGCAGCAGGCATTTTTCACGCCCTTCACCTTGGTAGTGGTCTCCTCTGCCGGAGCAAAGCGGTAAATACCCTGACCCGGTGCGGCAAAATAGATATACGCACCATTAAAGGTCACTGCCCCATGGGTTTTATTCAGAATATTGCCCACCTGACTGCCTTGCTTGGAAGTGTCAAACGCAAAAGCGGAGGCATCCTTGTAATCGGCGTAAGTCGGTTTCTCCGTAGTGGGCGGCGCAGTAGGTGCCTGCGTAGTGGGCGCCGTGGTGGTGCGACCCAGCACATTCTCCTGCACAAAGGTCACAGCCTTGTCCGGCACCAAAAGGGAAAAATCAAAATCCGGCTTGCAGATCTTGACGGTAATCAGAAAGGCCGCCAGTGCCACCACCAGCACACCCAGCACCATAAAAAAGCGCTTGGTGCGGGCACGGCGCTGATTTTGCTTCCGCCGGCGCAGCCGCTCTTTTTCTACTGTCTGGTTCATTTTATCGCACCTGTCCGTTGCCAAAGATCAAGTATTTAGTGGTAGTCAGGGCACGCAGACCCATGGGGCCGCGGGCGTGCAGCTTTTGGGTAGAGATTCCGATCTCCGCCCCCAGGCCAAACTCTGCCCCGTCGGTAAATCGGGTGGAGGCGTTCACATACACCGCCGCAGAGTCCACCCGCTGCAAAAAGCGGCGTGCGCTCTCCTCGTCCCGGGTGATGATGGCCTCGCTGTGGCCGGTGGAGTGCACATTGATAAAGTCAATGGCCTCGTCCACGCTCTTCACCGTCTTTACGCTGATAATATAATCCAAATACTCGGTATAAAAATCTTCTTCCGTGGCGGGCACCAAGCCGTCGCAGGCCTGCATGGCTCGGGCGTCGCCCCGCATTTCCACATTCTTTTCGTCCAGCCGCAACTTAATGGCCGGCAAGGCGTGGTCAATAATATCCCGGTGGATCACCAGGCTCTCACAGGCGTTGCATACGCCGATCCGCTGGGTCTTGGCGTTAAAGATAATGTCTGCCGCCATATCCACATCCGCCGTGGCGTCCACATAAATATGGCAGTTGCCGGAGCCGGTCTCGATCACCGGCACAGTGGCATTCTCGCACACGGCAGCGATCAGTCCCTTACCCCCCCGGGGAATCAGGCAGTCGATATAACCCTTCATATGCATCATCTCGGTAGCAGAAGTCCGGGAGGTATCCTGCACCAGCGCCACAGCGTCCTGCACAATGCCTGCGTTAAACAGGGCATCCCGCATCACCTGAGCCAGCATACGATTGGAGTGAATGGCCTCTTTGCCACCCCGCAGAATCACGGCGTTGCCGCTTTTTAAGCATAGAGCGGCGCCGTCCACCGTTACATTAGGCCGAGCCTCATACACAATGCCGATGACCCCGATAGGCACGCTAACCTTTTCCATATACAGGCCGTTGGGGCGGGTCTGGCTCTCCAGCACGCGACCGCAGGGGTCCGGCAGGTCCGCCACATCCTGGCAGCCCTGGGCCATACCCTCGATTCGGTCGCCGTTTAGCGCCAGCCGATCCAGCAGTGCCGGGGACATGCCGTTTGCCTTACCGGCTTCCAAATCCAGTGCATTGGCAGCCATAATCTCTGTCTGCCGCGCCCGCAGCGCATCAGCAATCGCCAGCAGCCCTGCATTCTTTTCCTCTGTGGTCAGGGTAGCCAGCACACCGGCTGCGTGCTTCGCACGGATCCCCATTTCTCTCATCTTTTCATCCATTGCATTCACCTGCTGTTCGCTTCAAAATAGGTGCCGATGGGCTGCCCGTCCAACACCTTATAAATAGCCGTGGGTCGCTCTCCATTCATAATAATCACCGGAATACCGGCGCCGGTGGCGATCTCCGCCGCCCGAATTTTCGTTGTAAAGCCGCCGGTGCCCTTGCTGCCGGCACCCCCGGCTACGGCGTACACATCGTCGTTGATCTCTGCCACACGGCCGATCAGGCGCGCGTTCTCATTCTCCGCCGGGTTGGCGTCAAGCAGGCCGTCCGTATCGGTAAGCAGAATCAGCAGATCCGCCCCGATCAGTTGAGCCACCGTGGCAGACAGGCAGTCGTTGTCACCGTGGAGCAACTCCTCAACGGACACGCTGTCGTTCTCATTCACAATGGGCAGGGCGTCATATTCCAGCAGCTGATTAAAGGTGTCCACCAAATGTGCCTTTTCCTCCGGGTGATTTAAGGTGTAGCCGGTAAACAGCAACTGGCTCACCACCACGCCATACTCGGAAAACAGCTTGTCGTAGAGGAACATCAACTCGCACTGCCCCACCGCCGCGCAGGCTTGCAGCCCGCTGGTATGGTCCGGTCGCTCATGCATGCCCAGCTTACCGGCACCGATACCCACGGCGCCGCTGGACACCAGCACCACCTGATGACCGGCGTTCTTCAGATCTGCCAGCACAGATACCAGCTTGGCCATCCGGGCAATATTGGTCTTGCCTGTGTCGTGGGTCAAAGTGGAGGTGCCTACTTTGACCACAATGCGTTTTTTCTCCGTCAACTTCATTATACACTGCTCCAGGTTACATAATCAGTTACAGTATACCATACTTTAGTCCTGGAGTTAAGATTTTTTTGTATGTTTTTCAAAATTCCGTCAAAAATAGAAAAAGAAATGCGGCGGCAGCACAGCGCTGCCCCAAGGGAATGAGGAATGATTATGACAAAGCGAAGCTCCGTGCGACTGCTGTCCTTCGGTTTGCTGCTGGCGGGTATTTTGATTATCTATGCCATCACCGGCACCGTACAGGCTGCCCAGTACCGGGCGCGGCTGGAAAGCACCTATCGCCAAAGCCTGTCTGCCCTGGCGGAGGACCTGGAGGGCATTGAGACCGATCTGACCAAAAGCGTCTATGCAAACGGCGCCGCCACCCTGTCTGATGTCAGCCGAGATCTGTCTCAACAGGCCAATCAAGCCAAGGACTCTCTGTCCCGCCTGCCGGTGGAGCAAATGAACCTGGCAGGCACCTATAAATTTCTAAGCCAGACCGGGGACTACGCCACTTATCTCAGCAAAAAAGTCTATGCCGGCGAGGTTGTCACCGCCAAAGAGCACGAAAATCTGCTACGGCTGCTGCAATACGCCACCAAATATAAAAACAGTGTGACCCAAATGGTAGAAATTTGCAATCACGGCGGCCAAATCACCAAGCGCGATGTAAAGTCTGCAGACGGCACCAGTCTGCCCGCCATCAGCACAGACTTTTCCACCGCGGAGGAAGCCTTTGAGAACTACCCCACCCTGCTGTATGACGGCCCCTTTGCAGACGCGGTACTGCACAAAGAGCCGCAGCTGCTCAAGGGGCAGGACAAAATCAGCAAGGACGCTGCCGCCAAGATCGCTGCCAAGGCGCTGGGGTGCAATGAGACCCATCTAAACCGATTGGAGGACGAAGCCGGGCGTATGCCTGCCTATGTGTTCACCAAAGGACAACAAACGGTAAATGTGACCAAAAGCGGCGGGTATGTCAGTTCCATTCTCTTCGGCGGCAAAATCAGTACCAAGGCCATAGATGAAAAAGAAGCGATCAAGCAGGCAGCCGCCTATTTGAAGAAACTGGGCTACCCAGATATGCGCTCCACCTATTACGCCGCCGACAGCAATATCTGCACCGTCAATTTTGCCTACTGCCGAGACGGAATACTCTACTATACAGATCTAATCAAGGTTGGCGTGTCCCTGCGGGACGGCAGCGTGGTATCGCTGGAGGCCCGGGGCTATATCACCAACCACCACCGGCGGAATGTGCCCACCTTTACCGTATCGGAAAAGGCAGCCACCGCCAAGATCAGCCCCTATTTGGAGGTGAGAAGCACCAAAAAGTGCCTGATTCCCAAGGAGGACGGCCGGGAGGTAGCCTGTATTGAGGTGCTTGTGCATTCGGCAGACACCGGAGAGGACGCGCTGGTGTACCTGAACGCCGCCACCGGTGCGGAAGAAGACATTCTTCTGCTGCTATACAGCGATCATGGCACCCTAACCAAATAAAACGCATAAACCCGGCGCCGCCGGGCAGAATAAAACCGAAAGGAAGGCAACACCATGAAAAACCGATTGATGATTTTAGCACTGGCCGTAACCGTGCTGGCAACCGTACTGCTGGGCTGCGCCAAGCAGGAGAAAAACCCCACCACAGAACCGGACACCACCATCAGCGAAACCACCACACAAGAGGAAACCACAGCAAAAAGTCCCGGCGAGGCGCTGAGCGAGGGCGCATCGGAGGCCGGCTCCAAGGTGCGTGAAGGCGCCACCGATCTTAGCGAGGCCGCCTCTCGTGCCGGGGAGACCGTATCCCGTGCCCTGGAATAAAACGAAAAAGGAAAGGACTTGTTCATCAGAACAAGTCCTTTTTTTATACCTGAAGGCGCCGCCGCGTAAGCGGGAGCCTTGGCGTAATCATTCGTAAAATCCGATTTCGGCAATATTCGGGGTGCTGCGGCTTTGGCGGATCACCAAGCGCACGCCCAGGCAATTCAATCCCCGGCGCAGCCGCACAATTTTCTTCATACCGATCACCGTGCCCTTGTAAATGCGCTTCATCTTGCCGTTTGGCTTCTTCGCCCACAGTTCAAAGGCCTCCACCCGCTGGCTCTTGCGAATCTCCTCGGACAGAATCACATATTTCAACTTATGTACACTGTCAAAGTCAAAGTCGATATACCCCTGCTCCGGCTGTAATTCGCCCAGCCGGTATGTGATGATCGGGTGCTCGGTCATCTTGCGAATGGCCTGGCCCATTCCCTTCAAGGCGTGGGCGTCTCTCGGATGGATCACGCCCTTATTGGTAGGCGGCACATTCAGCAGCAGGGTGCAGTTGTTGCCCACAGAGCCAAGATACAGCTTAAACAGTCTACGCGCGCTCTTAACCGTGCGGTCCTCATTCTTGGACCAGAACCAACCCTTGCGGATGGACACATCCACCTCCGCCGGATACCAAATCAGATCCCGGGCCATAGACAGCACCTTGCGGCTGCCCAGATCCTCGTCCATATTGTTCAGCTTTTTCAGCGCGGCAGCGTCGCCCTCGCCGTGTTGGCTCTTCTCATGCGTCTTTTCAGCGTCTGCCAGACGAGCAGGCACCACACAGAACTCGCTTTTGCGGGTCTTGCCGCCCTCGTTGCCCACCCAGCGCACATCCGGGCCGCAAATGGAAATCAGCGCGTCCGGCTGCAGTTTGCGGATCAGGGCATAATACCGCGCCCAATCATACTCAAAGTTCGGCACATCGGCGCCTTTCGCACCGTCAAACCAAACCTCACTGATATGGCCGTAATTGGTAAGCAGCTCCGTTAACTGATTGCAAAAATAATCATTATAATCCGGGGTACCGTAGGTGGGCTCGTGCATATCCCAAGGGGAAAGATACACGCCAAAATCCAGTCCGCCGGCAGCGCAGGCGTCTGACACCTGCTTCACAATATCGCCGTCAAAGTCCGTGTTCTTTACACTGAACGATGTGTATGCACTGGGCCACAGACAAAAACCGTCGTGGTGCTTACAGGTAAGAATGATACCGCTGGCACCGGCAGCCTTCACCGTGCGCACCCATTGCTCCGGCTTGATCTTCTTAATGGTAAAGTCCTGCACCGTTTCTCTGCCGCTGCCCCACTCCCGCTGAGCGGCAGTATTCATGCCAAAGTGCATAAAGCAGTAAAAAGGCTGCTGTGCCAAGTGAACCTGGTTAGGGCGCGGCACCACGCCAATGTAACGCTCCACTTCGCTGTCATTCAGCGGCACACCGCCGTTGGTGGTGGTCCAGTTCTGGTCAAAATTCGGCTTCATCTTATTCCCTCTCTCTTCCTCGGTTGTAGCAACTGAAATAGCGACCTTTATCGCCCATATACCAAGGCAGTTTCATACGCAGGTAACGCAGTTTGTCCCCCAGGCGCATGGTGTAGTCAAAGGGGCGATCCTCGACCCGGTCATACAGCGGGGTCACACAAGGCACAGCCACTGTATTCAGCTCCGTTGCAGCCAAAACCAGTGTTTCTTCATCCCGGGGCAATACCACCGTGTCACCGCCCTGCACATTTAAGATCAAAATATAGAAGTACAGTTCCTTGGCAATAGCGTCCGTACCGTCCGCGTTATGGCTGTGGGTGCTTACATACCCCAGCTGTCCCTCTTGAATATGGGCGGTCTCGTGCAGATCGTACAGATCCCAGCTTGCAAAACGCCGGGTACGGCTCAGCACCGAGCAAGGCACCGTTTTTCCACCTACGGTAAAGTCTAAAATCCGATTACTGTCCGCAGACAGGAGCAACGCCAGCCGGCGGGTATCTTTCTTTAAGGTCAGGGTCTGACCGGCAAGGCGCAAGGCGTTCTTGCCGTCCTTTGCAATGGCAAAAGGAATACCGGCCGCCGTGACCTGATCGCCGATCCGCTCCGCAGGAATAGACAGGGGCAGCTCGCCCTGCTCGCCTTGCTTGGTGATCAACTGCACGTTCATAGGCAGTGTGAGAGGCGTTGCCTTGGCAGCGTGACCCACCTGCGCCGCCGGTTGCAGCCGTAGGGCAAAGGTCCTGATCTGATACGGTGTAAAATCCGTGACCAGGCAGCCGTCTTTCACCGTTGCCGGGCCTTTTTCTTCTTCAGAGGCAAACAGCTCTCGGGCTTCTGCCACACCGGCACCCAGGCGCAGGGCGTAGTGCTCCACCGGCGTACCGGCGCCCTCGTTCAAGCGCACCACGATCTCGTCGCCGTCCTCTGCGAACTTCATTGCCCGCAGCACCACCTGGGGGTGAGAGACATTTCCAAAACTGTACGCAGTACCCAGCACGCCCGGGTGCTTTGGCTCCACATACCCGGTCAGGGGCTGCAAAAAGGCACGGGCCTGATTTTGCGTATCGGCACCCACCTGCCCTTTATGGGAGAACAGAGCATAGCTGTATCGGTTCAGTCCCAGATCCATCATAGATTGCATGGAATCAATCCGGTAATTGCGCACTGGGCTGTGCAGCACGGTCATACGCAGGGTATTGTCCTTATACTTGTCCCAGCCGTACTTGCACTCGCTAAGCACAGACACGCCCCAGTCGCCGTTTTTATCCGTCAGATCCACCCAGTTTTGAGCAGGCACTTCAAACAGCTTTTCCGTCATATTGCCCCGGCGAATGGCGCCCAGCCCCAGGTCAAAGGTAGCCTCCGGGTTGGTGCAGGCAAATGCAAATTTGTTCTTTGCCATAGTATGCAGACTGCGCCACTCGATCTCAGAATACACCTCTACCCGGCTGCCGCCGTCGGTGAGGGCAATGATATTCTTAAAGGTAGAGTCTCCATCCTTTTGCTCCACACAGAAGGACACCCGCGCCGGGCCTTTCTCCTGAATGGTCACCGTCACCGGATTTGGCAGGCGGTCCGGGTCCTTGTTGGCTTCTTTATAATTCATTTCCCAGGCAGGCCAGGGCTTAGAGCCGGTGTACTTGAATAGCCCCAGGCTAATGGGCTCCGACAGCAGCTCCTGCTCGTCCATTTCTTTATCCAGGATGGAGGTAATGTTGCCCTTTTTGTTCAGGCGCACAATGTATTTTTGGTTCTCCATCTGATTTTCGCCGCTGATGGACAGGCTGCCCCGCAGACGGCAGGGCACATCGGAGGGCCGCACATCATAGACCGCAAAGCCCAAGGCAGGCACCGTGGCAACAAATACCAGCTCCGCCGTACCATTCTCGTAGCGGTTCACCTGACTTTTCACTTCCCTGCCCTTGGGGTCGTATACCCGCGCACAGGCCTTGGGCCAGTGGGGCAGTTCCAGAGTCACCGCATCTGTGCGGGCCACTTCCAGACTGTTAAATACCGTCACCGGCGTGCCGGCGCAGAAGTCCGTTTTCAGCAGACTGCCCACAGACCCGGCAGCTTGGGTCAACTCACCGGCAAAGCCGTTCATGGCCATACCGTAGTCGTTCCAGCTGCGGCGATAGGCACGCTGCACGGAGGTGCCCGGCAGATCATCGTGGAACTGATGGGCGATGGTACGCTTCCAGTTCAGTTCCATAGCCTCTTTATTGTAATGGGCGGTGCCCAGATAATCCGCCACTACGCCGGAACGCTCCGCCATATCCGCCAGTTCCTGGCAGCGGCGGTTCCAACGCTTACCAACGGCCCGGGAAGTGTAGCCGCCAACGCCGTGATTTTGCATCACCAGTTCCGTCTCCCACCGGGGCAGCTTGGCTTTTTGCTCCGGGGTCAGCTGGGCGTTCAGGTCACGGAACAGATCATCCGCACCGGACGCCAGCACCTGCACATCGCTGTCTTTGTTTTTGTTGATCTCCTGCTCTACAAAGGCCACAGAGGCTTCCTTGGGCGCACCGCCCCGATCGCCGATCCCGTGGAAAATCATAGTGCTGTTCAGATCGTATTTTTCGTTTTCATCCAGCTTTTGCTGCACAAAATCCCAGTCCCGCAGCTTCTTCAGCGTAAAGTAATAATCGTGAGGGTTCAGACTGGCCAGCACCTGCGCGCCGTCCGGCCCTTGCCACACGCCAATATCAAAAGGAATGCCGTAGGCGCCGCCCCAACCCAGCTTTTGGGTGGTAAAGCCCATCAGGTTGGCGTGGGCCATAATGCTGGGCAGCGCCCAACCGAAGCCAAAGCAGTCCGGCAGATAAATATCCACTGAGCGCTTGCCGAATTTTTCCTCAAAATAGCGATTGCCATAAAGAATATTGCGAAAGAGCGCCTCCGGCGACGGCACATTCACATCGCCATTCTCAAAGGCGGAGCCGCAAACGCTCCACCGCCCCTGGGCAATATAATCCCGCATTTTGGCGTACAGTTCCGGGTAATATTCCTCCATCAGCTCGTAACGATAGCTGCCCTCAAAATTGAAGTGATAGGTGGGATATTTTTGGAACAGTGCAAAGTTGTCCACCAAGGTATTGTAGATGTACCGGGACACGGTGGTCTCAAAGTCCCAGGACCAAATGGTATCCAAGTGGGCCGTAGCCACAGTATAGATTTTTTTTTGCATCGAAAGTCCCCCTTATGTGGTCATTGTATCATTATTTTCAGGGGATTGCAACACTGTACTGCCCCATAGAAATAGGAAAAGGCATAAGAATTGCAGGTATTTCAATCGTGTCATTGGCACTTGCCTGTTTATTCGGTTTAATCATAACCGGTGCGCAAATCGGCTGGGGTCCGTTTGCTTCTCTATACAGCTGGGATAAAGAGGTTAATCCTATTGCCGAAAAATAGGACGCAAGTGAAAGACAGAGCAGGCGTGCCGAGAATACGCTTTCATGATTTACGACACCCGTATGTCAAGCCCACGACAAAAAAATTTCTATCTTTTTTCAAATTTGAAATGGCGATTTCTCTTAGGGCTTTCCTGTGCTTCGCTCTTTTGCTCGACATCAAGGAAGGCCCTCAATTTGTGCCTTTCATCCGGTAAAACACATGCAAACACTTGGCTGCCAATTCTACAGTAAAACGCCGCTTTCATTGTCTGTTCCTCCGTTTCCTGGGATGTTAAAGACATCCTGCATCTTATAGACTATCTCGATCCGGTTTCCAGGGAATACATACACCTTGTCAATTAAGGCATCAATCAGCGATTGTGTCAGACTGTCGGCCCCGGAAACTTCTTTTATGATTTCCCGCCGCTTGACTTTGGCCTCATAGTCCGCCTGGGCCTGTTTGGTCTGTGCCGCTGCCATTGTGCAGACATTCTTCACCCGGACCAGCTCCGCGTCATATCTGGCTTTCTGCTCTTTGTAAGTGCCCAGGTCGATCTCACCGAGGGCAAACTGCTCATAAAGCTGCCGTTTGGCATCCTGCAAAATCTGCACTTTCTTCTCATATTCTGATTGCTGGACCATTTGCAAATCAAGGCTGTCTTTGCCGTCTCCATCAACCCCCAGCACTGTATCTACCTGTGCCCGGATGATCTGAAATACAGCCGTTTCCAATTCCTCCGCCTTGACCGACATACCATGACAGGCAAAATCTGTGTTTACCTGGGAGTGCCGGCAATAGAACTTTGGATATTGTGTAGTCCGTGACAGTGCATGGTCGCAGCAGCCGCAGAACACTTTCCCGCGCAGAGGGTAATCATGCCGTTTTTTGTTTGGGATAGAAAAGCGGCGTATACCGGCTTTGGCCTGCTCGAATAACTCTTTGCTAACAATCGCCGGGTGATGATCCGGTATCTTGTACCATTCGCTTTCATCTTTCAGCCTTATGCGATGCCCGCCGATCTCGGTAACAGCCCGCTTGCCTATGACATAGGTGCCGATATAGCGTTCATCCTCCAGCATACGCAGGACAGTTGAACTGCTCCATGTTCCATGTGTCCGCGATACATCATAAAAGCTCTGTCCCTTGCTCTTGCGGTATTCCCCAGGTGTAGGGATATTCCGCCGGAACAACTTCCGGGTAATCTCCGCCGCTGTGGTTCCCTCGGCAGCCCACCGAAAGATCAGACGGACAATTTCAGCCACATTCTCGTCAATCTCCATACGTCCATCCGCGCTTTTCCGATACCCATAGGGACAAATCTTACTCTGGTACTCGCCGCGCTGCATTTTTGCGTATTTTGCGGTTTTCGTCTTGACCGACATATCCCGGCTGTAGCACTCACTAATAAGATACTTAAAGGCCACATCAATGCCCCCAGTATCTCCCTTGAAATTGATGGTGTCAAAATCATCACTGACAGAGATAAACCGCGTATGGTACAGGGGAAATACCCGCTCAATGAAATATCCGGTCTCAATGCTGTTACGGCCAAAGCGGGAAAGGTCTTTCACCATGATACAGTCGATCTTTCCGGCCTGAACCATTTCCAAAAGCTCCTGAACGGCAGGACGCTCAAAATTAGCGCCGCTGTGCCCGTTGTCTACAAACTCCAAAACCTCGGCCCGGTCCCATTCCGCCAGCGACATGGCGTGCTCCCGCAGGATCGCCCGCTGGTTGGGAATACTCATGCTTTCGGTTTTCGTGTCCTCCAAAGAAAGACGGATATAAAATGCGATCACAAATTTCTGCATTGTTCCACCGCCTTTCCATATTCCTCAAATTCACTCTTGAAGCGGAAGCTCACACGGATTTCCTTGTCATGGGTAATCTCGATCCTCTCAATCAGCCTGTCAATCAGGGCAGCGGTCAGGGTATGGTCTTTTTCCAGGACTTTTGCATCCTGTTCCAGCTCCTTATATTTGGCAAGCTGGGCGTCCATGACGGCAAGCCCGTTTTCCAAAGTGCTGATCTCGTCGGAGAGTTTGGCAATGACTGCTTCATAATCCTTTTTCATGGTGAAGTATTCTTCGCTGGTAAGCACTTTCTGCACGAAGTTCTCATAAAGGCCACGGACAAAACGGCGGTTCCTATCAATTTCCTGCTTCTTTGCGGAAATGCCCGCTTTCAGATCATCACGCTCTTTCTTCCGTTTTACCTCTGCCTCTAAGACAAAGGAATAATTACCTAAAGCAACCGTCAATTCCTGCTGCAATATGGCAATGACAGCGGAAAGCAAGTCCTTTTCTGTGAGAGACACGCCCAGGCATCCGCCTCTTTCCGTGCGGCTGTTAGTAAGGCAATGGAAGCGGTAAACATCCGACCCTTTCTTCCGCTTATTGCGCTGCCGGTGAAGGCTGCCGCCACAGTGGGCGCAAAACACCTTCCCCTTAAAGATGTTCGGGGTATAAGGGTCAACCTCATGTGCCTTGCTTTCTTCGCACACCTGCCTGCGGTATGCCTTTACTTCCTCAAAAACTTCATGGCTGATAATGGCCTCATGGGTATTGGTGGCGATAATCAGGTTGTCCTCGTCTGCCTGTACCTGCTGGTGGTCCACAATTTTTGTCTTTCCCTGCACCAGATCACCGGTATAAACTTCACTGTCCAGTATCTTTGCAACCGTGCGGGTCTGCCATTTGCCGGAGCCGATCAGGTTTTCATGGGTGATCTCGCCCGTGGCACGTTTCCGGTGGCTGGGCGTCTGTATGCCCTGTTCGTTCAGCCTGCGGGCAATATCATTCAGCCCTACATGCTCATAAGCCCACTGGAAAATCTGAAATACAACCTCGGCGGCCTCCGGGTCAATGAGCAGTTTATGGCAGTTCTCAGGGTCTTTCCGGTAGCCGTAAGGGGCCCGTGCGCCAATGTACTCACCGTCTTTCATGGCCTGCCTTGCCTGGGCTTTGATCTTGCGTCCAATGTCCAGTGCATAGGCTTCATTTATCATGTTTTTCAGGGGCAGCATAATACCGCCGTGAAGGTTGCTGGCATCCGCTGTGTCAAACTGGTCTGTAAGGGCAATAAAGCGTATCTGATGCGCCCGGAAATACTGCTCAATATAGTAGCCGGTATCAATGGAATTGCGCCCCAGCCGGGACAAATCCTTTACGATCACACAGTCGATCAGCCCGGCCTCAATATCAGAAAGCATCTGCTGGAAACCCGGACGGTGGAAATTGGTGCCTGTAGCGCCGTTGTCCACATAGGTGTTGTAAACAACAAATTCCGGCCTTCCTGCCAGAAAGTTTTCCAGCACCAGCTTTTGGTTCCCAATGGAATGTCCGCGCTTTTTGTTGTCCTCCACGGACAGCCGGATATAAAGGGCGGTGCGGATATAGATGGAAGTATCGCACACCGGCGCCGCCGTTTGGTTTTTTCTGCTCTTTCTTGCCATTTATCCCACCATCCTTTCCTTGAACTGCACAACGGTCTCCGCCGCCTGCTTTGCGAGTTTTAATGCTTTTTGGTATTCATCCTGATAGTTGAATTCAATATGTAGGTCATTCTTCCCCAAAACCGTAATGCTGCGTATAAGCTGTGCCACCACCCGGCGATCCAAATCCTCCAGAGTGGAGAACTTCATAAAATGGGCCATCCAGCGGTTGCGCTCGCTCCGGTTTTCCAGCACGTCAGTCAGCTTTTCGTTCAGCTCGGCAATGGCCTGTTTCAGCAGGTCAATATCCGCATTGTACTTGCGCTTATAAGAAAGAAATTCCTCTTTCGTCAAAATGCCGCTGACAAGGTTCTCATAGAGCTTTGTCTTGAAGCCCTCAATCTTTGCCATGCGTTTTTCATTGGCGGCGATCTGCCCGGCATATTCCTGGGCCAGCTCCCGGTTGATCCGTTCCTGGCTGATACCTGAAAGAAGGGCATCCAGGGAGGCCACATTATCAATATGGCCTTTCAGACTGTCCCGGACACACTCAATCAAATCTTCCTCTTTGAGCATGACGGAACCATTGCAGCCGCCTTTCTTTCCTGTCGGGCAGTAGTAATAGTGATACTCCCTGCCTTTGTAGTGGTTGGTTTTCCGGGTCATGCGGCAGCCGCAGCACCCACAGATCAGAATACCGGAAAACAGGTACACCTTATTTTCCTTTGGGGAAGTCCGGGTATCGATCCGCTTGATTCTCTGTACCAGGTCGAAGTCGTGCCGCTCCACAATCGCTTCATGGGCATCCTCCACCCGAATCCATTCATCTTCCGGCTTGTTTTCCCGCTCCTTTAATTTGAAGTGGGGTGTGGTCTGCCGGCCCTGCACCAGCGTACCCGTGTAGGTTTCGTCCTGCAAAATGCGGATGATAGTCGTTGCCGACCAGCGGCAGTCCTTTTTATCTGTATATCCGCCCTTTGCATGGGGCATCCCCTGGCTCCTTTTATATGCCAGCGGGGAGAGAATACCCAGCCGGTTCAGCTCACTTGCAATATGTGCCGCACTGAACCCCTCCAGGCGTTTCCTGAAAATATCCCGTACCACGCCAGCGGCATACTCGTCAACCTCCAGGCGCTTGTGCTTGTCACCGGTCTTGATGTAGCCATAAACAGCGAAAGCTCCGACAAAATCACCGCTGCGCCGCTTCACATCCAGGGCGCTCCGGGTCTTAATGGAAATATCCCGGCTGTACGCCTCATTCATTATGTTTTTTACGGAAACGGTCAGATCATCGCCTGTGTCATTCAGGGTGTCCACATTATCGTTGATCGCAATAAAGCGTACCCCATAGGCGGGGAATACCCGGCGCATATAGCGCCCTGTTTCAATGTACTCACGTCCCAGCCGGGACAGGTCCTTGACAATGACACAGTTGGCTTTGCCTTCCTTGATAAGCTCCATCATTTCCTGAAATGCTGGCCGGTCAAAAAGGACTCCGCTGTAACCGTCGTCAATCTTTTCGTCCACAACCTCGATCTCCGGGTGCTGGGCGATATAGTTGTCAATCAGTTTTCTTTGGTTTACAACACTGTCGCTTTCCGTTGATTTGTCATCCGTATAAGAGAGACGGATATATTTGATCGCTCTGTAAACCTGCATACAAAAACACTCCTTTCGTCGCGGAAAAATCCCGCAATTCAAGGAGTGCAGTTCGTACATTCGTTATTCAATTCCTTTTCCCAAGAATATTATAACGCTCCCCGCGGGAAAAAGCAGCCCCCAATTCAAAAATTTTTTACCGTAAGACGCCCTGCAAACATTCTTCCAGTGTAGCACCGCCCTGAGCGAAGCTGGCTCGGACAGTAAACTTACCGCACTTGAAGCAGTAGGGGTCTTTGATCTGCCGGACAAACTCGGCGATCCGTTCTTCCCTGGATAAGTCTTTATTGACTGACACATGGCGAATATCCGCCAGCGGTTCAGCAGAAATATCCTTCTGTCCTGATAAAGTATATGGTTCCTGCATGGCACACGCTCCTTTCCGTTCTGCAATATAGTGACATCAAAACCACATGAATAAGCCGGCCCCGTCCATAAGGAAGCAGGCCCGGCTCATGGTATCTGATTTCGATTTTGCTATGCCGTATTTGCCACGCGCCCCGGCATGATCCTGACTGTGCAGGAAAAGGGGATGTTATAGGCTGCGGACAGCTTGGCCGCATCATAGCCCCGCCTGTGCCGCTGCTTTGCCAGAGCTGGCGAACACCGCAGGAACTTCCCCCAAGTCCTTAGGGGATCGTGAGAAAGTACCATTATAGCCTGTGTCCGTCATCGCGCCCGGCCTGCCACAGCCGGGTCAATGGGTTGCGTGGATCGCTCGGACAGCTTTGTTCATCACCTCCTAAGCTGCCTGTCATTGCGCCGCCCCATTCGTCGCTCGGAACACAGGGGAAGTACCTATAACACCGTATATTCAGTTGTCAAAGAACAGGAGAGGGCGGGCAGTTATGACAATTCACGTCTGCTGTGTGCCGGGGCGTCTGCCACACGGCCACACCCTCCGGGCTTGTCCTGCCGGAAATATGTCCCTCTATTATTCATTTCATTTTTGGGGCTGTTTTTCGGGGTCTGGATTAAATTTCTTCCAGAATTTTTTTCAGGCGCCGAAGCCCCCGCTGGATTCCTTCATGCACGGAGCTGGGAGCGGAATTCTCACTCTTTGCAATTTCCGATAAGCTCATGCCAAGAAAGAAATGGGCGCTGATCCGGCTGCGCTGCTTCTCTGGCAGCATGGCAACCGCCCGATACAGCCGGGCATTTTCTTCTTCCTGTTCCAGAATTTCCGCCGGTGTCAGCACGATCACCAGAGCATCCCGCTCCACATTCTCGTCATAGTCCAGTGAAAAATAAGCCTTGTGCCGGTATGTACGCAGGAAATGAGCTGCCTCACTCAATTTGTATTCATAGAGCAGATCGGCAACCTCGTCCGGCACTTCCACAATCATATCTGTTGTATAAAAAGGGTAATAGTCCCTCAAATTGATTTCTTTCATTAGGGTGTCCTCCAATTTCGATTTTTGAGTTGATAGCTGGCAAATCGAAACCAGAGGGCGGGGAGCGGCAGTGTGGGGTAATATCGCCGCAAGATACAAAAAAGCGCACCCATATAACAATGGGTACGCACCAAATCAAGGCATGTAAAAAAACCTCAAATCTTGTCGAGTTGAAAAATGCCGCAATCCATAACAGACGGATTACGGCATATAGGGCATTATATAGAATAGAATATTTTGGCTGTCCGGTATCTTTTGGCAGCATCCGCACACCCCTCCCCACGAAAGAGGCACGGAATATCTATTATTGGCCTCTTATGGGAAGAAATTATAACGAGCAGATTACTTGAACCTTTCCAAAAGCATTCCGTTTTTGTCCAAGCCGACCGCAAATTCTGATAAAATTCAACATAGTTGGAATCAAAAAACAAGGTCATTAGGAAAGAGGCTTCTTCCTAACGGCCTTGTCATGGTAATGCAAATTTATATCCGATTCCGGTAACGCTTTTAATGTAATCAGGATCATCAGGTCTGATTTTTAGCTTTTTTCGCAGATTGCTCACATGATTGTTAATGGCCTTTCGAGAATAGTAAGTGTAATCCTCATTCCAGACCAAATCAGTAATAAGTTCATAGGTAAATACACGTTTGGGATTCATTATAAGCAATGCAAGAATGTCAAACTCTTTTACTGTAAGGGCAATTTCCTGTTCGCGGACAGATACATGACGGTGTTCCAAGCAAAGGTATAAATCTCCTTCCCGAATTTCTGTTAAGGGCTGTCCGTCGGCTTTTTGTCCGATAGCAGAGATAATATGCGACATATCAGCGATAAATCCCCCTCGTTGTTTTACTTCAAGAGCAAAATCTATCATTTCCTGCTGTTGGTCCACATTAAGCAAAACAAAGAGCTTTTCGCCAATCTGTCTGCCATTCTCAGATAAGTCAAATACCGCTAATTTCCCATGTCATCACCTCCCGCGTTAGATAGAAAAAACCAGTGGATAAATAAGTCTTACCCACTGGTCTTGCTTATCTGCAATCAACCCCATCTGACAGTATCGTTTTGACAATATATCTATTCGCCAATATTTTGCTTTCGGTATTCAGCCGGCGAGATCATCATAACATCTCGAAACGCAGTCGCAAATTTGCTCTGGTTTTCGTATCCGACCTGATTGGCAATTTCTGCTATTGTCGCCTGTGTCTGCCGAAGCAGTACAGCAGCTTGTCTAATACGGTACTCTTTCATATAGGTTCCAATGGGCTGCCCGTAGATTCCCTTAAATGTATTTTTCAGTGTTGCAGTATTGATAAGGAATTCTTTTGAAAGCTGCTCAATCGTGGGCCTCTCCTGCAAATTGGAAACCAACTTCTGATGAATCTCTTTTACAATCTCTACTTGCGGTGCCGTATATTGCTCCCGCTGTTTTTCCTTTGAGACATCTATCACGCTGAGGAACAAAAGCAATTCCTGAACTTTGAGCTTAAAATAGGATTTCTGCAAAAAGTCCGGTACAGAATATAATTCAGAGAAGATATGCTCAATCTCATTTTTTGCCCGCATGATAAAACAGTTTCCGTCAGCGCAGAATTTTCCCTTAAAATCCAGAATATCAATGCCGCTTTCAGAAAGAATTTCAGGTGGATTTTCCGCTACCGTATTAAGGTTAATCACTACGGATATTCCACGATAATGTTTTAGCGGGAAAGACATTTCAGGTGAGCAGTTGTCCATTGCATGGATAGACATATCGCCCTCTCCAAGATACAGACACGAACCACTCAAAAGGCGGCAGCCTTCCCGCCCTTCCCGGCAATGGTTGATTTCCAGGATGTTTGTATCAAAATTTCCATCCCATTCACAGCTTGTAGCTTCAAAATCATTGTAAATAACCTGGATGCCAGGGTAGACCTGATAAACCGTCATTAAGCCAAGCCCATCCGTACAATCCATTTTATAGACAGTACAGTAACCATCATTATCTTTTGGAATGACCGCAGACAACCCCTTTGAATTTGTAACCGGGTCTGTACTCATAGCAGTCCTTTCTATCATTCCTGTATTGTTGATCTGTTCTGCCAGCTTTTTACTGGCATTTTTTATTATAAAGGTTTTCTTCACTTTGCACCGCTCCAATCAGAAGGATTATCACTCCAATCGGAAATTATAACGCAAAAATGTCCACAGTGCAAATAGGGGGAGCCAGCACTTTCAGAAAAAGCACTGGCTCCTAAGCGATTTATTTACTGCAATATTCTCTGCCGGCACAGCCGGAACAACTGCCGCCGCAGCACGAACCGTTCTTGTGATCCCTTCGAACTTTCCGAACAGCCCAGATTGCGTAAATAGCTATTGCAGCAACGATCACGATTGTCAGAACCATTCCATACTCCTTTCTTGCCTGTTATCAAGAATCCTGCCTACGATTCATCAGGCACCATACAGCAGAAACCAAAACCGTAATAACTGCCAAAGACCAAAACAATTTCTTCATTTACACAACTCCTTTGTTATAGTAGTGATCCAATCTGATAAATAGCAAATGTGACGAGCCATGCAACTGCCAACTGGAATACAGCCGAAAACAGCATCCACTTTGTGCTGCCTGATTCCTTACGGATTGTAGCCAATGCTGCTGCGCATGGAATATACAGCAAGCAAAATACCATAAGGCAGATCGCATTGAGCTGTCCAAAACCAGAAGCGCCCAAAATACCTACCAGTGTATTCATCCCGGCCCCTGAGTTGATATTAGGTACACCAAAGAGAACGGCACAGCTCGACACAACAACTTCTTTTGCAGAAATACCGGCAATCAGAGCTACCGCTATCTGCCAGAATCCAAGACCAATCGGGGCAAAGAACGGAACCAGCCAATGACCTAAGATAGCGCCAAAACTCTCTGCCATTTCCGTTGTATATCCATGCGGTCCAAAATTAAGGATAACCCACATAGCGATAGACGCCACAAAAATAGTAGTACCGGCTTTTGTAAGATAGTCCTTGATCTTTTCCCACACATAAATTGCCACGGTACGGCTGCTGGGGGCTTTATACTCCGGCAATTCAATCAGCAGATAATTCTCTGACTTTTTCCGATCTATCAAATGAATAACTGCTGCTACCAAGATAGCAACCACCAAACCAATCAGATACATGGAATACGCCACCAACATTGCCTTATCCGCAAAGAACATTTCAGCAAATAGTATGTAGATCGGCAGTCGGGCGCTGCAACTCATAAACGGAGTAATCAGCATGACCTTAAACCGATCCCGCCGGTTTTCTAATGCCCTGGACGCCATGATTGCTGGCACAGTACAGCCAAACCCTAAAATCATGGGAATAAATGCCCTGCCAGCCAGTCCCAGCTTGCTCATAATCCCTTCCATAACATAAGCGACACGGGCCATATAGCCGCTGTCCTCCAAAAAGGCCAATGCCAGAAACAGAATAAAAATGTTAGGAAGAAATGTCAGAATACCACCGACACCGGCTATGATTCCGTCCACCAAAAGCGAGCGCAATACTTCATTGACGCCCACGGCAATCAATCCGTTGTTTACCAGCTCTGACAGACCTTCAACGCCCATTTCAAAATATCCTTTTAACCAATCACCGATTGTAAAGGTCAGAAAGAATACCACCGCCATAATACCGAGAAAAATAGGGATTCCCCATATACGGTGTGTCAATACCCGGTCCACTTTTTCAGTCAACGCATCCTGCCGGTCTTTATTCACCAGCACTTCATTGATGATCTCCTGAATAAAATCGTACTTCTCGTTGATAATGTCCGATTCATAGTTCCGGTCAAGCACATCCGGCAAATCAACCGGATAGCGTTTTGTGATTTCCTGATCCTGCTCTAATAACTTGATCGCGTGCCAGCGGTAATTTGTCAAATCAGGATATTTTCTTTTTAGTTCTGCCATGATAAGGTCAATCTTGTCCTCAATGGCATCACTGTAAACCATAGCATACTCCGAATGATGGTCGTGTCTATGCTTCGGTTTATATTTATGATGATGAATTAAGCAATCCGGGTCCTTGCAGTCTTTATGATGTGCCGCCGCATGGAGCAGCACATCCAGCCCCGTCCGCTTTCTGGCCGAAACCGGAATAACGGGAATCCCCAGCATTTCCGGCAGCCTGTGTGTATCAATTTCCATGCCGCGCTTCTCCACAATATCCATCATGTTCAGCGCCAGCACAACCGGTTTGCCCAGCTCCAAAAGCTGCAGCGTCAGATATAAGTTTCGCTCCAGAGCAGAGGCATCCGCAACGTCAATAATTACATCGACTTCATCACTTAGTATAAACTGCCTGGACACCTGTTCCTCCATTGTATAGGAGGTCAGGCTGTATGTGCCCGGAAGATCGACCAGACGAATGTTCATATCATGGTCTTTAATGGCACCTTCCACTTTTTCAACGGTAACACCCGGCCAGTTTGCCACTTTCAGGTTTGCACCTGTATAAGCGTTGAAAAGTGTCGTTTTCCCGCAGTTTGGATTTCCGATGAAACCGATAGTCAAGTTTTCTCCCATCGGAATTTACCTCACGAATATATTTTTTGTAATGTTACGCCCAAAGGCAAACCGGGTCCCTCTTACCTTAACAATCAGAACCCCTTTGCTCTTACTGTTCAAAACGGTAACGGTAGTCCCACGGGTCATCCCCAATGCCTCCAACCGTTTTTCGATATTTGTAGGCAGCTTAATATCCGTTACCTTGTAATCATTTCCAATACTTCCATCACAAAGGTACATATACATACCTCCTATCGCTTTACATTCAAAGTTGCCGGCATCCTGCGAAATTCGTAAAGCATCATGGAAATAGTAATGACAACCAGAATTGCATCCGTCAGAGCAATCGCCAGCCAGACACCACGGATACCCATACCGCCGATCATCGGCAGAACCACACAAAGCGGAATAAACAAAATGATCTGACGGAACAATACCAGCCAGGTTGCCTTCTTTGCTTTACCTAAAGCCTGGAACAAAGTAACAGCGATCAGGAAACTTCCCTGTAAAATGTACGTGCTGAACATGATACGGAAATTCGTAGCTCCCGATGCGGCAATACCCGGCGTTGTCAGGAACATGGACAAAATTTTGTCCGGGAACAGTTCAACCGGAATATAGAATACCAGAGACAATATTGTTGCTGCGATAATGAAAACACGGGTCAGTGTTTTTACACGGTCATAGTCCTTTGCACCATAGTTCGTGCCGGCGGCTGGCTGGAATCCCTGGCTGATACCCCACAGAGGTACAAACGAAAAATTCCAAAAACGAAGTGCCGCGCCCAAAAGAAGCTGTGAAGTCTCACCGCCATAATTAGAGGCTACACGATAAATTACTGTCTGCTGTACCAAAGTCAAAATCTGCATCAGAAGGGCAGACACGCCAACGGAAAGAACCTGGGGAAGCAATTCACCATCAATGCGAATACGCCCAATTTTCACATGAGGGCTTTTCTTTTTGAAATACCACAAAGTAACAGCAGCCTGGATAAATTGGGAAAGGATTGTTGCATAAGCGGCGGCCTCAATACCCATACCGTAGGGATTTAGAATCTTAATAAAAATCGGGTCCAGAATAATATTCAAAATAGCGCCGCTGGCAATGATTGTCATAGCCTTTTTGAGCTGGCCTTCCCCGCGGATTACCATATTAGCACTTTGGAAGAAATTCACGAATAGAGAACCCGCAAAAACAATCCGCAGATATTTTTCAGCATAGTTCAGAATATTGTCACTGGCTCCGGCCAAAGACAGAAGCTGACGGGTAAACACCATACCCACAACCGTATAAATGACGGACAACAGCAGAATCATTGCAACGAGGTTGCCCATGATCTTCTTAATGGTATTTTCGTCTTTCTTACCAATGGCACGGGACAATACCGAAGCAGAGCCCACGCCGATCATTGCCGCCGATCCTGCGTTTATCAAAGTAAATGGATAAGATACCGATATGGCGCCCATCTGTACGTCGCCTACCATCTGGCCTACAAAGATGGAATCCATCATGTTATAAAGTCCAACAACCACCATACCAAGAACCGCAGGTATGCTAAGTTCTATCATAAGCGGCCAGGGACTTTTTGTTAAAAGTTTTGTTCTTGTATCAAGTGCCTGTTTCATCACTTATTCCTCCTGGTCTAAATTCATTAGCCATGTCTAACCACTTAAAGTATATAAGATTTGCTTTGTTTTGTACGCTCCTAATTGGAGAAATGCCAATCCAAACGGAACAAAAATGGAGCGGGAGGAATTTACGCTGCCCGCTCCAAATTGCTACTGCATCATTTTTTCAAGCAATTTCAATGCTTCTTCCAGCTTTGGATTGTCAGTGTCCGTCTGTAATGCCTCGCGGACACAGGTTCGGATATGGGCTTGCAAAATTTGCTGATTGGCGCTTCTGAGTAGGGCCTGGGTCGCTAAAATCTGGTTGGAAATATCTACACAGTAACGATCTTCGTCAACCATTTGTAAAATCCCATCCAACTGCCCCCGTGCAATTTTCAGCTTGTGAGATATATCGCCTTTCTGTGCTTTCATAGGCGCTTACCGCACGCCGATTACTTCGTAACCGGCATCTTCAACGGCAGCCTTCAACACAGCATCAGGCACGTCCTGATTCAACTGCACCTGCGCGGACTTATTTCCCAGGTCCACCTCTACACTCTGGACACCCGGAATTTCCCGCAGTGCCTTATCCACATGCTTTACGCAATTCATGCACACCATACCTTCAATGCTCAATGTCTTTTCCATTTGAATTTCTCCTTTACTTTTTTCTACAATAACTGTCTGATCTTCCATGATATTTTCATCACGGGAAATATGTTTGGGCTTAAACCACCGCAGCCGCAGAGCATTTGTTACCACGAACACAGAGCTAAAGCTCATAGCAAAAGCTCCGATCATCGGATTCAGTTTCAAGGCAAACGGAATGAAGAATACACCCGCAGCAACAGGGATTCCGATGATGTTGTAGATAAACGCCCAAAAAAGATTCTGTTTGATATTGCGGATCACCGCCTTGCTGAGCTGGATTGCCGTAGAAACATCCAGAAGATCGCTTTTCATCAGTACAATATCCGCTGACTCAATAGCAACGTCTGTTCCGGCCCCAATCGCAATACCGACATCTGCTCTGGCAAGTGCCGGAGCATCATTGATTCCGTCACCGACCATTGCCACTTTTTTCCCGGCATCCTGTAAACGGCGGATTTCTTTCTCTTTATCCTGCGGAAAAACTTCTGCCACTACACGGTCAACGCCAACCTGACGCCTAATTGCCTCCGCTGTTTTTGCATTATCGCCGGTCAGCATAACGACTTCCAGCCCCAGCGCGGACAATTCCTGAATGGCCTGCCTGCTGGTCGGTTTTACTACATCCGCTACGGCAATTACGCCAATGAGCCGACCCGCACGGGCAAAGAACAGCGGTGTTTTTCCATCTTCGGCCATAGCCTCTCCAAGCTGCTGTAATGCGCCGCCTTGAATCCCATTTGCTTCTAACAGCCTCCGATTGCCGGCCAGACAAATATCTCCTTCAATCTGGCCGGTAATACCTTGTCCGGGAATCTGGCGAAAATCACTGACCGGAAGGAACGCAAGTCCTTCTTTTTCAGCCTCCGAAACGATAGCATCCGCAAGAGGATGTTCCGATAACTTTTCCAGAGACGCCGCGATTTGAAGTAATTCTTTCTGGCGTGTGTCGTCCCTGCACATCATGTTTGTAACAACAGGAGTACCCTGGGTAATCGTTCCCGTCTTGTCTAAAACAACCGTATTGATACCATGTGCAGTTTCCAGCGCCTCCGCCGATTTGATTAAAATGCCGTTTGTTGCTCCCTTTCCAGTCCCTACCATGATTGCTGTGGGAGTTGCAAGTCCCAGGGCACAAGGGCAGGAAATAACCAATACAGAAATGGCAATAGATAAAGCAAATTCCAAACCATACCCAGCCAATAACCAAACGACCATAGCGGCCAACGCGATAGTGATAACCACCGGCACAAATACGCCGCTGACTTTATCTGCCAGTTTCGCAATCGGCGCTTTTGAGCTGGTCGCATCATCTACCAGCCGGACAATCTGTGCAAGCGTGGTATCGTCGCCTACTTTTGTGGCCTGCATTTTGAAATAGCCGGATTTGTTGATCGTGGCGCCAATTACCTTATCGCCTATATGCTTTTCAACCGGAATACTCTCACCGGTCAGTGCAGATTCATCTACTGATGAAAAACCTTCCAGGAGAATACCATCCACTGGAATGGATTCACCAGCTTTTACAATCAGCGTTTCTCCCAACTGGACTTCGGAGGCGGGAATCTGGATTTCAAGTCCGTCCCGCTCTACCATTGCGGTTTTTGGAGCCAGGTTCATCAATTTGGTAATCGCATCCGAAGTCTTGCCTTTTGCGCGCGCCTCCAATGTCTTACCCAATGTGATAAGGGTCAGGATCATGCCAGCCGATTCAAAATAGAGGTCCATCATAAAGCTGTGAACCGTTGCCATATCCCCATGCCCTAAACCAATTCCAATCTTGTAAATCGCATAAATGCCGTAAACCGCTGCCGCGCTGGAACCTATCGCTATCAGAGAATCCATATTCGGCGATCCATGAAATAGCGTCTTAAAGCCTACCCGATAATACTTGAAATTGATAAATATTACTGGAATCACCAGAAGAAACTGCGTGAAAGCAAAAGTCATGGCATTTTCCATCCCCAGCAAAAAGCCGGGCAGAGGCCAGCCCATCATGTGCCCCATTGAAATATAGAACAATGGGATCGTGAAAAGCGCAGACAACAGCAGCCGTTGCTTCATTTTCTTATATTCTGCCTGGGCCGTACTGACCTCCGGTTTTGTTGTCCGGTTTTCTGTACGGCTCTTATTCTGGATTCCAGAAGAAGTTTTGGGAAGCGCCCCATATCCGGCCTTTTCAACAGCCTGAACGATTCCCGCTGTGTCCAGAACCGATTCATCATAAGAAGCAACCATACTGTTTTTCAACAGATTAACAGAAACTTCTTGTATTCCGGGCAGCTTTGCTACACTCTTTTCGATTCTGGAAGAACATGCCGAGCAGGTCATTCCCGTAATATCAAATTGCTCCTTGTGCAAAATCATCCCTTCTTTCTTGATAAATATTTCATGTGCAAGTCCCCCTCCCCCGTGGGGGACTAAGAAGCGTTATGATAAGGGACGTTTGGTATTTTCGGGGGAAAAATACCTGCCGTCCCATTCATAACGTCTGCACAAGCGGTCATTATTTGACCGTGTATCATTATAAGCTCTCAACTTTTCGTTTGTCCGCTCCATAGGGAAGTCTTTTTTATCCAAAAAGGAATCTGTTTTTTATTGCCAATCCAATCAGTAGCTTTTCAAATCCAAAGGGGAATATCATCCCCGAACCCGTTGACTTTAGACATTTTCGTGAATATACTGTGGCCATGAACGATTAAACACTCTTTTAATTGTTCAGCCATGTCAAACCAACCAAATGAATTAAGAAAGGAGGTCTTTCGACATGAAAAAGACCATTAAACTGATTGATCTGGACTGCGGCCATTGCGCCGACAAAATTCAGAAAGCCGTACAAAAGATTGATGGCGTCACCCATGTAGAGGTCAACTTCCTTAACCAGAAGATGGTTCTGGAAGCACCCGACGAGAAGTTCGACGCTATTCTGGCCGAAGCAAAGGCACTGATTAAAAAAATCGAGCCGGATGTAACCGTTAAGGTGTGATGAAAGCTGGACACCGGCTGCCGCTCTGGTAGCCGGTGTACTTTTTGAAAGGAGAACATCGTTATGACACGAAAACAAAAACGACTGCTAACGCGCATTATCGTGGCGGCGGCTTTATTTCTGGCCGGAAATTTCATTCCTTTGCCAGAATGGGCAGAAATGGGCGTGTTCCTGATCTGCTATGCGGTTGCCGGCTGGGATATTGTGTGGAAAGCAATTACCAACATCCTGCATGGACAGGTATTTGATGAAAACTTTCTTATGACGATTGCCACTGTGGGGGCACTGATCTTAGGCGAACATTCCGAAGGCGTTGCCGTTATGTTGTTCTACCAGGTGGGAGAATGGTTCCAGTCCTATGCAGTATCTAAATCCAGAAAATCCATTACAAGTCTGATGGATATTCGCCCGGATTATGCCAATATAGAAAAGGACGGTAAACTGGTTCAGGTGGACCCTGACGAGGTGCAGATCGGAGATACCATCGTTGTAAAGCCCGGAGAACGTGTGCCTCTGGACGGAAAGATTATCAAAGGAACCTCCGCACTCGACACTTCCGCACTGACAGGAGAATCCATGCCCCGTGAAGTTGAACCGGGAATGGACGTTATCAGCGGTTGTATCAATCAGACGGGTATTCTTACCATACAGACCACGAAGGAATTTGGGGAATCCACAGTTGCCAAAATCCTGGACTTAGTAGAAAATGCAAGCGACAAGAAGGGCAAAACAGAAAACTTTATCAGCCGATTTGCCAGATACTATACGCCGATTGTTGTATTTGCGGCTCTGGCTCTGGCAGTTCTGCCGCCGCTGATTTTACAGCAATCCTTCAGCGTATGGATTTACAGGGCATTGACCTTCCTGGTTATTTCCTGCCCTTGCGCTCTGGTAATCTCCATCCCGCTTAGTTTCTTTGGCGGTATCGGCGGTTCCTCCAAAATTGGCGTTTTGGTTAAAGGAAGTAACTATTTGGAATCCCTGGCCCATGCAGAGACCGTTGTTTTTGATAAAACAGGTACATTGACAAAGGGGTCATTTGCTGTCACTGAAATTCATCCTGTCGATATGAAAGACACGCAGCTTTTGGAGCTGGCTGCATACGCAGAGGACTATTCCAATCATCCTATTTCTCTTTCTATTAAGTCCGCTTATGGAAAAAAGATTGACAGTTCCCGAATCTCCGATGTACAGGAAATTGCCGGTCACGGCGTCCAGGCTGTAATTGACGGGAAAAAGATTCTGGCCGGTAACGCGAAACTCATGCAAAAGGAGCATATCAAGTATTCTCCATCTTCTTCCGTGGGTACCGTAGTTTATCTGGCCTGCAACGGAAAATATGCCGGCTGTATTGTAATCGAGGACGAAATTAAAGCCGACGCAGCGACAGCTATCAAAAATCTGAAATCCTCCGGTATTCGCAAGACAGTCATGTTGACCGGAGATGCAGACGCAGTAGGTAAAAAGGTTGCCGGACGCCTCGGTCTGGATCAGGTATATACAGAACTGCTCCCGGCTGATAAGGTTGACCGCGTGGAAGATTTGCTGAAACAGAAAAGTGAAAAAGGCAAGCTGGTATTTGTCGGTGACGGTATCAACGACGCGCCGGTACTGGCAAGGGCTGATGTCGGTATTGCTATGGGTGCCCTGGGGTCTGACGCTGCCATCGAAGCTGCCGATGTTGTTTTGATGACAGACGAGCCTTCTAAGATTGCAGCCGTAATGAAAATCGCCCGAAAGACAATCAGAATCGCAAACCAGAATATTGTATTTGCTTTGGCTGTTAAGTTCCTGGTACTCATTTTAGGAGCCATTGGTAAAGCCAATATGTGGGCTGCCGTATTTGCCGATGTCGGTGTTTCGATTATTGCCATTCTGAACGCGATCCGCGCTATGCGTGTGAAGAACCTGGACAGCTCGGTACAGCGGTAATGTTCAGCTTTTCCCTAAATAATAAATGCGCCGTTCTCCTAATACAGCGGACGGCGCATTTCGCTTATAAATTTGTTGGACAGGATATTTTGAATAGGGCATCAATGGATTTATGCAACTGTTTTGCCTGAGGCATGTCGGCCAATGTGTAATAAACTTCTTTTCCATCTCTGCGGCTGGTTATAATCCCGCTCTTTTTTAGAATACGCAGATGATGTGATACAGCGGGAGCACTCATATCAACTGCCGCCGCGATATTACATACACATTCTTCACAATGGCACAACAGCCACAAAATCCGCAGGCGGGTCGGATCGCCAAGCTGTTGAAATAAAAATGATATATCCTTGAAGTCCTCCGCCAAAGGCATTTTTTCCAAAACATTTTCTATATTCTGTCCGTGGTTGTGAGGCAGATTGTAATGTTCCATAGCAATCAACTCCTTCCTGATACAATAATAACCATAACCTTTTTAGATGTCAAACAGCTTCATATATAGAGAGGAGGTAAAACATGAGTGACACAGCAAAGACTACTTTTTCTACCCCGACACAGCAAGAATTGGAGCAGCTAAGTGAGCTGCACAAAGCTATGGGCGATTACAGCCGTATGAAAATCCTGTGGCTCTTAATGGACCAGGAACTATGCGTAAGCAGTTTGGCAAAACAAATGAACATTACGGAATCGGCTGTTTCCCATCAGCTTCGGGAGCTTCGTATAGCAAGATTAGTCCAGTCGCGAAAAGTCGGAAAGAATGTATTTTACTCTCTGTTAGACGAGCATATTCAATGGGTATTGGAAGAAACATACGCTCATATTTCAGAAAGATAAAACGCAGCCCCCATTCCGTAAACACAAGAGGGGGGCTGCGCTGATCTGTTCAATTTTGAATTACAGGCTGTCGTAGGAAACCAACTGGCTCAACGGAATACGGGCGCTGTCAAAACGGTCCGTGTCCGCCGCGCCTTCATCGGAATAACCGATTGCCAGGATATTGACCGGCTCCAGATTGGAAGGGAGGCCAAATTCCTTGCTGAGAACATCCGGCTTGAAGTAGCATACCCAAACAGAGCCAAGCCCCAGCTCCGTAGCTTGAAGCATCATGTGATCCGTCAGAATGGAGGCATCGATGTCTCCGGTTTGCTTCTTATCGAAGGGACGAACCCAAGCCTTATTATGATCGGCGCAGACGATAATAGCCAGAGGCGCGCCGTATACATTGGCCGCTTTGCCAATCTTAGCCAGTCCTTCCTCGCTCTGAACGGCAATCAGGTGGATGGGTTGGAGATTTGCGGCAGTAGGAGCCACATGAGCAGCCTCCAAAATCTTTTCCAGTTTTTCGGCTTCGACTTTCTTGTCGGTGTAGCTGCGTACAGAGCAGCGCTGTTTTGCAATGTTAATGAAATCCATTGTTTTCGGTCCTTTCTATATGAAATTTATGTATGTCAAATCAACCACTGACTATATTGTAGCACCAATCACAGAATCCGCAAGAACGCACTTTTTTGGTAGGCACTACCCAAAAAGATAGCCTCTGCGATAAAGGAGAATGTATTATGAAATGTGAAAAAACTCAATTCAACTGTCCGGTTGAAGCAACCTTATCCCTGATCGGTGGAAAATACAAACCGCTGATCCTTTGGCATTTAATCGACCAGCCGCTTCATTACATGGAATTGCAGCGGCTTATTCCAAAGGCGACACCGAAAATGCTTTCGCAGCAGCTTCACGATTTGAATAATTGTGGTATAATTCATCGTGAAGTTATACCGGAAAAGCCGCCCAAGACTCTATATTCCCTCACAGCTTTTGGCAGGAGCCTTATCCCTATTTTGGACGCAATGTGCCAATGGGGAAACAGTTATCTGGACGGGCTGGATGTTCAACCCCCATGTTGCCATAGCCTCATGGCAAACACATATAAGGAGCAACAACATGAATAAAGTTTTGATTATAGATGATGACAAAGAACTTTGTGCCTTGATGAAAAAATGTATAGAACAGGAAAATATGTCTGCATTGATAGCATACGGCGGTGCAGAGGGCCTTGAGTTGGTTTCTGAACATGATTCCGCTTATTCTCTCATTATTTTGGATGTAATGATGCCTGATATAGATGGTTTTCAAGTATTACAAAAAATCAGAGAAACAAGCAATGTCCCTGTGCTTATGCTCACGGCAAAAAGTGATGAAGAAGATAAGGTTGCCGGGCTGCGAATGGGAGCTGACGATTATTTGACTAAGCCATTTAGCCTTAATGAGTTGATGGCTCGTGTCAATTCGCTCATACGCCGGTTTACCACCTTAAATCCCACTTCTACAATAGATATAAACAACCTGACACTAAAAAATATGGTGATTGATAAAGAGAACCGTATTGTTTCTATCAATGCCGTACCTGTTGATCTAACGAGTAAAGAATTTGACCTACTGTATTTTTTGGCTTCAAATAAGGGACGTGTATTCACGAAAAAGCAGATTTACACCCATGTATGGGCAGAGGAATATGCTTTCGATGATAACAACATTATGTCCTTTATCAGCAAGTTGCGGAAAAAGATTGAGCCAGACCCAGAACATCCTTTTTATATTTTGACCGTCCGGGGGGTTGGCTATCGTTTCAACAAGGAGGCGTGACATGGGAGTAAATATTTATCTTCTTGTAGTGTTGGCGATCTCCCTACTTATCATCACCTTCCTGCTTTCTAAATTAGGCCAAGTCCACGGCCAGCTCTCGTTAATAAAAGATGCGCTGGAAGATATTAAACGGGGCAATCTCAACCGACGCATTTTAGCAAGGGAAAGTGATATGACAAAGCAAATTTGCTATGACATCAATCAAATGGCTATCAGCAATCAGGCCCGACTTATTGGACAGCGACAGGCAGATCAGGCATATAAACGACTTATGACAAGTCTTTCCCATGATGTAAAAACACCGTTAGCTTCTTTAGTGGGATATTTAGAGGCGATTGAAAGCGGTATTGTTTCAGGTGAGGAAAAAGAAGAATACCTCCATGTCGCATTTGATAAGTCCCAGCACCTAAAGCATTTTGTAGAAAGCCTATTTGAATGGGTGAAACTGGATGCCGGGGAGCAGCTTTTTCATTTTGAATATTCTGATCTCAATGAGCTGTCCCGCAACATTATGGCTGATTGGGTTCCCGTTTTGGAAAACAGTGGCTTTGAGTATGAGATAGAAATACCTGAAACAGAGTGTTCTATTCGCATAGACCCTAACGCTTATACTCGTATTCTCAATAATCTGCTACAAAACGTGATTGTCCATAGCAAAGGAAACCAGATGATATTGTCTATTTCTGCAAAAGAGAACTATGCCATTATTACAGTCAAGGACAATGGAATTGGTATTTTACCTGTCGATCTCCCACATATTTTTGAAAGAATGTATCAGGCCGACCATTCGCGTTCCGCTATCGGAAATGGTCTGGGCCTGTCCATTGTCAAAGAGCTTGTCAGCGCCCATAAAGGGAAAATCACCGTTACCAGCACTCCCAGCTTTGGAACTGAATTTACAATAACACTTCCAAAAGCCCTGTAAAAATGCAGGGCTTTCTTGTATTAAAAGCAAGCTAAAAACAAGGTTACGGCAAGGTTTTGGCAAGGTTTATAGATTATACTTTAATTGTGGCTGGCTTACAAACGAAACAAATCAACGGAAAGTGAGGAAACCTTATATGGACGATCTTGTAATTGAAGCAAAACGCCTGACAAAAATTTATGGAGAACAAACTGTGGTCAATGCGGTTGATCTTCATGTTAAAAAGGGCCGTATCTATGGCCTGCTTGGACGCAACGGAGCCGGAAAAACTACGATTATGAAAATGATTTTGGGCTTGGCTCCTATTACATCTGGTGAGGCGGATGTGTTCGGTAGGAATATCAAGGGAAATGAAAAGCGGATATATCCCCGTATTGGTGCCATTATCGAAACACCGGGATTTTATCCTAACCTGACCGGGACGGAGAATTTGGAGATTTTTTCAAAGCTGCGTGGCACAGCGGCCCCCGATGCAGTAAAGAGTGCGCTGGAAGTTGTCGGCCTACCCTATAAAGACAAAAAGCTATTCAGTAAATATTCTCTCGGCATGAAACAGCGGCTTGGCATTGCCAACGCCATTTTGCATGATCCGGAGCTGCTGATCTTGGATGAACCGACAAATGGCCTTGACCCTATCGGCATTGCAGAGATGCGGGACTTTATTAAGAATTTGAGTGCCATGCACGGAAAGACAATCCTGATTTCCAGCCATATTCTTTCAGAAATTGCGTTGCTGGCAGACGACATCGGTATTATCGACCACGGCGTTTTGCTGGAAGAAAGCAGTATGGAAGAATTAGCAAAGAAAAACAGTAAATATATCCTGCTGCGTGTATCTGATGTGCCTAAAGCATCGCTGATTTTGGAACGTCAATTCCATGTCAAAGAATATTCTGTGCAGGATGAACAGACGCTTTGGCTTTATGATACTACGCTGGACATGGCGGCTATCAATAAGGCCCTCGTGGTGCAGGATGTGGCCGTTATCAGCTCACAGCTCTGCAATGATACCTTGGAGGACTACTTCAAGAGAATTACAGGAGGTGAGGGCATTGCTTAAACTGATTGAAACAGAGTTCTTAAAGCTACGCCGCAGAAAAATGGTCTGGCTCATGCTTTTGGCTTCTCTTATTATGCCTTTTATGGCTTTTCTGCTATTTAATTACCGCGGAGATACAGATGTTGACCCGATACAATTTTACAAATGGTCTGCGTTTGGATATACGCTTTTTATTATCCTTCCGGTCATTTTAGGAATATTTTGTACCATGCTTATCCATGAAGAAAAACAGAGCGATTTATTGAAACAGCTTTGGATTGTGCCTGTCAGCAAATTGGCGTATATTTTCAGTAAATTTTTTGTGGTTTTACTTTACTCCGTGGTTTTTATGCTGATTACAGCAGCAGCATCTATTCTGTTCAGTGTACTTCCCGGATATGTGGAGTTTGAATGGGGAAGCATTTTGTACTTGCTGGAAAGATGTATCGAAATTGGAGTGCTTACCGCATTTGCGATGTTGCCGGTTTTAGCGATAACTGCATCAAGAAAAGGCTATGTTCTCCCGGTCTGCGTAACGCTGGTTTATGCTTTTTTTGGATTTATCTTTATGTCGATCAATATGTATCTGATCCCGTTAACCAGCAGTGCGGTGATCGTGATGCGGAATAAGGATATTCCCGGTATTATATTTGCACAGGACATTAACCTTCCGTTGGCGTTCCTTTGCATCTGTGTCTGGGATATTGTTTCTGTGTTACTTGCAAAAATTGCATTGAAAGAAAAGTGAGGTGCGAATGATGTGTACCTTACTTTGGGCGGAATATAGAAAGCTCCGCCGTTCAAATATTGTCTGGATCACCATTTTCGCAACAGTGTTGCTCGCGATTATTGTTTTTGCAGAAGGGCAGGGTATACACGATGGCCCGGACGTACAGTATGGCTTAAAGGTCGTATATGAGGGTTCACGATATATAGACAATGCCGGATGGTATATGGATGAAGCACAACCCCTGGCGACTATGTTTGTTCTTCCAGCGGTCATTTCCCTTTTAGGGAGCTATATGATCTGCCGTGAGGAAGAAGATGACACAATGAAATCCCTACGGCTGATTCCTGTAGACGAAGGAAAATTAGTTGCGGCAAAAATGATGATAGCTTTTGTATTCAGTGTGCTTTTATACTTACTGCTTTTTTCTATAACATTTTTGACCGAAGCCCTGTTACATTTTTCTGATTTATCGGTAGAACTGGTTTTAAGCTGCATGAAGGAATATCTGTTGGATGGTATCGGTGTGTTTCTTGCAATCTCACCCATCATTGCTGTTGTACCGTGTATGAAAAAAAGTTACTGGCTGGCATTGGTATTTACCGAACTTTATTCCATTGCCGGACTGTTTGCGGGTATGTCAAGCAGATTGCTATATTTATACCCTATCGACGCCATATTCAATCTTTCCGGCTATCATATAACAACCATTGGGAAAAAAATAGTGAGCATTCTTGTGTTGCTGCTATGCGGCTGTCTTTCTGTATTACTCTTGAAAGGGCTGAATCGTAGAGATAAAAAGGAATAGGTATTTCAAAATGAAAAAACTGATTGCTCTAATAATAGTGTTGCTGCTTTTCGCTGCGCTACACTGTTATACCGAAGATAAATTCAATGATACTCCCAACAAAGGAATGACGGAACAGATAGAGGAATGGGCTAACCAACTTGGTTTGCATTAACAGACTGTCACTCATTATGTCACTCGTACTACTGGAAATGTGCGCTTTTTCCTACTCGCTTGATTTGCGTGATTGAGAATAAGGGCCAGTACACAATGCTGAAAGGAGGACTTTGTGTGAGGAACAAATTATATCGGGTAAGACAAGGCAAGATCATTGCCGGCGTCTGTGGAGGTATTGCAAAGTATTTTGATATAGACCCTAAAATAGTGCGACTGCTCTGTGTAGCACTTGTCGCTGCATACGGGAGTGGTTTGTTGGTCTATATCTTATTTGCTATATTCGTTCCAAAAGAACCGAAAGGCTACTGATAAGAGAATTTTATGTACTCATGTTATTCACTTTTTTTGTAGTACCAGTCTAATATAATGGATAACTGAAAAGAGTGCATATCTATAAGCGGCGACTTTGAGAAATCAAAGCCGCCGCTCTCTTTTTATCTTATGAAGAAATCAAATCTGAGATTGCCGGATATAGTTGCACAGTGCAGCAAAGTCAACATCTGGACTTTTACTCAAAATCTTTCGCAGACTTTCTTCCGCCTTTTTGTGCAGCTCCGGCTTTTTCAAATCATCCAGCAGAAAGAAAATGTTAAGCCTCCTGCCAATCGTAAAAAGAAGTTTTTCATCCGGGGATAAAGATAAAAACCGATCAATCGCCGATAGCATTTCCTGTTTCTCTGTCTGCAAATTGCCCCGGACTTCCAAAAGAAGATTGATGATATGTTCATTCACATAGTAGCTGTCCATCTCTTGCAACCGCTGTAAAAACAGCTTTTGCTCTATTACAATTTCTTCTTCTGATTGCAAGGTGAAAGAGCCGTCCCGGACGAACTCGCCCAGCTTGGATTCCGGCTTAATACCTGTGGCGTGGACACGGATAAAATCAGGCTGAATAATGTTCAGCGCCTTTGCTGTCTGGACTGCATTTTCTTCAGAAAACTCTTTGCCGCCGATCCCCAACAGAATAAATTCAGATAAAATCATTCCGGCCTCTTTCGCCATACAGCCACTTTTCACAACTGTATCAGCATTAAAGCCTTTGTTAATGAGCTGCAATATTCTATCCGAACAAGTTTCCATACCACAATACAAGTGGTTCAATCCTGCCTGTCGCAGTTCCTTTAGTTCTGCCGGACTTTTTCGTGTAATACTGTCTGCGCGAGCATAGGAAGTAATGTATTCCAGATCGGGAAAGCACTTATTAAGTGCTTCTAATATCCGAAGCAAATAATCCGTTTTCAATACCAGAGCATCCCCATCTTGTAGAAAACAGGACTTGAATTTTTTCCCCTGATACAGCGTTGCTTGCTTCTCTATATCTGCTATCGTTTCCTCAATCGGACGCATGGAAAATTTCATAGATTTATAAAGCCCGCAAAAATAACACTTGTTCCAATGGCATCCTCTGGTTACACGGATAAGCAGACTTTCACTTTCTGACGGTGGACGAATGGGTCCAATTTCTATATCTTTCATTTGATTTTAGCCTCCTTGATGATTCAGAATAAGGGTATCATCTTATAAAGTTCTTATCAAGAAGGCACTTTTTTGATAGGGGCTATCCTTTGGGGAAGGCTCACCTGTAAAAGCTCATAAAACATACTGGCAAGCAATGCAAACTTGTACAAGTTTGCTTATTTTCGCAGATTTGCCGTACCCGGCAAACCTGCGAAAACGCTTGTTGGTGACATGTCCCCAAACCCCTGAGATCGTCACCTGCGGTGACGGCTGCGCGTTCCTTCGGAACGCTGAAAACCCAAAGCAGCAGAGAATTATTGCCGGGATTTTTGCTTGTCTTTCTGCTGCTCCTGGGAAGAAGGAATGTCCAGCAGATAGTCCACATTGGCCTTGATATTATGGAGCTCCTTCATATCAGACCGGGCCTGTTTATAAGCAGCATAGGCTTTCCGTTTCTGTTCCAGCAGACCGGCGTATTCCTCCCGGAGCGATTTGACGGAGGGCAGTTTCGTAATTCCCATGCTGTCAAAATATTTCTTCGCTGCCTGGTGCAATAGAATATCCGCCTCATGCTCCGCCCGGAACTTTTTACTATAACCTGCCTTGCGGTATTCCACATAAACCGCCCGCGTTTTTGCATAGTTGACAATCTGCTTCTGCAATTCTCCGTTGGCGGTCATCCGCGATTCCAGTTCCTTGATCTGCGCCGACAGTGCATTAAAGCTGGCGGTAGCCGCCGCAGCTTTTTCCTGCAAATCTTCATAACTCATATCCCCATGCTCTTTCAGGTAGATCACCGCCTGGGAGAGCTGTTTTAAGTTAAATACCTTCGCCCAGCGTTCATAGCCCGACCCCTTGCCGGCCCGGACCGCCGCCTCAATATCCACCAGCAGTCCAACCTTTGGAACCGGTTTTTGCGAAAAAGTACGGCGGGGCTTTACCGTGCGGGTGCCTTCGATCCGTTCCCGTATGGCTTGCTCGGTATAGTCGCCTTTCAGCGTATTGCATCGGGTATAGTTTTTCTGCCCCGGCACCCGGAGCCGGAGGTTCTTGCGTTCCCGGTTGACTTCGATTCCGGCAGCCTCCAGCTTCTTCAGGAAGTCCTCAAAATCCTTCGGCCTTTCTTCCAGGCCCGCATCGATTGCCCGGCGTAGCTGCTCCTGGAAGGAGAGCTGTTTCGTATTTCCCAGCCATGTGCCATAGTGGTCCCTGCTGGGTTTTGGATTTTCCACGATTGACAGACCGTGCTCCAGACACAGCTTGTCATTCATGCGCCGGATCGCCCAGGTAGAGCCCCAGAAGTTGCGGAATTTCCGGGTACAGTCAAGGGCGGTGGAATTGATAATGATGTGATTATGAACATGGTGTTTATCCACATGGGTACACACCACAAAGGCATGATTGCCCTTTGTCAGCTTCAGCGCAAGCTCCCGCCCGATCTGATTCGCTTCTTCCGGCGTGACTTCGCCGGGCTTGAAGGCTTGCCGGAGGTGGTAGGCGATCACATCATCCGCGCCCCGGTCCCGTCCGGTCAGGTTCAAATACTGCCGCTTGGAAAGAAGGAACTCCGCATCCGCGATCCGGGTATCACACTCATAGCCATAAATGAATTTTCCAAAATCCGTTTTCTGCGGATTCTCCACATAGTCAATAATGTCCGCAATAGCCGTAGACACATCCCGGCCTTTTCCTACATGCAGCGGCATCAGCCGTGTAGTCGCCATACCAACACCTCCTTAATTCAGTTTAGCCGTTTATCGTTCCTGGCTCTTGTGCTGCTTTGGTTTCTCTGCTCTGGTCTGCTGCCCAGCGTTTTTATTCAGACTGTCACGGACAGAAGGCTTTTTCTCCTGGGACAGCGCATACTCCTTCCGTGCCTGGGTGAGAAATAAATCTGTAAGTCCGGGGTGGCTGCGGTCCACCACAAAGTAAACATTCCGGTCTTGGCCGAAGCCGTCCGGGTTCTCATAGACCGGAATGGTTTTCGCCCATGCTTTGTTATCGCGAGAAATGCGCCCGTCCCAATCCTTTTGCCGGACCGTGTTGGCAAGCACATAAAACATCCGGTCATAGCCGAACTGTTCCAAGACCTGATGTACTGCCTCCGTGCCGAGGTGGTTATCCCGGTAGTGATCGGCAATGGCCTGTTCGATTGCCTCCTTACAGGCGATATTTGCCTTATAGGAAGCACGGTATTGTTCCAGCTCTCCATGCTCACGCGCATAGGAAGCCGGATAGATATATAGCTGTGTTGTGTCTTTCATGTGATCCCTCCAAATAGAAAAAGCTGCCTTGTGAGACAGCCACGAATAGTGAAAAAGAGGGCGGGACACCGAAAATGCCCCGCCCGTAAGTTTATCCAAATACAAAATCCTTGAGCGCGTGGTTTGCGCCACCGATCATCCCGACCAGCCAGGCCGCCGCCATTGGCAGACCGTAGGGGCTTATCAGAAACGCGATCACCAGCCATGCAAGCCCGGCCCACACTCCGGCAGTAAAGAACAGCACCAGCGACGCCAGAAATACAATGCTTGATAAAATCCCCAGCACTGCGCCGGACGCGATCACCAGGAACTTGCACACCAGATAAAGAAGCCCCGTAACCAGGACAAAGGGAAACGCCAACAGTTTGAATATCAGACGCATAGGTCAAGCCTCCTTCCACGGGAAAATATCATATCCCTCTACCAAAATTCTACCGTGCCGGTTCCCGGAAAGCAACGGCTATTTTCTCCGTTTACGAAATGTTTGCAAATCCCCGGAGCAGCTTATCCATGCCATTCCACAGGTCATCCAGTCGGGTACGCAGATCTTCCACATCCGCAGCATAAACGCTGCCGGTCTCATTGGCACGCCGGGTGTACTGGTTCAGGTTGTTGGAGCAGATACGAAGGAGGCGTATCATTTCCTGAATGTCGTCCATGTCCAGGTGAATGATGTAACCGTCCACCGCCATCTTGCGAAGATAGGCAGAAAGATTGGCTACACCGGTCTGTGCCATACGTTCTTTTATTAGTTCCGCCTCTGGCTCGGTAACAAAGAAGTGAAGTTGTACGTTGCGGTTTTCTTTTTTCATCGGTCCAGCCCGCCTTTATAGGGCACGCCTTTACCGGGAGCAGCGACGGCGGCCTGGGCCTCTTTGAGCCTGCCGCGCATGGACGCCTTTTTTAATTTTTCCATGTAATCCTGAACATTGCCCGGCTTTGCATGGTAATCCCGTTTCAGTCGTTCCCGGCGCAGGATCACCGCCAGCTCCCGCTCGCTTTCCGGCGCGTACTGTATGGATTTTGGGGTGCCATGCTCCGGCATAAGTTCATTGATCTGCCGTCTCCGTGACTGGTACGGCAAAGTAAACTGTACGCCGTCCTCGAATGTCACCGTTACCCGGTCAATGGGACAGGACAACGATTTCACCCGCTCCACATGGGAAGGGTAATCCAGAGGGTAGATGGTGCCGGTCACTTTTCCATCCTGCAAACCATCCAATGTAAGGGCATAAGCTAAAATCGGGTCATTCGTCTGCTCATGGTAGAACATCCACACTTTATTTTCGTTGCTATCCTGTAAATACACCTCCCGCTCGCTCAAACAATAGGTGCCGCAGGGCCGGGACATCCACAGGAGATTGCACTTCTCCGGCTGCATATTTCTGGCAAGGTTTTGGATCAGTTCTTTATCCATGTCAAAATCTTCTTTATAATGCTGTGTATGCAGTTCTACGACTTGGCCCAGAAAGTCCAGCACGTCAACACCTTCAAATTTTGTCCCCATACTCAAAGTCCCCTTTCCGGGACAGGCGGTGTGATCTGCCTCGCCTCATGCTCCGGGCGCTCGGATTTCAGGCGGTCCAGGACAGAGGGCTTTTCTTCCGGCAAGGTTTCCGGTGCAAGCTCCCGGATTTCCTCATGGGTCTGGCCGTCTGTCAGGTCTGGTTTTACCGGGGGCTCGTTGTTCAGCCTGCCGTCCAGCATATTATAATTGCCGGTCTGTCCTTCCTCGTAAAGTTCCGCGTTCCGTAGATAGCTTTCGGGCGGCTGGAAGGGCTGCCCGGCGAACAGGATTTCCCGCTGCGCTTCAAACTGCCGGAGAACGCCGTTTTGCAGCCGGGCAAACTCCGCATACTGATCCGCTGTAAGCCCGCGCTCCAGCATTTCCGCCTGAGAATGGGTCCAGCCCTCACCGTAGAGGAAATAATACATATCCGCCCGGTCGGTGACAAAGCATAGGGAACCGTCGCCGTTATCGTAATAGGAGGTAAACCCGTCCTGATAGTGATAGCGTTCCCCACGGCCCAGATAGACCCGGTTATCTGCCGCAAGCATGGCGACCATGCCGGCATAATTGCTGTGTACCGCGGAACGGATTTCCACCAAAGGGTCCGGCCCTTTCGGAAGCTGCCTGCCGGGAATCTCATTCAGTTTTTCCACCGCCGCGTTTCGGGGCGTCTGTTCCTCATGGGCGCGGGCATCTCTGTCCGGTTGTGTTCCGTCCCTTCGGACAGCACCCGGTTCCGGTTCCTTTTCCTTTACAAAATAGTGGACGTTGGCAGTCGTGCGGCTGTTACATTCCTTTGCGTAAGCCTCGGCTGCCTCCTGGGAGGCAAATTCAAGGGGCCTGCCGTCCTCCTTACACCAGCTTTCCGCCCGTCCAAAGATTGAAGCGGCGCTGCGCACCGCCCATACACCGTAAGTCTTTTCTTTTTCCATCGGCACCTCCTGTTATCGTTCCTGCTGCTTTTCCGGTTTTAGCCGGGCAGACGGTTCCGCTGTTTTCGTTTCTTTAAGCTGCTGCCGGAGGGAGGGCTTGCGTTCCGGCTCCGTATCTGTGATATTGACGTACTCGCCGATGATACAAAGCGCCTCGCCATAGCTGCCGGAAGCAAATACCCGGTCCTTCATTTCCTTTGCCTGGTCTGTAAGCCCATGCTCCCGCAAAGTGCGGGCAGCGATCCCCACCAGGTTAAAAATATTGCCATCCTGCCCGATCAGCGCACAGTCCGGCTTTTCCGGCTCCGGCGCCGGTTCCCCGATAAACCCGCCCAGGCGGTTGGGAACAAAATCAGAGAGCCATGTGCCGCCGAAAGTATCATGGGTCTGCAAACGCCACACGGCAAGTTTTCCAATCTCCAGGTCCACACCCTCAAAGGGATAGAGCAGACAGGTAAGGCCGTCATACTCAAAAGCGGAAATATCCTGGAACTTCGCACCGTTTTTCAGAATACCGTTCTCGGTAAACATTTCATTGATCCCGTCAAGCCATTCCTGCAGCTCGCCGCCGCAGCCCTGCAAGATCAGGCCGTCTTTTTCCTCCATACGGCGAAGGTCCTCTGTTTCAATATGGTTGATACTCAAAAAATCGCCTCCTATCGTTGTTGTTGGTTTTCTTTCCTGTGCCGAACCGCTTTGCCCTCCGGCGTTTTCCGTAGCTGCTGCCGGAGGGAGGGCTTTTGTTCCTCTTTCTGTAAATCCGTAAGGATCGCAGATAAGGGCTGTTCCCACCGGCTCCCGAAGCCCCGTACCACTGTTCCGGCCAGAGCACCGTTTTCCCTGAACATTTCCAGCGTGTCAAAAGCCCGGTCAAAAAGAGAAATATTTCCGGAATCTACACATGGGGCAAAGTGGATCACCCCTTTGGGATAGTTCCTGCCAGTCCCGATCCAGCCCCGTACAAAGCTATCAAAATCCTTTATGATACCAGCAGCCGCCAGTTCTTCCGCATGGCTGCCTGGAAGTCCCTTCGTTTTTCCAAACTGTTTTCCCAGGATCAGCACATCGGTCTTTGGATTGAACAGAAAGCGCCGGTTGTCGATCTGCTGCATGTCAATGGCCTGCGTCCTGGTATCGATCCGCATGATCTCTGGCACAATCGGTATTTTTTCTATAGGCATCCCTCCAAACTGTCATAAAAATAGAGCGCCCAAAAGCGCCCTTTGTCCGCAACTTAACCCCATTTCAGAGGCCGGGAGTATTCTAATATAGGTGCCCCGTAAACAGGGCCTTAAAACCCTTGAAAACACTGGTCTGATTGGGCTAAGTTGCGGACACATCACCCCCTGTTTTGCCGCCTGCGCCGTTTCCGTTCCCGCTCGGATTTCCGTCTGGCAAAGGACCGGCAATAATCGGAGCAATACGCCTGGCTTGTGACCGGAAGGTAAGCCTTTCCGCAGACCGGGCATATCTTCTGCCTGAGAGAAGTATCTTCACCGGTCAAGGCAGATTCCAGCTTTGGCTCCGTAGGCAGCACCGCCGCCCGGAAATAACGGCAGAACGCGCCGGTCCACCATTTATTCAGCATGAAACAGGGACAGTCCAGAGGGAGGCAGAGCTTATCCTGGCAGTCATAATTGGCGCACAAATTCGTCACCAGCCTTCGGATCGCCGTCCGCTCGGATCGTGTCAGTTCCCTTTCCGGTGGGGCGCTCATTTGCGCCCGCCTTTCTTCGCCGGAAATTCCAGCTTGAAATTCACATACTTGCCGCCCGTATCATCCAGCACCACAACCGCGTCATAGGTCCGGCCTGTTTTTTCACTGTAAAGCCCGGACATGGAAACGCGGCCCTCTTTCAGAAGGGCCGCCGCAACGGTTTTTGTCAGGGTTTTCTTCTTACCTGTAAAGAATTTGTTATCTTTCCAGAGGGCAAAGGAGCAGTCCCGATTTTCACAGAAAAATCCCTTTTTGCCCTCATACACAGTGCCGCCGCAGCGGGGACAGGTGCCGACAGCCTCGCGCTGGGTCCCTTTCGCGTCGGGGAACAGGCCGGCAAACCGTTCCTCCGGTGCAGTATGTTCTTTGACAAGCGCCCGGCTCATATCGGCGATCCCTTCCATAAAAGCCTCCGCGCTGATCTCGCCGCGCTCCACCTGTTTTAGTCTGGATTCCCATTCCGCGGTAAGCAGAGGGGATTTGATATTATCCGGCAGGACCGTAATCAGGTTGGTTCCCTTTTCCGTAGGTATGAGCTGTTTCTTCTTTCTCTGCACAAAGTCGGTTGCTACCAGCTTTTCCAGTGTGGCGGCACGGGTAGCCGGGGTGCCTAAACCTTTGCGCTCTGCATCCTCCGGCGCGTCTGCCGCGCCTGCCGTTTCCATAGCTGCCAATAGGGAATCCTCTGTATAGTGCTTTGGCGAGGAGGTCTTGCCTTCCCGGACGCCTGCTGACACCGGTTCAAAGGTCTGGCCCTGGGCAAGCTCCGGCAAGGCCGCGTCTGCGGGGTCTGCCTTTTCCGGTTCCGCCTGTTTCAGCCCCATGCGGTAGAGCCGTTCAATTTCCTTCCAACCTGCCTGCAAGACGGTCTTTCCTTTCGCTGTGAAGGAATGGCCTGCACAATCCAGTACCGCCGTGACCGCTTCAAAGCGGTGCGTCTGGCCGGTGGCGCAAAGGAGCCTCATAGCGATCAGCGTCAGCACATCCCGCTCCCCGGAAGGAAGCTCCGACAAATCCGTCCGGGCAATCTCCACCGTAGGAATGATAGCGTGATGGTCGGTGACTTTGCTGCCATCGGTCACACGGTCAATATCCGGCTCACCGATACAGCCCTTTCCAAAGGGCATGTTGTCCCGCATCCAGAGGATCAGGGAGACGGCGGTGGCCTGCATATCCTCGGTCAAATACAGGCTGTCCGTCCGGGGATAGGTCGCCAGCTTTTTCTCATAGAGGGATTGCACATA